>WNFM01004433.1_pt1 | contig 43964 bp, 37 predicted proteins | sample 5400271 | NCBI WGS metagenome assembly WNFM01 (sample SAMN13153352, study PRJNA577476) | soil metagenome | isolation source: 60 cm saprolite on Douglas fir-dominated hillslope | place: USA:California | collected 2013-09-17
CAGGTCCGCGACATCTCTTCGTACCGGACGCCGATTGTCGTCGACTCCTTGAACAACAGGTCCGTCAGCGGGTGGCGCCGGTCCGTGGGCGCGATGATCGTGATGAGGGTCCCCGGGCGGCTCTTCTTCATCTGCACGGGGGTGTAGAACACGTCCAGCGCCCCGGCCGCGAGGAGGCCGTCCATCAACGGTCCGAAAAGCTGCGGGTTCATGTCGTCAATCTCGCACTCGATCTTGACGACCCGGTCGCCTTCGCCAAGGCTACGGCGCCCTGGCTCCCCGACCAGGGACGATGCGGCACGCTCGCCGCGCAGGATCCGCAGCACGTTGGGCGTCCCCTTCGGATCGCGGTCCCCCGCGCCGTAACCCATCGCGTCGATGCGCATGGCCGGGAGCGGTCCGAACGACCGCGCGTAGCCGGTCACGAGGAGTGCGCCGGTGGGGGTCACGAGCTCGGACGTCCCGCTGCCATAGACCGGAACGCCCGCCAACAGGCGCGCCGTCGCGGGAGCCGGCACCGGGAAATCGCCGTGAGCGCAGTGCACGGTGCCGCCGCCAACGTTGAGCGGGGATGAGACGATGTCGTCGATGCCAAACCAGTCGAACCCGTACACGGCCCCCACGATGTCGATGATCGAGTCGAGGGCGCCGACCTCGTGGAGGTGCACCTTCTCCATGGGCGTATCGTGAATCGCCGCCTCGGCTTCGGCGAGCCGCTCGAACAGGTGCACGGCGCGTTCCTGGCTCTCAGGCTTGAGCGCCGACCGGCGGATCTTGTTGACGATGGCTTTCAGGTGGTAGTGGTTGTGCTGCGACGGGGCTGGTCCCGCCGAAGTCCCGCCGGAGCCCGACAGGGCGGAGCCGGACGACGGCGGATGCTCGTGAAGACGAAACTTGGTCGCGCTGACGCCTGCGCGGCTCACACGCTCGGCCGTGACGTCCGCATAGTCGACCGCCAGGCTGCCGAGGGCGCCTTTCAGGGCGTCCGTCGGCAGGCCGAGGTCGAGGAGCGCCCCGAGGACCATGTCGCCCGACGCGCCTGAGAAGCAATCCAGATAGAGCATGGCTGATCCGGGATCCGCTGACCGTGAACCGTAAACTGTGAACTATAGCAAGTCGCCGCGCTCTTTGAGACTGCAGAAGCGACTCTCCGAGACGATCACGTGATCGAGGACCGGGATTCCCATCAAATCCCCGGCCCGCACGAGGCGCTTCGTGAGCACGACGTCGTCCTCGCTCGGCGTCGGATCCCCTGAGGGATGGTTGTGGAACAGCACGAGGGCCGCGGCGCCGGCGATCGCCGCCGCGCGAAACACCTCCCGCGGGTGCACGATGCTTGCGTCGAGCGTGCCCACCGACAGCAAGGTGGTCCGCAGCAGGCGGTGCTTCGTGTCCAGCAGGATGACCCCGAACTGCTCGACCGGGCGGGTGCCGAATTGCGGCACCAGGAACTCGGCGGCATCGCGCGGCGTGAAAAACTGCAGCCGGTCCCGGTGCGCCCGGACCAGCGTCCGCCGGCCGGCTTCGACGGCGGCAATCAGCTGCGAGGCGCGGGCGCCGCCGATGCCCGGCACGCGGCGCAGGTCGTCCGTGGTCGCGCGCGCGAGGCCGTGCAGACCGCCGACGGCGTCGAGCACCGCGTTGGCGAGCTCGAGCGCGCCGGTCCTGGGAATACCGTGCCCCAGCACGATCGCCAGCAGTTCGTTGTCGCCGAGCCCGCCCGCACCGACGCGTTCGAGCTTTTCACGCGGCCGATCGTGCGGCGCGACGATCTTCATCGTACATCATCCTGCTGCCTGGCAGCCCGTGGCTGCTATACTTTGCCGCCGTGCGACGCTTTCGGCCGATCACGCTGCTCCTCGCACTCCTGCTGCTCCACGTGGCGGGCTGCTCCGAGCCTCCCCAGAAGGAAATCGACCAGGCGCAGGGCGCGGTGGACCTGGCGAAAAACTCCGGCGCGGAGCGGTTCGCCGCCGAGGAATACACCGCGGCGACGGCCGGTCTGGACAAAGCCCGCGCCGCCGTCGACCAGCGCGACTACCGCCAGGCCCTCAGCTACGCGATCGACGCGCGCCAGCGGGCACAGAACGCCGTCCGCCAGGCGACCGACGAGAAAGCCCGTCAGCGGAAGGCCGCGGAGGCGTTGTACGGCGAGATCGCGACGCGCGCGAACCGGCTCCAGGCGCTGCTGCGCGCCGCGGAAGCCGGTCGCCAGGCGTCGAAAGAACTGCGCGAGCTGCGGGCCACGCTGGCCGTCGCGCGCAAGGCCCTGCAAGAAGCGAGCGCAGCGATTAGTCTTGGAAATTACGAGCAGAGCTCGAAATTGCTCACTGAAGTACGCGGAAAGCTCGACGTCGTCATCAAAGACGCGGAGAAGATTTCGCAACCTTCGCCACGAATCAGCAAGGGGAAGCTGCGGTAGCGTCCGGTCGAGCCTGGCCACGGAGTCGGCGGATCAGCCACGGACGGCACGGATCGACGCAGCCACGGACAACACGGCAACACGGGCAACACGGAAGAGATCCACATCTTGATTCGTGACATCCATGCCGTCCGTAGCTAGACCACCCAGCGCGCCTCGAAGAGTACTTCCGCCCACCCGGTAAGGAAGAGGCCGGCGTCGGTCCACTCGACGCGCTGCGCGCCACCCGGGGCGACGACCTGCACGTCGCGCGCCGCGCCGCCATAGGCGACAGCCGCGACGGCCGCCGCGCAGGCCCCCGTGCCCGACGCTTCTGTCGGACCCACGCCGCGCTCCCAGATCAGGATCCGGACCAGGTCCGGCGTCTCGACGTGCGCCAGTTCGACGTTCGAGCCCTCCGGAAACACGGGATGCACCGCGAGCCGGGCCGCTACGGAGTGCAGGCGCTCCACGGAGACGTCCCCCAGGACGACGCATTGGGGGTTGCCGACGCGGAGCGTGATGGCGTCGATCGGCGTCCCGTCGACGTCGATCGACCGGCGCTGGATCTGCTCCGGCTGCCCCATCGCAGCGCGGAAGGTGAACCGCCGCCCGTCCCGAGCCAGCAGCTCCAGGGACATGCGGCCGGCATCGGTGTCCACGTTCACGACCTCTCCCGGCCGCATGTCGCCCGACTTCGCCAACCACGCGGCGAGGCACCGTAGACCGTTGCCGGACACTTCGGAGAAGCTGCCGTCGGCGTTGAGGAGGTGCATGGCGGCCCCCCCGCCTTCGCGGTGCGGCGGCTTCGGCGGGGCCTCGCCGTCGCCCGCTTGCGAAGCTCCGCGGGCAGAGGCGGGCCGATCCTCGCTGAAGAAGATCACGCCGTCCGCGCCGATGCCCCGGTGCCGCTCGCAGAGTCGTGGAGCCAGCGCCCCACGATCGGTCCCTGGCGGCAGGTCCTCCTCGCGGACGAGAAGGAAATCGTTCCCGAAGGCGTGCGCCTTGACGACGTTCATGTGACGCCTGTTCCGCGTAGTCCGCGTGTTCCGCGGCTCATTTCGTGCAGAACGCGAGCAGGTGCCACCCGAAGCGGCGCACCCACGCGCGCGGAAGCGCGTTGAACGTCCCGACGAAGCACGTGTTGAACAGCGTGCCCTTCCATCCGCCGTGGAGCCGCGATTTCACCGGAAACCGCTCTTCGACGATCCGCACGTCGCGAAAGCCGGTGAGGAGACCGCGGAGCTCCCTGGCGCTGTAGCGCTTCAGGACCGGTGCGTCCTCGTGCTCGAGCGGCACCCTCATCACCTTCGACAGGCCGTTCAGCCACGACACGCGGTTGTAGACCTGGAAGACCGCCGCGCCGCCGGGCTTCAGGACGCGGCGACACTCGTCCACGAGGGCCTGGTCGTGCGCGGTGTACTGCACGACGCCGTGCGCGAAGACGAAGTCGAACGAATCGTCGTCGAACGGCAGCGTCTCGCCGTCCGCTTCGCGCAGGTCTCCCTGCAGCCCCTGCTGGGCGAAGTTCTCTTTCGCGAGGCCGATGGCCGACGAGGACAAGTCGACGCCGGTGACGAGGGCGCCCCCTCTCGCGAACCGCGCCAGGTCGGTTCCCGCGCCGCAGCCGACGTCGAGGACCTTCCGTCCCCGATACGCGCTGAACTCAATGAGGCGTGGAAGGTGGTGCAGTTTCTCGAAGTGGTACTGATCGAGATCCGCAAAGAACTCCCTGGAACCTGGGACGCTGGAACTGACGTCGAGGTCGTGGATGTGACTGTTCCACGCAGACGGCATTCGCGCAACGACCGCACGACACGAAGACATAACGGTCCTTCGTGTCTTTGTGTCTGAGTGATCCTCGTGGGCACGCGCAGCGTCGTGACACGCAGCTACTATATAGTTTCTCCATGCGGGCCCGCGACTTCGACGCTCTTGGTGAAGCCACCTTCGACGTGCTCGTGGTCGGCGGGGGCATCCATGGCCTCGCGACGGCGCTCGATGCCTCGGCGCGCGGGCTGGCGGTCGCGCTGGTCGAGGCGGGCGACTTCGCCGCCGCGACTTCCTTCAACCACCAGCGCACGGCGCACGGCGGCCTGCGGTCGCTGCAGTCGGGCCGTGTCGATCTGGCGCGCGAGTCGATCCGCGAACGGCGCGCGCTCGCGCGCATCGCGCCCCGTCTCCTGCGCCCGCTACCCTTCATCGTCGGCACCTACCGATCGTGGATCAAGAGCCGCGTGGCCCTCCGCGCCGCGTTCCGGCTCGATCGCTGGCTCGGGCGCCACCGCAACGACGGCCTCGAGCCCGAGCTGCACCTGCCGCCCGCGCGGCTGACCTCGCGCGCGGCCACGCTGAAGCTGTTTGCGGGCGTGCGCCCGGACCGCCTGACCGGCGGCGCGAATTGGTACGATTACCAGATCCTCCACACCAACCGCCTGGCGACCGCGTTCGCGGAAGGGGCCGACGCCCGTGGGGCGCGACTCGTGAATTACGCGCAGGCGGTGTCGGCGCTGAAGGATTCCTCGATCGCGGGGATGCGCGTGCGGGACGTCCTCACGGGCGCTGCGATCGACGTCCGCGCGCGGATGACGATCAACGCCGCCGGCGCGCGGGCCGGCGACGTCATGAAGATGTTCGGCGTCACGCGCGACGTCCCGCTCGTCAGGGCGATGAACCTCGTCACCTCCAAGCCCGCCAGCGACATGGCGCTCGCCGCACCCGCCGTCGCCAAGCCGCCTGCGCACGAGCGTCGGCGCCCGGGGGCTTCGGCGGGCAAGCCCGCCGTGGCGAGAATGCTGACGCTCGTCCCGTGGCAGGGACGCGCGCTTGTCGGCACGTTCCAGTCCGACGAGCTCAAGCAGCCCGGCGACCTCGCCGTCACCGGGGCGGAAATCGACGCCTGCATCGCCGACGCGAACTCCGCATTCCCGGCGCTCAAGCTGACCCGGAACGACATTACGCTCGTCCACGTCGGCCTGGTCCCCGCCCGGGCCGGAACACGCGGACGCCCGGGGCTCCTGGGCTCGCCGGAGGTCCGCGATCATGCGGCGGACGGCGCGCCCGGGGCGATGACCGTCGTCGGCGTGAAGTACACCACCGCGCGCGCGGTCGGCGCCCGCGCGGCCGCGGCCGCCGCGAAGCGCCTGGGCGGCTCCACCCGGAGGACCGACACCGACCGCGCGATCCTTCCCGGCGCGGGCATCTCGGACCACGAAGCCCTGACGATCGAAACCGCCCGCGCCGTCGGCCTGGAGCTCGCGCCGGCGACGATCCGCCACCTCAACGCCATCTACGGGGATCGGTCCGCCGCGATCGTCCGGCTGATGGCCGAGCGAAGCGACTGGCGGACGCCGCTCGTCCCCGGCCGGGTCAGCGTCGGCGCGGAAATGATCCACGCCATCCGGCACGAGATGGCGTGCACGCTCGCGGACATCGTCATCCGCCGTACCGAGCTCGGCGCGGCAGGTCATCCAGGAGCGGAAATTGTCAGTGCGATTGCGTCGATCGCCGCGGACGAGCTCGGGTGGGATGCCGGCCGCCGCGACCGGGAAGTCGCGGCGGTCGATGCGTTCTATCGTTATTGAATCGGGGGAACCTTCCCCGCCATCGCCTTGTTGAACGCGGGCAGGTCCGTCGACACGAGCTTGTCGTAGCCCGCCTTCGCGGAGGCCAGCTCCTTTTCGATCACGTCCAGCACCTGCATCTGCGTGTCGGTCGGCTTGTAGTCGATGCTCCCCGCTTCGTCACTGGCCCCCTGGCCGACGCCGCCGCTCAGCCAGATCAGGTTCATGTAGACCTTGTAGGCCTCCGGGAAGTACTTGTCGTCGCTGTGAATCTCGGACCGCGACACGAGCTTCACTTCGACATCCCAGATCGCCTTGTCGAGATCCTTCAGCGGTTTCACCACCGCCGGCTTCGCGGCGCTCGCCTTGACCTGGTCCTCGATCACCTTCCGCCAGCGCTCCATCCTGTTGACCATCTCGGAGGTCTGTGTGATGTCGTCGCGGATGCGCATCTGCGTCCTGGTCGACGTCGTCAGATCCTCGACGGAGGCCGCAATCGCGGGATCCTTGATCACCTCGAACGGCTGCACGAGCGCGGTGCCGTCGACCGTGAGCCGCACCTGGTACTTGCCGGGCGCCGCCATCGGGATGCCCGTGGACGGCGTGATACCCCAGTGCGTGATCCGGCGAATCTGGACGTCCTTGAAGCGCTCCTCTTCCCAGATGTGCGGGTTGTCGGGCGGCGTCGTCATCAGCTCGACGAGCTTCGGCGGCTCGAGCGTCAGGTCCCAGTTGATCCCGTTCAGCCCGGCGTGGGCCGACACCATCTGGGTCTTGATGACCTTTCCGCCGGCGTCGATGATCTCCATCTTCACCGGGCCGGTCGGGACCGTCGCGAGCGCGAGCTGGAAGTGCGGGCGATTGGCCTGCTGGAACACGCTCCGGGCCTGGCGGACGATCGGCGCCGGTTCGAACAGCCTGCTCGTGCCCGGCGCGGGCGGCACAGTCTGGCCGGTCTGTTCGAGCAGGGTGATATTCGGCAGGATGTAGAGGCCTCGCCCGTAGGTCGAGAGCACGACGTCGTGGAAGCGCGGCTCGACGGTGATCCAGCTCACTGGCGCCGGCGGCAGGCCGGTCCTGAACTGCGTCCACGTGCCGCCATCGTCCATCGAATAATAGAACGCGCGCGCCGTGCCGGCGAAGAGCATCCCTTTGCGATTCGGGTTGCCCGACATCGAGAGCACGTAGTCGAGCGGATGACCGGTCGGGATGTTGCCGGTGATCTTCGTCCAGGTCGCGCCGAAGTCGGTCGTCTTGTAGATGTACGGCTTGCGGTCGTCCATCAGGTGGAACGACACGGCCACGTACGCGGTCGCGGGATCGAACGTCGACGGCCAGATTTCGTTGAACGCGCCCCAGGCGGGCAAGTCCTTGACGTTCTTCGTGACGTCGTTCCACTGCGCGCCGTTGTCCCTGGTGTTCCAGAGTTTGCCGTCGTTGGTGCCCGCCCAGATGAGGCCGCGTTGGATCTTCGAGTACTCGATGCTCCACACGACTTCGCCATTGTACTGGCCGAGGTTGTCGCCCACGATCCCGCCGTTCGAGACGACGCGCGCCGGGTCCTTCGTCGAGAGGTCCGGGCTGAGCTCCGTCCAGGACTGGCCGCCGTTCGACGTCTTCAGGATCAACTGGCAGCCATAGAGCACATTGTTCGTATCGAACGGGTCGATCGCCATCGGCGCGGTCCAGTGGCACCGGTATTTGGCTTCGTTCGGCGCCGAATCGAGCGAGACCATCCACGGCTCAATCGACCGCGCCGTGCCGGTGCGCGCGTCCCAGCGGGTCACCTTGTTGCCGTAGCAGCTGGCGTAGATGATGTCCGCGTTGGTGGGATCGGGGATCGTGAAGCCCGACTCGCACCCGCCGATGTTCGGCTGCCACGCGAGCGCCGCGCCGCCGCGACCGCGCCCGCCACCGCCGCCGCCGAAGTCCTGCGGCTGCGCAGCTGCCGCCGGAGCGCCGCCGCGCTCGCCCTGCGCCGGCGCGCCAGCCGTCGCGGGTGTCGCCGGCGCCGGCGCCCCGCGTCCGCCGCCGCCTCCACCACCGCCGCGGCCGCCCCGGCCGCCGAGCGCGGCCGCGGCCTGCGGCATCGTGCTGCCGTCGGGCAGCCGGCCGCTGCCCGTCTGCTCCGACGTCGTCGAGGGCCCGCGCATCGTGCCATCGTCCTGCCGGTTGCTGTAGATCCAGTACGGCACGCGGTTGTCGACGTGCACGTGATACATCTGCCCGTTGGGGAGCGAGACGCGCACCTGCCCGGTTCGCGTGTTGATGTTCGCGCCGCCGTCGTCGGTCAACGCGTAATGGACCGGATCCTTGGGATCGATCCAGATGTCGTGGCAGTCGCCGCACCCGGCGCCCTGCGGCACGCCGGCGACCTGTCCGCCGTTGCCGCTGAACGTCTTGCCACCGTCGACCGAGCGGTGGAAGCTGCTGCTGGAGATGAGCACATCGTCGGCGTTCTGCGGGTTGACCATCATCCGGATGTAGTAGCCCGCGCGGCCGATGATCGATCGATCCCAGCTGATCGTTTTCCACGTGGCGCCCGCGTCGTCGGAGCGCCAGAGCGAGCCCTGGTCGGCCGTCTGCATCAACGCGTACATCCGCTTGGGATCGGACGCCGCGATCGCGACGTCGACCTTGCCGACGGGCGACTTCGGCATGCCGCTGGCGAGCCTCGTCCACGTGTCGCCGCCGTCGTGGGTGATGTAGACGCCGCTGCCGGGGCCGCCACTGAGCTGCGCCCACGTGTGCTGTTCGACCTGCCACGTGCCGGCGATGAGGGTGCGCGGATCGTGCTCGTCGACGGCGAGGCCGGAGCAGCCGGTCTTGGAGTCGACAAACAGCACGCGCTTCCAGGTGGCCCCGCCGTCCGTGGTCTTGAAGACGCCGCGCTCTTCCTGCGGGCCGGTCAGCCGCCCCTCGGCGCAGACGTAGACCGTGTTGGCGTCTTTCGGATGAATCAGGACGCGCGCGATGCGGCCGGTCTCCGTCAGCCCCATGTGCTTCCACGTGGCGCCGGCGTCCTTGGAGACGTAGACGCCGTCACCCATCACGTCGGCGTAGCGGATCACCCACGGCTCGCCCGTGCCGACCCAGACCGTGTTCGGGTCGGTGTCGGCGACGGCAATCGATCCGATCGCGGCGACCGGCTGGTCGTCGAAGACGGGCGAAAACGAGGCGCCCCCGTCCGTCGATTTCCACACGCCGCCGGAGGCGGAGCCGAGATAGTAGATGTTGGGATCGCCCGGCACGCCAGACACGGAGGCGATGCGTCCGGCGGGCGCGGGTCCCATGTACCGGAATTTGAGGGCCTCAGGCGTGCTCGCCGGCTGGGGGCCCTGCTGGCCGCCGCCACGCTGGGCGGAGACGGCAACTGAAAGCGCGACTGCCGACAGCAGCGCGAGGATGAAGGGGCGGTTCGCCGCTGCCAGCTCTCAGCTTCCGGCTGGGTACGCAGAGGCTTCGTTCGAAGCCGAAAGCCGGAAACTGGAAACTGGAAACTGGAAACTGGAAACTGGAAACTATTATGGAATCGTGAACCCTTTGAACACGTACGTCGCTCCCGCGGTGAGACCGAAGCCGGGGTCGCGCGAGGTGACGCCGAACAGGAGGCCGGCGTCGATCCGCACCGCGCCGCGGGTCAGGCGTCCGCCGACGCGCACGATCGCGCGGCTCTCAGTGCCGACCGGCGGCGTGCCGCCACGCGTGTTCGCGCGCCCGTTGAGCTCCCCGACAACTTCGAGGCCTTCGCGAACCGCGCGCGCCACCGACACGCCGTAATCGAGGACGTCGTTCTGGTTGTCGCCCCGCGTCGGATCGCCCAGGATCCCGAGCCCGACGTTCCCCACGATCCGGATCGACTGCACGGTCTTGCCGACGAGGACCTGCGCGTGAAAGTCGGTCGTGTCCAGCCCGAGGCCGCTCTCGTTGCCCGCGTTGGGCAGCCTCGTCGCGAACCGCACGCCGAACGCGGGACGCCCGGGGGTTTCCGCGAGGATGCGAATCTTCGTGGCGAGGACGATGTCCTCGATGGAATGGGTCGTGTCGCCGGTGAAATTGATCATGCCGGCCAGGGGCGCCGGGCCGATGCCGCGGCGCGTCACCGTGAGACGGTTGTAGAAGCCGCCGTCAAGCTGCAGTTCGGCGATCGAGCTGATGCCGAAGCTCACGCCGAGGAGGGGCGCGCGCAGCAGGTTGCCCTGCAGGCCCGACAACGGGAAGAGCACGTCGCGGCCGTAATCGAACCCGCCCTCCAGGAGGATCAGCCCCGCGCCGATCACCTCGGGATCCTCCGTCACGAGCGGCCGCTGCTGGGCGGTCGCGGGGGTGGCGATGAGAAAGGCCGCGGCGAGCGCCGCCCCTACCAGTTTGCGTAGTGTCATGGAACCTCCGTGAACGATGGGACGCTCGCAGGCGTCGATCCGGTTGGGGTCAGGTCTGCAGATGGACGGTGGGTGGCGTCAGGTCACCGTCACTTTCGGGTCAATTGCAGGGGAAAAGCGATCCCTGGCACCTCGGGAGTGTCCAAACGCAGACCTGGCCCCGGGTCGGGGGTCAGCCGGCGATCGAGCAGGTGGCCGGGGTTGACGTTGCCCAGGGCGCGCAGCATCGAGTTCTTGATCTCCGGATGCTCGACCTCGAGCTGGGCGATGAGGCGTTTGACGCGCTGGCGCTGCAGGCTCAAATCCCCGCAGGCCGGACAGCAGCAGCCGATGATCGGCAGCTCGGCCTCCTTCGCATACGCGCGCGCCTCCGACTCGAAGACGTAGACGAGCGGGCGGATGACGACGTGCGCGCCGCTGTCCGAGACGAGGCGCGCGGGCATCGCCTTGAGGGAGCCCTGGAAGAACACGTTCAGTAACAGCGTCTCGATGAAATCGTCCGCGTGGTGGCCGAGGGCGATCTTGGTCGCGCCGACCGTCGTCGCGAGGCGATACAACGCACCCCGCCGCAGCCGGGCACAGAGCGAGCACGGGGTCGCGTTCGCCTCCAGCACGTCTTCGATCGTCTCGCCGATGTTCGTGTGCTCGACGTGCAGCTCCCACCCTCGCGCGGCGCACGTCTCGGTCAGCTTGTGGTGCTCGTAGCCCTCGTACCCGGAATCGATGTTGACGGCGACGATCGAGAAGCTGATGGGCGCGCGCCGGCGGAGGACGTCGAGGATCTGGATCAGCGCCCAGCTGTCCTTCCCGCCGGACAGCCCGACCATGACGCGATCGCCGTCCGCGAGGAGATCGTGCTCGCTGATCGCCCTGGTGACCTTCTTGGCGATCCGGGTCTCGAGATCGCTCGCGTATGCCATTGGACTATTGTAGTAGCAGCTGCCGCACGGTCTCCGGCCACGTCAGCTTCGCGCCGGCCTCGAAGGCCGCCTCTCCCATTTTCTTCGCCAGCGCCGCGTCATCCGCGAGCCGCCGCATCGCGCGCCCCACCGCCTCCGGCGTGGGCTCGCACACGAACCCGTTCACCCCGTCCTTGACGAGCTCCGCGGGCCCGCCGGAGTCGCGGCACGTAATCACCGCCTTCCGCGACGCGAAGGCCTCGACGGTGACGAACCCGTAGTCCTCCTGGAACGGCGGAAAGCAGACGGCGCGGCACGTGGCGAGCTCCCCGAGGAGCTGGTCGTCGGTCAGCCGCCCGGTGAACCTCACGCGATTGGCCACGTCGACTTCCGATACGAGACGCTCGAGCGCGGGCCGCTCTTCGCCGTCGCCCGCGATGACGAGGCGGATGGCATTGGCGGGCGGCGTCCCGAGCGCGCGAATCAGCAGGTCCGCGCGCTTCAGCCGCGTCAGGCGGGACACGAACAGGAACGCGGGACCGTACCCCTCACACCGGTAAGGGCGCTGCGGCGCGGGAGGATACAGCACCTTGGCATTCACGGACTGCCAGATCGCGAGGCGCCGCTGGACGGTCGTCGACTGCACCAACAGCTTCGACACGTGCGTCAAGAGATACCGGTCCGCGGCGTGGATGAACGCCTTTCGGACCCGCTCCTTCAGCCGCGCTTTCCCGCTCAGCGTGGCGCTGAACGTGTCCCACAGATCGTAGTACTCCCGCATCGTGTGGTTCAGCCAGCAGACGTGGCGCCGATGGCGGATCGCGTAGCTCGGGTACCGGAGGCTGATCACCTGGTCGATCGGACGCCCTTCGCTCGACGTGACGTCGGTCAGCCAGGTCGCCAGGTACGCCGAAAACTGGTGGCCGAAGCGGTTCTGCGGCGTGACGAGAATCTCGGCTTCGTGCCCGGCCTCGCGCAGCGCGCGCACCAGCTCGCGCGCGATGACCATGTGGCCCCCTTCGGCCATCGGCGGACTGGAGGTGACGACGGCGATCCTCACTGCGGCCGCGCCTCCAGCATCGGCTTCACCCGCACGCCGAGGTACCGCACGTCGGTCAGCGCAGGATCGTAGAAGATCGGGGTGAATCCGCCGCTGCTGGAGACGGACGCCGTCCACAGCAGTCCACCATGGATTTCCTTTTCGTACGGGAGACCGGGCGGCATCGCGAAGGTCACCTGCTCGGTCTCGCCCGCCTCAAGGTGCAGCGACTGGCGATGCCAGCCGACCGCCACGGTCACATCGGTCGGCACCGCCCCGGCGGCGACGGTGAAGATCGCCTTTCGGACAGGCCTGTCCATCTTGATGATGAACTCCGCGCGCGATTCCCCACGGACCCAGAAGCTCTTGTCGGCCTCCCTTCCGAACGCGTTGTCGTCGAGAAACGACAGGATGAAACCGGGATCCCCCTGGCCGAGGTCGCCGAACCAGATACGGCCTCGTTGCGGATTGGTGGCGATCGGCAAATCGTTCACGAGTGTCAGCTCGACGGGCAGCAACCGCAGCGCACCGCGATCGGCAACGCTGGCCGGCTTGAACGCGGCGTCGAATGGATTCATCACTAAGGGCGCGACGAACAGTGCGCCGACGAACCAGGGCAGAAGAGCGACCGCGACGGACTCGATGGGCGGGAGCAGGAACAGCATCACGCCGTATCCGGTGAAGAAGTACCGGTTGCCCACGCCGCCACCGCTCCAGGTGTAGGGGGTGAGGACGAGAAAGAAGAGGCCCTGCAGCAGGGCGGCTCCGAGCACCAGCCATTGCCAGCCGGGGCGGCGCTTCGGCGCGGCGAGAAGCGCGAGCATCGCGAAGAACCCCGGGAAGAAGTAGCCCAGCATCCCGGCGTAGCGGCCGACGAAGAAATACTCCAGGTTGTGCGTGAGGTTCGACGTGAACGTCCGCGGATTCAGAATCACGTCCCACATCAGGTCCTCGCGCGATTTGTCCGCGCCGACCTGCGGCTTCGTGACGTCGTTCTGGAAGGGAAACTCGAAGATGTACGACTTGCGCTCGCCACCCTGGTAGTTCCACTCGCCGGTGATCGCCATGTTGACGGCGAAGAGTCCGCCGGCGACGAGCGCAAAGGCGAGGACGGGGAGCAGGAGCTTCCGCCTGAAGGCGGACGCTACAAGGATGGAGAACTTTGCAGCGTCCGCCTTCAGGCGGAAGATCGCCCAGAGCAGGGGGGCCGCGAACAGCAGCGCGCTCGGCGGCTTGGAGAAGGTCAGCAGCCCGAGCAGCACGGCCGCCGCCAGATCGCTGCGCCCGGTGAACAGCCACGCGGTCCCGCGCGGCGATCGCGCCGGCGTCGCAACCTCCTTATATAACCAGCAGAAGTAGCCCAGGCACGCCAGCGCGAGGTTGAAGACCTCCGGCATGATCTGCACGAAGTAGACGGGCACCACGCTCGCCATGACGAAGGCGGCGGCAAGAATCGCCGAGGGCCACGGACCCGACCGCGCGTGCAGGAACAGGTAGCCACATAGCAGCACCAGCGCCAGCATGACAGCGTTCAGCAGGAGGAAGCCGTTGGTGCCGAAGAGGAGGATAAAGGGGGCGGCGCACAAGGGATAGATGAAGGACTTGCCGTAGAAATACCGGCGTGGATTCGGATCCGCGGCGCCGCCAATCTTGTGCCCCTTCTTCAGGAACACTCCGGCGGGGCCCGCCGGGAATTCCTTCCAGACGCGGACCAGGTCCTCCTTCCTGTACGTCAAATCCCCGTCGTGGACGAGACTGAGGCCCATCATGTAATAGGTGGCCTCGTCGCTCTGAAGACCGTATCGCGCTCTCGGGAAGTCGACCGTGATCGCCAGCATCCCGTAGACGAAAAGGAAGACGGCGGCGAGGATGAGGCCGGGCCTCAGGCTCACGCGCGCGCCCCGCCGGTCAGGAACGACAGGTCGGCCTGCAGCACGCCCTGACGCCTGGTTTCCCGCGACACGCGGTGCAACAGGTCGTACAGCTGCTCCATCTTCCGCACGAACGCCGCGATGTCGTACTGGCGGCCGGTCACCCGCGCGTACACCGACAGCCGCGCGCGATCTTCCGGGCTGTCGATCAGGCGCAGGAGCCCCGCCGCCAGGGCGTCCGCGTCGCGCTTGGCGACGATGACGGCGTCCCGATCGGGGGTCAGCACGTCCACGAGACCGTCGGCATCGGTCGCCACGATCGGCTTCCCCATCGCCAGGGCCTCGAACACGGTGAGCGGCGTGCCCTCCCAGAGCGACGGGAACACGCTCACGTCGAACGCGGACACGACCCGGGCCACGTCGCGCGCGAAGCCGCTGAACGCGAGCCGCTCTCCAAGGCCGAGTGCCCGCGCCCGCGCCTCGAGCTCCGGGCGGAGCGGTCCTTCCCCGAAGACGACGAAGCGGGTGTTCGGCCGCTGGTTGAGCACCTGGCGCGCCGCGTCGACGAGGTACGCATTGCCTTTCGAGTCGTGGAGCCGCGTCACGCTGCCGACCAGGAGCTCGTCCGGCGACACGCCGAGCTCGTGGCGCGCGGCGGCGATCTCCTCGAGCGTGCGCGTCCGGCTGAACTCTTCGAGCGGCACGCCGAGGTAGACCACCTTCACCCGCTCGGGCGGCATCCGCCGCGCCTTGATGACGAACTCGGCCGTGCTCTTCGAGACCGCGATCGCGATGTCGGTCGCTGGCGCGAGCATCCGGTCGGCGACCTTCTGGAACCAGGGCGTGTCGGTCAGGTTGGCGTGCTCGTGGAGGATCGTCGGCAGCCCCCGCATCTTCCCCGCCAGCCGCCCGAACGTCGTCGCGCCGTAGCCGTGCAGGTGGAGGATGTCGGTCTGCTGCCGGTCCATGACCTTCAGCAGCGCGGTCAGCGTCGCGGGATCGAACTTCGACTTGTGGAGGTACGAGATGTCGATCCCCATCGACTCGAGCGTCTCTTCCGATAGATCCTTCTTGCGCAGGCTGACGAGCGCCACGTTGTAGCGCGCCGGATCGAACCTCGGGATCATCCAGCTGAAAAGCCGCTTGACCCCGTGCATGCGGGAACCCTCCCAGCCGAGGTGATCGCAGACCTGGAGGATGTTCAATTTACGGCCGGCAGGCGGCGACGGCGGGCTCACGACCTCTGCCCCACGACGCGCGCGGGAATGCCGACGGCGATCGCGCCGTCGGGCACGGCCTCTCGGACGACCGCGCCGGCGCCGACGACCGCGCGGTCGCCGACCGTCACGCCGTCGAGGATCTTCGCGCCCGCGCCGAGCCACGCGCCCGCGCCGATCGCCACGCCCTCCGACCGGCGGGCCTGCGCGAGCACGGCGGCCGACGGATCGCTGAAGTCGTGATCGCCGCCGATGACGTAACAGTAGGCGGCCAGGAGCGCGTCCTTGCCGATGGTCACGCGGCTGGCCGAGAAGATCTCGCAGTTGAACCCGACGTTCGCGCCGTCGGCGACGTCGATGTCGCCGTTCTTGCACGACAGGATGCTGTTCCTCCCGACGAAGACGCCGCTGCCGATCGTGATGCCGCGGTTGCTGTCCCCTTTGGCGTCGACCAGGCAGTTGTCGTCGATCACGACGTTGTCGCCGATCCGGATCTTGTGGGGATGCCGGAGCACCACGTTCTGGCCGAAGATGACGTTGTGCCCGCAGGCGCCGAGCAGCGACGGGAACAGCGCCCTGCGGAAGGCGAGCCCGACCGCGCCGGGCACGTTCTGTGAAAACAGCTGCACCACTTCGTAGTGCACGAGCGCGCCCCAGCCGGGCCGTCCGACGACGAGCGACGAGTACTTCTCGCGCGCGGACTGCCCGCCCGAGAACAACTGGTCCTGCGCCCTGGGAATATCAGACATCTGAGAGTTTACGGTTCACAGTTCACGGTTTACAGTGCACAGCGTTGACGGTTAACTGTTCACCGTTAACTGCCAACTCCGGCCCGCTCCAGGATCCGGGCGGGCTATATGATAGTGCCCCGGATGCCCCGCTGGATCATCCTCGCGATCCTCCTCCTGGTCGTCCTGGCCCGGTCCTCGATCTTCGTCGTCTGGCCCGAGTCCTATTTCGACGCCGACCAGGCGGTCTTCGGCCTCATGGCGAAGCACCTGGCGGAGCTTCGCGCCTTCCCGCTGTTCATGTACGGCCAGAGTTACATTCTCGGTGTCGAGGCGTGGATGGCGGCGCCGCTCTTTGCGATCTTCGGGCCGTCGGCGACGGCGCTGAAGCTGCCGCTGCTCATCCTCAACCTCGTGATCGCGTGGCTCCTGGTGCGGACGCTCGAGCGCGAGCTGGGGCTCCGCCCGTGGGCCGCCACGACGGCCGCGCTGCCCTTCGCGCTGCCGTCGGTGGCGATGTCGGCGGTCTTCGTCGAGCCGAGCGGCGGCAATCTCGAGCCGTACCTGTATGTGCTGCTCCTCTGGCTGACGCGTCGAAGGGCCCTTTGGTGCGGGGCCGTCCTCGGGATCGGCTTCCTGCACCGTGAGTTCACGATCTATGGCCTGGCGGCGCTCCTCGCCATCGAGGCGTTCGATCGGACGCTCTTCACGCGCGAAGGCCTGGCGCGGCGCGGCGGGACGCTCGGCGTCGCCGCAGGGATCTGGATCATGGTCCAGGGCCTCAAGCACTACGCGTCAGCCAGCGGTCCCGGGACCAGTGCCGGCAGCGCCTATGGCGCCTCGAACAACATCCTGGAGCTCGCCGCGCGGACCTGCATCTCGCCGTCGACGGCCCTGGCCGGCGGCCGCCGTCTCGTCTCGGTGCACTGGCCGGCGCTCCTTGGCACGGCGCCGTACCCGCTCGGCGCCTTCTCGATTGAGAGCATCGGCACGCAGGGCCTGGCCTGGTCGTCCTGGCTGCCCCTGCTCGTGGTGTTGCTGGCGGCGGCCGGAGTCGGGATGGCAGCGGTGTCGCATCGTGACTCGCGGCCGCCACCCAGGTTCGCGATCTATCTCATCCTCGTCGGTCTCTTCTCGTGCGCGGGCTACGTGTTCGGACGCTGCGGGGAAGTGAACTTCTACGCGATGCGGTACGAGCTGCTGTCGATTCTGTCGATCGTCGGCTTGGTCGGCTGGTTCCTGAGCGCGCAGCCGCCGCGGTGGCTCGCGATTGCCTGGGGCGTCACATTCGCCGCGTGGCTCGCCGTCCTGGCCGTGCCGCATGCGCGGCTCATCGCGGAATACGCCACGAACCCGCCCGTCCCGGCGAAGCGGCGCCTCATCCGCGTGCTGGAGGACCAGGGCATTCGCTACGGGACGGCGGACTACTGGCTCGCCTACTACATCGACTTCCTGACCGACGAGCGCATCCTGTTCGCGGCTGACGAGCCACAGCGCATCAAGACCTACAACGCGATCCTCGCGGAGCACCGGAACGAAGCCGTCCGGCTGTCCCGAAAGGCCTGCGGAGACGGCGTCCTGCTCATCCCGGGCGTTTACCGGTGCCCCTAATCAACGTGACGCGACGCGGGCTGCTGACCTCCGTGGTGCTGGCCGCGCTCGTGATCGCCCGGTCGGTGGTCTTCGTCTTCTGGCCGGCCGCGCATTTCGACTCCGACCAGGCCGTCACGGGGCTGATGGCGAAGCACCTGAGCGAGCTCCGCGCATTTCCCGTCTTCTGGTACGGGCAGACCTACCTGCTCGGCGTGGAGGCGTGGCTCGCCGCGCCGCTCATGGCGGTCTTCGGCGCGTCGGTGACCGCGCTGAAGCTTCCGCTGCTCGCGATCAACATCGCCGTCGCGCTGCTGCTCTTCCGCGGACTCACGCTGGACGCTGGGTTGGACGAGGCGCGCGCCGCCTTCGCGACGTGCTTCTTCGTGCTCGCCGCGCCGATCACCGCCGCGCACGACCTGACCGCGAACGGCGGCAACGTCGAGCCGGCGCTGTATGTCCTGCTGCTCTGGTTCCTCCGGGGTCGCGCGGTCTGGTTCGGCCTGGTCCTGGGCGTGGGCTTCCTGAACCGCGAGTTCACGATCTACGGCGCGGCGGCGCTCCTGGCGCTCGACGCGGCCGGACGGACGCTCTTCACACGCGCCGCGGCGCGCCGGTATGCCGTCGCCTTCAGCACCGCCGCCCTCGTCTGGATCGGCTTCCTCGTCCTGCGGCACGCCTCGTCGGCCGCGGGCCCCGGCACGTCGACGGCGGATTTGTCGGCGCAGCTCGCGGGCAACAACCTGCTTCAGGTTGCCGAGCGACTCTGTTTCGACGCGCGCGCGATCGCCGCGGGCGCCGGACGTCTGTTCACGGTCCACTGGCCCGAACTGTTCGGCCTGGAGCCGCAGCCGCTGACGGATTTCGGGATCGAGAGCGCCGCACGCCAGGGCCTGGCCCACAGTGCGTGGCTTCTCGTGCCCGTCCTCGGCATCCCGATCGTCCGAATCGCCGGACTCCGATCCTCGACCCTCGATCCTCGACCCGCGACCATCGACCCTCGATCCGCGATCCGCGATTCCCGCGCCTCCCTCCTCCCACCTCGCGCCCCGTGCTTCTGCGCCTACCTCCTGCTCGTCGCCGCGTTCTCGCTGACCGGCTACCTCGTGGGACGCTGCGGGGCGATCGACTTCTACACGATGCGCTACGAGCTGTTGTCGGTGCTCGGCGCCGCCGGTCTGGCGGGCTGGTATCTGCGCGTCGAGCGTTCGCGGGCGCTCGGGACCCTATGGACGCTCTGCTGCGCCGCCATCTTCGCGATCGCCGTCGCCGCGCACACCCGCCTGCTCGCCGAGTACCTGACGCATCCTCCGGTGTCGTTGAAGCAGGACCTCGTCCGCGCGCTCGACGCGCGCGGCGTTCGGTACGGGTACGCCGACTTCTGGACGTCGTACTACGTCAGCTTCATGACGCGCGAGCGCATCATCGTCGCCTCAGACGAGGCCGTGAAGGTGAGAACCTACAACCGCCTCGTCGACGCGCATCGCGCCGAGGCGATCCGCATTTCGCGGCGCCCGTGCCCGGCTGGCGAGCAGCTGACCCCGTTCTTCTGGGGCTGCCGGCCCTGAGACGCCCCACGGCGGATCTCACGAAGTTCACTGAGAAACAAAGATCGCAAAGACCGATTGGTCGTCTTCGTGATCTTCGTATCTTGGTGATCTTTGTGGTTAGCCGCCGGCCGTGACAGTGAACACTGCCTCAAATCCAGCCCTGCTCGCGATACCAGGCGAGCGTCCGGTGAATCCCCTCGCGCAGACCGACCGCCGGCGAATAGCCAAGCTCCCGGCGCGCGCGCGAGATATCAAACGCGCGGCTCTTCGTGAAGAAGTCCACGCGGCGGCGGTAGAGCGGCGGCTCGATGCCGAACGGGGCGCACACGGCCTCGCACGCGGCGCCCGCGAGCCACACAGGCCAGACGGGCAGGTGGAGCGACGGCGGGGGGACCTTGGCGTCCTCCGCAATCAGCCCCGTGAGCTCGTTGAGGGTCGGCACCTCCCCGCCCGCGAGGATGTAAGTGCGCCCCGCGGCCGCGGGCGCCTCTCCGCACAGGCGGAGGCCCTCGACGAGGTCATCGATGTAGGTCAGGTGATAGAAGAATTTCCCGTCGCCGAGGATGACGAATCTCCGCCGCGCGACGCCGCGGAACAGTTTCAGCAGCCGCCGATCCCCGGGGCCGTAGATCCCGCTCGGGCGCGCGATGACGACCTCGACGCCGGTCCGCGCCGCGGCATCGCGCGCGACGGCCTCGCCTTCGACCTTCGACACCTGGTAGACGTCACCCGGACGGAGCGGCGCGTCTTCGCTCGCCGGCGGCTGCTCGATGTCCCCATGGACGCCGACGGTGCTGCAGTGGACGACGCGGCGCACGCCCGCCTTCGCCGCGGCCTCGATCAACTGGCCGACCGCCGTCCCGTTCACCTGGTGATACACGCTGTCGGGCAGCCCGGCCTGCCGGTACAGCGCGGCGATGTTGTACATGACCTCGAAGCCGTTGTCGACAGCCTTCGGGAGTGAATCCGGCCTGGCGAGATCGCCGATCACGATCGGGATGCCGGCGTCCGGCAGATGGCGTGCGCCCTCCGGCGTCCGGACCATCGCCCAGACGTCGTGCCCTCGCGTCTTGAGCGCGCGGGCGAGGTGCCCGCCGGTGAAGCCCGTGGCGCCGGTGACTAGGACGCGCACCGCTCGGCCACAATCGTGACGGGCGATCCGAACAACCGCAGGAGGCCGGTCCGCGCCATCACGCCTTCAACGCCCCGCGTCCACGCCTCGGAATTGATGGACTTGTGCAGGGCGATGGGCAGCACGAACTGCCGGTGCTGGCCTGTGACGCGGAACCCTTCGGCCTGGAGCGCTCCGGCGATCGATCCCGGTGAGAACACGCGGTACGCTTCCACGGAACGGTTGAACGTGTGCGCCACGTGGCGGGTCGCCGCCTGCAGCGCCGCCGCGCTCCACAGCGACGGATAGTCGACCACGACACGGCCGCTCGACACGCGGCACAACTCGCGCAGCGACGTGCGCCAGTCCGGCGTGTGCATCAGCACGCGCAGGCAGACGACCGCGTCAAAGGCGCGGTCCGGAAACTCGAGGTGGTGGGCGTCACCGCGGGCGAACGCGATGTGTGTGTTGGCCTCACGCGCACGGCGCTCCGCCACCGCCAGCATCTCGGCGGACGCGTCGACGGCCGTGACGATCCCGCCGCGCTGCGCGAGCGCGATCGCTGCGCGGCCCGTCCCGGTCCCGACGTCCAGGAGGCGGCGCCCCTCCACCGGCGACAGGAAGCCGGCAATCTGCCGCTCCTGCGTGTCGGCGATGAGGCGTCCGATCGGCCCGCTGAAGCGGAGGGCGTCGAAACGCTCCGCCATCGCGGCGTCCGCGTACACCTCGTAGGAGTAGTGGCGTGAGCTCTCAGCCACGGGATTGGACGCCGAAGCGCGAGCTCCGCAGGCGGCCTTGGACGCCGAAGGGCGACCTCCGCAGGCGGCCTTGGACGCCGAAGCGCGACGCGCGAAGGCGGCTCACGCCACCCTGCCCGCCATCTGCGGGCTCTCGGCGAAGAGCAGCGCGCAGGCCTGCCGCGTCCGGGCCATGTAGGCGTCGTGGCTGTACTTCGTCTCGGCGAGGTGGCGGGCCCGCGCACCCACGGCGCGCGCGCGGTCGGGATCCGAAATCGCCGCGAGGATCCCGGCGCCGAAGCCGTCCGCCGTCGCCTCGGTGAGGAACGCGACCTCGTCGTCCAGCACCTGCGTGTGCGTGAGCAGGCGGGTGGCGACGATGGGGCGGCCCGAGCGGAGGTACTGGTAGATCTTCAGCGGTGTGTTGGTTCCGAGGCTGCGCGGCGACACGAGCGCGTCGGCCGCGTCGAGGAACGCGGGGATCTCGTCCGCCGGCCGCTGCCCCGCGAAGATCGTCGCGGCGCCGATGCCGGCCGCGGCGGCCTGCCGCCGCGCGGCCTCGATCTGCTCCGGCTGTCCGCCGGCCAGCACGAGGCGGGCGTCCGGCCGCGCGGCCAGCACGCTCCGCATGGACGCGAACAGTAGGTCCAGTCCCTGGTACGCCTCGAACGTGCCGGTATAGACGACGACCGGCGCGCCCGCCGCGATTTGCAGCGCACACCGGATCGCCCGCCCGGAGCCGTCCCTCGGCGCGTCGCCCGATCCCGGCGCGTTCTCGATCAGCACGGACGGCACGGCCGTGTCGATTCCGCGGACGACCTGTTCGAGCTGCGGGCAGATCACGATCACGACGCGCGAGCGGCGGACGGCGAAGCGCTCCAGCCCCGCGAACACGGCCTTCACGAGGCGGGACCGGCTGTACGCGAAGTTCGTGAGCTGCTGCGGCAGGCTCGAGTGCATGTCGTACAGATGCGGAACGCCCTTCACGCGCGCCAGCACGACGCCGAACCAGGCGCCTTCCTCGTGCGAGTGGATCGCGTCGTACTGGTCCACCGCCGCGCGGCGGCACGCGGCGAGGAGCAGCGCCAGATCCAGCGGAAGCTTTCGCCACGACGGCCCGATGCCGATGCCCGTCATCAGCGGCGGACGCGCGCAGCGGAACACCCGCAGGCCGGCCAGCGTCACGTCGCGCCCGAACGGGTACGTGACGAGATCCACCGTATGGCCCAGCTCGAGGAGCGCGCGGATGCGGTGGTACTCGCTGAAAGGGGTGCCCCGGGGCTCGAAGAAGGGCTCCGGCGCGATCATCAGGATGCGCATGCTGAAGGCCAGGCAATTGTAGCATCCGTGCTACAGTGACGGGTCCCCTCCGATAGATAATTGATGACGACCAGCGACGCCCGAACGCCGCCTTCACGCGCACGCTCATTGACGATCAGCGCGATCAAGGCCGCCATCAGCGTCGGCCTGCTCGCGCTGCTCTTTTCGCGCGTCGACATCGCGCGACTGTGGAGCATCGCGCGCCAGGCCTCGCCCGCGTGGCTCGCGGCCGCGCTGGTGTTGTACTTCGCGATGGTCCTGGCGAGCGCCTTCCGCTGGGGGATCCTGCTGCGCGCGCAGCACGTGCGGCTCCCCTACCGCTTCCTTACGCAGTCGTTCCTGGTCGCGACCTTCTTCAACAATTTCCTGCCGAGCAACATCGGCGGGGACGTCGTCCGGATCTCGGACACGGCGAAGGCCGCGGGCTCCAAGACGCTCGCGACCACCGTCGTGCTGATCGACCGCGGCATCGGCCTGCTGGGGCTCGCGCTGATGGCCGCCACCGGCGCCTCGCTGATGCAGCGCATGGCGGTCGGCCCGGTCGGTCCGGGCGTGCTGTGGGCCGGATTCGGCCTGGGCGCGATAATCGCGACGCCCGCGCTCCTGATGCCCGAGACCGCCACACGGCTGCTGCAGCCGCTGCGCGTGTTTCACCAGGCGTGGGTGGACGCGCGGATCGAGAAACTGACCTACACGCTGACGCGGTTCAAGGAGACGCCCACCGCCCTGGCCGGGTGCTTCGCCGGCGCGGTCGTCGTCCAGGGCATCCTCGTCGGGTTTTACGTCGCGATCGCGCGCAGCATGAACATCCCGATCGGTTTTGCTGAGCTCGCGGTCATCGTCCCCGTCTCGTTCATCGTCCAGATGGTTCCCGTGTCGCTGAACGGCTTCGGGGTGCGGGAGGCGACCTTCGGCTTCTACTTCACGCGGCTGGGGCTGCCGCTGGAGTCGGCGCTCCTGGTCTCGTTTGTCGGAGCGGCGCTGATCATGCTGTTTTCGCTGACCGGCGGCGTGGCCTACCTGCGGCGCTCCGTGGTATCATAGCGCTCGAATCGGGGCCGCTTCCCAGCAACCCCCTCTCCCTAAAGTTCAGACAATTCACAGCCGATAGGCCAGATGCACCGGTATTCCGGCGCGCCTGCCTGGTCCGTTTTAGGGTGTCTCGAGGTTTGCCATGACGTCACGCGCATTGAAAGCCAGCTGCGGCCTGTTCCTGCTGACGCTCGGCGGCTGCGAAGCGGCCAAGAGCTCGAATCCGACGGCGCCCACGGTCGCGGGACCGATCGCCGGCGTCACGATCAGCGCCCCCGCCCTGCTCGAGCCCGCGCAGGGTTTCAAGTTCAAGGAATCGGAGCAGCCGATTCGCCTGGTCGTCCAGAATGCGACGACGACCGGCGTCCGCTCGCTCAGCTACACCTTCGAGGTCGGATCCGACAGCGGGTTCACTACGAAAGTGTTCGCCCGAAGCGGCGTGGCCCCCGGCGACGGCAAGACGAGCGTGCAAATCGATCGGCTCGAGATTGGGCGCGCCTACTACTGGCGCGCCCGCGCCGAGGACGGCGCGAACACCGGCTCGTTCGCCACGGCCGGTTTCGAGGTCTATCCGAAGGCCCAGATCGATCCGCCGGCGCTGATCGCGCCGATCAACAACGCGGACGCCGGCTCACAGACCCCCTCCCTGTCCGTTCAGAATGCCTCGACCGTGGGCCCCGTGGGCGGCATCGCGTACGAGTTCCAGGTGGCGCCGGACCAGGCGTTCAGCCACCTGATGGCCGCCGGCATCGTTGGCGAGGGAAGCGGCACCACGACGTTCAACAGCGGCGCCCTGAGCTGGGCGACGACTTATTACTGGCGCGTGCGCGCGAGCGACGGCGAGACGACGAGCAGCTGGACCCTGGTCCAGGCGTTCCGGACGCCCGCAGCTCCCGCGAAGCCCCCACCGCCGGGGAACCCGCCGCCGACAGGCGGCTGCGACTCGCTGGTCAACGATAAGCAAAAACTGGTCGAGTGCATCCATGCCGCCGTCAATCCCGCCAGCGGCAGCGCCGAGGCGGCGTTCGAAGTCACCAAGCGCGTCGCATGGGCGCTGCGCGGCGAGGGCGCCGGCGAGCTCATCAAGAATGGCGGCGAGAACATCGTCTCGTGGCAGGGCTACAGTTTCGCGGCCGGCCGTATCTGTTACCCAGACGGCCACATCTACAAAGTCGTGAGCGATGTCGGCGGGGCCAATGGACCGTCCTGGCAGGACAACGGGTTCGTGGACCCGAAGCTCTACGTGCCGGCCATCGATCCGTCGAAGAGATAGCGAGCGGATGCCGGACAATGGCCGGGCGCGTTCGGGCGTCCGGCCATTGTCTTGTCTGCCGTCCTTAGAAGCGAAGCCTCGCCCCTATGCCAATCTGGAAGCCGCCGACGGTGAGCTTCTTGGACGCGCCGGGCAGCGACACGGACCCGACGGCGTACCGCGCGATGGCGCCGACGCCGTACTTCTTCCGCAGCATGTACTGTGCGTCGACGCCGACGTTGAAACCGACCGTCGTCTTGCTCGTTTGCGCCAGCGCGGTGGTGATCGTTGGACCGGGTTCGGTGATGCTGAGCGAGGGAATCGTGTCCTGCTTGACCGCGAAAATCGTCGGCCCGGCGAAAATGCCGACGTCAATCTTGTTGGCGACGGGCATCATCCAGATCGCGTCGAGGTGGACGGCGTTTTCGGAGTGCTTCAGGCCCGTGAACGCCTTCGTGACGGCCCGGAAAGCGCCGAAGACGATCGGGTCCGGAATGCTGCCGGTCAGCGAGCCATCCGATTTCGACAACACATGGGTGTACGACACGCCGGCGAGCAGATTGTGCCCCCACACTCTGTAGGCGCCGCCGATGTCGAACAGGGCGCCGCCCTTGACCTTATTGGTCGAGCTGAACGTCGCGGTCTCGTCGTACAGCGGAAACGATCCGCTTTCGCTGAGGTCGTGTGAACCGGCCTGCCCGGCGACGTTCACGCTGACATATCCTTTGTCGGTCCACTGCATCGTCTGGGCGGAGGCCATGCGGGGTGCGGCACACAGGCACAGCGCCAGGATTCCGGCTTTCATCGTCTTCAAATGCGCGTCTCCTCTGAGGGGCTGGGCCGATCGGGCTCGCGCCTGACCGGCAAGATTCGCTCATGGTAGCACGCGAGGCATGATTCGATCCGCGGGTTTCGTGTTACGATAAAGCCCTCGCGAATCTTCTGTTTCACACCAAGCTTCAGCGGAGTTCTATTGATGATCCGAAAGGTTTCTCTGTGCATCGCCACGGGGCTTCTTGCGCTGGCGGTCGCGTGCGGCAAGACATCCCCGAATCCCGCGTCCCCTTCGTCGGCCACGCCAGGTAGCACGTCAAGCGCGACCGATGGCTTTCTGCTGAAAGCCGGCACGGCGGGCACCATTTCACCGAGCGGCGGCACGCAGGTCCAGGATCCGATCACGCTGACGGCATCCACGACCAAGGGCACGCACGTCGATGTCCCGCTCTCTTACCGTTTTCAGGTACGCAGCGGATCGACGGTCGTAGTCGAGAGCGTGGTCGGACCGGCGTCGGGCTCGACAGTAACCTTCAACCCGACAGGTCTCGTGTTCAACACGACCTACACGTGGCGGGTGCAGGCGACCTACCAGGGCAATAACGCGCCGTGGTCCTCCGACGCGACCTTCAAGACCATCGGCAAGTTCGCAGACGGGCGCCAGATCTTCGACCCGCTCCTGGACGGCACAAGCGTCGGCAACCAGCACGGCGGCCGGTTCATCGCGGGACAGGGGTGGCAGAGCACGAGCCTGACCGACGGCATCGATTACCCCATTCAAACCTGTGCCAACTGCCGGTTCGAGTTCGACGTCGTCGGCTTTGGCAGGGAAGAAGGCGCGCCCTATGGGCTCGACGTCAAATGGTTCACGATGGGTGACGGCGGCGCGTTCGGCAGTTTCGGCGTATTCCGCGATCACCCGTGGAAGATGCACTTCGAGCAGCGGGCAGACGATGCCACCGGCGTGAAACTGATTTGGCGCAACGGCAGCCCAGGCAGCGGCGATCCGGGAGACCACACGTTCAAGGGGGATGGTGGCATCTCGTGGTCGAGCACGCACCAGCCGCCGTACCATTTCGTCTTTGACTGGACCGAAGGCGGCTTCGCCATCACCGTCGATGGAAACAACGTCGTCCATGATGGGTTCTCTCGCCCCTACGCGCCGCCCAATCACACGCTCTCGCTCGGCTGCTGGCCGCGCGGCGAGACGATGGTCGGAGCCATCTGGAGCAATGTGAAGCTCACCCGGCGCTGACGCGCGCCGCCGCGGCGGATATTCCGAGGGCGCCCGGATCACCATCCGGACGCCCTCTTTGTTTGTGTGTCCATCCGCCCTCCCGGCTTGCGTTGCTCACGCCCGGGGTCTATTCTTGCCTGGCGATTTTGCGCATCGACACCTCCGTCCATCCTGGTCCGACCGTCCGACGCCTCCGCACCGCCTCTTCACGAGCCGCGTTCGTGGTGGCCGTTGTGGTGTTCGCGATCGTCTTCATCGCGAACGCCTGGGTCGGCGACGATGCGTTCATCTCCTTCCGCGTCAGCGACAACCTGGTTCACGGATTCGGCCCGCGCTGGAATGTCGTCGAGCGGGTGCAGGCGTTCACCAACCCGCTGTGGACCTTCGTGATGGCGGCGGCGGAGCTGGTCACCGGCGAGCTCTTTTACACGTCGATGATCGTGTCGTTCTGCCTCTGCCTGGCGCTCCTCGCGATCGTCTGGCGATGGCTGGCGCGCGATGCCGACCGCTGGCTGGCGGTGGCCCTGCTGCTCAGCTCCAAGGCCTTCATCGATTACACCTCGTCCGGCCTCGAGTACGCCCTGAGCTACGTCCTGCTCGCCGCGTTCGTGGCCACGTTTCTCGCACGCGACACCGACGGCGGGTTCGCCGGCCGCCGCCTGCGGCGGTTGACGTTCATCGCGGCGCTTGCGTTCTTCAATCGGGCGGACACGATCCTGCTCTACCTGCCCGCGTTGATCTGGCTTGTCGTCCGCGACATTCGGCGAATGACCTGGCGGGAGCTCGCCGGACTGGGCGTCGCGGCGTCGCCCGCCTGGGGCTGGCTGCTCTTTGCGCTCGTGTATTACGGGTTTCCATTTCCCAACACCTATTACGCGAAGGTGTACTTCGGAGCGCCGCACTGGCTACAGCTGCGGCAGGGGCTGGCGTACGTCGCGAGCAGCCTGCGGTTCGATCCGATTACGCTCAGCACGATCGCCGCCGCGGTCGGCGTGTGCTGGGCGATATCGTGGAAACCGGCCCGAGTGCTGGCGCTCGGCGCGGCGGGCTATGTGCTGTACGCCGTCTGGGTGGGCGGCGACTTCATGGCGGGCCGGTTTTTCTCGCTGCCGTTTCTGCTGTCGGCCCTCTTGCTCGCCGGTCTGCCCAAGAGCCGGCCTTCGGCCTACGCGGCGGTCGCGCTGCTGGTGGCCCTGAACGTGGTGAATCCCCTTGCGCCGCTGAAGACGATCCCGTTCTCCGACATCGGCTGGCCGTGGCGGCTGCAGAACGGCGTCAAGGACGAACGCGGCGCGCACCTCAAGACCGTGAGTCCGCTCACCTACGAAGTGTTTCGCGTGATGCCCGACAATCCGCTCGCGCGCGAGGGCCGCAGCATGGCGGCGTCGGCGGAGCAGGTGTTCGTGCACCCCTGGATCGGCCTCATTGGCTATTACGCGGGGCCGTCCAAATACATTATCGATCCCAACGCGCTCTCGGATCCGCTCCTCGCCCGCCTGCCGGTCGGGCAGGAGTTCTATTTCGAGTTCTGGGTCAGCCATTGGACGCGTGCGCTGCCCGACGGCTACGTCGAGTCGCGGCGCACTCGGAGGAACCTACTGACCGACGGCCGGCTCCACGAGCTCTTCGACAAGATCCTGAACGTGACCGAGGGTCCCATCTTCTCGGTCTCGCGGTTCCGCGACATCGTCGCGCTCAATTGGGGCAAGTTCCGGCACTTCAATGAAGAAATGCAGGCCACGCAGCGGATGGACTACGTCACCCGCGTGAACAACCCGCTCTTCACGACCGACGTCGGAGAGCTGACGCCGGGCCGCGAGATGAAGACGTCCGGCAAGGCCGGGTACTTGCTCCTCGGACCTGGCATTCCACTTGCCGCCGGCACGTACCGCGTGCGCTGGAGCGGGGCGATCGACGCCGCGCCGCCAGGCGGTCCGGGATTCGTCCAGGTCTGCTACGACGATTGCCGGACCGTTCTCGCCACCGCGCCGATCGAGGCCCGACCCGGCGGCGGCGTGCTCGCCGATGTGGTCGCGCATCCACGCCGGGACGTTCGAGACATCGAGTACCGGCTGTTCGTGACGCAGGGAACCCAGCTCACGCTGCAGTCCGTCGCGATCACGCAGCAATAGCGCCATGCTGCGCCGCTTTCTCCGCCTCGCCGTCGCGGTCGGATTGACCGCGTACGTGCTGTGGACCTCCGATCCCCGCTCCGTGGCCGCGGCGTCGCGTGGCGCGCGGCTGGACTGGCTCGCCGCTGCCATGGGGCTCGTCCTGATCGACCGAACGTTGATGGCCGCGCGCTGGATGGAGCTGCTCGGCGCGTTGACGCCTGGATCGCGGCCGCCGTTTCTCGTCGTGCTGCGCATCTTCTTCGTCAGCTCCTTCGTCAGTAATTTCGTGCCGAGCGTCGCCGCGGACATGTACCGCGCCTACGCGCTGGCGCGGCAGGATGTGCACCTCGCGGAGTCGACCGCGTCGGTGCTCATGGATCGCGCCCTGGGCGTGCTCTCCGTCGTCCTCGTGGCGGCGGCGGCGCTTCCCTTCGCGCACGTGGTCGAGGCGCAGCGTGGACTCGTCCTCGGACTGGCCGTCACCATGTCGGGCTGCGTCGCGGCGGGGCTGATGGTCTTCAGCGAGCGCGCAGCCGCGATGGTCGTCCGGATCAGCCGGCTGGTCCCGGTGGCCGATACGCGCGGCACCACGCCGATCTGGCCCGCGTGCTCGTGATGTCCGTGCTCGTCCAGCTGATTCGCGTGCTTCAGGCCTGGTGCCTGGGTCAGGCGTTCGGGCTCGCCGTGCCGCTCGTGGCGTATTTCGCGCTGGTCCCGATCATCGTGCTGATCATTCAGATCCCAGTCACGGTCAACGGGCTCGGCACGGCGCAGGCCGCGTTCAAGTACTTATTCGTGCCTCTCGGCGCCCCCGCGCCACAGGTCTTCGCCGTCTCCGTCTTCTTCCTGTTACTGGGTGTGATTGGCACATTGCCGGGCGCCGCGCTGTTCATGATGGAGTCCCCTACGCACACTCCCCACGGCTGAGTCCGAGCTCGGCGGTTTCGCGATCGGCCGGCTGGACCGGATCTTGCTATCCCAAGCCTGGAATACGACTGGTTAGCACGGGAACCTGAAGGAGAGTGAAGATGCGACGCGTGTTTCATTCGGCGTTGCTCGCGGCGATCGCGACCGCGACCGTAACCGTCATTGGGGCGGCCCAGCGGCCCGTTTCCAATACCAACCGGCAGGCCACGCTGGTGATGAAGAGCGGCGACCGGCACACCGGCACGCTCGTCTACCACAACGACAACAATTTCAACCTGATCGAGAACGGGCAGGACAGGGCCTACAGAATCGACGATGTCGCCGTGCTGGACTTTGCGGGCGGCGATCCATCGGCGGCAGAGCTCAACCAGCTTCCGATGTCGGACAGCGTCGCTGACGCGCACCGACACGTGCTTGCGCTGCGCGACGGAACCGTAGTGCACGGACGGATGTACACGATCACGCCCGTTGCCATCACGTTCAACACGCAGAACGGCCATCAGGATTTCGATCTCAACAACGTGAGCCGTCTGTACGTGAGTCCTGCGGCGTCGCGCCAGGTATATGCGTCGCTGCTGGCCGCCCCGCCCGGTGCACCAGTCGGGACGAGCGGACAGCCGGCGCCGCTGCCGGCGACTGTTCCCGCGGGCGCCATCCAGGTCGACGGCGCGCGCGCGTGGACGGACACGGGCATCACGGTGCGCAAGGGCGATCGCATCGGGTTTTCGGCGGCCGGCCAGGTGGCCTTTCGCACGGGCGGCGACCTGGTCGGGCCCCAGGGCAGCCCGACGGAAACCAGTCCGGCGGCGCCGGTACCCGCGCTCGGCGTCGGCGGGCTGATCGGTCGCGTCGGCACAGGTGCGGCGTTCCCGATCGGGGCCAGCACGCAGGCCATCACGATGCCCGCGAACGGCAAGCTCTATCTCGGGATCAACGACGCGGGCGTGTCGGACAACTCCGGCGCATTCGTCGTCACGATCGTCCGCTAGACATCACCGCGCGCCCGCCTCCGAAGCGCCGCTCCGCACCGCGGGCGGCGCTTTTTTCCGCACGCCTTCCGTCCTCCCCGACAGTGATTATTTCGTAATAATTGGACATTCGCGTGGTTTTCCCATTATAATCACGGCTCCTCAAGGAGCAATACTCGTGAAAGTGTTCAGGGCGATCGCGGTTCTGCTGTTCGCAGTCCCGCTTGCGTGCGGCGGCAACAGCGCTCCGTCGTCACCGACACCGACCAGCAGCAGCATCACGGCACCGACGCCGGACTCGCCCGCCGATGGCGCGGCCTCGACGACCTATCGTCCGACGCTCGTGGTCCGAAACGGCACCTCGAGCCTCCCCGGCGCGCGGCTGTACGAGTTCGTGATCTCGGACAGCAGCGGCTTCTCGACGACGTCGGCGACCAGCGGCGCGTTCGTGGTCTACGCCCATACGACCAACGTGGCCGAAGGCAGCGGCGGCAGCACGTCCTACACACCGGACTTCGACCTGCAGCCGACGACACGGCTGTATTGGCGGGCACGGCTGGTGATCGGCACGTCGGCGTCGGAATGGACCGCGACGCGAAGTCTCACGACACCGATCGCCGGCTACAGCCGCGCCGGCGAGCTCTACGATCCCCTCATCTACGGCAGCACCGTGGGGGTGCCCATGGGATCGACCACGTTCGTGCCCGGAAAGGGCATCCAGTTGAACGACGGCAACGCCTATGTCCGGTACCAGCTCGCGCAGACGCTGGACAGCGGCGAGTTCTCGATGGAAGTCGAGGGCCTGCACGCGAACGGCCCCGGCGCCAAGCTCAAAGTCTTCTCGATGATGGATGGAACCGGGGACCTGTATCGAAGCCAGTACCTGCTCAACGCGCAGTATCGGGGCGTCAACGGCAACCCCGACAACTGCATCGCGTTCAAAGCGCTGTTCGGCGATCCGTTCTTCAAACTCGAGCCCGACGCGGGTACCAGGGGCCGCGCGATCATGGCGCTCGATCCGTCGAAGGCCTACTTCTGGAAAGGCACGTGGAGCAACGAGTTCCGCCTCGTCATCCAGGATGGGATTAACGGGCCGACGCTGTACAACGTCGGCGTCTCGATTGCCGATCTCGGCACGACGCTGAGGGCCATCTATAACCCGTCGCCCCACTACGCGTATCTCGGCGCCAACAATGGTCCCTTCGGCGAAGAGGACGGCTCGTGGGCGGGCGCGATCTACCGCAACGTCTGGATCGGCCGCGGCCCCCGGCCGGCCTCGCTCGGCAGCGCCCTGCTGCCGCCACAGTAGGAGAATGAGAATGCGACGCCTCTTGATGTCCTTGCCGGTCACCGCTGTGCTCGCGATCGTCGCGGCCTGCGGGTCGAAGTCGGCCCCGACAGCGCCGGCGGCGATCACCGTCAGTCCATCGCCGAAGATCACGGCGCCCACCGCGCAGACGCCGGTCGGCGGACAGCTCCTCGGAGGCCTCGCGGCCACGCTCACCGCCGCGAGTGCGACCGTCGATATCTCGTCATACGTGCTCCAATACCGGTTTCAGGTCTTCAACGACGTGGGCACGCTGACGGAAGACTCCGGGCTGGTCGGCGCCCCGACTTGGACGACGACGAAGACCCTGACGCCGAGCAAGCCGTTCACATGGCAAGTTCGGGCAGAGTCGCAGGGCTTCGCGGGCCCCTGGTCCAGCGCCGGCGGGTTCGTCACGCCCGAACAGCTGCCGGCCTACAACCGGCCAATCGGGGAATGGCAGAGCTGCGGATCGATCGCCAATAAGACTGCGCTCGTCACGTGCGTCTGGAACGCGGTGAGGCCGAACGATTCGGTCAGCGACCTGGAAGTCAGCAAGCGCGTCGCGTGGCTGCTGCGAGGAGAGGGCGCGGGCCTGCTCATAAAGGGCAGTGGCGAGAACGTGGTCATCTGGCAGGGATACGCCCTGTCCGCGTCGCGCATCTGCTATCCCAATGGCCAGATCTACAAGCTGATGTCGGACGCGGGACCGGGCGGGGCGAACGGGCCGCAATTCAGCGACAACGGCCTCGTCGACCCGTCGCTGTACGTCAAGGCGATCGATCCGAGCAAGCCCTAGGCCAGAGCTCGATCAGGCCCAGGCCGCGTTAGCGGACTTGTTCCGCGACCGGCAGCGTATGGGCGTGGCGCGCGGGATCGCGCTTGACCTGGTAGGCGCGCTTCAGGAACTTCGCGTACGGCACGAACTGCTTCATGGCGCCCACGTTGACCTGACAGGGGCTCAGGCACGTCGGGCACACCTTCGCCTTCAGATGATCCCGGTGGAGCAGGTTCTCCGCCTTGAAATACAGCGCCTCGGCGCTGTCGTCCAGCACGTTCCCGAGCTTTTCCGAGTTCTCGCAGTAGTGCAGGTCGCCGTTCGGATTGAGGAGCAGGCCCTGGCTCTGGAACGGGCACGGCATCGTCCGGTGGTACCCGTTCGCGATCATGTCGGCGTAGTGCAGATACAGAAACGCCTGGCCGCTCAGCACCGACTCCTCCTGGACGCGGTCCAGGAAGAAGCGCCGCATGAAATCCTCTTCGGTGTCGCCGAAGCCGATCGTTTCCTCGAGGTTCTTGTTGTGGAGCATCGCGTCGGTGAAGCGCAGCATGTTGAACACCACGTCGAGCCCCTTGGTCCGGGCCCACGCGAGGATGTTCTCGGCGTCGGGCATGTTGGTCGCGAAGATCGTCGACGCGATGCCGAACTGGAAATTGGCGTGGGTCTTCGCCAGCGCCTGCATGGCCTCGATCGTCTGGCTCGCCTTCTCGAACGCGCGCTTGACGTGACGGACCTGTCCGTGGACGTCGCCGATCCCGTCGAGCGAGACGCGGATGCTGATGAGCAGTCCGTTCTCGGCGCAGAACTTCACGATCCGCGTGAGCATCGGAATCGCGCGCTTCGGCGTGAGGCCGGTGGTGTTGATGCCGATCTTCCGCATGCGCGGCAGGTGCTGGTGGAAGAGCTCGACCATCTCCGGCAGGTCGTTGCGGGTGGTCGGCTCGCCGCCCGAGATGTTCAGGTTCTCCACCGCACCCCAGAAGGGGCTGGCGAGCACCGGTTCGAGCTGGGCCAGGGTGATGTCGCTCTTCCGATCCCCGAACTTCCAGTTGCTGCACATCTCGCACTGCGCGTCGCAGACCCAGGTGCAGTTGAAGATGAGCACGGTCGGGCGAATCGGATGGACGCGCGCGTTGATGAACGAATTGACCAGGTCCCGAGGCACGCCTGCGGCCGTCTTGCTCAGATACTTCAGCCGGAACGTGTTGGTGGACATCAGCGCGCGGCTTCGGCCGGCAAGGGCGGCTGCTGCGGCGCCGCGGGGCGCACGGCGCGGACCAGGTTGCCGAGGATCGTCGGATACGCCTCGCAGGGCGTCCAGCAGTGCGGGCAGTTCTCATCCGCGACGTCCTGCCGGAGCTGCTTGCGCAAGGGGGAATCCCACAGGGCCTGCAGGTCGAACGCGTTGTCGCGCAGGTTGCCGACCTGCGCGTCCCAGATCGAGCAGGCGAACACGTTCCAGTACGGATCGATGAAGCAGGACGACGACAGGGCCGTGCATGGAAGAGGCGAACGCCCCGTGGCGTAATACGCGCCGACGAGAGCCTGATACCGGTGCTCGCCCCGGTGCCGAGCGCCCGCCGATGGTTCTCGATGGCCTCGAGGACGCGCGCATGCTCGGGTGCCAGCTTGGACACCCCCACGTTGTCGTAGTAGTGGCCGGATTCGTGGCCGATGTTCAGGTGCAGTTCGCGCCGTTCGAAGTCCGGAATGACCTGGCGAATGGCGTCCATGGTCTCGTCGACGAGCCCGGCGTTCTTCGAGAGCAGCGTCATGCCGATGACGGTCTGGAAATTCGAGCGCCTGATGCCGCGCAGGCGGCGGAACGTCTCAATCCCTTTTTCCCACGAGCCCGGCAGGCCGCGCATCTCCTCGTGCATGGCCTTCGGCCCGTCGACGCTGATGGTAACCATCAGACGGCCGATGCCGCGTTTCAGCGTGTTTTCGACGAGCTGGATCGTCTTGTCGCCGAACCATCCCGTGGTTGGAAAACTCAGCAGGTACAGCGACCGGCACGATTTCTGAATCGCCGCCACCACGTCATCGATGTCGCGGCGCATGAACAGTTCGCCGCCCGTAAGCTGCACCCATTTGAACTGCGACCACCGCTCGAAGAACAGGGCGACTTCGGCCGGCGTCATCTCGTTCCTGCTCTTCTTCTGCCAGATGTGGCACATCTCGCAGCGGAAGTTGCAGTGGTAGGTCGCGACGAACGTGACCTTGAACGGCAGGTCGGGTGGACGAACGTTGGCCGCGAGAATGGACGCGCCGAGCCCCAATTGTCTGCCGATCATGGACGTGTAATTGTAACCCACTTCCTCCTCTATCCCACGGTGAATTGGCAATTTAGCGCCGAGACGGTATAGTGGAGCACCACCATTGGACGGGCCAGAGCGCCTCATCGTCCGCCGCCCCACGCGCACGCGCGGGTTGGACACGCCGCTGCCGGGAGCGGTCGCGTCTGCGCGAGTGGCCCTCATCCGGCCGCCGATCCTGCAGATTCCCGTCAGTTTCAGTTCGTACGGGGCGATTCCTCCCATCGGCCTGGCGTATGTGGCCGCGGCGTTGCGCGATGCCGGCCATCACGTCACGTTGGTCGACGGTGCCGGGGAAGCGCTGACACGGTTCCTCAATATCCCCGGCCCGACGGGCACGTTACTGCTCAACGGCTTGACCCCCACGGAGATCGTCGATCGGGTGCCGGCCTCGACGGAGATCGTCGGCATCACGCACATGTTCCTGCACGAATGGCCGACCATTCGAGAGATCGCCCAGCTGGTAAAGGCGAAGATTCCGGGCGTGTCAGTGATCCTGGGCGGAGAGAATGCGACCGGGTTCTGGCCCTGGATCTTCAAAGACACGACGGCGGTCGATTATTGCGTCCTCGGCGAAGGCGAAGCGACGATGCTGGAGCTGGTGGCGCGCCTGAAGGCCGGCCTCGCGACCGGCGATCTCAAGGGCATCGCGGCGCGCGCCCAGAGCGAGGCACAGGCCGGCCTCCCGGTCCGGCTCACGCAGCTGGAGACGATTCCCCGACCGGCGTGGGAATACGTCAACATCGACGGCTACATGTCGCTCGCCGACACGCACGGCGTGCACCGCGGACGATCCATGCCGATGCTCGCCACCCGCGGCTGCCCGTATCAGTGCACGTTCTGCTCGTCGCCGAGCATGTGGACGACGCGCTACGTGCTCCGCACGCCGGAGGACGTCGTCGACGAGATCAAGGCGTACGTCGAGCGGTATGGCGTGAACAACGTGAACTTCTGCGATCTGACGGCGATCATCCAGCGGCAATGGACGATCGACTTCTGCAACCTGCTCATCAAGGAGAACCTTGGCATCTGCTGGCAGCTTCCATCTGGCACGCGATCCGAAGCGCTCGACGACGAGGTGCTGGGGCTGATGTACGTCGCGGGGTGCCGCAACCTCACCTACGCCCCGGAGAGCGGATCGCAGCGCATGCTGGACGTTATCAAGAAGCGGGTGAAGGTGCCGCGGCTGCTCGCGTCGATGCGCGCCGCCGAGCGCCGGGGACTGCGGACCAGGGTCAACATCATCGTTGGCCATCCTGAAGAGCGGAGACGCGACGTGCCCGCATCGTTCAAGCTGCTCCTCAAGGCGGCCTGGCTCGGATGCCACGACACCAGCGTCATGATTTTCGCCCCGTATCCCGGCAGCGAGGACTTCAACCGGCTCGTCGAGGCGGGCAAAGTCTCAATCACCGAGGATTATTATTACGTCGCGCTCAGCCGTACCGGCCGCAGCGCGAACACCTACAACCCGCAAATGGGGCGACGCGAGCTCTTCCTGATTCAGCTCGCGATGCTGATCGCCTTCTACACGGTGGCGTACACAAGGCGGCCGTGGCGTTTATGGCATGTGGTCCGCAGCGTGATCACCGGCGCTGAAGAGAACATCGTCGATCAGACCATCCGCACGAAGCTGCGTCAGTTCAAGAACGTGCGTCAGGCGCATGCCGGCCGCACCGGGTCCTGACGGCCGGCGGATCCTCACGCTCGCCGCGATCTGCGCGATCGCGGCCGGCTTCCGCTTCGCGGGCCTCACCTGGGGCGCTCCCTATTTCCACTTCCACATCGACGAGCACTTCGTCTTCCAGGGCGCCGACATGCTGCGGCGCAGCGTGCGAGAGGCGGCCGGGTCCGCGAAATTCTTCATGTACGGCCCGCTGCCGATGTGGATCCTCAATGGCGTGCGGGCTGTCTATGAGCGGTTCGCTCATCCCCTCCTTCTGACACGGAACGCCGACGAAGTCACCTACCTGGTGATGGGACGCGCAATCTCGGCCACGCTCGGGACGTTGTCGGTGCCGCTGGCGTACGCGGTCGCGCGCCGAACCGCCGGACACGCCGCGGGCGTGCTGGCCGCGCTGCTGTTCGCGTGTACAGTCGCGCATCTTCGCGAATCGCACTTCTTCACGGTCGACGTGTCGATGCTGTTCTTCGCAGGGCTGGCGTGGCTCTTTGCCATGCGCATCGTCGATGGCGGAGGCGTCACGGATTACACCTGCGCCGGCGTCGCGCTCGGCGCAGCACTGGCCTGCAAGTACAGCGCCCTTTTCGTGGCGGTGGTGATCGGTACGGCGCACCTGTGTGCGGCTGGCGCGCCGTGGAAGGGCGGCACGTGGGGCGCCTGGGGCAGGTGGATCGGCAAGGGACTGGTGCCGCTCGTGATGGCGGCCGGTGCGTTCATCGCCCTCGACCCGATGGCGGTGATGTACTTTGCGAAATTCCGGACCGACGTCGTCACGTGGGTGGTCGCACCGAACTCCGGCGGCTGGCGTCCCATTTTCGTCGCTCAGTTCGCCGACGTCCATACGCTTGGGTACTGGTTCACGAATACGCTATGGTGGTCGCTCGGCCCAGCCCTGGAGCTCGTCGGCCTTGCGGGCGTGGCGTGGCTGTTGTACCGACGCGACCGCCGCTCGCTCGTGGCGGCCTCGTTTCCGCTGGCGTACTTCGTCTTCGCGGCACAGGGGATGCCGTTCATCCGCTATGCCGTGCCGCTCGCAATGGGACTGGCGGTGTCCGCAGGCGTGTTGTGCGCCGATCTGCTCGAGCGTCGACGGCTCCGGCGGGTCTGGATCGGAGGCACGATGCTGCTCGTCCTGGCGACTGCCGTCTACGCCGCGGCGTACATGCACGTCTTTCTGACCGCCGACAGCCGGCTCGCGGCCTCGGGTTGGCTGCGCGACAACGTGCCCGAAGGGGCGCACATCCTTGTCGAGCCATCGCACAACCGTCCGCCCACGGGGTCGTACCTGACAGGCGACGTCGATTTCAACGGTGATTACGTGATGTGGGGGACGAGGCCCTCGAACCGTGACCGCAAGGACTACTATTGGCTGCACACGCTCGACGTGTACCGCACCCTCTACGACCCGGCCGCGTCCACAGACGTCAGACGGCGGTACATTCAATCGCGGCTGGCGACGTCCGACTGGATCGTGATCGACGAGACGTTCCTCGAGTTCTACCGGCACTTGCCGCGCAACCCGTATGCGCCGGTGAAACAGTACTACCGCGACCTGTTCGACGGCCGGCTGGACTTCGCGCTCGTCAACACGTTCAAGGTGTATCCTTCGCTCTTCGGTATCCGCATCAAGGACGATGCCGCCGAACTGACGTTCCACCAGTTCGATCACCCGGCGATTTTCGTCTTTGCCCGCACACATCCGGCGGCCCGCTCGGAGTGACTGGCGTTTCGGAGGTTCCGTGCCGCTCAAGGTCGAATTACACGCACACACGTCGGACGATCCGTTCGATGCCATCCCGCACAGCTCGATCGCGCTCCTCGACCGCGCGGCGGCGCTGGGCTACCAGGCCCTGGCCATTACGCTTCACGACAAACAGATCGATCTGGGGCCGCTCCGCGCGCACGCGGAAGTGCGGGGACTCGTACTGATTCCCGGCATTGAACGAACGATCGAAGGCAAGCACGTCCTCCTGCTGAATTTCAGCGCGCGGGCGGAGGGGGTCACGACGTTCGAAGCGCTCGCCCGCCTCAGGTCCGAAGAGCCGGGTCTCGTCGTGGCGCCGCATCCCTTCTATCCGCTCGGCAGCAGCCTCGGCAAGACACTCGACCGGTTTCCCGCGCTGTTCGATGCGGTGGAGGTGAACGCGATGCACGCGCGCGGCGCGGACTTCAACCAGGCCGCCATCCGCTGGGCGGCGGCGCACGGCAAACCCCTGGTCGGCAACGGCGACATCCATCGTCTCGCGCAGCTCGGGACGACCTATTCGCTCGTCGACGCCGCACCCGACGCGCAGGCGATCTGCGACGCGATCAGGGCGGGCCGAGTCGAGGTGAGGAGCGCCCGTCTGGGTTGGATCAAGACACTGACGATCTTCCTCGACATCGTCGTCGTGTGGCTCTGGAGGTCCGCCGTGCGGCGCGCGCGGCCAGGCGCGGCCGCGGACATCGCGCTGGAGCCTTGAGGGGTCCCGGGGCTCTCTGATAGAGTAACGGGGTTGACCATCCCCGTCTTATGCGCGACACACAAGCCCATCGGCCCGACCTGACCGCGCCACACGACGGCGGCGACCGCGCGGCCGTTGTGATGGGTGCACACGCCTGACCGTGCTCCCTTCGAGCGTCACGGTCGTCATTCCGACGAAGAACGAGGAAGGCCTGATCGGCGAAATCGTCGACAGCGTCCGTCCGTACGCGGACGAGATCTTCGTCATCGACGGCCATTCCACCGATCGCACGCGTGACATCGCCGTGGAGCACGGGGCGCGCGTGGAGCTGGACGGCCGCAAGGGCAAAGGCGAGGCCCTTCGACGCTCCCTCGACGCCGCCATCGGCGACATCGTCGTCTTCATCGACGCCGACGGCTCCCACGATCCGAAGGACATTCCGTCGCTCGTGGCGCCCATCAAGGCCGGCGCGGCCGACATGGTGATCGGCTCGCGGGGCAAGGGCGGAAGCGACGAGCTGCACGGCACGCTCGAGCAGTTCGTCCGCTACACGGGGTCGCAGCTGATCATGCTCGCCATCAACTACCGGTGGAACGTCCGGCTGACCGACAGCCAGAACGGCTTCCGCGCGGTCAAGCGGGACGTGGGGCGGCAGCTCGGCTTGAAGTCGAACCTCACGACGATCGAGCAGGAAATGCTGATGCGCGCGCTCAAGCTCGGCTACCGCGTCGACGAAGCGCCCACGCACGAGTACGAGCGCAAGTGGGGCACGTCGAAGGTCGTCGTGTGGAAGCTGTGGGCGGCATACCTGTGGTCGTTCTTCCGCAACATCGTCTGAGCGCCCGCGCCTGGCTGGCCCTGATCGTGGCGGCGGGCGCCGTGCTGCGGTTCTACGGCCTGGGTTGGGGGGCGCCGTACTACCACTTCCACATCGACGAGCACGTCGTCTTCAGCGGCGCCGACATGATCGCGCGCAGTCCGCGCGAGGCCGCCGAGTCGCCGAAGTTCTTCATGTACTCGCCGCTGCCGATGTACATGCTGATGGCCGTCCGCTGGGTCTGGCAGACGGCGGCGGCGCACCGGCTGGACCTCGGCGTGCCGGCCGACGAGATCGTCTTCACGATGCTCGGCCGCGCGATTTCGGCCACGATCGGCACGGCGACGATCGTCGCGGCGTACGCCGTCGCACGGCGCGCCGGCGACCGGCGCGCCGGGCTGTTCGCCGCCGCCCTGACGGCGTTCGGCGTGCTGCACCTGCGGGAATCGCATTTCTTCACGACCGACATCCCCATGACGTTCTTCAGCGTGGTGACGCTGTGGACGCTGATACCGATCCTCGACGAAGGGATCGCCTGGCGGCGGGACCTGGCCGTCGGCGCCGCGTTCGGGGCCGCGCTGCTGTGCAAGTACACCGCGGTGTTCCTCGCGCCGGTGATCGGCCTGGCCTATCTGCTGGCGGGTCCCGTCGCCGAGACGCGACCGGCGGTGCTGATAAGGCGCGCGCTGCACGCGTGCATTCCTTGGACGCTGGCCCTGGTCCTCTTCCTCGCCGGGGATCCGCTCGTGATTCAGTACTACGGAAAATTCCGCCAGGACATCGCCGACTGGGTGACGGCCCCGCTCACCGGCACGTGGAAGCCCATCTGGACGGCGCAGTTCACGGACGTGACATCGCCGCACCTGTACTGGTTCACGAACATCCTGTGGTGGGGCCTCGGGCCCGCCTTCGAGATCGTGGGGCTCGCGGGCGTCGTGTGGCTCTTCTGGCGCCGCGATCGGCGCGCGGCCGTCGCCGGCGCGTTCGTCGTGGCCTACCTCCTCGTCGCCGGACGGACCGTCACGCCGTTTGCGCGCTACGGAGTGCCGCTCGTCCCGGCGCTCGCGATTTCGGCCGGGGTCTTCGCCGCGGACCTGCTCAACCGGCCTCGCTGGCGCAAGGCGGCCGTCGCGCTGACGGCCCTCACGCTGGCGACGACCGGCGCCTATGCCGTCGCGTACCTGCACGTCTTCGCCGCGCCCGACAGCCGTCTGGCCGCCTCCTACTACATGATCCACCACGTGCCCGCGGGCGCGCGCGTGCTCGTCGAGCCGTCCCAGAATATGGTGCCCTTCGGGTCCTATCTCGAGCACCCCGACTTCAACCGAGACTATCTGCTCCGGGGCCCCGAGGCGGCGCTCGACGACTACTACCATCTCGTCGCGCTCGATACGTACGTCTTCCTGTACGATCGCAATCGATCGCAGGAGGCCAAGCGCGCCTACATCGGGTCGCGGCTCGCGCAGGCCGACTACATCGTGATGGACGACACGTATCTGCAGTTCTATCAGCACCTGCCGCTTGCCGGACACGCGGCGGTCAAGCAGTACTATGACGACTTGTTCGCGGGCCGGCTCGGCTTCGAATTGCTGAAAACCTTCAAAGTCTACCCGTCGTTGTTCGGCGTGCCGATCCATGACGACGGCGCGGAGCTGACGTTCCGGCTCTTCGATCATCCGCGCGTATACATCTTCCGGCGGACGACGGCTGGGGCGAAGAGCTGATGCGGCTCCTCGTCACCGGCGGCACCGGCTTCATCGGCCGCCGGTTGATGCACCACCTGATCGAGCGTTTCGGCGCCGGCGCGATCACCTGCCTCATCCACGGGTCGGACAAACCCATGGAGCGAGCGGCGGCGGCGGCCTATGAGGCGGCCGGCGTCACAATCGTGCACGGCGACCTCACGCACACGCCCGTGTCGGCGACGCCGGCGCCGCCGGTGGACCTCGTGTTCCACCTCGGGGCGAATATCGACACCGACACGCCGGAGCACGAGCATCGGGTCAACGACGAAGGCACAGCGAACCTGCTGCTGTGGCTGGGGCCGGGGCTGAAGGGTTGCCGGATCGTGTACACCAGCTCGATCGCCGTCCACGACCGGAACGGCCTCGCGGACGGTCCCCTGCGCGAAGACTCCCCTTTCACGCCGCGCACGGCCTACGGGGTGACGAAGCTGCGCGGCGAGCGCATCCTGCAGGAGGCCGCGGCGCGCCGGGAATTCACGTGGACGATTCCGCGCCTGCCGACGGTGTACGGTCCGGGCGGCAAGGCGGGCGGGATGTTCGATCTGCTGATCGCCGGCGTGCGCACCGGCGGCCTGATCAGCCGGATCAACTGGCCGGGGCGCTCGAGCGTGATCTTCGTGGACGATGTGGCGGCGATCCTGACGGATCTGGCCCTTCAGCCGTCGGCCGCGAACGAGATCTATTGCCTGTCGAGCGGCGAGGATCTGACGCTGGGCGACATCGCGCGCGAGGCGGGCGCGCTCGTGGGCCGGCCGCCGAGGCCGATCCGGCTTCCGTCCGCGGCGTGGGCGGTCATCCGCCGCGTGGCCTGGAGCCCGGTCGTCCGCGCGCTGGTGCCGCGCCGCGCCCACGTCACGTATTGGCGGCTCACGCTGGTCGTCGATGACGGGTTCTGGTACGACGCGCGGAAGTTCCTCGCGCAGAACACGCGGCCCCTGGTGCAGATCCGCGAGGGGCTGCAGCGGACGATCGCGGGATAACGGCCCGGCGGGGACGCGTTACGCCCGGCGGCGGCGGCCGGACTCCAGCACGATGATCGTCCGCTCCTCCACGGTCAGCCGGCGGGACAGGCGCGCGTCGCGCAGGATGTCCGCCAGCGCCTCGAGCGCGCGGCGCCCGACGGGATCGGACTCGCCCCGCTCAATCGCGTCCCGGATGTCGAGCTCGAGCCGCGGAATCTGGTGCGCGCCCTCGAGGGCGATGAGCGCCCGGTTCTGCCCGATCGGGATCAGCTCCACGCCGGCGATCCGCTTCAGCGCCTTGATCGGCGTCACGAGGATCACCGCGTGGTGACCGAACGTGGCGAGCTCCGCGGGGGGCGCACTCCGCGCACGCGGCGGGGCCGCGCGAGTGACGGAGGCGACGATGGCCCGGCCGAGATCCGCGTCGATCGACGCCAGTTGCGTCAGCACGTCTTCCGGCAGCGTGACCGTGACGGCGCGGGACGCCCGGCCGAATTTCCGCGGCCGGCCTGGACCGCGCGCGATCGCTGGCTTGGTGGGCATCTCGCCCGTATTGTAGCGTGCGCGCGCATATTTCTACGGGATTATTCAAAACATGGCATATTTTCATTAATATTCGGCGGCCCCGTTCGGTGGGAGGTCACCGAATGAACGTGCTGTGGAGGGCGTACCGGCCGTTGAAGTCGCTCTCGCACAGCCCCCACTTCTTCTGGTCGGGCACATAGATCGCGGTCACCTGGTCGGTCCCGAACACGTGCTCAGTCCCGCCGAGCGGTGTGCCCGACGGATCGTCAGGCTTCGTGAGCCGGGTAGACACCCAGTCGGCGGCGACCTGAGCGCAGGCGTCGGCACCTTTCAGACGGAACGGGCACAGCGTGCTGAATTGCACGGCGACCACGGGCGGTCCCAGCTGCCACTGCTTGATGAAATAGTTCACCCGATTGTTCGTGACGTCGTCGGTTTCGTTGGCTTTGCCACGCGCGCAGGCCTTCGTCGCGTCGGTGAAATTCCGCATGATGTACGGCACGTCGCGGATGGTCGAGTCCGAGAAATCCAGCAGGAACTGCCGGGCCATCCCGCCAACTTCCGCCACGGAGTCGTGTAGCGACAGGGCCGCCGTGCCGCTGACATCGTGCGAAAAGGCCGGAGGCACACCGGGGAACCCGTACTTCTCCACCACCTTCAACGTAATCGTCACGTC
>WNFM01031015.1_pt1 | contig 43918 bp, 36 predicted proteins | sample 5400271 | NCBI WGS metagenome assembly WNFM01 (sample SAMN13153352, study PRJNA577476) | soil metagenome | isolation source: 60 cm saprolite on Douglas fir-dominated hillslope | place: USA:California | collected 2013-09-17
AAATGGGAATCTTCTCGCGGCTCACCGACATCGTTAATTCCAACATCAACGCCATCCTCGACCGCGCCGAGGATCCGGAGAAGATCATCCGCCTGATCATCCAGGAGATGGAGGACACGCTGGTCGAGGTGCGCGCGTCCGCGGTGCGCACCATCGCCGAGCGCAAGGAGATGGAGCGGCGGCTGGAGGCGCTGAAGCGCGAGCAGGAGGAGTGGCAGCGCCGCGCCGAGCTGGCGCTGACCAAGGGCCGCGAGGACCTCGCCAAGGGCGCCCTCCTCGCCAAGGCGCGCGTCGTCGCGGCGCTGGAGACGCTGGAAAAGCAGCGCCAGCAGATCGACGAGGCTCTGCACAAGCAGAACGAGGACATCGCCAAGCTGCACGCCAAGCTCGCCGACGCCAAGGCGCGCGAGAAGACCATCGTGGCGCGGCAGAAGACGGCCGCAGCGCGGCTCAAGGTGCGCACCCGGCTCTATGACGAGCGCATCACCGACGCGTTTGCCCGCTTCGAGCAGGTCGAGCGTGCCCTCGACGAGATGGAGGGCAAGGTCGAGGCGTTCGACCTCGGACGCAAGCAGACGCTGGGCGAGGAACTCGCCGGTCTCAAGGCGGAGAATGGCGTCGAGGACGAGCTCAAGGCGTTGAAGGAGCGGCTCGGCAACCGCATCGCTCCGAAGCCGCAGCCCAAGGGCGCATCATGATGAGCGGCGGCGCAATGTTCATGCTCGGCATCATCTTCCTGCTTGTCGTCGCGCCGATCTGGATCATCGCCCACTATGCCACGCGGTGGCGCGCGGCGCGGCGGCTGTCGGGCGAGGACGAGAAGGCGCTGGCGGAGATCTGGCAGAGCGCGCGCCGCATGGAGGCGCGCATCGAGGCGCTCGAGCACGTGCTCGACAGCGAGGCGCCGGGCTGGCGCATGCGCGCAGGAGGCTGAGACGATGACCTGGACCAACAGCAGCAACAACCCGTTCCGGCTGTACCGCGACACAGAGCGCGGCATTCTCGCCGGCGTCTGCGCGGGCATCGCCGACTATATCGGCGCCGAGCCGATCGTCGTGCGGCTGGCGACGGTGCTTGGGCTCTTCTTTTTCTTTCCGGTCACGCTCATCGCCTACGTCGTATTGGCGATCGCGCTCCGGCCCAAGCCGCCCGCGCTTTACGCTAACCGCGACGAGGAGGATTTCTGGCGCGGCGTCAGCACCGCCCCCGCCGACACCTTGCAGTCGCTCAGGCGCAAGTTCCGCAATCTCGAGGACCGGCTCGGCCAGATGGAGGGCCAGATCGCCTCCGGCGATTTCGACCTGCACCGCAAGTTTCGTGATCTCGACCGCTGACGCGATGAGGGTGCCATGCCCGTGACCAGCGTTCTGCTCAATCTCCTCTGGATCATTTTCGGCGGGCTGTGGATGGCGCTCGCCTGGGTGGCCGCCGCGATCCTCATGGCGATCACCATCATCGGTCTGCCCTGGGCGCGCGCCGCCTTCAACATCGCGCTCTACACGCTGCTCCCCTTCGGGCAGAAGGCGGTGTCGCGCGCCGAATACTCGGGACGCGAGGATCTCGGCACTGGGCCGCTCGGCGTGATCGGCAATATCATTTGGCTCCTGGTCGCGGGCTGGTGGCTGGCGCTGCTGCACCTGATGACCGCGGTGCTGCTCGCCGTCACCATCATCGGCCTGCCCTTCGCCTGGGCTCACGTCAAGCTCGCCGGCCTCGCTCTCTGGCCCATCGGCAAGATGATTGTGCCGATCGACGAGGTTGACCGCCGCAGGCGCCTCGGCCGGTATGTGAGCTAGCGCCGCAGCAGGGCCTTGAGCACCATCTCGCTGAGCTTGTCGAAAGGCGGGCGCAGTAGCCAGGTGCCGTTGAACCGGCTCTGCAGGAAGACGCTCTTGCGGTGCGAGAAGGTCTGGAAACCGCTCTCGCCGTGATAGGCGCCGATGCCCGACGCGCCGATGCCGCCGAAGGGCAGCTCCTCGACGGCGACATGCAGCAGCGTCTCGTTGACGGCGGCCCCGCCGGAGATGGTGCGGCTCAGCACCTCGTCGCGCCGCTTGGGATCGGCGCCGAAATAATAGAGCGCGAGCGGGCGCGGCCGCCGATTGACATAGTCCAGAGCGTCGTCGAGGCAGCGATAGGCCTTGACCGGCAGCACCGGCCCGAAAATCTCGTCGCGCATGACCGCAAGCTCGTCGCCGGGATCGATCACCAGCGTCGGCGGCAGCTTGCGGTCGACGGCATCGAGCGTCTCCTGCGCCGGGTTGAGCTCGACCACGCGCACGCCCCTGGCCCTCGCCTCCTGGACATACTGCGCGATGCGCCGGTAATGCCGCTCGTTGACGATGCTGGTGTAGTCTGGGTTGGCCTGGAGGCTCGGATAGAGCTTGCGCACCGCCTGACCGGCGAGGTTGATGAACTCCTCGCGCTTCGCTTCGGGCACCAGCACGTAATCGGGCGCGATGCAGGTCTGGCCGGCATTCAAGAGCTTGCCGTGGACGATGCTCTCGACGGCGCTCGGCAGCGCCGCATCATCGCCGATGATGCAGGGCGACTTGCCGCCGAGCTCGAGCGTCACCGGGGTCAGATTCTCTGCGGCCGCCTGCATGACCAGCCGGCCCACCGCGGTCGAGCCGGTATAGAGCAGATGATCGAAGGGCAGGCGCGCGAAAGCGGCGCCGATTTCCGCGCCGCCGAGCACGGTCGCCACCTTCTCGCCGGGAAAGAGACCGGCGAGGAGCTCGGCCATGAAGGCCGATGTGCGCGGCGTCAGCTCCGAGGGCTTCAGCATCACGCGGTTGCCGGCGGCGAGCGCCGCCAGCAGCGGCATCATTGCCAGCTGAAACGGGTAGTTCCATGGGCTGATGATACCGACGACGCCGACCGGCTGATAAAGGATGCGCGCGCGGGCCGGCATGAACTCGATGCCGACCGAGACGCGCTTCGGCCGCATCCATTTCGCCAGGTGGCGCGAGGCGTGGCGGATGCCGGAAAGCGTGGTGAAGACCTCCGCCAGCAAGGTCTCGTGCTTGGAGCGGTTGCCGAAATCGGCGGAGATCACCTGCGCGATGCGCTCGGTGTTCGCGCGGATCGCCGATTTGAGCTTGGCGAGATCGGCGCGACGCTCGGCGAGCGAGGGCGGACCGTTCTTGAGGAAGGCCGCGCGCTGCTGCTCGAGGGTCGCGCGCATCTCCTCGGGAACGGCCGAAGCGCCGCGCGGATCGGCCACGCTGACCATGCTCATGACATCCTCCCGGGTGCGCCGCGGAGGGCCGCCCGCGCTCTTGCGGCGCGCTCGCGGCCGTCCGAACATTGCGCCTCCAGGCTAGGCCAACCGGCGGCGCTTGCCTAGGGCCGCGCTCAGCCCTTCGTCAGCTCGTAGACCTTGTTGAATTCCGGCTTGATCACTGTGATCGGCAAGCCCGAGGCCTTGAAGGCGGCCTCGACATCGGCGGCGTTGTGCGCTCCCGGCGGCGGTTGTAGGCGGATGTGGTGGGGGATGACCGTCTTGAGGTTGGGATTGTCGGTGCGCAGGAGCCGTGCCTGCTCGACCAGGTCCTCCGGGTCGCGGCCGTTGGAGAGACAGAGGATGGCGACGTTGGGCTTGTAGCGCTGGCCCCACATCTGCATGTCCAGCGTCGTGTCGGTGCTGCCGGCGAAATAGACGATGAGGCCGTTGTCGAAGGTGATGAAGAAGCCCATCGCCTGGCCGCCATCCGTCTTGTCCGCTGTGCCCGACCCATGCACCGAAGTGACGTTGCGGATCTTGACGCTGCCGATCTTGTTGGTGTCGCCGGGGCCGGAGCGCAGCACCTGCTCCACCGGCACCTTGCGCGGCTCGAACCAGACATTGAACATCTCGAACGAGGTGATGATCTTGGCGCCGGTGGCGAGCGCGATCTCGTCGCTCGATCCGACCTCGTCGCGGTGGCCGTCGGCGACGACGATGGCGTCGACCTTGGGGAAGTCGGCGATCTTGACCGGGCTGTCCGGGTTGGCGACGAAGGGGTTGGTCAGGATCACCTCGCCCGACGGCGCGGTGAGGCGAAAGATCGACCAGGAGAAATACTCGAGCGTGACCGGCTTCTGCTGCGCCGGCGCCGCCGCCGACCATGCCGCGATGACACTGCCGAGAACAGCGCCGAGCAGGCGCCGAGACCTTGGGTTCCTCACCTGTCCCTCCCTTAGACATTGTGATCTTTGTGCCGCGCGCGCGAGTCACGGTACGCCCGCCTGCCGCGCTCCGCTAGGCCGCAGCGGCATCACATTCGCGCGATAGGTCGGCGGCCCGTGGCGCTCGGCACATTCCCTATCGTGGGCCTGTGCAGCACAAGGCACGGGAACGTTCCGTGGGCGCGTGCGGGCACCTTGCGGGGTGCGCCGCGCCTCTGCATCCTCCCGCTCATGCAAGGCTGGCCCTGGCCGATCGATCCGCTCCCCGCGCGCGCCGTCGTGGTCGGCGCCCATCCCGACGACGAGGTGATCGGCGCCGGCGCGCTGCTGGCGCGCTTGCCCGACGCGGCGGTCGTGCATGTCACCGACGGGGCGCCGCGCAACGAGAGCGACGCGCGCGCCGCCGGCTTCGCCGGCTGGACCGAGTATGCGGCGGCGCGGCGCGGCGAGGCCGAGGCGGCGCTGGCGGTGGCCGGGCTGGCACCCGAGCGCCTCATCGGCTTCGGCATCGCCGACCAGCAGGCCGCGCACAACCTTGCGCCGCTGGCGCAGCGCCTCGCCGCGCTGCTGCGCGAGGGCGGCTTCGCCGTGGTGATCACGCATGCCTATGAAGGCGGGCATCCCGACCACGACGCCACGGCGCTGGCCGTCCATGCCGCCTGCCGCCTGATCGAAGGGGCCGGCCAGGCGCCCCCGCGTCTGGTCGAGATGGCCGGCTATCACGCGCTCGGCGGCAGCTTCACCGCCGGCACCTTCATCGCCCATGCCGAGGCTGGCCCGGTGGCAACCGTCGCGCTCGATGCCAAGGCGCGCCGCCTCAAGCGGCGCATGCTCGACTGCCACGCGACACAGCGCGCGGTGCTCGCGCCGTTTGCGGTGCAGGTGGAGCGCTTCCGCGCGGCGCCCGGTTACGATTTCAGGATTCCGCCTCATCCCGGAACCCTCCATTACGACACGCGGAACTGGGGGATAACCGGAGAACACTGGCGCCGTCTGGCGCAGGCAGCGCTCGAGCAATTGCGCCTCGCTTGTCCGCTGTGAGCCTCCCACCGGCACCGATGCCGCCGGCCGCGCCGAGCAAGTGCTGCACCGGCTGCATCGCAATCTCCTGCGGGCGCTGGCCGCGGGCGCGCCGGGCCGGCGTCCCCGGCCGCAAATCGCTGCCGCTAATGCAACCACCGGGCAGGCATAAACGTTCTGCGATCAGGTTTGGCTGGCGGACGATCGCGCAAAGGTGTGCTCATTCCGGCGATGTCTCGGGGCTGTGCTCCTGCTGTGCGGGGCGTGCTCTTTCGTGCCCGACGTCGATCGGTTGGTCGACCGGTCCGGCTCAGGCTCGTCGCGCCCGCAGCTCGTGGGGGCGCATGGGCCGCTGACGGCGAAGCAGAGCAGGCTCGTGCTGGCCCGGCTGGAGCTCGAGGCGCCGAACACCGATGTCCTCGCGCGGCACCTGGCGCTCGAGGACGCGCTCGCCGAAAGCCCGCTTGCCGTCGGCAACGAGGTGACGCTGTTGCGCGACAGCGCCGCAACCTTGGCCGCGACATTCCGCGCTATCCGCGAAGCGACGGATCACCTCAACCTGGAATACTATATCGTCGAGGATGTCGCGGAGAACGGCGTGCGTCTCAGCAACCTGCTGATCGAGAAGCAGCGGCAAGGCGTTCAGGTCAATCTCATCTATGACGGCATCGGGTCGATCAGCACGCCGTCCGACTTCTTCGACCACCTGAAGGATGCCGGCGTCGGCCTGCTCGAGTTCCATCCCGTCGATCGCGCTTCCTCGCTCAACGATCGCGATCACCGCAAGATACTGATCGCCGACGGCCGCATCGCCACCGTCGGCGGCGTCAATCTCAGCACCGTCTACGCCAGCGCGCCGCTGAGCGGCAGCGGCGCGACGGGACCGTGGCAGGACGCGGATCTGAAGATCGAGGGCCCCGCCGTCGCCGAGCTGCAGAAGCTGTTCATCGCCACCTGGACGCAGCAGGACGGGCCACCCTTCTCGGTCAAGAGCGATTTCTTCCCGCACATCGACAGCGGCGGCAAGGACGTGGTGCGCATCCTCGGTAGCACGCCCGATCATGACGTGCCGCAATATTATGTCAGCCTGCTGTCGGCCATCCGCAACGCCGAGCGCCGCGTCTGGATCACCGCCGCCTATTTCGTGCCGACGGCGCAGGAGATGGACGACTTGACCGCCGCAGCCAAGCGCGGCGTCGATGTGCGCCTACTGCTGCCCAGCCTCAGCGACAACGAGCTGCCGCTGCTCGCGGGACGCTCGCATTACGAAGACCTGCTGGAGGCGGGCGCCAAGATTTACGAGTACCGCACCGCGATCCTGCATACGAAGGCGGTGGTGATCGACGGTGTGTGGTCGGTGCTCGGCTCGTCCAATTTCGACCACCGCAGCGTGCTCTTCAACAACGAGGTCGACGCTGTCGTGCTCGGCCCCGAGACCGCAATGCAAATCGAAGCGATGTTCGAAGACGAGCTCACCCGCGCCACGCCGATCGACCAGCACAACTGGCGCCACCGCCCGATCGCCGAGCGCCTGCGCGAGCTCTTCGCGCGGGCGTGGGAGGTGTTGCTGTAAAGATACGCCGCGGTAAGGAGTGGTGGGCCGACCAGGATAAATCTGGGCACTGGATTTTGACCATCCAATGCCATCGCGCACCAATGAGCGGGGCTGAAAGTTCAGCCAACAATCATCTTCCGAAAATTAGTGGGCGTGCGGAAATTAATTGGGCGTGGCCATCTGTGACGATGGTGTCGGGCCTTCCCCATGCCGCCCCCTCCGGCTGCACGGATTGCCTATTTCGGTGAAGGCAGCTTGACAGGTGACTAAATGGTCACGTATTATCGGCGGCATGGATGAGGTGTTCAGAGCCCTCGCGGACCCGACACGCCGCAGCCTGCTCGACGAGTTGTTCAAAGAGGACGGGCAGACATTGAACGCACTTCAGGAGCGGCTGCCGATGACGCGCTTCGGCGTCATGAAGCACCTGAAGGTACTCGAGAAGGCTGGTCTCGTCGTGACCAGGCGGCGCGGGCGAGAGAAGTTGCACTTCCTGAACGCCATTCCGATCCGGCTCATCCACGACCGGTGGGTGAGCAAGTACACCGAGCCTTGGGCCGCGACGCTGAGCGACCTCAAGCACAGATTGGAGGACAAGACGATGATGAAGGTATTCGAAATCTATATCAAGACGACGCCCGAGCGTCTCTGGAAGGCGATCACCGACACCGAGATGAGGCGCAAATACACCTTCGGAGCCGTCGTCACCTCGGATTGGACACAAGGCTCCCGCTACGAGGGCGTCGGCTGGGGAACGCCGATCTTCGAGGGTGAAAATCTGGAAGTCGATCCGCCGCGCCGGCTCGTGCAGAACTTCAGGGCCCTATGGGCAGAGGACGTGAAGAGCGAGGGGACCTCGCGGGTGACTTGGGAGATCGAGCCGGTCGGCGATTCATGCCGGCTGATCGTCACCCACGATCAGCTGCGCGAGGACGCCAATGCTCAGCTTTACGGCGGCTGGCCGATGGTCCTCTCCGGTCTCAAGACGCTGCTTGAGACAGGCGAGATGCTCACGACGCCCGGATCGCTGCGCTGGTTGCCAAACCCGGAATCGGTTGCGTGAAATCATGATGAACCCACGTAGCGGCGGGCGCGCTGTTGGCGCAGGAGAATGCATCCGGCACAGCCCCACGACCATCGACCCTGCCCTTTCGCCCGGTCGTCAATGGACACCACGTGCAGCCACGACGGCAGGATATGTGCCGGCCACTGCATCGCTCCTTGGATTGCCAAAAGGCAAATACGGATGCGCTGGACGACGATCTTCTCCGCGAGATTCTTCGCCGCTCGGCGCCATGATCTGGTCAAGGCGGCGCTGGGCTGATGCAACACAGCGTCGATGACGCAGCGTACATCGTTGGCGCTTCTGGTGATGGCGCAACCCCACACGAGAGCGTGAAGTCATCGCACGAATACCGCGCGCCGCGCAAAGGTCCTGTGTACGGCGCGGCAATCATGCCGCCGCCAGAAGGAGACCTCAAAATGATGACGGTGTTTACGATCGGCCGCATGGCTCGCGCCGCGGCGCTGGCCCTGCTGCTCGCCGCTCCGGCTCTCACCGCGGCCTATGCCGACGACGAATACGGCACGCAACACGAGACGCTGATCCGCCAAGTCGCTGCATCAACGCCGAGCCGCCCGCTCACTGCGGCGGATATCCACGCGCTTAGTGACGTTTTCAAGGTTGGTATGAACGACGCGTTTGGCGCTTCTCGCTCATCGCAGCTGGCGCCAACTTTCCCCTCGGCACCCCGGCTCGCATCCACGGTGCCGATGGTCGGCGGCGCGGTCGATATGGTCGGCGCCGGCGGCAAGCAAGATGAACTCGCCCGCGAGATCTACACTCCTGGCAGCGGCACGGATTGGTAAGACTACCGAGAAGAGCATGGTCGTGGATAACGTAGTCACACGACGCTTGGACGCGGCCGTGCGGTGGAATCAAGGCGGAGAGGAAGATGTTGGTTTGGACTCTTACTTCCGCTGGGATTTCGCCGCACCTGGCCCCTCTTATAAAGTGCAAAGACTGCCTGTCGCTCAGTCCAGAAGATGATGGCCTTGTCCACCGGCGTCGAGGTCGACCGATACAAGTGGGAGTCTAACGCCGGTCGACGACCTGCCGCTTTCAAGCGGCGTGTGGCCGAGCCACGTGCACCAAATGCCTGGCGTGGTTCGCACAAGCGATATAATCTTTCTGTCTAATGAATTTACTTTGAACAATGCTTCTCAAGATCCGTTGTTCGGCACATAGCGCAAGCTCGCCATCTCGGCTTCTGCCTCGCTCTCGCTGACAAGCGAAACGACGAAGGTGTCCTTCTCCCAATTGAAACCGCGATACCAGTTGCGCAGGGATTCGATCCGCACATAGAGCGTGTCGCCCTGGCGCAACAGAATCTTCTTGAACTGGTTCGGATAAATACCTGACGAGAAGACTGAGATCTCATAGGCTCCGGGTTCCTCGTCCCGGAACAAGACGCCGCCCGGCTCGGACACTGCGAGCGACCTGCCATCTAGGTAGATCAAGGGGCGCGCCAAGCTCTCGTAAGGCTCGAATGCGCGATAGAAATAGACGCGCGCGAGATCCGCCCGGACCGGTGTCATCTTAACCGAAGCGAAAACGGGTTCGCGTATCCGCCCGGAGCAGGCCGCGAGCAGCACGAGCACGGCAATCACACAGGTGCGAAGGATCTTGCTTGGCTTTGACGCTCCTGCTCGCCTGATGCCCAACGCTGCGCGCCGGCCGTCGACTCACATCGGTCCAGCGGCCTGGAAGCGCTCGCTGAACTCAACGAGCTCGGGCGCCGCTACATCCGAGATCGCCCAGTAAGTCATCGTGCCGTCCGACCACTGTACGATGTTGTCACCGCGGCGCATGCTGGTGGCGATTGCTCTAGCCGGCCGACCGCTGGGCCAGACGAAGAGCGTGATGATGTGCTTGCGCGACTGATAGATGAGCGCGGCGACCGTGTGGCCGTCGATATAATCGACGCGCCCGCCGACCAGCGGGAACCCGTCCCGCGCGAGATCTTTAACTGGCGCCGCGAAGTCAAGCTTTGCGTCGAGCCAGGGCTTTACCGTGTGCCGGTCCGAGGACACGACATCGACGAGGCGGTTTTCCGACTGCACGCCGCGGACATGGCTCGCGAAGACCTCGTCCGGAATGACATCGCCGCTGGTGGAGGTGCCATAATAGGTGAGCGCCGAGCTCAAGCCCGCGACGAGGATGAGCGACGCGGCCATCCGCATCCAGGCCGGCATAGGCCGCACCGCCGAAGCGACCGCGACGGATGCCGCGTCGGCGTGGCCAAGCTCGTTACGCAGCGCACGGTGCAGCGAAAGAGGCGCTCTATGGTAATCGAGCTTCTCGCGCAAACCCGTGCCGAGCGCGCGACGGCTTGCCAGCTCCGCTTGGCAGCTCGGACACTCCTTGAGATGGCGCTCCAGTTCGAGGCTGCGCTCGATGCTGAGCTCGCCATCCATGTAGGCGTCCAAGAGTGTCCGTGCTTCCGCGCAGTTCATTGTTTCACCCACGGCCTTGCGACAGGTCCTGCATCAGCAATTGGCGTGCCCGTGACAGCCGCGACATCACCGTGCCGATGGCGATATCGGCGATCACGGAGATCTCCTTGTAGCTCAGCTCCTCGACCTCGCGCAGAACCAGGATCTCGCGATAAACGATCGGCAACCGCTCGAGCGCGGCCCGAACCAGTTGGCGGTCGGCCGCTTGAATGAGCCGAGCGTCGGGCGCTGGCAAGCCGTGTCCGGCCTCGGCCAGCGCGCGCTCGTGGTCGGGGTCGAGCTGGCCTTCCTCGTCCGCGCTCATCGTCTCCATCTTGGGTCGGCTCTTGACCCAGGTATAGCAACTGTTCCGCACGATCCTGAGCAACCACGCCTTGGCGTTCTCGCCGTGAAACCCGTCGAAGTACTTGTAGGCGCGCAGTAGCGCCTCCTGCGCCACGTCCTCCGCGTCATCGCTGCCGCGCAGAAGCCAGCGCGCCAAGTTGTATGCGGCATCCAGATGAGGCAGGATCTCGCGTTCGAAGCGAGCCCGGTCGCTGACTCCTGGCATGGTTTTTCTGCCTGCCTAGACGACTCGCGTCGGATCGAATTTATTCCTGGCGACGAAATGTTTGGGCCGTGCGCCAGCGCGGACCCCGGCATTCATTCTGCCTAGCGATTTCAGCGAGACCTCGGAAGGGGCGTCTTTCGTTTCGGGAGTCTAGGGGCTTCCGTCAGGCCGTTCAAGATTACGTTTTCTGGGGTATTGAGCAGCTCTCGGACCCAACGTCTTCCTATCGGACGCCCGAGCTTCGCGTGATGCGCGCGGGCCGGTGAGCCGACCTCCGCCGGCAATTTGGCCGAGCGACCAGAGATTCGAGGAATAGCCTTTCGGCTTTTGCGATCTCCCGCGTGCAGCGGGGGTTCCACCAGCCATGTACGACCGAGATTCGGTCAAGCAATCCGGCAGCGACATCGCGGAAGGGCCCCTTCAATCGGCAGAGCCTTCAACATGTCATGCAAGATCGTTAGGCTTTACGCGGGTCTGTTGTGCCGCACGACCCTGGCATCGCCCGTCTTCGCGCAGGCCGGGTCACCGCAGCAGACGCAACAACAAATACAGGAGCTGCAGCAGCAGAATCAGCAGCTTCAGGATCGCTTGAACGATGTATCGAGGGCGCTCACGCGACAGCAGCAGGACATTTCAGCACTCAAGAATGCCCCGCAGCAGGTTCCACCCGCGCCAGGCTTGGGCGATGGCTGGAAGGTCGGCATCGTCGGTGGCCGTCCGACGCTCTATAGCACCGACGGGCGGAACAGCATCGCGCTCGTCGGCCGCTTCCAGTTCGATGTCGGCGAATATTTTCAATCGAAGGCACCGGGTCCAACGCCGCCGGATTTCCGCACGCAGAAGGACCTCAATAGCGGCTTCAACCTACGGCGCGCTCGACTTGGGGTGACCGGCACCTATGCCAGCGACTGGAAATTCGATTTCGTAACCGAGTTCGGCAATCTCAGCGCGGTATCGGCCGGCGCTCCCGGGAGCACGGTGGCGACGCTCGTCAGCGGCTCTATTTTGACGGCATCGCTCTCTTATACGGGCATCAAGCCGCTCACTTTCGTGGCCGTCTATACCGACGTTGATGGCAGCTTTGCCGAAGCGGTCAGCTCGGCCGACATCACCTTCAAGGAGCGCCCGGCCATCAGCAATCTCACGACCAATCTCGACGCCAACGAGCCCCGCGCGGCTTTCGGCGTCAAGGGCAGCGGGAGCCACTGGTACACCGCGGCCTATGTCACCGGCTCGCAAAACACGACTCCTATAAATGGTCAGCAGGCAGCGAGCGTCGTGCGCGGCGTTTATTTGCCTGTCAAAACTGCGGATGCGCTGCTCCATCTCGGTATTAACGGGTCCTATGTATTTAGCCCGCCGCATGTTGACGCGAACCAGAGTGCCACGCTCGCCAAGACGAGTTTAACGTTCTCCGAGCGTCCCGAGTTGTGCATCGATCCCACGCAATTCCTCAACACCGAGCCGATCAGCGCAGCGCACGCGGACACCTACGGCGCTGAAATCGCCGGTGCATGGAAGAGCCTATGGTTCGATGGCGAATACCAGGGGATCGGCGTCGACCAGATCAAGGCGTCTCCGGCACAGGCGACAACGGCGCCCTTCCTTAACTTCAGGGGCTATTACGGGGAAGCGGGCTATTTTCTCACCGGAGAAACACGCCCCTATTCCAGCGCCAAAGGGGCATGGACGACCGTTCAGCCGGTGCGTCCTTTCCAAACCTCCGGTCGCGGTTGGGCGCTTGGAAGATTGCGGCGCGATACAGCTATGCCAATTTGAACTCGGAGGAAATATTGGGGGGCAAGTAGACGATCGCTCAGTTCGGCGTCAACTGATACCCCGTGACCAATGTCCGATTTTTGCTTGACTATCTAAACGCACACGGTGCCAAGACGGCGCAGGTCACATCGGCGACCGCCGGCGTTACGCAGAACGGGACCAACTTCCAAGCCGTCGTGTTCCGAACCCAAGTCAACTGGTGACAGGACAAACAAGGGTTCGCCGCCGGTACGAGACTGTCTCGCGCGAGACCACGAGGGCAAATCAGACAGACTGGAATCTCGGGCCTATTAGCGCCCTCTTCCTTGCTGAGGGCATAACGAAAAATTCGCGTTGATAAAGTGGGCCCCGCCGCATTGCTGCGGCGGGGCATTCCCGCGCCGTTCTGACACCTGCGGGGGTTGCCCGTGAACGCCAGGAGGGAGCGTCTGGTTGCGCAGGAATTCCGAACGTCGATTTTGGCCTAGAACTTGAACTTGGCCGAAGCTTCGCCGCGCTCGAGATTTCCTCTCTGGCCGCCCTCGGTCTTGCGCTGCAGATAGATGAACTCAACACCGAGATCCACCTGCGAGACCGGGCTCCAGATCAGATTGGCGTGGGCACTGATCAGTTGGCGGTTCAGAACACCGAACGACCCTGCGGGAGCGAACGCGGCCGCAGCGAAAAGGTCCTTCGGATAGGAGGCTTGCAAAATGCTGCCCTCGACATTGCTGCGGAGCCGGTCAGTCCACCAGTGCTGGTACCCGAGAAACGCATTCCAGATCTTGACGGTCTTGAGCGTCCGGCCATCGACCGAGATGACCGAATCGCCGGGAGCCACGCCCGAGTCGGTGGCGTAGCGCCCGATGCCGGGACCGCCATTGATCTGAAAGAACATGCCATCCTTGCCGAAGGTGTTCACATGGCCGGAGAGACCGGCACCCCAGCCCAAGGTGGAAGCGTTGCCCGGCGCCTGTCCCGCCACCGGCGAGGCGCCACCGTGATCATAGAGGTCGCGCGCCACGACGCGGAGAGCAAGATGGCCTCGGGCCTGGTTGTAGACTATCGCACCGACGAAATCCGGGGCCTTGTCCCCCTGCCCGGCACCGAAGGTCGATTGCCCGGAAAAGGGTGTGCCGGCAGCGCTGGTATTGATCGTATTGAAGAATTGCGACTGCGGATTATCCAGGGCGACAGCGACGCTCACGCCGTTGACGAAGGCGAAGGTGTAGCGGACCTCCGGCTGGCGCAGCGGGCCGGCGGTTCCGATGGCGCCGCCGAAGTCCAGGGTCTCGACTTCGGCGACCGGATCACGGAACAGCGGCGCAGTCTGTCCGGCGAGGAACGGACCCAAGGTGCCATAGGCCAAGCGCAGCGCGAAGGCCGAGCGGTCGCTGTTGGTCTGGAAGGTATTGCCGGGCGTGAGTCCGCTCACGCCCTCGAAATCGCCCTCGATGAACGTCTTGAGCTCGCCATAGCCGGTAGGCGTGCGGGTTTCGATGTTCAATCGCGACTCCGCCGCCGTAAGTCGTGTGACGCCATGGATGTTGTGACCAATGCCAGGTACGGTCCCACGCACGTTATCATCGAGCGGAATCGCTGAGGCGAGCGCGCCCGAGCCGGCACCGTTCGCCAGGAAGTCTTGATGCACGCCGAAATCGTAGAGAAAGTCGAGCTTGGCGTAGCCGCCAATCCTCAGTGACGTGTTCGTGCCGGGGATCAATATCGAGCCCGGAAATGCGCCGGAACCGGGGGCGGTCTGCGCCTGAGCGCCCGATATTCCGAGTAAAAACGACACCGTGCCCATGAGTGCGATACGAACGGATTTTCTTGCCATGTACGGCGCCCCCTACCTATGCGCTGGCCGCCGACCAGGGTTCTTCCGCCGGAGCGGCAGAAAGACCTGCGCGATCGTGGAGGTAGACAGGACGGGTGCAGGACAATATTCCGGAACGGGCGAAAAAAAGCTCTGGAATAAAGTCACGCGGACGGTGAGTATTGGTATCTTATGTTCTTGTACTTCCCCAATAAACAGAGTCGATCGCCGCGCCGGAAACTGCCCGAGCGCAGAACGTCTGCGATCCATCGGAATAAGCCGACCGGTACGCAGGTCTTGCGATTGTTTGAGCGGTTAGGGGGGAGCGCGTTGAAAGCCGAGGATTTCGAGCAGCAGGTCATGCCGCACTTGGATGCCGCCTATAACCTCGCCTACTGGATGACGCGCAGCGATGCAGATGCGCAAGCGCCGCGGGTATACGCGACCTCAGTGACGATCGCCACCGCCCGCAGCTGCATGCTCGCAGACGTGCCGAACCGAAAAAAAGCCCACCTCATGTCGAGTGCGCCTATGCAAAATGCCCAAGAATGTGACGTTCTTGTTGTCGGCGGCGGCCCTGCCGGTTCCACAATGGCGGCGCTGCTTGCCGAGAGAGGCAGGCACGTCGTCTTGCTGGAAAAGGACCGACTGCCACGTTTCCACATCGGCGAATCGCTCCTGCCCCTCAACTTGCCTTTGTTCGATCGTCTGGGCGTCGCCGAGGGCGTCCGGTGCATCGGCGTGTACAAGCCGGGTGCCGAGGTCGTCTCCGATGAGCACGGCAAGGCGACTACGTTCCACTTCGCCAACAATCCTCGCCTACGCGTGAACCACAGCTATCACGTAAAGCGCGCAGATTTCGACAAGCTGCTGCTCGACAACAGCCGACGCTTGGGCGCGACGGTGCTCGAGGAAACGCGAGTGACTAAGGTCGAGTTTGGTGGCGACGGTCGCACAAGGGTCGTGGCAATCGGCCCCGATGGGAACGCCTCGCCCTGGTTTCCCCGCTACGTTGTCGACGCGTCCGGGCGGGATACGTTGCTCGCAAGCGAGTTCGGGTGCAAGCGGGTCGACAAGCGCAACAACACGGCCGCCCTGTTCGGGCATTTCCGCAATGTGGCGCGCCGCGAGGGTGACGCGGAGGGGATGATAACGATCCATCTGTGCGAGAATGGATGGTTCTGGGTGATCCCACTGCTCGATGGCGTAACGAGTGTCGGCGCGGTCGGCAATCAGGCCTTCTTCAAGACAAGGAAGGACAATCCCGACCGCGGATGAAAGCTCTACCTCGCCGAGTCTTAGATCCAACTGACTAATGCGCCGTGAAATGGCGGCAAGCAGCAGCGCGCCGCATCGGGCGCGATCAGCGTTAGGAAGGAGAAACACCGTGTTTGCAAAAGAAAGCTGCGAAGGTTTCGGATGCGTGTTGGAAGCAGCACTTCCGATCGTCGCCCCGATCATGACCTTGGTGATCATGGTCTCAATCTTGCTCGCCAGGTGAGCCGAGTAGTACAAATCGCAGGTGACGCGGCGTCATTCGGAGGAGCCGCGGATGCCGAAGGCCGTTTGCGCGAGTGTGCCGTCGTTCCGGATTACATTCGCGCTGGTGATCGGCGCGTTCGCCTCGGGAGTTGCCGATGCGTGGGCTGCCCAAGACTGCCCGACCAACGCGGCCGAGATCGCTACGGATCGTCCGGACGTCACCAACTCGAGCCTCGTGGTGCCACGAGGAAGCCTCCAAGTCGAAAATGGCATCAATGGGACGGCTCGGCGGGGCTCGAACGCTATAGATGGGACAAATACCAGGCTGCGGCTTGGTGTGGCCCACTGCACCGAAGCCCTGCTCGACCTCCCCAACTACTTCCGCCCTGTCCTTGGGCGGTCGGTCGCCCTCCGGATTTTCTGATCTCGCGCCAGCAATCAAAAGGCAGCTTGGGCCTTTGCCCGGTGATTTCCAACTGTCTGGCACGATAGGCCTCGCTGTGCCGACCGGAACCCACGGCATTTCATCTCCGGGTTACAATCCATACGTACAATTGCGTGGTCGAGAGAACTCGACGGAGGCTGGGGAGTCAGCGGTATGTTCACCGCGTTTTGGTTTCCTCGTCAGCCGAAGAACAACCCGACCTTGTAACCGACCTTCGTAATCGAACGACAGGCCGGTCGACGCGCTGACCTGTTTCTCGAATACGTCGGCGACTTTCCTCATCACCGAGCGCCGAGCCAACTCATCAACTCTGGCGGCGCTTATCGGATCACACCCACTCAGCAGGTGGATTTTCACTTGGGCTTCGGGATCAATAGAAACTCGCCAACGTATTTCTTTGGCGTCGGATATTCCTTCCGTTTAGATGGCCTGTTCCGATGAGCAGAATTGGGAGGACCGCCTAATCTGCGAGGCCCAGGAGCAAAACAGAATCTTGAGCGCCACGAGGCCGGAGCCTGGAAATTGGCATGAACGGCTCAGCACTGCGGCGAGCGCGCCGAAAGAAGGGGATGGAAGACAAACGAGCCAGTTTTGCGCCCGCACGGGCACGGCGGCCAGCACGATCGTGCTCACGATGCCGATTGCAGCGAAGAGCCTTATCACCGATTAGGTAGGCGCCCCATTTGCTACCTTGCTGACCAGCCGGTTGGTCCTCAGAGCGAATGGCGCCTGTGTCATCGCAGCACCGATTCACGTGAAGGAGCGGACGCCTGCGGCGAGGCCGAGCGACATCTCCACCAAGAGCACCGCCAGGATGGATATGGCGGTGGCGCGCTCCGCCCTGCTCCAACGTTGCCAATCCCTCGCGATGTCTCGCGAGAGACTGATGCGCCCTCTGGCAGTCGGCGATGTCGCCTTCACCATGCTGAGAAATCGAGTCTTCATTAGAAGCTCCTGCGCCATGTCATGGCTGCTCGAGATCCACGCCAACCGCGGTCCCGCGTAAATCACATGCCATGCGGAAAGGACCGTGCACCGGCGAGCTTTCTTCGGCGACAGGCCGGCGATCGCGACAACGTGAAGTGCCGCGAGCGAGCAGCAGTACCGCGTAAGGCGCTGATCCTTCGGAGACAACCCAGCCGGAGCGACGCAGTTCGGCGGGCGCCCTTTGCAGTCCTTGGCAATCTCGAAAAAATTCTGCGCGCGCCGAATAACTGCTGCGATCCCTCGATCTACATCTGTGTCGGACGGAGCCCGTCCCGTCGCCCGCTCACGCTCGCAAGACCGCATGCGCGGTGTTCGAGCTCCTCCGCTTGCAACAGCGAGCCGCGAGGCAAGCGCGGCGGCGGCATCCGAATGTGGAACAACATGGAGATGATGATGCGTGAGAATATCGAAGCTGACATGCCCGGCACGAGCCGCCGCGGCCTCCTCAAATGCATGCTACTCGGCGCCGCCGGAGGCGTGTTGTGGACGGTGAGCGGCGGCGTGCCGCGTGCGTTCCAGCTCGGCGGTGATGCACTGGCGGCGACGCCGCCTGCGCCGGGCGATTTCTCCTTCGTGCAGATCAGCGACACGCATGTCGGCTTCCACGGCGAGGCGAACCCCGACCCGAACGGCACTTTGCAGCTGGCGCTCGCACGCATTGCCGAAGCACCCGTGCGCCCGGCGATGATGCTGCACACTGGCGATGTCACCCATCTCTCCAAACCCGCCGAGTTCGACACGGCGCAGCAACTCCTGGGGACAGCCGGGCTGCAGACGCATTTCATCCCCGGCGAGCACGACACGCTCGTCGATGAGGGCAAGCCGTTCTTCGAACGCTTCGGGAAGGAAAACGGCACCGGCGGCTGGTACAGCTTCGACCAGGGCGGCGTGCATTTCGTGGCACTCGTCAACGTGCTCAATCTGCGGCCGGGCGGGCTGGGATATCTCGGACCGGAGCAGCTCGACTGGCTGAGGAACGACCTCAAGGCCCGCAGCACCAGCATGCCGATCGTCGTCCTCGCGCATATGCCACTCTGGTCGGTCTCCGCCGCCTGGGGTTGGGGCACCGACGACGCGGCGCAGGCCATCAGCTATCTGAAGCCGTTCGGCTCGGTCACGGTGCTGAACGGGCACATCCACCAGGTGATCCAAAAGGTCGAGGGCGGCATCACCTTCCAGACCGCGATGTCTACCGCCTTCCCGCAGGCCGCGCCGGACACGCCCGGCGCCAGCCCGGGTCCCCAGAAGGTGCCGGCCGAGCGGCTGAAATCGCTGCTCGGCGTACGCGAGATCGCCTTCGTCAAGGACAAGACCACACCGATGATCACCGACGCGCGGCTCGAGACCTGAGCCGCCGAGTGGATAGGAGAGTTATCATGTCTCGAACCTCGATCCTCATCGGCTGCGTTGGCATGGCGATGACGGTCGTCGCCGTACTGGTGGCGGGCGGTGCCGCCATTTCGCGGCTGGCCGATCCGGCGCCGCGAGCCGAGGCGGCGATCAACCACGCAATGATGGACCACGCGGCGCAGCCGCCCGCGATCAAGCCGGTGGCCGCTCACGCTAGTGAAGTGGTCATCGACAATTTCAGCTTTGGGCCGGGGACGATGACCGTTGCCGTCGGCACGAAAGTGGTGTGGATCAACGATGACGCCGATCCGCACACCGTGACCAGCGAGACTGATCCGAAGCTCTTGAGATCGCCGCCGCTCGACACCGGCGACTCGTTCGCGTTCACCTTCGACAAGCCGGGCACCTATCGCTATTTCTGCTCCCTCCATCCGCACATGCAGGGCGTCATCGTCGTCCAATAAGGCACCGACGAACTCACGGCATCTCTCCCCCTTGTGGCCAGCGCCCTGCCTAACCGGCAGGGCGCTTTTTTCCGCGCGTGCAGCGGCGCGAACGCCAGCCGCAGTTACGTACCCGGTGTACCCTGGCCACGAAATAAGCGCGGTGATCTCCCGGTCAATCAATGACAGAGGAGGCGACTATGCCGACGAGCGCGAGTACGCGCGGGTGTTGGTTGCGGCCTTGATCGCCGCGCAGGCAAGCATCGGCTTGACGCTGCCGGCCCGGGAGCAAGCGGCGTCGAACCACGCCAATTGCCGCGCGTTCACCGCCGAGGTGATCATCGGCGGACAGCCGCAGCAAGCGGTCGGGCAAGCCTGCCAACAGACATTCAGGACTGGCTCGACGATGGGCAGATCCTTCCGCATTCGCCGGCAAAAGAACATTACCGTCAGCACCTTGTCGAATCCCAGCGCAACAGAATGGAACTGATATGCCTTCGTCACCTGTGGCTCGCGTCGCAAGCGCGCAAGCCATCCTCTGTCCCCTGATACATCGTAGCGTCTGAGCGAGCTCATGGATGATGCATTCCATCTGGAGCGAGCCGCCGTCTCACGTGGCGGCGTTGCTGCTGCCCACGAAAGCGTGAACTCATGACATGAATACCGGGGTCGTTAGACAGGTCTTGTCTGCGGGCAGCGATCATGCCGCTGCGATTTGGCAAAGGAGAATTCGAATGACTACCCTGTCGACGATTGGGCGCGTGGGTCGCGCCGCGATGATGACGCTGATCCTGGCCACTCCGGCCCTTACCACCGCGGCGTATGCCTTCGATCCCTTTGGCGGAGATGAATCGGTGGTGACGAGCTCCGCTCAGTCCGGCCGGTACAACAACCCCGCCGAGATACCGCTGGCGAAGGCGACTGCGGACGCGAAGGCTCGCACGTCAGCCATGGCGGCGAACCGGCTCGGTGTGTCGGATGCGTCGACGATCGGCGGCCCCGTGGATCTGCTTGGCATGGACGGCCAGCAGGACGAGTTGGCTCGTGAGATCTACCACCCGGGCACCGGCACCGATTGGTGATCGGCGGCGTAAGCGTCGAATGCCCTGCGCGAAAACCGGCCCAGCCCGACATCCGTTGAACGGGCTGGCCCGCGTCCAGGAAAGAGCTGAGTCCCCAAGCTTAATCCGCACAGATGCCCCTCCAAAGGAGGACGACCATGCCTGCTAACCTTATTAGAGACTTGCTTCGCGGCGGAGCGCTGGCGATCGCCCTGATAGCTTCGGGAGCCACGACGGCGCTGGCAGATCCGCCAGGATACTATTTCCAGGATTCCTGGCAGCCGAAGGAGCAAGAGCTGCAAGTTCCGCCCCCGGCCAGGGCGAACGCCAACAAGCCGACGGCTGCGGCCAAGGTTGACAACAACCCTTGCTCTTCCAGCGGCAGCAGCCACTCGGCTGGCCGGTAATATCGTGCCACGTGGCGCGGCGTGCGACCGAATGGAGGTGTTGACCCAGGCCAGCGGCAATCCTTCGGTCTCGACGAAGCCACGAGCCGCTGGCCTCAAATGACACAAGACCGATGCATGTCGCGACGCACTTCCACCGACCGGTAATCAGCACCCAGTTTCTACTCCAGGAGAGGTGACGCGGCAAATAGCGTCGTATGCGACATCACCCCTTCGCCGCCCACTATCGGGCTGAGACGACGTAACTTGCAACCTCGGCTTCGGCATGGGCGCGATCCATCAGGCTGACGACGAATGTGTCCGGGCTGCTATGTTCGCTTTCCGCCCAGCTCCGCAAAGATTCGATTTTGACGAAGCGGATGTCGCCGGGTCCAACGGTGGTGGTCTTAAACTGATTGCAGTAGATCCCGAAGCTGTCGACCGAGATCAGATAGCTTCCCGGCTGAACGTCGAGATAGAACACGCCACCGGGGCGGGAAACGCCTGCCACATCGTTGTTCAGATAGATATTAGGCCTGCTGAGGCTCTCATAGGGTTCATAGTCCCGATAGAAATAGATCCGTGCCATCTCACCAGGCGCCGAGAGCGGGTCGGACGCCTCCTCAGGAAGAGGGCTGGCGCCGGTCCGTGCGCACGCTGCAACCGCGACCAGAGCCGCAACCAAGATCCATTTGCAGTACACTCGCATGACGCATCCCCTTATCTTACATACCCGCGCCCGCGTCGCTAAACCGAATGTACCCATACACCCAGAACCGCCTAGGCCTATATTGCTGTAATAGCGCCTCGCCCGGCAGGACTCCGCTCAGAGCCGCATCAGAACGCCACCTGGGTGCGCATCGCAATCGCCTGGATCACGGCACCCGGTAGCGTCGAGCCACCGACCTCGGTGGCGGTGGGGATCTTGTTCACGTTGGCGTAGATGTAGTTGAGCATGAAGCGGATGTTGGTGATCGGATACCAGTTGACGCCGAAGGTGTAGATCGTCTGCCGCCCGCCAAAGACGCCGCCGGTTGTCGTCGGCGTCACGCCCGGCGTCGCGTGGTTATTGAGATTGACATAGCTGTACCGCGCCGCCAGCTCCAACGCCCCCCAACCGCCGGCGGTGAAGGAGAGCGGATGGTCAGGGACGATGGCGCTGTAGGCGCCGGTCGTCGGGATATATTTTCGGGACTCGCCCGTCACGGTATAGCTCGCCTCGCCGTAGCCCCCGTCGAAGGTGAGCTCCGGCGTCGGCGCGCCCGCCGCCAAGCCCGACTGATTGACCTGATAGATGTAATACTCGCCCTGAGCGTAGAAACTGCCGAATCCCGCTGCGGCTTCGACGCCGTAGACTGCTGCATTCTTTGCCGGGATCGGGCCGGTGTTGAGGAAGATGGTGGGATCGACGCGCAGCTCCGGGCGGTCGCTCAAGGTCATCGTGCTGGCGATCGACGTGGCTGAGCTGCCATTGGCCCGTGGCACGAAGACATACTCGCCGTCCACACCGAGATGAAGCGAATAGTTGCCGCCTTGAAGCGCTTGATAGGTCGCGCGCGCAATTCCGCCCAGCTGTTGCTGGTTCGATCCCGTATGAGTCGCACCGCTGAGCGGCCCGGTGGCATAAGCGCCGGCCCAGGCACGATCGGTGTTCCATCGCACGCCGGCGGCCGAGCGGAAATCCCCGGCCGCCAGCCCGGTCACCACGACCACCGGTGAAGCACGCTCGAGGAACATGATATCGTTCGTGCTCGTCGCCTCGTCGAGGGCCCAGGGAACGTCCATGTAACCAATCTCAAAGGCGAAGGGCCTCAGTCCCTGATAGCCGAGCGAGGCAATCTCGATATTCGATAGCTGCGGGCCGTCTGTGGAGCCGCCGAAGTCGGCAACAAACGTATAGTTCCAATCGGCCATGAACTTGCCGAACACGCCGATGCGCGCGCGCCGGGCATTGACGCCGCTGGTGAGACTGTGCAGCCCGGCGGGCGTCTGAGGATGGACGCTCAGATAGTCGCCGACATCGAAATGCAGGCGGCCGGTGAGATAGATGCAGTTCGCGTCATCGGCGCTGCAGATGCCTGGCCGGTTGGCCGGTGTCAGCACCGCCTTGACCGCGCTCGGTGGTGGCGCGACTGGCGCGGCGGCCGGTGCCTGCGCTCGTCTTGACTGCTCCTCGACCTGGTTACGCAGATTTTGCAGTTGCCGCTGGAGCTCGCGGATCTGCTGCTGGAGCTGCTCATTGGTTTGCGCGACGCTGGGATCGGCCGCCAGGAGCATCGCATACGCCAGTGCGCTGCCCAAGAGACTGTACTTCAGTGTCGTCGTTGGCGCCTTTTTCCGGAGCATCGGCAAATGAAACGGAATGCTCCTCCTTCGCCGCTCAGGGCGCGATGCCGCCAGACCACCGCCGATATTCCACCCCATCTCCGGGGGTTGCCCACGGTGAAGTTGCGGGCCGCGACAGAGGCACAACCGGCGAAAACACCAAAAATCCGCGTCGGTTCCCACTGAATCTTCGCCCATGGCGCCTTCAACGCCTGCACCGTCCGTCCTGCTAGACAAGTCAGTCGGCCAGGGCTGCGGTGGGCGAATTTGAATTACCGCGCCGAATATCTTGATCGCCATTTTGGCGCCACTCCGGGCTTGATACCACTCTTAGACTTCATCGTACCTCCTCAGAGTGTCCGAGGACGGCGACGAGGACGATCACGATGCCGACTGACGCCGCAGCGCCGAGACTGGCCCGCCCTCGCGAGCGGGTTTTTTCCTTTCCGGCGACCAACAAGAAGCTCGACAAATTGTGAAGCAATAGTCACGCCCAGGCTCGGCGGCCGACCCGCGTGCCGCCGCGAATCGTCAACGGGCCGACATTGCTCACCGGGCTGGCGCGCCGTGCGACCTGCGGTGGCGGAATCCGCACTGGAAAGAGAGGCCGGTATCGCTACTACACCTGCAACAACCGCGTGAACGAAGGTGCCACCAGCTGCTTCGCTCGAAAACAACCGAACGGTTCCCCGCCGCTTGCTGACGAAGGATAAGATCGCGCGGTTTGCGGCGGCGGCGCGTCAGCGGCTCCGCAGCAACGATGCGTCCGTGCGGAAGTGCTATATCCGCCAACTCGTGAGTCGAATTGAAGTCGGGGACCGATAAATCAAGGTTTTCGCCCCCAACGCCCGCCTTGCCCATGGCGTTCTGGGTTCGGATAACCCCTCCGTCGCCGGAGTGCCCAGTTTTGGACAGGGTTGGTGGGCCCGGCAGGACTCGAACCTGCGACAACACCGTTATGAGCGGCGCGTTCTAACCAGCTGAACTACAGGCCCGGTTCAGAGGAACAGGCAGCAGATATCAGGGATCCGGACGATCGAGTCAAATCGCATCGCCGAGAACCGCGACCTCTGACATCTGACGACTGATCCCTTGTCAGGTGTCGAGAAAGCTTCTGAGCTTGCGCGAGCGGCTGGGGTGCTTGAGCTTGCGCAGGGCCTTCGCCTCGATCTGGCGGATGCGCTCGCGCGTCACCGAGAATTGCTGGCCGACTTCCTCCAGCGTATGGTCGGTGTTCATGCCGATGCCGAAGCGCATGCGCAGCACGCGCTCTTCGCGCGGCGTCAACGAGGCGAGAACGCGCGTCGTCGTCTCGCGTAGATTGGCCTGGATCGCCGCATCCAGGGGCAGGATCGCGTTCTTATCCTCGATGAAGTCGCCGAGATGCGAATCCTCTTCGTCGCCGATCGGCGTCTCGAGGCTGATCGGCTCCTTGGCGATCTTGAGCACCTTGCGCACCTTCTCCAAGGGCATGCCAAGCTTCTCGGCGAGCTCCTCGGGCGTCGGCTCGCGGCCGATCTCGTGCAGCATCTGGCGTGAGGTGCGCACCAGCTTGTTGATGGTCTCGATCATGTGCACGGGGATGCGGATGGTGCGCGCCTGGTCGGCGATCGAGCGCGTGATCGCCTGACGGATCCACCATGTGGCATAGGTCGAGAACTTGTAGCCGCGGCGGTACTCGAACTTGTCGACTGCCTTCATCAGGCCGATGTTCCCCTCCTGGATGAGGTCGAGGAACTGCAGGCCGCGGTTGGTGTATTTCTTGGCGATCGAGATGACGAGGCGGAGATTGGCCTCGACCATCTCTTTCTTGGCGCGACCGGCTTCGCGCTCGCCGCGCTGCACGGTCTGGACGATGCGCCGGAACTCGATCGGCGGCAATCCAGCTTCCTCGGAGACGGCGACGATGTCGCCGCGCAACACCTTCACCTCGGCGCCGTGTTTGTTGACCAGCGAGCCCCAGCCCTTGCCGTGCAGGCGCTTGACCCGCGTCGACCAGTCCGGCACCAGCTCCTGGCCCATATGGTGATTGAGGAAATCCTGGCGCTTGACACCGCAGGACTCGGCCATGCGCAGCAGCTTGCCCTCGCAGGCGACGAGACGGCGGTTCAAGGTGTAGAGCTGCTCGACCAGATGCTCGATGCGCGGGTTGTTGAGGCGCACGCTCTTCATCGCCTCGACCATCTCGCCCTTGAGCTTGTCGTAGCGCTTCTCGGTCGGCTTGGCGAGTTCCTCGCCTTCCTGGAGGTTGGCGAGGCGCTGCTCCTGCAGCTTGTGCAGCTTCTTGTAGAGCGCGGCGATGCCGTCGAGCGTGGCGAGCACGCTGGGCTTCAGCTCCGCCTCCATCGCCGCCAGCGAGATCGATGTGTCTTCGTCGGCCTCGTCCTCGACGACCCCCGGCGGCGGCGCGCCTCCGGCGCCGGGCTCGCCGCCTTCCGCCTCCTCGGTGGGAGCGGGCGCCTCTTCGTCCGCGCCCTCGGGCGCGCCCTCGGCGGGCACGACGACTTCCTCGGGCGCAAAGGTGCTGCCATAGGTGGCGTCGAGATCGATGATGTCGCGCAGCAGCATCTTGCCTTCGTTGAGCGCATCGCGCCAGCCGATGAGCGCGCGCATGGTGAGCGGGCTCTCGCACAGGCCGCCGATCATCATCTCGCGCCCGGCTTCAATGCGCTTGGCGATGGCGATCTCGCCCTCGCGCGACAACAGCTCGACCGAGCCCATTTCGCGCAGATACATGCGGACGGGATCGTCGGTGCGGCCGATGTCCTCGTCGTCGAGGTTGCCGCTGGCGCGGGCTTCGCCCTCGCCCCCCTCTTCGGGGGACGCGGCCTCTTCGGTTTCCTCGCTCTCGACGACGTTGATGCCGAGCTCGCTCAGCATGGACAGCGTGTCCTCGATCTGCTCGGAGGACACTTGCTCGGTCGGCAGTGCGGCGTTCACCTCGTCATAAGTGACGTAGCCCCGCTCCTTGCCCTTGGCGACCATCTTCTTTATCGCCGCCTCGACGGTATTGAGGAGTGGTGCCTCGGCCGCTTCCTCGCGCGCCTCGGGTGCTTCCGCCGTGTTCGCCGCCTTACTCGCCATCTCTGCCCCGCCTAAAGCTCAATACGAATGCGACAACGGCCGCCACGCGACCGTCAAGCCGTGCGTCGATAATCCCTCGGCAATTCTCCGTAGCGCCCGATCGGCTCCTGGCCCGATCAACCGACGCCCCCTCCGGCTGCGCCGTCATCTTCCATCTTTTGTTCTAGCAGCGGGTGCAGCCGCGTCCACTTCTCGTTGGTGGTGTCCTCGGCAAGATCCCGCTCCGCCTCGGCGATTTGCGTATCCAGATGAGCCTGCTGGAGCTGGTCTCTCGTGTTGGTCCATCCCATCCTCACCGCGTCGGCATCGGCTCCAGCCCGCGCGAAAGCGGCATGGGTCAGGACCTGCGGCGATAGCACCCCCTGCACGACCCTGCCGAACCCATTCTCTGTGAGGTGGAGCTTTAGCGCAGTGTCGTCAAGGTCCGGATTTAGGGCATGAAGTCTTAAGATTTCGTGGCAGAGCTTGTCAAGATCGGCCGCCGGCAGGTGCAGAGCGGCCAGGTCCTCGGCCACCTCATGCAACAGGAAGGGATGGTTAATCAACACCGCCAGCAGGATTTCCTGCCGGCGGCGGCGCAGCGATGTCAGCTCGCCTCGGGGACGACCCTCGAAGGTCGCGATGGTGTTCAGCCTGACCCCGATGTTGGGGCCGATCTTCTGGCTTGCCCCCCGGCGGCCCTGGCGCGGCTTCGGTCGCCGGAAGGCGTCGAACAGCCGGTTGCGGAAGAAGCGGCGATAATGCTCCTGTACCGAACGGTTGGCGATGACTCGCACCCGCTCCTCCAGCCGATGCTGGAGCGCTGCGCGCTGCTCGGGCGTTTCGACCTTGTGAGCGTTCTCGATCTCCCACAGCACCTCCGCGAGCGGGCGCGCGTTATCCAGGGCCTCGCGCATGGCAGCAACGCCCTGGCGCAGGATCAGCGTGTCCGGGTCCTCGCCTGCTGGGAGCGTGGCGAAGCGCAGGCTGTGCCCGGGCTTGAGCAGCGGCAAGGCGCGCTCAAGCGCGCGGCCCGCGGCGCGCTGCCCGGCGGCGTCGCCGTCGAAGCACAGCACCGGCTCGGGCGCGAGGCGCCACAGCTCCTCGATCTGCATCTCCGTGAGCGCGGTGCCGAGCGGCGCCACCGCCGTGGCGAAGCCCGCCCGGTGCAGCGCGATCACATCCATATAGCCCTCGGTGACGATGGCCGTGGGCTGGGCGCCGGCGGCCGGCCGCGCCGCGGCGACGCGCGCCTGCGCCCAGCCATAGAGCACGCGGCCTTTGTGGAAGAGCGGCGTCTCCGGCGAGTTGAGGTATTTGGGCTGCCCTTCCCCGAGCACGCGGCCGCCGAAGGCGATGATACGGCCGCGGCGGTCGCCGATCGGGAAGATCACGCGGCGGCGGAAATAGTCGAAGCTGTCGCCGCCGTCGTCGCGGCGATGCACCAACCCGGCCTCGATCAGTAGCGGCTCAGGGAAATCCTTGGCGAGCGCCCGCTTCAGCGCGTCGCGCCCGTCGGGCGCGTAGCCGAGGCGAAAGCGGCGGATGGTCTCGAGCTCGAGGCCGCGGCGCTCGAGATAGAGCCGCGCCTCGCGGCCCTGCGGCGCATGCAGCGCCTCCTCGAAGAAGGCGCAGGCCGCCTCGACCGCGCCTTGGATCGTCGCGTGGCGGTCGGATTTCTCGCGCTCCTCGCGGCTCTGCTCGGGCACCTCGAGCCCGGCCTGGCGCGCCAGCTCCTCGACTGCCTCCGGAAAGCTCAGATTCGCCTTCTGCATGGCGAAGCCGATGACGTCGCCATGCGCGCCGCAGCCGAAGCAGTGATAGAAGCCCTTGTCCTCGACGACGCTGAACGACGGCGTCTTCTCGCTGTGGAAGGGGCAAAGGCCGACATATTCGCGGCCGCGCTTGATGAGGCGCATGTGGCGGCCGACCACCTCGGCGAGCGACACCCGGGCGCGCAACTCGTCGAGGAACCGAGGCGGAAAGGCCATTCGATGTTGCCAGCTCTTGCTGTCAGCCGTCAGCTCTGGCGTGCCAAGGCCGGGTGTCAATTCAACTCTAGCGCAGGTCTGCGATTTCCAGAAGCGCAGCATTGAGGCGCCGGCGCCTTAATGCTGCGCTAAGAGATGCGGGTGGCGCGGGACCGAATCGATCCGACGGCGCTCACGTCAGCAGCCGCTTCACCACCTGGCTCGACTTGGCGCCGTCCATCTGCCCGGCATAGCGCCCTTTGAGCGCGGCCATGGTGCGGCCCATGTCCTTCATGCCCTGCGCGCCGATCGCGGCGATCGTGTCCCTCACCGCCTGTTCCAGCTCGGTATCGGAGAGCTGCTTGGGCAGAAAACGCTCGATGATGGCGATCTCGCCGCGTTCCTTCGCGGCCAGCTCGGGCCGCCCGCCCTGCTCGTAGAGCGTGATCGACTCGCGCCGCTGCTTGATCATGCCCTGCAGCATCTGCTGGATCTCGGCGTCGGCGATCCCGGCGCTCTTGCCCTTGCCGCGCGCGTCGATGTCCTGCTCCTTGAGCTTGGCGATGACGAGCCGCACGGTCGACGTGGCGAGCTGGTCTTTTCCCTTCATCGCTTCCTTGAGCGAGTCGGTGAATTTCTGCCGCAGCATAGCCCCCTCCGCGCGTCGCTTCCGGGTCGGCGCGGACGTTAGCGCAATTTTCTCACAAAAGGGAGCAGCGCGACGCGCCATCGATTGCGTCGCGCGGGAGTCGGCCTTGACGCGCTGCATCGCAGCGGCTATGTCAGGCTGGTTGTCCGATCGCAGCCCTGACCGCGCCGCCGGGCCATTCCTGCGGCGCGTTTTGGCGCGAGCGGTCCACCACAACAGATCGAGGATCCGCGACTCCGCATGACCGACGCGCCGATGTCGCACGCGTCCCCGCGCCCGCCCAGTACCACCGCCGCTCTGGTCCTGGCCGATGGCAGCATTTTTTGGGGACGCGGCGTCGGCGCCGCGGGCGTCGCGGTGGGCGAGGTGTGCTTCAACACCAGCATGACCGGTTACCAGGAGATCATGACCGATCCCTCCTATGCTGGCCAGATCATCACCTTCACCTTCCCCCACATCGGCAATGTCGGTACCAACCTCGAAGACATCGAGACGCTGACGCCAGCCGCGCGCGGCCTGGTGCTGCGCGCCGACATCACGCAGCCCTCGAACTATCGCGCGGCACAGCATTTCGATGCGTGGCTCAAGTCGCACGGCCTGGTCGGCATCGCCGATGTCGATACGCGCTGCCTCACGCGCCGCATCCGCGATCTCGGCGCGCCCAACGGCGCGCTCGGCCATGCGCCGGACGGAACCATCGACACCGCCGTGCTGGCTGCCCAGGCGCGGCAATGGCCCGGTCTCGAGGGCATGGATCTCGCCAAGGAGGTCACCTGCTGTCAGACCTATTCCTGGGACGAGACAGGCTGGCAGCAGGGACAGGGCTATGGCCGCCTCGCGGCGCCGCGCTTTCACGTCGTCGCCGTCGATTATGGCGCCAAGCGCAACATCCTGCGTATGCTGGCGACTCTGGGCTGCCGCGTCACCGTTGTCCCAGCGACCGCTTCCGCCGCCGACATCCTGCGCCACCGCCCCGACGGCGTGTTCCTGTCGAATGGCCCCGGCGATCCGGCGGCGACCGGCGAATATGCGGTGCCGGTGATCCGCGACCTGCTGGCGACGGGCAAGCCGCTCTTCGGCATCTGCCTCGGCCACCAGCTCCTGGCGCTGGCGCTCGGCGGCAAGACGCGCAAGATGCCGATCGGCCACCGCGGCGCCAATCATCCGGTGAAGGACCTGGTCACCGGCAAGGTCGAGATCACCAGCCAGAACCACGGCTTCTGCGTGCTGCCGGAGTCGTTGCCTCCATCCGCCGAGGTCACGCATGTCTCGCTGTTCGACGGCAGCAACGAAGGGCTGAAGCTCAGGGACAAGCCGGTCTTCTCGGTGCAGTACCATCCCGAAGCCAGCCCCGGCCCGCAGGACAGCCATTACCTCTTCGACCGCTTCATCGCCATGATGGCGCGCGACTGACGGCCGATGCCTAAGCGCACGGACATCGCGAGCATCTTGATCATCGGCGCGGGACCGATCGTGATCGGGCAGGCGTGCGAGTTCGATTACGCCGGCGCACAGGCATGCAAGGCGCTCAAGGAGGAAGGCTACCGCGTCATCCTCGTCAACTCGAACCCGGCGACGATCATGACCGATCCCGGGCTCGCCGACGCGACCTACATCGAGCCGATCACGCCCGAGATCGTCGAGCGCATCATCGACAAGGAGCGTCCGGACGCGCTGCTCCCGACGATGGGCGGACAGACCGCGCTCAACGCTGCAATGGCGCTGGCGCGATCGGGTGCGCTCAAGCGCTGGCAGGTCGAGCTGATCGGCGCCAAGGAAGACGCCATAGCCAAGGCCGAGGACCGCCTGCTCTTCCGCGAGGCGATGGACCGCATCGGCCTCGTCTCGCCGAAGAGCCGGCTGGTGCGCTCGCTCGACGAGGCGGTCTCGGCACTGCCGGCGATCGGCCTTCCCGCCATCATCCGCCCGTCCTTCACCTTGGGCGGCACCGGCGGCGGCATCGCCTACAACACCGAGGAGTTCGAGGAGATCGTGCGCGGCGGCTTGCGCGCCTCGCCCACCCGCGAAGTGCTGATCGAAGAATCAGTGTTGGGGTGGAAGGAATACGAGATGGAGGTCGTGCGCGACAGCGCCGACAACTGCATCATCATCTGCTCGATCGAGAACGTCGACCCGATGGGCGTGCACACTGGCGACAGCGTCACCGTCGCACCGGCGCTGACCTTGACCGACAAGGAATACCAGGTCATGCGCAACGCCTCGATCGCGGTGCTGCGCGAGATCGGCGTTGACACCGGCGGCTCCAATGTGCAGTTCGCCGTCAACCCGCAGGACGGGCGCCTCGTCATCATCGAGATGAACCCGCGCGTCTCGCGCTCCTCGGCGCTGGCGTCGAAGGCGACCGGCTTCCCCATTGCCAAGGTCGCGGCGAAGCTCGCGGTAGGCTACACGCTCGACGAGCTCAAGAACGAGATCACGCGCGTGACGCCGGCGAGCTTCGAGCCGACGATCGACTACGTCGTCACCAAGATGCCGCGCTTCACCTTCGAGAAATTCCCGGGCACCGAGCCCATCCTGTCGACCTCGATGAAATCCGTGGGCGAGGCGATGTCGATCGGCCGCTCCTTCGCCGAGTCGGTGCAGAAGGCGCTGCGCTCGACGGAAACCGGCCTCACCGGCTTCAACGAGGTCGAGATCCCCGGCGCTGCCGGCGGCGACAAGGATGCGGTCCGCGCCGCGCTGGCGCGGCCGACGCCCGACCGCCTGCTCGTCATCGCGCAGGCCTATCGCCACGGCCTCACCACCGCGGAGATCCACGCCGCTTGCAAATACGACCCGTGGTTCCTCGAGGAGATCCGCCACATCGTCGCGGCGGAGGAGCAGGTGCGCGCGCGGGGCCGCCTGGACCTGCCAGCGGTCTCGGCGGCCGAACTGCTGCGGCTGAAGCGCCTGGGCTTTTCCGACGCGCGGCTGGCCGAGCTCACGGGCATGGAAGAGGCCGAGATCGCCGCACGGCGGGCCGTGCTCGGCGTCCACCCGGTCTATAAGCGCATCGACACCTGCGCCGCCGAGTTCCCCTCGCTCACCCCCTACATGTATTCGACATACGAGGGCGACGGCGTCACCGCGCCCGAGTGCGAGGCAGATCCCTCCGACCGCCGCAAGGTGGTGATCCTCGGCGGCGGACCCAACCGCATCGGCCAGGGCATCGAGTTCGACTATTGCTGCGTCCATGCCGCCTACAGCCTCAAGGAGGCGGGCATCGAGACCATCATGGTCAACTGCAACCCCGAGACCGTCTCGACCGATTACGACACCTCCGACCGGCTTTATTTCGAGCCGCTGACGGCGGAGGACGTGATCGAGCTGGTGCGCGTCGAGGAGCGGCGCGGCACGGTGCTCGGCGTCATCGTCCAGCTCGGCGGGCAGACGCCGCTCAAACTCGCCGCCGCGCTCGAAGCGGCAAAGATCCCCATCCTCGGCACTTCGCCCGACGCCATCGATCTCGCCGAGGATCGCCGCCGCTTCCAGGAGCTGCTGCAGCGGCTCGAGCTCAAGCAGCCCGACAACGGCACCGCCTATTCCGCCGCGGACGCCGACAAGGTCGCGGCGCGCATCGGCTATCCCGTGGTGATCCGCCCCTCTTACGTGCTGGGCGGCCGCGCGATGGAGATCGTGCATGGGCCTGCGGCGCTGGCCCGCTATATGAGCAACGCGGTCAAGGTCTCCGGCAAGAACCCGGTGCTGATCGACCGCTACCTCCAGGATGCAATCGAGGTCGATGTCGACGCGCTCGCCGACGGCGAGGACGTCGCCATCGCCGGCATCATGGAGCATATCGAGGAGGCGGGCATCCATTCAGGCGACAGCGCCTGCTCGCTGCCGCCCCACTCGCTGCCCGCCGCCGTCATCGCCGACATCGAGAGGCAGACCGCGGCGCTCGCCAAGGGGCTTGGCGTGGTCGGGCTGATGAACGTGCAATACGCGGTCAAGGAAAGCACCGTCTACGTGCTCGAGGTGAACCCGCGTGCCTCGCGCACCGTGCCCTTCGTCGCCAAGGCCACGGGCGTGCCGATCGCCAAGATCGCCGCCCGCGTCATGGCCGGGGAGCGGCTGCGCGCCTTCTCGCTCGACCGTTCGCGCGTGCGGCATGTGGCGGTGAAGGAGGCGGTCTTCCCTTTCGCGCGCTTCCCGGGCGTCGATCTGATCCTCGGGCCGGAGATGAAGTCGACCGGCGAAGTGATGGGGCTCGACGTTGATTTCGGCCGCGCCTTCGCCAAGTCGCAGCTCGGCAGCGGCGTCGAGCTGCCGCTTCAGGGCACGGTCTTCGTCTCCGTGCGCGATCGCGACAAGCCGGCCATGGTCGAGCCGTGCCGACGCCTGATCGAGATGGACTTCCGCCTCATCGCCACCCGCGGCACGGCCGAGCTCCTGCGCCAGGAGGGACTGTCGGTCGAAATCATCAATAAGGTGCTCGAAGGCCGGCCGCATATCGTCGACCGCATGCTGTCTGGGGGCGTGCAGCTGCTGTTCAACACCACCGAGGGCGCGCAGGCGATCGCCGACAGCTTCAGCCTGCGCCGCACCGCGCTCACCAATACCATCCCCTACTACACCACCGTCGCCGGGGCGCGCGCCGCTGTCCAAGCGATCGCCGCGCTCAAATCCGGCAGCCTTGAAGTCGCCTCGCTTCAGTCCTATTTTGTGGGGTCGTTCTAGGCGCCCCGGCCCGACAGGGCCGGGCGGGGACGTATTTGTCGCTCTGGAATGACTCTAGCCTTCTGAGGGTACGAAGCTTCTTCCGATGACGAAGATCCCGATGACCGCGACCGGCTACACCCGGCTGCAGGATGAGCTGAAGCGGCTCAAGACCATCGACCGGCCCGCTGTGATCCGCGCGATTGCGGAGGCGCGGGAGAATGGCGATCTGTCGGAGAACGCGGAGTACCACGCCGCGCGCGAGCGTCAGAGCTTTATTGAGGGCCGCGTCCTCGAGCTCGAGGACAAGATCGCGCGCGCCGAGGTGATCGACGTGTCCAAGCTGTCCGGCAAGATCGTCAAGTTCGGTGCCACCGTGACCCTGGCCGACGAGGAGACCGACGAGAAAGTGGTCTACCAGATCGTCGGCGAGGACGAGGCCGACATCAGCCAGCGGCGGCTGTCGGTGACCTCGCCGCTCGCCCGCGCCCTCATCGGCAAGAACATCGGCGACAGCGTCGAGGTGTCGACGCCACGCGGCGCCCGCTCCTACGAAGTGGTCAAGGTCGCGTTTCGCTGAACCGGTGATCGCGCGCAGCGATCAGGCCGGAAAGCTCCCGCATATCGCTGAAGACGAGATCGGCGCCGGCTGCAAGGAGCCGCGCATCATGGCCGGGGCGGCAATGGCTGCCGCCTGCGAAGCCGAGCGCCGTCATGCCCGCCGCCTTCGCCGCGGCGATGCCGGGCGCGCTGTCCTCGATGGCGATCGAGCGCCGGGGCGACGCGCCCATCTTCGCGGCGGCATAGAGAAAGATGTCGGGCGCGGGCTTGCCGCGCGCCACCAGCGCCGTGCTGAAGAGCGCCGCCGGCGAGAACCAGCGCAGCAGATCCGTCCGGCGCAGCTTCCACAGGAGATCGTCCGGCAGGCTGCTCGACGCCACGCATTTGCCCATCGCCAGCCGCGGCAGCACCGTCTCGAGGCCGGCAATGGCGTTGAGCTCGCGCTCGAACAGCTCGAGCGCGCGGCGCTTCATCGCCGCGTCGAAATCGTCCGGCAGCGCGCCGCCGATCGCCGCGGCGAGGGCGGCGTACATGTCCCGGTTGCTCACGCCGGTGAAACGCTCGGCGATGCTCGCGGCGGCAATGACGTGGCCGAAGGCGGCCAAAGTGTCGACGACGGCCCGGCAGGCGATCACCTCGCTGTCGACCAGCACGCCGTCGCAATCGAAGATGACGAGGTCGATGCCGGGGTGCGCCGCGCGACTATTCCTTGGCATCGACGTCGATGGGCACGCCGGGATCGTATTTGGATGCGCGGATGGCGAGCGACGAGCGCACATGCGCGACATTGGGCGCCGCGGTCAGCTTGGTGGTGAGGAACCGCTGGTAGCTGTCCCAGTCGATGGCGACGATCTTGAGCAGGAAGTCGGTCTCGCCGGCGAGCATGTGCGCCTCGCGCACCTCGGGCCAGGTGAGCGCCAGGGTTTCGAACGCCTTCAGGTCCGGCTCGGCCTGGCTCGACAGCCCGACCTGGGCGAAGACGGTGACGCCGAAGCCCAGCAATTCCGAATTGATGTCGGCATGATATCCGCGGATGAAGCCGGCCTCCTCGAGCGCGCGCACGCGCCGCAGGCAAGGCGGCGCCGAGATGCCCGCGCGCTTGGCGAGATCGACATTGGTCATGCGGCCACTGGCCTGCAGGTCACGCAGGATGCGTCGATCGATCTTGTCGAGCTTGATGCGGCGCATCGTCGGATCTCTGAGGAAAATCGGCGGAGGGCGGCATGGTATTACACGGTAATAATATTGCAAGTTACGCTGGCGGCGGCAACGCGCTTGCAAGCCCGCGGGGCCGCGGTTAACACCGGGCGGCGCTTCGATTGGGGCGAGCGATGGCAAGCACAGGCCCCACCGTGTGGGTGGTGCATGACGGCAAGATCGGCATGGCCAACCAGGTGATCGGCCTCGCCGAGGCGGTGGGCTTTCCCTTTGCCGAGAAGCGGCTCGACATCCGAGCGCCGTGGCGCCATCTGGCGCCGCAGCTCTGGCTGCGGCCGCTGGCGGCGCTCGGACCGGCGGGCGACCGGCTGCAGCCGCCCTGGCCCGATCTGCTCATCGCCTGCGGCCGCCTGGCGGCCGCGCCGGCGCTCGCCGCCAAGCGCGCCAGCGGCGGCCGCGTCTTCTGGGTGCAGGTCCAGGACCCGCGTTTCGCCCGCCGCGAGGTCGATCTGATGGTGGTGCCCGAGCACGATCCGGCGCGCGGCGACAATGTCTTCCCCACCATGGGCGCCGTGCACCGCGTCACCGCGGCGCGGCTCGCGGAGGGCGCAAGGCGCCTCGGGCCGCAGCTCGCCGGCCTGCCGCGGCCGCTGCTCGCGGTGCTGATCGGCGGCGACAACCGCGTCTACCGCCTCAGCAAATCGCGCTTCGCCGCCTTCATCGATCAGCTTGCCGTGCTGGCGCGCGCGGGCTTCGGCATCGCCGTGACGCCCTCGCGCCGCACGGGACCGGCAGCCGAGGAGCTGTTGCGCGATCGGCTTGCGGGGCTGCCCGCCATCATCTGGGACGGCGCTGGCGACAATCCTTATTTCGGCCTGCTCGGGCTGGCGGACGCCCTCCTGGTGACCGCGGATTCGGTGTCGATGGTGAGCGAGGCCGCCGCCACCGGCAAGCCGGTACATGTCGTCGATCTCGACGGCGGCTCCGCCAAGTTCGCCCGCTTTCACGCGGCCATGCGCGCCGCCGGCATCACCCGCCCCTTCGCCGGCGCGATCGAGGATTGGCACTACGCGCCGCCCGACGACACCGCGCGCGCGGCCGCCGAGATCCGGCGCCGGGTGGCGATGCGTCGCGCCGAGGTTGCCTAGATGAGCCGCGGCGTTGCCGCCTACGCTGCGGCGCTGGCGCTGGTGGCGGCAATATTCCTGCTCTTTCCCGGCATCGATCTGTGGGCGAGCGGGCTGTTCTATCGCCCGGAGAGCCGGTTCTTCCTCGCCGACTGGGCGCCGGTGCGCGGCATCTACCGCGCTGTGCCCTATATCGTCGAGCTCGTCGCTATTGGCGTGCCTGCGCTGCTTCTCGTCTCGCTGCTGCGCGGGCGGAGCTTCGGACAGCTCGATATCCGCGCCGCCGCCTTCCTGCTGCTATCGCTCGCGCTCGGGCCGGGGCTGCTGGTCAATGCCGCGCTCAAGGACCATTGGGGCCGCGCCCGCCCGGCGCAGGTGACGGAATTTGCGGGCCCACAGCATTTCACGCCGGTCCTCATTCCCGCCGACCAATGCGCCCGCAACTGCTCGTTCCCTGCAGGCCACCCCGCGATGGGATTCTACCTCGTCTCCTTCGCCTTCCTGGTGCGCGACCCGCGACGGCGCCGCATTGCCGAGGGGGCGGTGATTGCCGCGGGCGCGCTGCTTGGTGTGGCGCGAATGGCGCAAGGCGGCCATTTCCTCTCCGACGTCGTCTTCTCGGGATTCCTGGTCTATGCCACGAGCTGGCTGCTCTATCGCGCCATCATCGCGCACGACGCGCTGGGCCCGCTGCTGCGGCGGCCAGGGCTGCTCGCCTGGGTCCTCAGCAGCCTGGTCGCCGCGGCCGTATCGATGGCGTTCGTCGATCGGCCGGTCGCCCGCTTCTTCCACGACGGCGATGCACGCGTGCACGCTGCCTTCGCGTTCATCACGAAATTCGGCCTCAGCGGCGGCTACCTGATCGCCAGCGGGCTGCTGTTCGTCGGCTTGCGCGTCGCCGCGGCCAAGGTGCGCGATGCCGTGCGTGCGCGGCGATTGCTGCTCAATGCCTATCGCGCGCTCTTCGTCTTCTTCGCGGTGGCCGCGTCGGGCCTCGCCGCCGACCTCATCAAGGTGATCTGCGGCCGCGCCCGGCCGAAACTGCTGTTTAGCGACGATGTCTACGGCTTCGTCTGGGGTGCGACTCAGGCCGATTACTGGTCGTTCCCGTCGGGCCACGCGACGACTATCTCCGCACTGGCGACGGCGCTGTTCTTGCTCTGGCCGCGCGGGCTGCTGCTCTATGTCGTCGCCGCGCTGCTGGTGATGGCGAGCCGCGTCGTTCTCGACGCGCACTATGTGAGCGACGTGATCGTCGGCGCAGCGATCGGCGGGGCGGTCGCGTGGGCGGCGTGGCTCGCCTTCGCCCGCGCCGGGCTGCCGCCGCGCGCTGGCGGACCAGACCCGGCGGACGCGCCCGCTCAGCGATATCCCCTGAAGCCGTGAAGCCAATAGACCTGGTAGTGGCGCGCTGTCTTGCGGTCGAGCGGGATGATGATGTCGTCGGGCGGCCGGTCGAGCTGGGCGAAGCGCGAGAAGATGCGCGCGAGATTGTCGGGCGAACGGCTCACCAGCAGGAAATCGCCGCCGACATAGCGTGACGGCTGTGCCGTCAGATCGAACTCATCGTGGATGCCGCCTTCGCCGTTCCATTTGAGCGCATCGAAGGGATGCGGACGAACGTAGTACATCAGCGCCGCCATGTCCTCGCGGTCATCCGACAGCAGGATCGTCCCGGGATACCGCATCAGCATCTGGCTCACGCTGCGCCCGAGCGTGCTCCAGCCGCGCAACCGATGCAGCAGGTCCAATTTCGCGGGCAGATCGACCCGCAGGGCAGTCGCCGCGTCATGCGCGCCGAAGATGACCGCCGCGACCAGCAGGTGCAGCGCCAGCGAAGCCGCGACGAGGGCGGTGCGGCCGCGCGCGAGCAGCCACGCCACTACCAGCACGACCGCGGCGACGAAAGTGGGCGCCGACCAATTAGGCTGCGCCCGCGAGAGAAAGCTCACCACCAGCATCATGGCCAGGGTCGGCAGCGCGAAGCAGGCGAGCAGCGCCGCGCGCTGATCCCGGAAGCTGCGCCGCGCGGTCAGCGTCATCAGGATGAGCACGGCGAAAAAGATCGGCCCGAACACGCCGAATTGCGAGCCGAGGAATTCGAGGAAATGCGCGGGATGCAGCAGCGCTCCGCCCAGCGCGGCATTGTCGCGGGTATGGCGGTAGCTGACGAAGCCGTTGAGCGCGTTCCAGATGAAGTTGGGCGCGTAGATCACCCCCGCGATCGCCGCGGCGCCGAGGAACCGCGGCAGATGCCGCCGCTCGTCGCGGAAGAGCAGCAGGAAGAGCAGCGCCGAGAACAGCCAGTACGCCATCGCGTATTTGGCGAGCAGGCCGACGCCGGCGGCGATGCCGACCGCGATCCACCAACGCTCGCCGCCGGGCTCGCGCGCGCGGATGAAGGCGTAGAGCGCCACCGCCCAGCAGAACAGCAGCGGCGCGTCGGTCGAGATGAGCGTCGCCGAGGCCGAGACGCCCGGCAGCGTCGCGTAGGCGATCGCCGACCACATCGCGACGCGCGCATCGTAGAGCCGGCGCGCGATGGCATAGATGACGAGGCTGGCGCCGAAATGGAGCAGCGGCGCAGCCAGGCGGATGGCGAGCTCGTCCTCGCCGAACACAGCGGTGGTGACGGCGATGAGCCAGGCGACGAGCGGCGGCTTCGAGTAGTAACCGAGCGCCGGGTGCAGCGACCACAGCCAGTACTGCGCCTCGTCCGGATAGAGGTCGGCACGGCCCAACGCCAGCCACACCAGCCGCGCCACCGTGACCGCGAACGCCGCCCAAAGCGCCAGACGCCAGGACCGTTCCTCGACCGCCGCCGCTGGCGTCAACCGTTCTCCCTGGACCGTCATGGCGGCGAAGCCTAGCGACGGTTCGCCGCTGCCGCCAGCCCTTTGCCCGAAAGCCTTAGGGAATACGGTCTAGCATTCGGCGGTGTCCGTTGCTAAGTGATGGTCACGGCTTTCGACCGGCAGAATCGCGCGCATGCAACTCAGGATCGAGACTTTCAGCAACAGCCGCGGCGGCAACGCGTTCTTCAAGGCGGTGACGCATCCGCTGGCGGCGCGCGCCATGGGTGAGCTGACGCGCCGACTCGACCGCGGCAAAGTGGCGATCTACGACCCGGACGGCTGCGTCGACGGGCTTTCCGACCTCTACGACCTGTCGCGGCTCGATGTCGCAGGCTGCTTCGTCCAGGACGTGACAGCAATCGGCCGACCGGTGCTGGGACGCCCCGCACAGCCAGTGACCGAGGTCGGCGAGAGCGGCGCGCGCCTCGTCTTCGTCGTCGCCTTCGACGCGGCGCGCATCGTCGATCATATCCGCCACCTGCTGCCGCCGGGCGCCGAGGTGGTGAGCCTCGACGCGATCCGGTTGCCCGACGCGCTGCTGTCGAACATGCGGCGTTATCTCGATCCGCTCAATTTTGCCACCAACTTCGTCTTCTTCCGCGACCAGGACGGGCTGCACACGCGACTCGTCACCGCGAATTACTGGGCGGGCTATGGCGCGCGAGAGCTGGCGCTGTGGCTCCTGCTCTATGACGAAGCGGGCAAAGAACTCGCCGAGTGGCGCGAGGCGGTGCCCCCCGGCAGCGCCTCGATCGTGCTCGACAGCCGCGCCATCCGCGCCCGCCTCGGCCTGCCGGCGTTCACCGGCCAGCTCTTCATGCATGTCGTCGGCGCCGTCGGCCACGATGTCGTGAAATATGCGCTCGATACGTTCGGCGACAGCGCCGATGCGTGCCTCTCCTGCACGCATGACGCCAATTCCTGGCCGGCCGATTTCTATGCCGGGCTACCCGCGCCCGCCGCGGGCGAAACCGTCACGCTGTGGGTGCAGAACAGCCAGCCTTGCGCGATCCCCGCCGGCTCGATCGGCCTCAACCTGATGGGCGACGCGGCGGTCAAGGCCATCGAGCGGCCGATCGCGCCCTTCGCGAGCTATGCGCTCGATATCGCCAAGCTGCTGCCGCAGGCCCGCTGGCCGCAGCAGCTCGAGATTCGCGCGGGCAAATACGTGGTGCGGCCGCGCTACGAGGTGACCGGGCGCGGCAAGCGCCGCATCGCCCATGTCAATGTCGAGCGCACCGACCTGAAGCCCGACCCGCGCATCGGCGAGCTCGGCAACATGCTCGGCAAAGGCTTCCTGCTGCCGGCCCCGGTGCTGCCGCGCGACACCTGGCGCTCGCTGGCGCTGCCGACGCCGATGGCGACGACACAAGAGGAGCTGCCGACCGAGCTCATCCTCTATGATGGCACCGGCCGCGAGACGGCGCGCCGCCGCTTCGGCCGGCTGCTGCGGCGCGACTCGGTGGCGGTCGATATCGACGACGTCATCGACGGCGCCGCGTTGCCGTCGGGCTACGGGCATTTCGAGCTGGTCTACGATTTCACCGCCGGCGACGGCGCCGATGGCTGGCTGCACGGCCTGTTCCGCTACGAGCACCGCGCCAGCGGACACACCGCGGAGACCAGCTTCGGCGCGCATGTCTTCAACACCGCGCTCACCTACAAGGGCGAGCCGCAATCCTATGCCGGCCGCCCGCCGGGCCTCTCGACGCGGCTCTTCCTCCGCCTCGGCGAGCAGCCGCACGACACTTTGTGCCATCTGATCTATGCGGCGTCGACACCGTGGCACGCCAAGAGCACCACCGATCTCGTGCTGCACGATGCGGGCGGTACCGAGGTGGCGCGCGAGCGTGTCGCTATCCCCTGCTCGGGGTCGCTGTTCTGGCGCTACCACGAGGCGTTCGACCGGGCCACGCGTGACCGGGCGGGCGCCAATCCCTATATCATTGTCCGTGACGCGACGTGCCGCCTCTTCGGTTATCACGGCCTCCTCGCCGAAGGCGGCGCGTTCAGCCTCGACCACATGTTCGGCTTCTAGTCGGCGGTATTCGCGGAACCTTCGATGACCCAGCGCCATCACACAAAATTTTTGATCATCGGCTCCGGGCCGGCGGGCTATACCGCGGCGATCTATGCCGCGCGCGCCAATCTGCAGCCGATCCTCGTCCAGGGCCTGGAGCCGGGCGGGCAGCTCACCATCACCACCGATGTCGAGAACTACCCGGGCTTCGCCGACGTGATCCAGGGCCCCTGGCTCATGGCCCAGATGGAGAAGCAGGCGGTGCATGTCGGCACGCGCCTCGTCAGCGACATGATCGTCAGCGTCGACCTCTCGCGGCGGCCCTTCACCTGCATCGGCGACACCGGTGACGTCTATATCGCCGACGCCCTCGCCATCTGCACCGGCGCGCAAGCGCGCTGGCTCGGCATCGCCAGCGAAGAAAGGTTCCGCGGCTTCGGCATCTCGGCCTGTGCCACCTGCGACGGCTTCTTCTTCCGCAGCCGCGAGGTCGTGGTGATCGGCGGCGGCAACACCGCGGTCGAGGAGGCGCTCTACCTCACCAACCACGCCACGCGCGTCACCCTGATCCACCGCCGCGACCAGCTGCGCGCGGAAAAGATCCTGCAGACGCGGCTCTTCGCCAATCCGAAGATCCGCGTCATCTGGGACAGCGTCGTCGAGGAGATCGTCGGCGACAAGGAGCCGCCACGCGTCACCGGCGTGCGCATCGTCAATGTCAGGACCGGCGAGAGCGCGATCGTGCCGACCGACGGCGTCTTCGTCGCCATCGGCCACACGCCTGTCACCGGCATCTTCGCAGGTCAGCTCGCGCTCGACGCCGAGGGCTACATCATCACTCGGCCCGAATCGACCGCGACCGACGTGCCCGGCGTCTATGCCGCCGGCGATGTGAAGGACAAGGTGTTTCGCCAGGCGGTTACCGCCGCCGGCATGGGGTGCATGGCGGCGCTCGAGGCCGAGAAATTCCTCGCCGCCGAGGAAGCGGCGGCGGCGCTCAAAGCGGCGGAATAGCACCGGCCCGAATCGGCGGCCGGACACCTGGCGCAGCGCGCTGCGAAGGACAACGACGCATGGACTGGGACAAGCTCAGGGTGTTTCACGCCGTCGCCGAAGCCGGCAGCTTCACTCATGCCGGCGAGGCGCTCAATCTGAGCCAGTCGGCCGTCAGCCGGCAGATCAGCGCGCTCGAGGAGAGCCTGAGCGTGCCGTTGTTCCACCGCCATGCGCGCGGCCTCATCCTCACCGAGCAGGGCGAACTGCTCTACCGCACCGCGCGCGAGGTCTTCTCCAAGCTGGCGATGACCGAGGCGATGTTGTCGGAATCGAAGGAACGCCCCAAGGGCCCGCTCAAGGTGACGACGACGGTGTCATTCGGCTCGGCCTGGCTCACGCCGCGCATCCGCGAGTTCGTCGATCTCTATCCCGAGATCCAGGTCAGCCTCGTCGTCGACGACAGCGAGCTCGACCTATCCATGCGCGAGGCCGATGTCGCTATCCGCATGTCGCCGCCGCGCCAGCCCGATCTGGTGCAGCGCCATCTCATGACCGTGCGCTACCACATCTACGCCTCGTCCGAGTATCTGAAGCGCTTCGGCATGCCGCAGAAGGCCGAGGACCTCGACAAGCACCGCTTCATCATCTACGGCCAGGACGGGCGTCCCGTGCGCAACATCAACTGGCTCGCCGAAGTCGGCGCGCGCGCCGGCATCGACCGCCAGCCGATCTTCATGGTCAACAACGTCTATGCCATCTTCCGCGCCGTCGACAGCGGCCTCGGCATCGCCGCGCTGCCGGATTTCATGGCGCAGGAAACCGCGAACCTCGTGCGCATCCTGCCGGAGCTTACCGGGCCCGAAGTCGAGGCCTATTTCGTCTATCCGGAGGAACTGCGCTCGTCGAAGCGCATCGCGGTATTCCGCGACTTCCTGCTGCGCAAGGTGACGGAGGGCAAGAACAGCTGACGGCGGGCGGGCGCGTCAGAACAGCCGGCCGTTGCGCAGCAACGCGGCGAGGCCGGCGATCAGCGCCGCGACCATGCCGAGGGCAAAGCCCAGCGTCGCGCCCCAGTCGAGCCAATTATGCCGTGGCTCCGTCTCGGAGAGCGGCGGCGTCTCGCTCGGCACGGCGATCTCGCTGTCGCGCGTCGCCTTCCCTGGGGCCGTTTCGACACGCGCCGGCGCCGCCAGGACGATCCCGCCGCCCGCCTTCGCGGGCGTCGGAACGTCGCGCTGCGGCGCCAGGAGCCGCGGCGGCGCTGCGGTCATCGCCGGCTCTGCTGCCGCGGTGAGCGGGAGCGCCGATACGACCTTTTCTGGCATCGGCTCGTCGCGGCACGGCGCCAGCAGCCGAGGCGCCGCGGGCGCGGCAGAGGGCCGCTCCGCCGCCACCCGCTCGGCGAGCCAATCGATCCAGCCGGCCGGCAGCGTCGGCGCGGACATGCCCGAGAAGGCATGCTCGACGGTCGCGGCAAGCTGCGCGAGCGCCGCGCGCGGCACCGGCAACGCGACGATGGGGAGCTCGCCGGGAAAGCGCCGCTGCAGCCCCTCGTCGCGCAGCATCGTGCGCAGCGCGTCGCGCGCCTCCTCTGGGCTTGCTTCCTGCCCTTCGTCGAGGAAAGCGATCAGCGCCACACCGCGGGCGGCGTGCAGCGCCGCGAGATCCACCGGGTCCTCCTCGCCACCGGCGCGGATCACCGCGCCGGGAAGGCAGCGCCAGCCGGGAATTAGCGCCGGGGCGGACGGCGCCAAGCCGTTGCCGATCTCGCTGGCAGCCCGCCGCTCCTCGGCGGGACGATCGAGAATCTGCTCGACCATGGGGGAACCGTCGGTTGATGGCATCGCCTCACCAACGCTCCACGCGCGATTTGGTTTCGCGCTTTGGTGGCGCGGAAAAGGGATGCAGTTTTTGCAACCGTGCCAGCGCAAATTTCCGGTGGCCTTTCCGCCGGACCGCTTCATCGTCGCCTTAGGAATTTCGCCGCGGTCGAACG
>WNFM01297809.1_pt1 | contig 43915 bp, 30 predicted proteins | sample 5400271 | NCBI WGS metagenome assembly WNFM01 (sample SAMN13153352, study PRJNA577476) | soil metagenome | isolation source: 60 cm saprolite on Douglas fir-dominated hillslope | place: USA:California | collected 2013-09-17
CACCGGGTCCTCGACCGCCATCGTGGCGGAGCCGCCGCCGTCCAGGTTGAAGGCGTTCCAGACGCCGTAGTCGTTCTTGAGCAGGTCGGCCACCTCCCCCACCTGCATGCCGTTTCCCCCATTGGCGCCGTCGACTGTGAACAGGACCAGCGTCCGGCCGTCCTCGGTCACGCCGATGGCCGTGCGCGCGTTGCTCAGGTCGTACCAGTGCCGTCCGGCGCGCGTGTACGTGAGGGGCAGCGGGCCGAGCGGCGGAACCGGGCCCGGGGTCAACAGGTCGTCGGGGTGCATGGCGTCCGTGTACTCCGGGATCGTCTTGACGCCGCCCGTGAGGATCTGGCTGGAGCCCGCAACGGCGTTCCACAGCTCCACGTCCTCCAGGACGTGCATCCCATCCGCGAAGGCGGGATCGCGATGGACGATGCTGGCCTGGTTCGACTTGTCGATGTTGAGGCCAGGGGCGTTGGCGACGATGGCGTAGCTCTGGACGGGCGACGTCTCGAAGCCCGAGTAGACCCTCCCGCGCGAGGCGGCGAGGCCGATCACGTACGCGTACGCGCCCTGGGTCGATCCGCCAGGCACGGGGAACGGCGCGAAGAAGTGCACGTTGACCGCCGCCTGCGCGTGCGCGGTGCCGAGGAAGTCGAGGGTCCGCTGCCTGACGACCTCGAAGGGAACGCTCGGCCAGTTCGGGGTCGTGGAGCCGGGCGCGACGGCCGGCAGGTTCTCTCCGGGAGGCGTCAGCTTGAAGTGGACCCCGGGCACCGTCAGATCCACGAGCAGGATGTTCATCCGCGCCAGGCGCGGGCTCGGCGTCGGCGCGGGACACCCCGGGCACTGGAACGGCGGGTACTGCTCCGTTCGCTTGATGTGCGTGATGCCCGGGAACAGCGGAGTGACCACGGTCTGCGCCTCGACTCCCGTCCAGCTCACGAGGGCCAGGGCCGTAGCGAGGAATAAACGGGCAGCTGGGTAGGACATAACGGGTCACACCCTATCGCTCCTGCTCGCGCTGCGTCAAGGCAGGAGTCTGGCGGTACCATCCGCGCGGTGAAGCTCGAGGGTCGAGTGGCGGTCGCGATCGACGAGGGCCGGGCGTCTCTTCTCGCGCGAGAGCTCTACGGATTCGAGGCCACCGCGCGGGCCCTGCCCGGCGAGTACGACGACAACTTCCACCTCGTCGCGCCCGACGGAAGCCAGCGCGTGCTCAAGGTCATGCACCCGGCGCGCGAGCGCTCGCTGATCGACCTGCAGTGCGCGGCGCTCGAACACGTCGCCTTACGCGCGCCGCACCTCGAGCTTCCCCGCGTCTGCCGGACGCGCGAGGGCGCCACCGTCGCCGTCGCCGACGACGGCGACGCGTGGCGCCTGGTCTGGATGCTCACGTGGGTCCCGGGGCGGCCGCTGGCGCAGGCGCGGCCGCACAACGCGGACCTCCTCGCCGGGGTGGGCCGGCTGCTCGGGGAGATGGACCGGGCGCTCCTGGACTTCTCCCATCCGGAGGCGGAGCGGCCGGACCTCAAGTGGGACCTGAGCCACGCGGGCTGGATCCGCGACGCGATACCCCTGGTCGCGGACGCGCGGCGGCGCCTGTGGGTCGAGCTCGCCCTCGCGCGGTTCGAGGCCGAGGCCGTGCCCGCCCTCCCCCGCCTGCGCCGCAGCGTGATCCACGGCGACGCGAACGACTACAACGTCATCGTCGGCGATCCGCTCTCCCGGCCGCGGCCGGTCAGCGTCATCGACCTGGGCGACATGCACCGCGGGCTGACGGTCGCCGAGCCCGCGATCGCCGCGGTCTATGCGCTCCTGGGAAAGCCGGATCCGCTGGGCGCGGCGTCTGCTGTCATTCGCGGCTACCACGGAGCGTGCGCTCTCGACGAGACGGAGATCGCCCTCCTGCACACCCTGATCGCCGCGCGGCTCGCCGTCAGCGTCGCGAACTCGGCGCAGATGAAGACGACGTCCGCCGACCCCTACGTGACCATCAGCGAAGAGCCGGCCTGGGAGGCGCTGGAGCGCTGGCTCGCAATTCATCCGCGGCTGGCTCATTACGGGTTCCGCGAGGCCTGCGGGTTGCCGCCCGTGCCGCATGCCGCGCGCGCGGTGGCCTGGCTCGCGGCGCAGGACGCCGCCCCGGTGCTGGCGGGGATCGACCTCCGGAACGCGCCGAGCCTCGTGCTGGACCTGGGCGTGTCCAGCCGGCTCCTCGGCGCCGATCCCGCCGCCGCCGAGACGGAATCGCTCACGCGCACGATCTTCCGCGCCATGGAACGTACGGGCGTGGGGGTCGCCGTCGGCCGCTACGACGAGCCACGCCTGTTGTACTCGTCGGATCTCTTCGGAAGCGGTCCGGCCATCGAGGAGCGCCGGACCGTCCATCTCGGGGTCGACCTCTTCCTCGCTCCCGGCACGCCCGTTCATGCACCCCTGGACGCCGTCGTTCATATCCGCGCGCACAACCGCGCGCCGCTCGACTACGGGCCGCTGGTGATCCTGCGCCATTCGACCGGCGAAGACGCGTTCTTCACGCTGTACGGCCACCTGAGCGCGGACAGCCTCGAGGGCCTCCCCGTCGGGCAGCGCGTCCGGCGCGGCGAGCCATTCGCGCGGGTGGGCACGCGGGACGAGAACGGCGGCTGGCCGCCCCACGTCCACGTCCAGGTGATCCTCGACCTGCTGGGGCGGGACGCGGACTTCCCCGGCGTCGCGCCCGCGAGCGAGCGAGCCCTGTGGACGAGCCTCTCCCCCGACCCGAACCTGCTCCTCGGCATCCCGACCGGGCGCTTCCCCGCTCGCGAGGCCTCGAGCGACGCCGCGCTCGTGGCGCGTCGCGAGCGCATCGGGCCCAGCGTACGGCTCTCCTATGGCCGGCCGGTCAAGGTCGTGCGCGGCTTCATGCAGCACCTCTACGACGAGACCGGACGCGCCTTCCTCGACGTCTACAACAACGTGCCCCTCGTCGGCCACAGCCACCCGCGCGTGGTGCGCGCGGTGCAGGAGCAGATCGGCCTGCTCAACACGAACACGCGCTACCTGCACGACGGCATCGCGGCCTACGCGGAGCGCCTGACCCGTCTCCTGCCCGAGCCGCTGCGCGTCTGCTTCTTCGTGAACTCGGGGAGCGAGGCCAACGAGCTCGCGCTGCGCCTGGCCCGGACCGCCACCGGGCGCGAGGACGTGATCGTGCTCGAGCACAGCTATCACGGCCACACGTCCACGCTCGTCGACGTCAGCCCCTACAAGTTCGACGGCCCCGGCGGGCGCGGGCGCAAGCCCTGGGTCCACGTCGCGCCCTTGCCGGACGGCTATCGCGGACCCTACCGCCGCTCGGACCCGGCGGCCGGCCGCCGGTACGCGGACGAGGTCGGGGCGATCGTCGATCGGATGCGGGCGGAAGGCCGCGTCCTCGCCGCCTTCCTGGCCGAGTCGATGCCCAGCACGGCCGGCCAGATCGTGTTCCCCCCCGGCTACCTGTCCGAGGCCTACCGGCACGTGCGCGCGGCGGGAGGCCTGTGCATCGCGGACGAGGTCCAGACGGGCTTCGGCCGGATGGGCGCGCACTTCTGGGGGTTCGAGACGCAGGGCGTGGTGCCGGACATCCTCGTGCTCGGCAAGCCCATCGGCAACGGGTTTCCTTTGGGGGCAGTGATCACCACCCGCGAGATCGCGGCCGCCTTCGACAACGGCATGGAGTTCTTCAGCACGTTCGGCGGCAACCCCGTGGCCTGCGCCGCGGGCCTGGCCGTGCTCGACGTGCTCGAGGACGAGGGCCTCCCGGCCCGCGCCCGCCGCGTGGGCGAGCATCTTCTCGGGGCGCTCCGCTCGCTACAGGAGCGCCGTCCGCTGGTCGGCGACGTGCGCGGGGCGGGCCTGTTCCTCGGGGTCGAGCTCGTTCGCGACCGCACGACGCTGGAGCCGGCCACCCACGAGGCCGCCTACGTCGTCGAGCGGCTCCGCGAGCGCGGCGTGCTCACCGGCACCGACGGTCCCTTCCACAACGTAATCAAGCTGCGCCCGCCGCTGGTCTTCTCCGAGGACGACGCGGACCTGTTCGTGGGCCGGTTCGACGAGGTGCTGGCGGAGGACGGGGCGTCGGGCTGAGCCGGTCGACTCGCTGGGCGGTTCCGCGGGGCCGATCCCTCTTTTCGTTCCATGACTGTACTCAGATCGAGTACGGTCGTGGCCATGGTCACGGCCTCTCTCCAGGACCCTCGTATGGCCGCCGCAGTCGTCCGCGAGGCGCGAACGCCGCTTGCCGCGAATACAATCCGCCTCACCCGTGATGCCGATGAGATCTCTCGCTGGCCTGGCCCTCCTCCTCGGCGCCACGCGCGCTGTCGCCGCCCCCGCGCCGGTGACGGCAAGGGAGCGGCCCAACATCGTCTTCATCCTGGCCGACGACCTCGGCTACGGAGACCTCGGCGCCTACGGCCAGACGAAGATCCGCACTCCCCGCCTCGACCGCATGGCGAGGGAAGGGACGCGGTTCACGCAGTTCTACGCGGGCAGCCCGGTGTGTGCCCCCTCCCGCAGCACGCTGATGACGGGCCAGCACACCGGGCACACGTACATCCGCGGGAACAAGGAGCAGCCCGCGGGTCAGGAGCCGCTGCCCGACGCCGTGACCACGGTGGCCGACGTGCTGAAGCGGGCCGGGTACACCACGGGGATCTTCGGCAAGTGGGGACTGGGAGGGCCGGACACGGAGGGCACGCCGTCACGCCACGGCTTCGACGAGTTCTTCGGCTACTACGACCAGCGCCGGGCCCACTTCTACTACCCGGAGTACCTGCATCGGAACGGAGAGAAGGTCCCGCTGCCCAACCGGGTGCGCGAGGAGCCGCGCAGCCCGGGCGCCGGTCCCGCCGTGGTCAGGGGGCGGTACAGCCACGACGCGATCGCGGAGGAGGCGCTGGCCTTCCTGGACCGGCACCGCGGGGAGCCGTTCTTTCTCTACCTCCCTTTCACGATCCCGCATGCGGAGCTGCAGGCGCCGGACGATGCCTACGGCCCGTACGTGGAAAACGGCCGCAGCATCTTCCCCGAGACGCCGTTCGCGGAGGACCACTACGGCGCCCAGGCGATGCCGCACGCGACCTACGCGGCCATGGTCTCGCGGCTGGATCGCGACGTGGGTCGGATCCTGGACAAGCTCGGCGAGCTGGGGCTCGACCGCCGCACGATCGTGCTGTTCACCAGCGACAACGGCCCGAGCGTGGAAGGCGGGAGCGATCCGGAGTTCTTCGACAGCAACGGGCCCTTCCGCGGGGTCAAGCGCGACGTCTACGAGGGCGGGATCCGGGTGCCCATGATCGCGTGGGGGCCTGGACGCATCCCGCCCGGGCGCACGTCGGACCAGGTCTGGGCGATGTGGGACGTGCTCCCCACCTTCGCCGAGCTGGCCGGCGCGAAGGCGCCCGCCGGCATCGACGGCATCTCGATGGTGCCGTCGCTGAGCGGGCGTGGGAGTTCTACGAGCAGGGCAGCAAGCAGGCGGTGCGGATGGGGCGCTGGAAGGGCGTGCGCCAGCCGATGCTCACGGGGAAGGTGGAGGTCTACGACCTCCAGACGGATCCGGGCGAGACTCGCAACGTCGCCATCGAGAATTCCGCCGTGGCCGCGCGCCTGGCCCGCCTTCTCGACCAGGCGCATACGCCGTCCGCTCCTTGGAGCGCGACGCCTTGACCGTGGAGTGGCGATGAGCAAGCCCCACGCCGTCGATGTCCTCGTCTGCGGCGCCGGTCCCACCGGCCTCGTGCTCGCCCTGCGCCTCGTCCGCTCCGGCGTGCGCGTGCGCATCATCGATGCCGTGGCGGAGCCGGGCACGACGTCGCGCGCGCTGGTCGTGCACGCGCGTACGCTCGAGTTCTACCGGCAGATGGGCCTGGCCGACGCGTTCCTGGCCGAGGGGCTCCGCTTCGCGGCGGTGAACATGTGGGTCCGCGGTCGCCAGGTGGCCCGCGCCGTGCTCGGGGACATGGGAAAGGGCCTGAGCCCGTTCCCCTTCATGTTCGTCTGCCCCCAGGACCGCCACGAGCGGTTCCTGATCGAGCACCTCCGGCGGGCGGGCGTCGAGGTCGAGCGGCCCGTGACCTTCATGGATTTCACCCAGGACGGCGGCGGGGTGAAGGCGCGGCTCAAGGACGCGAGCGGCGCCATCCAGGAGTGTGAGGCGGCCTACCTCGCAGGGTGCGACGGCGCACACTCGACGGTGCGGGAGGTCCTCGAGGTCGGCTTCCCCGGCGGGACGTACGAGCGCATCTTCTACGTCGCGGACCTGGAGGCCACGGGCCCGGTGATGAACGACGAGCTCCACGTGGCGCTGGACGACGTGGAGTTCATGGCCAGCTTCCCCCTGAAGGGCGGACACACGGCGCGCCTCATCGGCACCGTGCGCGCCGAGCAGGAGAGCGTGCGCCAGTCGCTCAGGTGGGAGGACGTGGCGGGCCGCGTGGTCGAGCGCATGGGCATCGAGGTCCAGCGCGTCAACTGGTTCTCGACCTACCGCGTCCACCACCGCGTGGCCAGCGCGTTCCAGCGGGGCCGCGCGTTCCTGCTCGGGGATGCCGCCCACATCCACAGCCCGGTGGGCGGTCAGGGCATGAACACCGGCATCGGCGACGCGGTGAACCTGGCCTGGAAGCTCGCGGACGTGCTGCACGGCCGGGGCCCGGAGGCCCTGCTCGACACCTACGCGCCGGAGCGCACGGCCTTCGCGCGGAGGCTCATCGCCACCACCGATCGCGGCTTCACCGTCGCCACCAGCCCGTCCGCGCGCGCGCGCGCGGTCCGCACGCGGATCCTCCCTCGGCTGCTTCCGGTCGCGGTCCGCCTCCCCAGCGTTCGGCGTCTGATGTTCCGCATCGTCTCCCAGATCGCCATCCACTATCGGGGCCAGGCTCTCAGCGCGGGGAAGGTCGGTCCCGTAGAAGGCGGAGATCGGCTGCCCTGGGTCGAGCTGGACGGCGCCTCGGGCCGGACCGACAACTACGCCGCCCTGGACGGGCGCGAATGGCAGACGCACGTGTACGGGACGCCGGGGGCCGGGATCGCGGAGGCCAGCGCGGCGCGAGGCGTGGCCTTCCACGCCTTCACCTGGCAGGACGCCATGGCCAAAGCGGGGCTCACGCGGAATGCGCTCTATGTCGTGCGGCCGGACGGCTACGTCGCGCTCGCGGACGAGGGGACGAGCCCGGCTCCTTTGCTCGCGTGGGTCGATGCCCACCTCGGTGGACGGGTCGCGCGCTAACCGACGTCCGGCTAATTCTGGTCCGCCAGCTCCTTCACGCCCGTAGCCCACTCGACGTTGCAGGCCCGGCAGTAGAAGTGGACGTCGGGCAGCGCCTCGAAGACGCGCACGGGCTTGCCCCGGCACTCCGGACAGCGGTACCACAGCTTCAGGGCCAGGGACCGGTAGAACAGGTTCACCACCGAAATCGCGACGAGGACGAGACCCAGGAACGCGACGAGAGAGAACCACTCGCCGGCGGACGATTGACCACCGACGGTGAGGAGTCCGCCCAGCCCGCCCAAGACGGCGACCATGGCGGCGGCGAAGAGGTAGCCGGCGAGGACCATCTTGCGCCCCGTGCGCAGATCGGGCCGCTTCTTGCGGTCCCGGCGCAGCAGCGGCCCGGGCTCCTTCCATTTGTCCCGCCAGCGCTCGCGCGCGGCGCGGTGGATGTCCTCGGGCTTGGCGGCCAGCCGGTCGGCGAAGAACTCGACCGTCCCCTCGCGGGTCTCGACGATCACGGTCGGCTTGCGCTGATCTTGCGCGGTCGCGGGCGGGAAGAGCCGGGCGGCGACGAACTGGTCCGCTGCGATCGCATGGCCGCGCCCGGGCTCCATGCGCACGAGCAGCCCTTCCCCGCCGACGAGCACGCCCTGCCGCAGCGCGCCGCGCCGCTGATCCGCGGCCGCGCCGAGGGTGTGGATCAGGCGACGCAGGAGCAGCAGGGGGACGGACCACAGGCCCAGGCAGATCGCGCTCAGCAACAGGGGCGGTCCCCAGCCGGAGCTGGCCACGTCGAATCGCCACGGCGGCATGAGGGCGGCGATCGCCACGCCCATGCCGCCCATCATTCCGCCGAGCATGAGGAAGATGAGCGCGTCTTGCCCCACGTCGATGGTCCGCGGCAGGAGGCACACGCCGTGGGGAAGCGGGACCGCGCGATCGATCCAGGATCGATAAGGCTCGGTCAGCTTTCGATCGGACTGCGCTCGCATCAGCGGCCTCAGAAGCCGGGACCGCCTCCGGCGATGACCTCCAGGCGGCCATCCGGTCCGAGCCGCCGCACGAAGCCGAAGGCATCGGCTATGTAGAGCGTATCGGCGTCACCCACGACCAGGCCGACCGGGTTCAATCGCTCGCGGACGGTGCCGGCGGCGAGCGTCACGACGTGCCGGGTCGCCGCGTCGACGCGACGCACGCGCGGCGGCTGCTCGCAAAGGTACAGGTTCCCGGTCGCGTCCACGGCCATCGCTTGCACGTTCCCGAGCGACACTCCCCGAGCCTCGTCCTGCGCCCCGGCGGGCGGGCCGATACCGCGACCCGCCACGACGTTCACGACGCGAGTCGTGACGTCGAGACTCCACACGCGCGACTGATCGTCCACGAACAGGATGTCGCCTCGCCGGCCGAGGGCGATCGCGCCGATGAAGCCGACGTACGCGGACGTCGATGGCGCGCCCTCGCGCAGGGGTTCGCCGAGCCGCCGTCCCACGATCGTGTGGAGCGTGCCCCCGGCGTCGACGCGACTGATCATCCCGTACACGGACTGGAGGACGATGAGGTCTCCGTGTGCGTCGACGGCGATCGCGGTCGGCCGTCCCAGCCGGGCCTCCAGGGCCGGGGTGCCCTCCTCCGCTGCCCCATCGTCGCCACGCCCGGCGATCGTCGCGATCGTGCCGTCCGCGGCGAGACGCCGGACCCGATGATTGAGCGTATCCGCGATCAGCAGGCGCCCGTCGCGATCGAAGGCGACACCATGCGGCTCGGAGAGGCTCGCGGCGACGGCCGGCCCGCCGTCTCCGCTGAACCCAGGGCGGCCATTGCCGGCGACGGTCGAGATGAGACCCGATCGTACGTCGATGCGGCGCACCCGGTGGGCCTTGGCGTCGGCCACGTACAGGTTCCCTGCGCCGTCGCGGGCCAGGGCCGCCGGGCCAGTCAGATACGCAGACGTGGCCGGGCCTCCGTCCCCCGTCGCGCCCATGGTGCCGTCTCCGGCGATCGTGGTGACCACGCCGGTGCGGCTACGCCGGACGACGGTCGCATGGCCGACATCGGCGACGAGGAGCGCGCCATCGCCGGCGGCGGCGATCGATGTGCAATCGACCTGCGCGAGACCCGCCACCGTCGACACGAGGCCCGTGGACTTCGCCACGCGGCGCACGCGCGCGTTGCCCAGGTCAGCGATGAACAGGTCGCCGGCGCTGTTCACCGCGACGGCGGCGGGATCGCGGAGTTGCGCGGCCGACGCGCTGCCGCTGTCTCCCGAATTCCCCGCGACGCCGTTGCCCACGATCGTCGTGATCGCGCCCGTGAGCGCGTCGACCCTGCGAATGCAGTGATTCCCGCGATCGGCGATGAAGACGTTGCCTGCGCCGTCGACAGCCACTCCTTCCGGCGAGGAGAGGCGAGCCTTCACCGCGGGGCCGCCGTCGCCGAGGTAGCCGGGGAAGCCGCTGCCGGTGATCTTCTCGATAGGCCCGTTCCCGGACGGCGTAAAGGTTCCCCGCCGTGTCCACGGCCAGGCCCCACGGACGGAGCGGGCCTTCGACCGGATCGGCGCGCCGCGTGGGATCCCCGGGCGGTGGTCGCGAGCCCCCGACCGCCGGCAAGCCCGGAGACGGCGGCGGAGAGCGAAGGAAGGTCGTGATGATCCCCGTTCGGCCGTCGATGCGGCGGATCGCGCGATCTCCGTCATCCGCGATGTACACGTTTCCGGATCCGTCCACTGCCAGCGCGACGGGAGCGCCCAGCGACGACTCGGCCGCGGAGCCGCCGTCTCCGTTGGGGAACGACTGCGGATCGAATGGGCCGATCCGAGGTGCTCCGCCTGCCACCACGGTCATCCGGCCCGCGGCATCGATCGTGAAGACGCGGCTGAGCTCCGGGGCCGCGACGTACACCTTGCCGCGGGCGTCAGCCGTCACCGCGCTCGGCCGGCCGATTCCCGTGTGCATGGCCGTGAACGATCGAGGCGGGACATCCCGCGCCGTATCGGCCGGCATGGCGGCGGATCGCACCGGTCCTCCCTGCGCCCCCAGGAGCACGATCGACGCAGCCATCCACCGGGCCCACATCACGGCGCTCTAGGATGGCCGCGCGATCGGTCCGTACTTGAGTCGGTTGGTGCGGCCCTTCTCCTCGACGTATCGACCCTGCCGCCAGACGATCATCGTCCAGTCCGGACGATCGTCGAAGGTCCACACAACCCGGGCCTGCTGGTCGTTGTGGACTCGGTACCCATTGATCGCCACCACGGTGTCTCCCTCCATCCGCACGTCGTCTCCGGGAGGGGGCGGCGCCGTGAGCTCCGCGAGCGACACGCGCTCCAGTCCGCCCGGGAAGACCTTGGCCAGCGCGGCCACCGATCGGCCCCCGAAGCGACCGTCGGCGATGCGGTGTTCGTACCGAAGGTAGAACTCGTCGAGCGCCGCCTGGGCGGAGTTCCCGTAGCGCTGGACGTTCTTCTGGCGCCAGTCCTCCGCTTCCGCATAGTGGCCGGTCCGCTCCTGGAAATACGCCATGGTCTCGAGTCCACCTCCCGAGTACACGTCCGCGGCCATCTGAGCCACTTCCCGCGCGCGGTCCACGCGCGATCGGTCGAGGTAGTAACCGACCAGCCATTTGACGTGATGCGACAAGCCCACGCGATCCGGCGCCTTCTCGACCGCCTTCTCGTAGGCGGCGGCGGCCTCGTCGTCGCGATCGAGGTCCGCGAGGTAGTCGCCGAGCGAGAGGTACTCGCGCGGCACGAGGGCGGCGATCTTCTCGAACAGGGCACGGTAGGCCGTCGCGTCCTCCCGCTGCGTCGCGGCCAGGCGCTTCATGGCCAGGAGGTCGTAATCGGTGAGTGGCCCATAGAACGCCTTCACCTGCGCCGACGTGGCTTGGGACGGGGGCGGCACCTCACGGAGGAAGGTGGGATCGAACGGGGCCAGCTCGTGCATCGCGGCGTAGAGGGGCCGAGGGTCCGTCCGAGGAGGCAGGGCGGTGCCGCGATAGGGCGGCATCAGCGCGGTACCCGCGGGAGCGAGCGTGCGGAGCCACTTCGATTGAGGGACCAGCGACACGGCGGTGCCGGGGCAGCGGTTCTGGATGACGCTCCAGAACAGGGGGCATACTCGTTCCGGCGCGTCCTGGGTGAGCGCGAGCCCGCGGGCACATCCATCGCTCCGCAGCCCCTCGGCATCGCGGACCGGGCTGTCCTTGGGAGGGTCGTCACCGCGTCGAGAGTCCCAGGTGAGGCTCTCCGCCGGCCAGAGCTCGAGCTTGGCGAAGTGTTCGTGGAAGCCGGCGCGCACGGTGCGCGCCTCGTCCTCGAGACCGAGCATCCGGGCGTAGAAGGCGGCCGAAGCCTGGGCGGCGAAGACGAGGTTGCGTTGGAAGAAGCGCGCCCACACGCCCCACCCGATCACCTGCGGGGCCGGTCTCGGTCCGCCTTCGGTGGAGACGAGCCGTTGCGGCTTCGCGTTCAGGGGCTCCGCGATCTTCTCCGGTGACAGGGGTGCGCCGTGGAGGATCCGGTAGACCTCGGCGGTCTCCTGCATCTCGGTCCCGATGAGCGACGAAGAGAAGATATGACCCTCTGCAACGGACCCATCGCTCTGGAAGGCGAGGCGCCCCCAGTCTCCGATCGGCTCCGGCTTGAAGGAGCCCAGGAAGTCCATTGCGTGCGCGCCGTCCAGGCTCTGCCGCAGGGCCTGGTAATGCTGCAGCCTTTCAAACAGCGTGGCTTTGGCCGGCTCCGGGAGGATGCGCCAGTCGCGCGTGATGCGAATGCGCAGACCACGGAGGAACGCGGCCCATTCGGGCGACGGCTTCGCTCGCTCGAGAAGCTCGACACGGGCGAGGGCATCCTTTTGCCGGTTCACGAGCGTGAGGAGCAACGCATCCCCATACGCCGCGGTCGGCGACGCCGCGCCACCGCGCAGCGCCCGCGCGACGGCGAGATGGGCCGACATGCGGCAGAGGGCCTGCCGGACGTCTGTGAAGCCTCCGGCGGCCTCGCGAAGGGCCAGCGCGCCGACGATCAGCGCCGCCTGCTCGTGCGCGCCCGCGTCGAGCATGGCCGTTTGCAGGCGTCGCGACACCCTCTGGCTCTCCTGCGCCAGCACGCGCGAGAGCGGATTCGTGAGGGCATCGCTCACGAGGCCAGGAGGAGAGGGATCGGCCGGCCGCAGCCGCAGGGAGGCGAGCAGGCCGGCGGCGATCGGCTCGTAGCTCTCCGGCGCCCAGATGTAGCTCGCGAAGCCGAGCGACTGCCGTTGCGGGTTGCCGGGGACGGGCGAGAAGGCGACCGCGTAGCGCGGGAACGGCCCGGGGGTACCGTCCTGCGAGACCGAGAGGCCCAGCCGTTCGGCGGAGGGAAGCGATCCATCGCGCGCGTAGAGCATCATCTCCACGATGTCGCGGGACGTCTCGCCAACGATCCACGCCTCTTCGTTGGCGTAGGACCAGCCGGTGCGGAGCGTCTCGAGACGCAGGACGAAACGCCAGGTCTTGAGCGCGATCCCCGTCGCGGGATTGACGCGCTCGACGACATAGCGAACCTCGTCGCCGTCGAAGAGCATGTGCCCGGTCCTGAGCTGCAACCGCGCCATATCACGCACGTTCTTGCGCAGACGCTCGACCGCAGGGCAGCCCTCGCCCACCTTCTTGTCCTCGAGGGCGATGAGCTTCGCGTGTGACCCGCGTTCGTCGATATCGGAGGCGATCAGCTCCTTGGCGAGGAGGATGGGCGGCTCGCACACCTCCGGCGGAGCCATGGACCCAAGGCCGAGGTTCGCGACGATGTCCTTGTGCAACTGGACTTCGCCGTGCAGCTCTTCCGCCCGCGGCCGAAAGTTCGTGGCGGGGTCGACAATCCAATCGTGGGTCACACGGTAGGTCGCGCCGGGGGCGCGGTTCGCGATGAAGACCGAGAAGAAACCTCTATCCCGCGGGATCGTGATCTCCAGGGGCTGGGGACCGGGATCGGTGAGCAGGTCGAAGGCCACCGGCGGGCGGGGGATGAAGAAGGCGGGAAGGAGCACCGCCGCCAAGCCGATCACTGGTCTCATGGTTCTCGCTCCCGGCGCTGCGTTGCCGGTCGCATTGAACCACACGCCTTTTGTGCTTACTAATGAGACATTCGGCTCGCGTGAGGCCGGTCACTTCGCGACGCCGTGCTATCGTTTTCGGGAGGCGAATTGAGTCCTTCAGGCCCCGAAGAGCCGCCCACGCCCCGCATCCAGGCGGTCAGTTTCACCGCGGACGTGCTCGTGGTCCGTCTGACCGACGGCCGCGCCATCAGTGTGCCTTTGGCGTCGCTTCCGCGGCTCCGTGGCGCGACCCCCGCGCAGCGCAACCACTGGCAGCTCACCGGCGGTGGCGTCGGGATCCATTGGGCGGACCTCGACGAGGACATTTCGCTGGCCGGGCTGCTCGGCGCCGCCGACTGACGGGCGCGCTCTTCCCTTCCGGCGCCGCCGGTTCTTGTCGACCGGCGCGCCACAGACGCGGTTACTTCAAATGCTTCCCGACGAGCTTGGTCATCTCGAACATGTCGACCTTGGATTTCCCGCCGAACACGGTCTTCAGGGTCGCGTCGGCGTTGATCATCCGTTTGTTGGTCGTGTCCTGAAGCTTGTTCTTCTTGATGTAGGCCCACAGCCGCTTCGTCACCTCGGTGCGCGGGATGGGTTGCGCGCCCACGACGTCCACCAGCGCTCCGCTGGGAGTCACCGGTTTCATGAACGCGGAATTGGCTTTCCGAGCGCCCTTCTTCTTCGCAGCCTTGGCCACCTGACCTCCTTTGCCGCCGGATCGAACGCCGACTCGACCCTCGGCGCCCATAACATACTCGTTTCCGGGGCAAATCGACGTAACGCGAGCGACTCTTTCGCCGAATCGACCGCGGAGAGGTGCGTCAGCGCACTGCGAGCATCCGACGCGTCATGTCCTCGATCGGCGCCCGATCGTCGGTGAAGACCGCCGCGCCGTCGGCGCGCGCCACCTCGCGGACCTCCATGTCCCGCACTCCGGTGTTCGCCTGCAGCACCGCCGGCCGATAGCGGAGCCGCTCCACGGAAGGGACGCGGGTGAACGCGAAGAGCATGAAGTTCCCGGCGTCGGTGTGGCCGACCATGACGGAGGGAAACACGCGACGGAGGGTGGCCTCGAGGCTGCGCAGCAGCGCCTTGTCCGGGCCACGGTCGAAGACGTTCATCATCAAGAGGGCGTCGTCGCTCATCCGCGCCCGGGCCAGACGAAAGCATTCCTCCGTCACCAGGTGGAACGGGATGTACGGCCCTCCCTGGTAGACGTCGAGCTGCACGAGATCGTAGGTGCCGCGATCGCGGGAAAGGAATCGCCGCGCATCCATGACGTGCACGCGCAGCCGGCCGTCGGAAGCGGGATCGACGTCGAACCAGCGCGCGGCCGCTTCCACCACGCGGGGATCGATCTCCACCGCGTCGATGGCGATCTCCGGATTGGTGAGGCGCATGGATCGGATGCTGCCGCCGGCGCCCATGCCCAGGACGAGGGCGCGCCGGGCGGGGACGAGCAGCGGACCGAGCGCGAAGGCGTCGTAGTAGAACCCGGTCCAGACCCCGCTACCGTCGCGGACGGTATGGATCGACGAGGGATGGTTGAGCTGGAGCAGCCTCCGCCCGCCGCGCTGGACGACGCGCACGAGGTTGTAGGACGACTCCGCCGTCCACACGCTGCCCTCCGACCAGCCGAGGCCAGGCGCCATGAGCACGGGCACGAGCCCCGCCGCCACCGCGAGGCCCATCTCACGGCGTCTCCCCGCGGTGAGCAGGCCCGCCGCGCCGATGAGGAATGACGTGCCGCAGAGGACCTGCAGGGTGGCGTGGGTTCCGAGGCCCGGGAGGAGCCAGAAGATCGTGGCCACGATCCCGGCCATGCTGCCCGCGGTGGAGAGGGCGTAGATCAGGCCCGCCGCCCGTCCGATCGTCCCCACCTGCGCGCAGAGGCGGACGAGGATCGGACCGGTGGCGGCGAGCGCGACCATCGAAGGGGCGAAGAGGACCAGGGCGGCCAGGGTGACGCCGATGACCTCACTCGTCTCCGCCAGCCGCGGGAGAAGGAGGTGCATGGTCCACAGGGCCAGGAGCTGCCAGGCGGCGCTGGACAGGATCGCGATGAAGAGATGCGCCTCCGCGCGCGCGGTATCGGCCAGCCGTCCGCCGATCGCATAGCCGGCGACCATGGCCGCCATCACGACGCAGATCGTCGTCCCCCAGACGTAGATGGAGTATCCGAAGTAGGGAGCGAACAGGCGAACGGCGGCCATCTCCAACGACATGAGCACGCCGCCGGCCACGATGGTCGCGGCCAGCCACCGGAGGACGCGCGGGCTCGTCACCGCCGGATCAGTTGCAGAAGAGACAGGGAGTGGGGTTGCCGGCGCGGTCACGGAGGATGTGCCGCCCTCCGAGGATCGCGATGGGCAGCTCCGTCTTGTCGCTGACGGTCTCGACCGAGCTGCCCACCGTCCCGCTCCAATCGTTCGGCAGCGAGCCGCCCCCGCTGAGGGTGACGAAGATCGTGGCCACCACCGGCACGCGGGTGACCCCGGCCGGCGGGGAGAAGACGGCGAACGGGAAGGCCTCGTCGGATCCATCGCCGGGGGCGAGGGTGACGGTGGACCCGACGACCTGGCTGCCGGTGCCGGGCGTGGTGGGTTTCAGTATGGCGCGGAAGTCCATCTTGACGTTCGAGAGCTCGTTGACGAGGTGGACGTGGAGCGTGTGATCGAGCGGCACGCTGATGGGATCGAAGTAGATGATGTCGGTGGGGAGCGTAAAGGCCCGAACGGGCCGCGGCTCCAACAGGATGGCGGGGGCCGCGAGCAGGGCGAGCACGGCGAGCAGAGCCAGGGAACGGCGTCCGGCGAGAAGGCGGTTCATGTGTGGAGTCTCCTTTCCCTGGAGACGCGGAAAGGGGAGCCAAAACGGCTCACGTCCTGTAGACGTCAGCTCGACTGGGACGGCGTCCCGAACTCCTCCACCGTGTCGATCCACGTCGCCAGCTCGCCCGCGGTGGGAGCGAGCTCGTACGGATGATGGTGACAGGCGCGGCTGAGGGCACCCCAGGCCTCGTGAAGCTGGGCCGGGAGCGTGCCCGCCGGCGTCATCATGCGCAGGCAGACGAGCTGGGTCTGCGTCGACACCGAGTCCAGCGGCACCTGCCGAGCGGTCCAATACGCATCGACCGCTTCCTCGAGGGCCTGGCGGATGAGCAGGGCGGCGGCGCGAGGCCAGAGGCCGGCGGTCGAGGGATCCGCGCGGCTCAGGAGGTCGCGGGCGAGCTGAAGCACGGCGCGCGTGTCGCTCAGGGCCGGCCTCGCATCCAGAGGGCCAGGTTCTCCGCGGACCGCGCGAGGTCGATGGTGGGGACCGGGCCCTCCGCGCCGTGCGCGCCGCGGTTGAGCATCTGGAACGTGTCCGGGAACGTCGGCTCCGCCTTGCGCAGCGAGGCCAGGACGTCCCCGCCGCGATCCGCGTCGTCGAACAGGGTCAGGGCCACGAGCTTGGTCAGGCCGTGGCTCGCGTCCGCGAGCAGCTCTTCGACCGCCGCGTAGTTCTCGCCCTTGGCCAGGCGGCGCCGGCGCACGGCCTCCATGCAGGCGGCCTCGACCGCGAAGCGGCACAGCCCGGGGATCACGCGTCGCGCCGCCTGGGCCGGAAGCCCGGTCGTCTTGGCCACCGCGAAGGCGTCCGCCAGGTACTTCGAGACGGGATCCAGCGCGCGCCGCACCTCCACCGCCGAGTTCTCTCGCCGCGCGACCTCGATGATGGTGGCCGGGATGCCCAGGCGCCGCACCGTCTCCGCCAGGCGGTCGTCGTGCGTGAACACCACGACCTGGCGGGAGACGGCCGCCTTCTGCAGGACGCGCGCGAGGCCGTCCACGCGCGCGGGGTCCATGGACTGGACGGGGTCGTCGATCACGATGAAACGGAACGGGCTCTCCTCGAGGGTGGCGCGCGGGATGAACAGGCTCAGGGCGAGGGCGTTGAGCTCGCCCTGGGACATGACGCCGAGGGCGGCGGTGGCGACGCCGTCCACGGTGACGTCGAGATCGACCCGGCGCTGGCTGGCCGCCCCCGTGAGGTGGATCTGCGCGACCTTGACGTTGCTGCCCTTGAGGAGGTCGTCGCAGATGGCCTGGGCGCGGTCGGCGATGGGCGCGAACCGCTCGTCACGCAGCTCCCCCGCCGTGTCCTTGAGCCACTTCTCCGCGGACTTGATGGCGGGGATGCCCGCGTTGCCACCGACGGCGTCGCGCGCGACCGGCACCCAGGAGGCGAGCTGCACGGCGAGCGGACGCCAGCGGTCCTCGCGCTTGGCCAGATCCACGGCCGCGGCGTCGCGGAGGGCCTCGATCTTGGCGCGCAGGCCCTTCGAGGCCATCTCGAGGTTGCGCGCGAGGCCGCTCAGCTCCGCCCCCGCGCCCGCCGAGATCACGAGCTGCCAATCGGCGAGGCCCTGGAGGGCGGCCGCGCCCAGCTTGTCGAGGCCGACGCTGGCCGCGCGCTCGACCGTCTGCGGCGACGGCACCGCGAGCGCGAGGGCGGCCTTGCGCGCGGCTTCGGCCTCGCTGCCCGCCGCCGTGGCCGCGGTGGCGGCCTCGCGGAAGGCGGAGGCCTCCTTCTTCTTCTTCTCGTGCCACGGCTTGCTCAGGGCCCCCTCGCGGTCGCAGACCGGGCAGCCGCCGTCGCCGTGGGTATCGTGGAACGCGAGGGCCTTGTCGAGCAGGTCCGCGAGCTGCCGCGCGCGGCTGGCGACGGTGCCCGCGATCTTGCGCTGGGCCTCGTCCGCCTTGCGCAGGCGGTCGGTGGCCCTGGCGACGTCCTCGACCGTCGGCGCGCTCAGGGCGGCCAGGCGCTGGAGAGTGCCGACCGCGGACTCGTCCTGGCCCTGTCCCGTCGATCCCGCCAGCACGCGCTCGACCTTGTCGAGGTCCCAGTCCTTGCCGTCGAGGGCGTCCACGACTTCGCGCGCGCGGTGGTCGTCGGCGAAGGTCGCGCGGAGGGCGGCCACGATCTTCGCCTGCATCTCGGCCGCGGCCTTGTACGCCTTCTCGCGCTGGAGGCGCGCCTCGCGCAGGCGGTCCTGGCTCGTGACGAGATCCTCCAGGCCGAGGATCGCGGCCAGCCCGTCGTACAGCTTGGACGGCCCCTCGTCGAGCATCGAGCCGAGCTCGTTGTAGCTGAGGCAGGGCCGGTAGCTGCGCAGCGGCTCGTCCCATCCGAGGGCGGCCGCGTCCATCCTTTCCTTGCCGCGGATCTGGGCCGTGCGGCTCCCGGCCTCCAGGGGGTCGCCCTCCTTCCAGGCCAGCACGAGCGCGCAGGGCTTGGGTTCGCCCTGGAGCGAGAACTCGGCCTGGACGGAGGCGTGCGGATGATGGAGGTTGCGCCAGCCGTCCTTCCAGATCTTGGCGCGGTCGAGCCAGCGGTAGGTCTGGCCGGTGAGGAGCAGCTCGAGCCCTTCCGCGAAGCTGGACTTGCCGGACCCGTTGCGGCCGATGACGAGGGTGAGGCCGGGTCCGGGCGGCAGCTCGAGGCTGACCTGCTTCCCCACTCCGCGGAAGCCCTCGACGGTGATGGAGCGCAGGTAGGCGACCTGGGGCTCGGCGGCGATGGGGCCCTTCGACGCCTTGGTCTTGCCCTTCGAAGTGGTGGTCTTCCCCTTCTGTGGGACCGCGCCCGCTTCGATCGCGTCCGCCAGCGCGTCGTCGCCCTCGAGCGCGGCCAGCACGAGCAGCTTCCAGGCGTCGTCCTTGCCGGCGGCAACCTTGTTGAGCTTGTCGAGGACGCGCGCGGAGAGGCCGGGATCGGAAGGCATGAGGCTATCTATACAGGACTTCCGCGTCCTGACATCCCACCACGCCGTGGGAGCTCGCGCACAGTTGATAGACCCCGGCGTTCTGGGGGACGAGGATCTTGTTGAAGTCGTTGCTGTCCGGGTAATCGTGGACGATCACCTTGTCGCTCCCCCGCTCCATCCACCAGGTGATGTCGTTGCCGACGATGTGGCGCGGGACGTCCAGGTTGTTGCGCTGCTTCGGGGTGGCGGTGACGAAGCCGCGGCAGCCGAAGGGCAGCTCGTTGGCTCCGTTGCGCGGCGCCGTGATGCCGTCCTCGCACTGGACCGAATAGAAGGCGACGCGCACGTAGGCAATCGCATCCTTGGCCTCCACCGGGAACGACGCCGGGGTGCACGTCTGCTGGTACACGCGGTTTCCGCGCTGGACGTGGTCGGTCGGGAGAAGGACGTTGTAGTCCTCGCTGAGGTCGTTGCTGTTCTTCACGGAGACGACGGAGGCCTCGTCCGTCTCCGCGCAGAAGCCCACCGCCCGCAGCTCGTCCGCCACTCCGGCCAGGTAGGGATGCGGTTGGAGCACCCGCCACTCACCGGGCCCGGCCGTGTTCGCGACGTCGAAGTATTCCGGGTGGTGCTCGGCCAGGCGGTCGATGGCGGCGTTGACGTCGGTCTCGAACTGCTCGCCTCGGCGGCGGCACTCCGTCTCGAGGGTTCCGTTACCGAAGCGGCAGACCGCGGCCGGAGAAGGAGACGGCGCCGGCGAGGCGGCGGAGATCGAGACCGAAGACCCGCGGGCGGGGCTGGATGCAGCCGGCGTCGGGCCGCTGGATGAAGACGAGGCCGAGCAGGACATCGCACAGAGAAGGGCGCCCGCTGCGGCGATGCTCATGATGGACCCTACGCTCCCAGGGTTCGCTCGAGTCCCAGAAATCATCCGGCCAGACTCTCACGCGAGGGCGCGAAGATCAACCGGCGGCGGGCCGGGCGCGCCCGAAGAGCCAGGCCACGAACATGCCAAAGAGGAAGTCGGAGGAGCCCGTCTCCAGCAGGTGGGCCATGCGCACGTCGTACGGCATGTACGGGTTGGGCATGAGCAGACCCGCGCTCATGACCACCGCGAAGAGGATCCCCACGGCGAGGGCCCGCTCCGTCAGGGACCCGCCCATCGAACGGAGGACCATGACCCCGAGCGCGGTCCAGGCGGCACCTCGCAGCAACTGGAACGCGGGAAGCCAGGGCGTGTCGCGCAGGACGCTGCGCATCTGCATCCAGAAGGGGCCGTCGGTCCCCTGGTAGTACGCGCGGACGGCGGGACTGCGCCAGGCCACGTAGTAGCCGAACACGAAGTACACGAGGACGTAGGCGGCGGCGGCCAGCGGCAACTTCGCGCTCCACAGGGGCGCGGACGCGGCGGGGCGCGGACCCGCAGCCGTGTCCGACGCCGGCTCCGTCCGCCAACGGCCGAGGATGCGGACGGCGAGCGGGGTCCAGAGACAGGCGTGGAGAAGGCCGGCCATCAGGATGCGCGGGATCATCTCCGCGGGCAGGTGCTGCGCCATCCCGGAATAGGCCTGGAAGACCCAGGACTCCACCTGCGGCATGAAGGACTGAACGCCGAACAAGACGGCAATCATGGTGGCGGTGAGGGCCCAGCCCCGGAGCCGCGAGCGCAGGATCAGCCAGGCCATGACCGCGGTGTCGAGTGCGGCCACGACCAGCGGGGCCAGCGCCGGCGGCATGGGCGAAGCGGCGGCCGTGGGGTCGGCGGGTACGGCGGGCATGAGCAGCCCGAAGGCGAGGCCGAAGCAGATCAGGTAGGCCAGGCCGGCGAGGGCGAGACGTGCCCCGGCCCCCAGGAAGCGAGTGAGAGCGATTGGCGTCCTCCCGGCCGGTAGTCTAGTCGACGCTGATCTTCCCTGCCTCGAGGACCTGCTCGAGCGTCTGGGATCCCGTCCAACTCGACGAGAAGAGCAGCGCGCTGCCGTCCCACAGCGTGACTGCGATCGCGTCGCCGGAACCATGGTGATCGCCCCTGTCGGTGACCGTCACTTGCAGGACGAGGTTGCTCCCCACGGTGACCGCCTTCCGCGCGTCCGTGACGTCGATCAGGGTGGCCGTCCAGCGCATGTCGGCCCGTCCCATGCACGTCGCGCCGCGGCCGTGGCATTGCTTGCCCGAGGGTGCCTCCTCGGAGACGCCGAGGAGATCGATGTCGCCGCTCCTGATGACGTAGGTCTGGTCGCCCACGCGGAAGACCACCTCGATGTGCCCCTTGGGATCCCGGGGAGCCTTCGGCTTGTACCTCACGCCCAGCGCGAACGCCGCTTTCGAGCCAGCGGTGGCCTTATAACTGCCGCCCGAAGCGCCGAGGACCAGTCGTCCGGCGCCGCCCACGAAGCTGCCCTCGGGCGTGAGGATCTCGACCATCGACCGGCTCGCGCCCTGGTAGTAGCCGTCCACCTCGACGTCAATCGCGTGCGTGCCCGGCCAGAGCGGCACGCTGCAGTTCACCGACCCGCTCGCCGTCCCCTCGAGCAGGGTCGGGGGAAGTGGTTCGCACAGCGGCACGCCGTTCTCTTCGAACGTCACTCTCGCGTTCCTGATGTCGCCCGCCTCCGTGTCGGCGAGCGACGGGACGACCGACCCGTCGCGTACCGTCGCTCGCAGCACCACGGTCGCCATGGGCGCGCCGGGAGAGGTGAAGGCGAGGACGTCGCCGGTGTAGGTGGCCTCCGCGTCCTCCGGGCTGACGGTGATCGCGAACGAGGTCGAGGCCTTGTCATCCGCCTCGTCCGTGACCGTCACCCTCACGTTGTAGGTCCCGGGAGCGGCCGTGACCGCGCCCGTCAGTGCCCACATCGCGCTTCCGGGCCGCGTCGCGTCGTCGGAGACGGAGGCCGCGGCCAGGGACAGGCCCGCGGGCAGGCCGGTGACGGACGCGACGAGGGCGGAGCCCGCGGAATCGGCATCGCGGGCGGAGACGGTCACCGCGGACGAGAGCGAATCGCTGTATTGCACGGCGGCGCCTCCGGGCCCGCCGCTCGTGATGACGGGAACGGCCCGGATCACGAAATCGCGGTTGGAGACGTCGAAAAAGACGTTCCCGATCGCCTCGACCTTCACGCGGGCCTGCGTCGTGCCCACGTTGGGCAGCACCACGGTTTCGGCGCCGTCGTTGGGGGTGCTCGCGGCCAGGTCGTAGGCGTAGGTGTGACCCCCGTCGATGGAGAGGCGGATCCTCACGTCGGTGGTCTGGACGGGCGGCAGGTTCGTGTTCGCCACGTCCCACGTCACCGTCTGGACGGAGCCGCCCGCGTAGGTCACGACCTTGTTCGGAGCCGTGACCAGGAACGGCCCCGCGTGCGCGGCCAGGACCAGGGTCGTCGTCGCCGTGTTCACGCCGCCCCCGTCCGCGCGTCCGTCGCGTGCGGTCAGGCGGAAATGGAGCGACGGCGGGCTGGCGTTCACCCCGGCCACCCCCATGTAGGCGGCCGTGGGCAGGAACTCCGAGAAACAGTCGACGTCGCCGGCGGGACAGGTCCCGTTCTCGGCGTTGGTGTCATTGGCCAGGATCTGTTCGAGGTCCGGGAACACGCGCGTCGGCTCCGTGCCCGCCGCGTTCTCGCCGCGCGGATCGTACTCCAGCGCGTCCGACGCGCCCACGACGGCCGCGCTCCCGAACTGCCGGAAGAGCGGCCCGTTCGTCTTCATGTCACTCATCAGGGCCGTGCCCGTCGGTCCGCCGCGGTCGTTCTGCTCCCAGGTGTAGGTGAGGGTGTCGCCGTCCGCGTCCGTCGCGCTCCCCGTGAGCGCGAACGGCGTGCGCAGCGGGATGGTGAATTGCGTGGGCACGGTGACGACCGGGAACGAGTTCCCGGTGGGCGTCACGACCCCCCGGTGCGTGGTCGGGCCGCCCTTGGCCACCTCACCGATATGACCGGTGCAGGCGTTGCAATTCACGAGCGCGATGGGGGCCACGTCGGTCAGCGCGAGTGAGCCCCCGAGTGTGATGGTGAAAGACGTGTCGGGGACGACGCTGACGCTGGCGGTGCCGAAGGCGGGCCAGCCCGCGATGCCCTGGATGGCGGCCTGTATGCCCGCGGCGGTGAAGTTCTTACCGCGGACGATGGGCACGGAGTCCTTCCCTTTGAAGCGGAGCTGGAAGGAGTCCGTCCCGTCGAAGCCCGTGAGGACGGCCATCTGCACGTCGTTGATGCTGGCCTCGGCGGCGGCCACGAAGTTCGTGATCTCGTCGAAGCTGCGCGACGACCAGTAGGGGTCGGAATGGGCCTGGAGATCATCCGTCTGGCACATCCCCGCGCGGCCCATGATCGAGGACCCGCTGCCCGGCTCGACCGAGGTGCTGGCGTTGCGGCTGGTGCTGATGCAGCTCCCGGACGTCCCGTTGACGGTGTGGTTGGCCGAGAACTGATGGCCCATCTCGTGGGCCACGTAGTCCACCGCGAACGAATCACCCACCGGGTTCGCGAGACCCGTGCAGCCCATGGCCTTGTTGTTCCCGCCCACGACGGCGAGGCTCGCCATCCCGCCCGCGTCGAGCCCGAGCGCCATGTGGCCGATGTCGTAGTTCGAGGCCCCGACGAGGAGGCCGATCACCTGCCGGATCCGGGTCAGGGCACTTGCGCACGACGTGGCCTGGGTGAGCGTGAAGCAGGCGGCGCCGCCGCAGGGGCCGTCGAGGCCCGTCATCTGGGCGTCCGTATTGAGGTTCAGGACGTCGTTGTCGTCGATCAGCATCAGGCGAATCGAGGTCTCGGACTCGTACACGTGGGTGACGCGGTTGACGAGCGCGACCTTGGCCGCGGTGACGTTGGCGGCTCCGAAGTATTCGGCGTAGCGGGGGTCAGTGAGCAGGGCCAGGCGATAGGTCCGGACCTGATCTCCCACGGGCGGATCGACGGACGTGTCCTCGGCGGTGACCACGTCGTACGCGCTCGAGGCGGTGCTCGTCCCATCCGTGGCTTCGACGAAGCGAGTGCCGAGGCCCTCGTCGGGGTCGGCGACGAAGCTCACCTCGAAGGTCCCGCTTGCATCCGCGACCCCGTCGACGGTGCGCGATCTCCCCTCGTCCGCGGAGATCGTGATCAGGATCGGGGCCAGGGGCGCGAAGCCGGCGCCGCGCAGGCTGACCGTGTCCAGTGCGTGATAGTAGCCGCGGTCAGCGAAGATCTCGGGGACCTCCGCTGCGGACTCCACGAGGGGGCCGTGCGGGTTGTCGACGACGTCGCGCCGGAAGTAGCTTTGATGGAGGCTCGGGTCGAGAGGCGCGAAAGGGTCGATGTACCACATGCCCTGCGGGCCGCGCACTGAGGCGTGCAAGCCGAGCGGGCTCAGGTCGAGCCGGATCGTGCTGGCCGGACTGTCCACCCCCTGGCCGCTGTACGTCTTGATCTCCGGATGCATCGCGGCCAGCCCGGGCTCCATGACCGGCGATTCGGACACGGCGAAGCGCTGAAAGCCGCCCTCGGGGGCGGGCAGCGAGACCACGAGCGGCCGCTCGCGGGCCGCGCGGCCATGCTCACGGGGAGCGCCGGCCATCACCGCCGCGAGGGCGCGATGGTCGAGGGCCAGGGTGCGGACGCGCTTCGTCCGGCGCGGCGCCCGCCCGCTCTTCTCCGGAGCTGCCGCCGGAGCGTCCTCGGGCCGCCACAGATCCTGGGTCGCATCGTGAGGCGGACCCTCGGCCGCTCTCGCGGGAATCGCGAGAGTCGCGGTCAGCACGAGAAGATGAAGGGTCCGACGCGCGGCCAACCGTGGTCGCCTTTCCGCCCCCCGAGGGAATCGTGGGCAAGGCGATGCTCGCGGTGGCCGCGAGCCCCGTCAAGGCGAGGAAGCGGGTCGGATGATGCGCATCACAGCAACGAAGATGGGTCGGATCGCGAAGCTGACCCTAATTGCTTGAGTGGCCTGTGCGAGGGCGTTGCCGCCAGAAGGACTGGCTGGTGTGCGCTCGATCACTCCGCGCGCTTCAAGGAATACTTGAGGGAGTCCGGTCAGAAGCGCGCCAGGTATGTGAGCTTTACCGCGATTCCCCGATTCGCCACCCGGCGCAGCGTCGCCCCCTCGCCGCGGTCCTCGTTGAACACCACGAAGAGGTCGCTGCCCGGTCGATGGATGAATCCGAGCCGCAGGTTGGTGACGAGCTTGCGCTCGAGGCGGTTGTGCTGGACGAGCGCGGAAGCGAAGAGCCGGGTGGTGAAGGCGTAGACCGCGCGCAGCGAGCGGACGTCGGCGGTGAAGGCGCCCCCCGGCAGGGTGACGCGGTTGTGGCTCAGGCCCAGCTCCAGGCTCAGGTGCGAGCCGGGGGACAGGCGCGTCCTCCCTCCGAGGGTGATGAGGCGGCCGCCGAAGGAGTCGAGCCGCTCGGCGTCCACGCTCAGCTGCGCGGGGCGGTGGCTGGCGGAGCTGGCGGAAAAGGACCAGTGGCGGACGTCGTAGTCCCCCGGCGGCACGGGCACGCGGTCGCTCAGGTCGAAGGCCTCGTCGATCCGCGTCGTGCCCTGGAAGTAGAACGCGGCCACGCTGTCTCCGGTGTCCCACTCCACATTGACGGTCGGGCCGCCGCCCGCGTCCTGCTTCTCGCCGCTCGTGCGCACGATGTGCTGGCCTTCGGCGAACAGGTCGATCCGCCGGATGCCGAGGGCGGAAGGGCGCAGGGTGTACCGCGCGAAGGCGTCGGTGCGCCGGATGTCGGTGCGCGTCACGAACCCGACCTGCGGATCGGCGCCGGGGCCGATCATGAGGTGCTGGGCCTGAAAGCCGAAGCGGTCCCCCGTGTAATCGGCGCTCACGCGCCAGGCTCCGCCGTCGCCGCCCGGGCCCGCGGTCCAGGTGCGGGCCACGAAGGCCTGGAGGTTGAGGCTCCCCGTCGGCCAGAACGAGGCGTCGAGCCCGCCCGCGGTGTTGCTCCCGCCCGTGTCCCGGCGATCCACGAGCATGCCCCCGACGTAGTTGTTCCGCCCGAGGTCGCGCTTCACGCGCAGGACGCCGTAGTTCGCCGAGGGCTGGCCCGCCCCCCGGCCCGTGTACACGTCCAGGAAGCCCACGGTCTGCCCGCCCGTGCGGCCGGAAAGACGCACACCCCCGCGCACGGGAATGAGGCTCTCGTCGCCCCTCGCGATGCCGATGCGGCGCGAGAAGAAGAGCAGGAAGGGAGGCGTCTCGTCCTGACCGCGCCAGCCGAAGTCGAAGATGCCGGCGTTCTCGAGGAAGAAGTCGCGCTTCTCGGGGAAGAACAGGTCGAAGCGCGTGAGGTTCACGCGCTCGTCGTCCGCCTCGACCTGGGCGAAGTCCGGGTGCACGGTGCCGTCGATCACCACCCCCGGCCGCACTTCCCATTTCGCGTCCAGCCCTGCATCTACGTTCCGTGTCCGGCCGAGAGAGTCCCCCGAGCGAGGCTCCTCCGTCAGTCCCACCAGGCCGTAGGGCTTGACCTCGAGGTTGAGGCCCGACCGAGGAAGACCGACGAGCCCCAGGAGGCGGCCGGCCTGACTGACCCGGCGGAACCCTCCGCCATCGCGCGACCACGCCGTCCACAGCGTCTCCTCGTTGTTGCGGCGCACGATGCGCCAGACGTTGATGCCCCAGCCGTCGGGCGACGCGGACGACGGATAGCGCAGCGATCGGAACGGGATCGCGATCTCCGCGGACCAACCCTCCGGCACCCGCTGCGCGCGCACCGTCCACACCGCGCGCCAGTCGGCGTTGAAGGCGCCGGACTCGTCGGTGATCAGGGCATCGAACTCGGCCCCGTTGGGGTTGGTGGCGAAGACGACGGCGTTGCGCCGATCGTGGAACGGGTCGAGCAGGATCGCGACCGCGTCGTCGCCGGCGAACTCATAGCTCTCGTCGAAGCCGGTCGGCGCGAGGAGCTTGTCCCGCTGCCGGATGTGGGCCACCACGCGGCTGGGCTCGGAGTCGCGGGCGAGCACACCGAGGTAGAGGTTCTGCGCGTCGTAGAGGACCTTCACCTCCGTCGGCTCGCGGGCCGCCTCGCCCTCATGCGGCTCGCGCTGCCGGAAGCCGGAGGCCGCGGGCGCCCGGGCCCAGGCCGGCTCGTCGAGCCGGCCGTCGAGGCGAAGGCCGCCCACGAGCCGGACCGCAGTCATGACCGGCTCTTCGACCGGGGAACCGGCCAGAAGCAGGACGAAGAGCGCGGTCACGAGCGCGGACGCGCGCGGCGGTGCGCGAGGCGACGGAGGCGGGCCACGCCCGCCGCCCCCAGCACGTGCCTGAGCTCCATGCCGCACGTGTCGAAGACGGTCCGCGGCCCGCCCTCCGTGGACTGACAACAGGGCTGGCCGGCGCGGAAGTCCTCGTCGTCGAGCGTGAGCACGCCGGCGTCCACCGTCACCGGGAACGCGATGCAGAAGAACGGCTTGAGCTGGAGCTCAGGCGAAGAGGCCTTCTGGAGGACGCAGCGGCCGCCGCCGTTCAGGAAGACGCAGCGCCCGCCGCGCACGCGGGTGTGGACGGCCCGGCCGGACGGAAAGTCGGGATCGGCCACCACGCGCCGGCTGAACCACCGCCGCGTGTCGCGAGGCTGGTCGGGATCCATCGCCCGCCGGACGAGGTCGGCGTGGGCGAGGACGCGATCACGCTCCCCGGGATCGAGCCACACGCCGCTCCGGCAACATCGGCCGACGCAACGCCCCGTATCGCAGCCCGCAGCGAAGCGCTCCTCGAGCAGGGAGGGCGCCACGCGCAGGACGCGGCCGCCCACGCTCACGCGGGGACCGCGGCCCGGCGTGCGCCACGCTGCCGGGCAGGCGGGTCCTGGGTCGTGAAGGCCAGGTCCAGGATGCGGGCGATCAGATCCGAGTAGCTCCAGCCCGCGCCTGCGGCCTGGCGGGCGAGGCCGGCGCCGGGCGACAGGTCGGGGTTGGGGTTCACGTCGATCACGTAGAGTCGGCCGCGCTCCCCCAGGCGCAGGTCGATGCGCGCGTAGCCGCAGCCTTCGACCGCGGCCCAGGCGGCCTGGGCGACGCGGGCCAGCCGCGCCGAGAGGCGCGCCTCGTCCGCGCCCAGCAGGCGCGGCGCCGTCCCGCGATCGTAGACGCTGCCCGTTTCCCATTTCGCGGCGTAGGTGACGACGCGGGGCAGCTCTCGAGGCAGCAGGGCGAAGTCGATCTCGGAGTGAGGGAGCACGCGATCCCCCACGATCGCCACGTTGATCTCGCGGCCGTCCACGAAACGCTGGACGAGCAGGCGCTCCCAGCTCCGGTGACCGCGCGCGCGGGCCGCCTCCAGCTCCGCGCGGGAGTGGACCACGGACCCCGCGTCGATGCCGAGCGACGCGTCCTCGGCCACGGGTTTCACGATCGCGGGATACCGGCGCCAGGAGAGGGGCGCACCCGCGCGGGACACGGCCCAATCCGGAACCGCGATGCCCTGGGCGCGCAGGTGCGCGTTGACCAGGTCCTTGCGCGAGCAGAGGCCGAGGGTGAAGGCGCGCGCGCCGGTCATGGGCAGGCCGAGCAGCTCGACCGCCGACGCGGGGAGCGCCTCCTCCGACCCCTGTCCCCCCAGCCCCTCGCAGAGGTTGAAGACGGCGTCGAAGCCACCGTCGCGCAAGGACGCGAGCCACGAGGACGGATCGCCCGCGAACTCCAGGATCACGGGCTCGAAGCCCAGGCCGGCGAGGGCGTCGCGGATGGCGGCGAGGCCGCCCGGCGCCGAGGACTCCAGGTGCTCCTGCATCTCCGCGACGGCGTCGGCGATGACCGCAACCCGCTGGCGGCGGGCGCCGAGGCTAGAGGACGAGCCCATGGCGAGCCGCCCCGGCTCGCAGCACCCCGAGGATCATCTCCTGGTAGTCGAGGCCGGCCACGCGGGCGGCCTTGGGCAGACAGGAGTTCATGGCCGGGTCCGGATGAATCCCGGGAAGGGGATTGACCTCGAGGATGTGCGGCACCCCGCGCTCGTCACAGCGGAGATCGATGCGCGCCCAATCGCGGCAGCGCAGCACGTGGTAGGCCGCCAGCGCCGTCTGCTCGATCTGGGCCGCGAGCGCGGGCGAGACCGGGGCCGGGCAGCGGAAGATGTCGAGGGGCGCGTCCGGCTTGTCCCAGACCCACTTCGCCTCGTACGAGTAGATGGGGAGCGCGTCCTTGGGCAGGGCGTCGAAGTTGACCTCGACGATGGGCAGGGCGCGCGCCTCCGAACCGTTGCCGAGGACTCCGCAGGTGAACTCCCGCCCGCCGAGATACGCCTCGACGATGGCGGGCTGACCGTACCGCGCGCGCACGCCCGCGATCTCCCGCCGCGCCTCGTCCGGCGACGAGCAGTACGACGCGCGCGTGATCCCCATGCTCGAGCCTTCGTGCACGGGCTTCACGATCGCGGGCCAGGCGGCAAAGCCGTCCAGCTCCTCCGCTCCCCCCACGACGGCGAAAGGCGCGGTCGCGATCCCGTGATGGGCGAGGACCTCCTTCGTCCGTCCCTTGTCCAGGCAGAGGGACATGGTCAGGGAATCGCTGCCCGTGTACGGCGTGGACCAGAACTCGCAGATGGCCGGCACGTGCGCCTCGCGATTGGGCCCGCTCAACCCCTCCGCGATGTTGAAGACGATGTCGGGGCGGACGTCGTGGAGCCGCATGGGGAGATCGCCGGTGGCTTCGACCCGTACGACTTCGCCCACGCGGGAGAGGGCGGCTTCGACGGCGGCGATCGTCTCCTCCTCGTCCCACTCCGCGTATCGGTCCCCGGCGTCGGACGCCGGCGCTCCCGGTTTCACGTTGAAGGTGAAGGCGATCCTCATCGATTGCGGCCGATCATAGGGGCACGGGACCGGCAATGGAAGCGGAGGCATCACAGAGCGCGGCCAGGCGGGCCTGGGCCGCCCCCTCGAAGACCTTGCGCAGCCCCGGCGCCTCCGCCAGCAGCTCCTGGAAATCGCCGCGGTCGAGGACGAGGAGCAGGCTGGGGGCCAGGGCGCGGACGGTCGCGGTGCGGCGCACCTCCTCCAGCAGCGCGATCTCGCCGAAGAAATCTCCGTCCTCGAGCACGCTCACGTGCAGCTCGGCGCCGCCCGGGGCGCGGCGGGACACGCCCACGCGCCCGCGGACGATCACGTAGAGCTTGTCTCCTCGCTCGTCCTCCTCGAACAACGTCTGGCCCGTCGGCACGTCCATGGTGGTGAAGCGCGCGGCCAGGCGCGCGAGCAGCTCCTTCCCCACTCCGGAGAAGATGGGGATGGCGGCCAGCCGCTGCGGCTGGATGGTCGCTTCCCTTCCGCTCGCGCTCACCACGAAGCCGCTCTGCTGATCCCACAGCCGCGCGTAGACACCGCCCGCGGCGAGCAGGCTCTCGTGGGTCCCCTGCTCGGCGACGCGGCCTTCCGCCATCACGACGATGAGGTCGGCGTCGCGGGCCGTGGCCAGCCGGTGCGTCACGGACACGAGCATCTGCCGGCCGTGGAGCTCCTTGAGGGTGGCGACGATGCCGGACTCCGTCTCCGCGTCGAGGGCGGACGTCGCCTCGTCCAGCACGAGCACGGCCGGACGCCGCACGAGGGCCCGGGCCAGCGCGATCCGCTGGCGCTGTCCTCCCGACAGGCGGGCGCCGCCCTCCCCCGCCGGCGAGGCGTAGCCCTGGGGCAGGCCGGAGAGGAACTCGTGGATCCCCGCCGCGCGCGCCGCCGCTTCCACGTCCGCGTCGCTGGCCTCCGGGCGGCCCAGCCGGATGTTCTCCGCCAGCGAGGCGTCGAACAGGAAGCTGTCCTGGAACACCGCGCCCACCTGGAGGGCCAGCGAGGCCAGGGTCACCTGGGCCACGTCGTGGTCGTCGAAGCGCACCGTGCCGCGCGTCGGGTCGTGGAAGCGCAGGAGGAGCGCGAGCAGCGTGCTCTTGCCGGAGCCGCTCTGGCCCACGATGGCCACGGTCTGTCGCGCGGGCAGGGTGAGATCGACGTCCGTCAGCACGGCCTGTCCGCTCGCGAAGGCGAAATCCACGGAGGCGAAACGGATGGCCCCGGTGAGGGGAGGCAGATCGCCGGCCCCCGGCCGCTCCGCGACGTCCGGCTTCTGGTCCAACAGCTCCTGCACGCGCCGCAGCCCCGCGGCCGCGCGGTGGAAGGGCTCCACGACGTTCGAGAGCTGCTGGACGGCGGAGATCATGAACCACAGCAGCTCGAAGACGGCGATGACGGAGCCGACGGTCAGGCCGCCGGCGAGGGCCAGGGAGGTGGCCGCGCCCATCGCGAAGGCGAGCAGCGCGTAGCCGCTCATGGTCATGGACGCGGCCAGGAGCCCGCTCTGGAGCCCGGCCCGTCGCGTCGCCTGCGCGAGCCCCGAGAGCTCGCCCGCGAACCGCGCGCGCATCCGCTCCTGGAGGCCGAACGCCCGCACCACGAGCTGGGCGGCGATGTTCTCGTGCATCGAGGCCAGAGCGCGTCCGGCCGCGGCCTGCCGCGCGTCGCTGGCGGCGGCCGCCCGGGGCGCGAGCCGGCGCGGGATGAACGGCATGACGGGGAGGAGGACGAGGAGAAGACCGGCCAGCCGCCATTCGATGGCGAGGAGGAGGCTCGCGCCCACGACCACGGTGAGGACGCAGTAGATGGCCTGCGGCACTTCATCGGTCAGGGCGCGCTCGATCCCCTCGAGGTCCGTGGTGAACCGGGCCAGGAGGTCACCCGACCGCGAGCGCGCGTAGAAGCTCACGGACAGGCGCTGGAGATGCGTGAAGATGCGCAGGCGCAGGTCGCTCATCACGCTCGCCACCACGCGCGCGACCAGGTAGTGGTTGGCGAGGTCGCCGAGCCCGTGGAGGAGGAGGAGGCCGACCATGGCCGCGATCAACAGCGCGGCCAGGGCCGCGTTCCCGGGCACGATGGCGTCGTCCAGGAGCGAGCGCAGCAGCAGCGGCTGCAGGGTGATGAACGCGGTGGCCGGCGCCTGGGAGAGGACGATGAGCAGCGCCTGCCGCCAGTAGGGCCGCAGGTAGCTCGCCGCCGCCCGCAGGAAATCGAGCATCGCGAGCGATCTTACGCCCGTCTCCCGGCCCCGCCGGTTCTAGGGTTTCCCTAGGTCCTGCGCTCCCCGCCGAACGAAGGCGCGTCCACTCCGTTGTTACCTGCGACGTCGGCGAGCGTGGGTTCGCCGCTTGGAAGGAGATCCGTCATGAACACGAAATCGCGAACCAGCCGCGCCGCCGTGGCCGTCCTCGCTGCCCTGATGGCCATCGTGTTCATCGGCTGCAGCGGCGGCGGACCCTCGACCGCCGGTCCCAGCGCCGTGGCCCCGGGCTCCGCGTCGATCGTCGTCCTCAGCCGGACCCTCGACGAGGTGGAGCCGGGAGGCCAGCGCATCATCGATTTCAGCCTGCCGCATCGCGGCGCCCTCGCGCTGACGGTGCGCTGGAACGACCCGACGAATACCGTCATCGCCGTCCTCACCAGCACCGGCTGCCGCGACTTCCGCAGCGCGGGGGCGGACTGCCCGGAGCAGCGGTCGGTCGAACACGAGGGCCGGGAGGGCCGCGAGCAGGTCATCGCCGACCCGGACGCGGCCGGCGGGTATCTGCTCCTGATCGAGAACCAGGGTCCAGGCATGGAGTCGATCCGCGTTTCCGCGGAGCTGACCGCGGTGTCCGCGGCCCCGCCTCCGCCCACCCCCGCGCCCCCCGCGCCCCCGGAACGCCGGAACCCCACGCCGCGCCGGTCCTGGGAGCCGTAGGCAGACGATGCGGGCACCCGCGGCCTCAGCGCGTGTCGGTGAGATCGTGGGCGCGCAGGACGCGGAAGATCAGGCGGACGGACCCCAGGCTGAACTCGTCTCCGTCGTCGAGTCGCTGGGGTCCCGTCAGTTTCTCGCCGCGCACGAACGTTCCGTGCCGGCTGCCGAGGTCCTCGATCACGGCCTGACCGTGGGCGATCTGCAGCCGGGCGTGGCGCCGGGAGACGCTGGGCGCATCCAGGTGAATGGCGGACTGGTGGCCGCGGCCCAGCACATGATCGCCTTCCACCAGCGTGGCCAGGCCGGCTGGCCCCTGCAGGCAGTACAGGAAGGGATTGGGCTCCGCGCCTTCCGGCGGCGCCTCACCCTCCGACACCGGCCCCGCGAACGCGTAGCCGAACGAATGGACGGTGCGTACGAAGCGCGGCCGGCGTGCATCGTCACCAATGGCGAAGCGGAGCTCGGCCACCAGGTTGGGCAGGTTGGCTTCGTGCACGAAGGTCGAGGGCCAGAGGCGGGCGCGCAGGTCCGCCTTGGACAGGGGCTGGGGGCGGTGCTCGAGCAGGGCGAGCAGTAGCTCGTAGGCACGCACGCCCCGAAGCGGACCGTCACGGCCAGGGATTATCGCGCGGGCGATCCGCGCGTTGGACCGGCGCCTAGCAGCCGATGCCCTTCCCGGGAGTGAAGGCCATCTGCTCGCAGTAGATCTCCGACGTCACGTGCTGGATCTGATCGCTGCCCGCCTCACCCTTCTCCGGCGCCAGCTTGAAGACCCCGAGGTTGTGCAGCTCGATGGTGAAGAGCACGTCCGCGAGATTCCCTCATCAGGCGAACGCGGGGGGACCCTACCACGGGCGGGCGGCGAGGGCGAGAATACGGGGACTCGCTGCGCAGCGAGTCGAGGTGCCGCCATGCAGGATCCGACGATCGCGCTCCTCAAGGACCTCGTCGCCATCGACTCCGTGAACCCGTCCCTCGTCCCCGGCGGCGCGGGCGAGGGCGCGATCGCGGAGCGCATCGCCGCCGACCTCCGCGCGTCCGGCATCGACGTGCGGGTCTCGGAGGCGGCGCCCGGACGGCCGAACGTCATCGGCCTGATCGACAGCGGACGGCCGGGGCCGGCCCTGATGCTCTGCGGGCACAGCGATACCGTGGGCGTGGAAGGCATGGCCGCGCCCTTCGATCCCGTCGTCCGCGACGGCAAGCTCTTCGGACGGGGGGCCCAGGACATGAAGGGCGGCGTGGCCGCGATCCTCGCCGCGGCGCGACGGCTCGCCCAGTCGCCGGCGGGCCTCAAGGGGCGCGTGATCGTCGCCATCGTCGCCGACGAGGAGCATGCGAGTCTCGGCGCCGACGCCGCCGTGAAGGAGTGGACGGCGGACGCGGCCGTCGTGGCCGAGCCCACCGATCTCGCGATCGGCATCGGCCACAAGGGATTCGAATGGGTCCTCGTGGAGACGCACGGGATCGCCGCGCACGGGAGCCGCCCGGACGACGGCGTCGATGCCATCCTCATGATGGGCCGCGTCCTGGCCGAACTGGACGCGCTGGAGCGCGCCTTCGTGGCCGGGCCGCGGCATCCCCTGCTGGGCCGGCCATCGCTGCACGCCTCGCTCATCGGCGGAGGACGCGAGCTCAGCACCTATCCCGATCGCTGCACGCTCTCGATCGAGCGACGCACGGTGACGGGTGAGGGCCCGGGGAGCCTGCTGCGCGAGGTGGAGACGATCCTCGGCCGTTTGCACGGCGCCGATCCGCGCTTTCGCGCCGAGGCGCGATCGTCCTTCGAGCGCCCGCCCTATCTCACCCCGGACGGCCATCCCCTGCCTCGCCAGCTTCGCGAGTCGCTCGGACGCGCCACCACGGTGGGCGCGATGTCGTTCTGGACCGACGCGGCCATCCTCGGCGGGGCGGGCATCGCGTCCGTCGTGTTCGGGCCCGGGGGGGCCGGCCTGCACGGTCTCGAGGAGTACGTGCGTCTCGACGAGGTCCTGGCCTGCCGAGAGACGCTGGTGGCCCTGGCGCGGAAGTACTGCGCGTAGCGTTCCGCCGAGTGCGGCGCGATCGAGCTTCAACGGATTGAAGCAGCCCCTCCGATTACCGCGCCCGATGCGCAGCCGTGGTCTACTCGAAGGAGATGGACCAGCCTGACCTTCCGCCGCCCTCGCCGACCGCGGCCACGCGCGCGCGCATCGCCTTTGGCCGCGCTCGCGCGCTCGGGGCGCAGGTCTGGCGCGAACACCGGCCGCTCGTCATTGGAGCCGGGGCCACACTGGCGATCGTGTTGGCGGCGGGCGGCCTCTTCTGGGGGCGCTGCGGCTGGGCGGGATGTCCCAACGTCGATCGGCTCCGATCCTATCAGCCGGGCAAGGCCTCTCGCCTTCTCGACCGTCACGGCCGCGTCTTCGCCGACCTGCGCCCGGTGGAGGGCGCGACGGTGCCCCTGCGCCTCATCCCCAAGCACGTCCGCGACGCGTTCCTCGCCGTCGAGGACCAGCGCTTCTATTCCCACGGCGGCGTCGATTGGCGGCGCGTGGCCGGAGCCGCCCTCGCCAACCTCAGGCGCGGCGGCGTCGATCAGGGTTTCAGCACCGTCACCATGCAGCTCGCGCGCAACGTCTTCCCCGATCGCATCCGCGCGCGCGAGCGCACTCTCACCCGCAAGATCCTGGAAGTGCGCGTGGCCTACGAGATCGAGGATCGTTTCGACAAGGACGAGATCCTCGAGCTGTACCTCAGTCACATCTACTTCGGGAATGGCGCGCGCGGAGTAGAGGCGGCGGCCCGGCACTACTTCGGGACGAGCGCGTCGCGCCTCACCCTGAGCCAGGCCGCGCTCCTCGCCGGCCTCATCCGCGGGCCGAGCCGCTACGATCCGCGCCGCTACCCGGATCGGGCGCGCGAACGACGCGACCTCGTCCTCACGCTCATGGAGCGGCAAGGGCGCGTGGCGGCCGCGACCGCCACCGCCGCCCGCTCGATGCCCCTGGGCGTGGTGCGCCGCCGCGCCACCGCGGCCGGGGACGCCGGCCTGGCCCCGTACTTCACGGAGGAGGTCCGGCGCCAGCTCGAGGATCGCCTGGGCGAGCGGCTGTACGACGAGACGCTGAGCGTGACCACCACCCTCGACGCCGGCCTGCAGCGGGTGGCGGAGGAGGAGCTGCAGCGCCAGCTCCGCGCGGTCGAGACGGGGGCGCTGGGCCGCTTCACCGGCCCGCGCTACGCGGTGGCCGCCACCCCCACCGACAACGGCACGCCCTATCTGCAGGGCGCGCTCGTCGCGGAGGAAGTCGGCAGCGGCGACGTGCTGGCCTGGATCGGCGGCCGCGACTTCCATCAGTCCCGCTTCGATCGCGTGAAGTCGTCCCGCCGCCAGGTGGGCAGCGCCTTCAAGCCGTTCGTGTACGCGGCCGCGCTCCGCCACGGCCACTACCTCAGCGAGCGGCTCCTCGACGAGCCCATCCAGGTCCGCCTGGGGGGCAATCGCGTGTGGGAGCCGCAGAACTTCGACCAGGAGTACGACGGCGAGGTCACGATGCGGGATGCCCTCGCCCGCTCGAAGAACATCCCGACCGTGCGTCTGGCTTCGGCGGTGGGCCTGGCCGAGGTGGCCAAGGCGGCCCGCGAGGCGGGAATCCGGTCCGACATCGACGAGACGCCGGCCATGCCCCTGGGCACGGTGGCGGTGAGCCCGCTGGAGCTGACGACGGCCTACGCCGCCTTCGCGGGACTCGGCGAGGTGGCGGCGCCACGCGTGATCCTGCGCATCGCGGCCGAGGACGGCACCGAGATCGACGCCGCTCCCGCCCCGCGCGTCGAGCGCGTGATGGACGCCGGCATCGCCTTCCTCATCACCAACGTGCTCCAGGAAGCGATCGAGCGCGGGACGGGGACGGCGGTGCGCACGAGCGGATTCGAAGCGACCGCGGCCGGAAAGACCGGCACCACCAACGACGCGACCGACACCTGGTTCGTGGGCTACACGCCGCGCCTGGTGGCGGCGGTCTGGATGGGCTTCGACGAGCCGCGGCGCATCATGGGCCTCGCCACGGGCGGACGCCTGGCCGCGCCGGTATGGGGCCGCATGATGACGCGCGCGCCCGAGTCCCTCACCACCGCGGCGACGTGGACGGCGCCGCCCACCGTCCTGCAGGCCTGGATCGATCCCCCCTCGGGCCTGCCCCTCTCCGAAGGCTGCCGTCCGTATGACGGCGACGCGCTGCGCGAGCTTTTCCTGCGCGCGGCCATGCCCAAGGCGGTCTGTCCCGACCGGGGCGAGGTCACGCTGGCCGACGCCTATCCCGCACCTTCCGATGAAGACCAGGCGCGCGACTCGGATCCGTGGCCCGAGGACATGCGTTCGGGCTCGCACCCCGCGCCGCCCCCGGAGTACGAGGAGGCGGAGACCTGGCGCCGCGCCCGCGAGCAGGCCCGCGAGGACGCGGAGCGCGCCTGGCGCGAGGCGCGCAACGAATACGAGCGGCAGCTCGAGGAATGGCGCAAGGAGCAGAAGAGGCGGCGGCGCGAGCGGGAGGAGTAGCTACTGCACGTAGCCGAGCGCGCGCAGGCGCTCGAGCTCCTCGCCACTGACCGTGGAGGCCAGGGCCGAGTCCGGCTTCAGGCGCGCGCTCTCCGCCATGCGCTGCCAGGCCTGCATCTCCCGCAGCAACCGCGCCACGATGTCGGGATGCTGGGCGGCCACGTCGGCGGCATCCAGCGGGTCCTTGCGCCGATCGAAGAGCTCGAACTCGGGACGGCCGGCGGCGCGGGTCACGTGGTGGGCGAGCTTCCAGCCGTCGCGGCTCAGCGCGAAGGAGTCCTCCACCGTGGGCACGCTGGGATCGGGTAGGCCGAACGCCTCCGTGATCGCGGGTCGCGGCCATCCGGGGTGGGCCCCCCCACCGCGCATCAGCGAAACCAGGCTTGCGCCCTGGATGCCCTTGGGAGCGGCCAGGCCGCTCAGCTCCAGCAAGGTCGGCATCACGTCGATGAGCTCGACCGTCTCCGCGACGCGCGCGCCCGCGGGAACGACGCCCGGCCACCACACGATGAGCGGCACGTTGGCCAGCTCGGCGTAGACGCGCGGGTGGTGGAAGGTGTGGCCGTGCTCGAGGAATTCCTCGCCGTGATCGGCCAGGAATGCGATCAGCGTCCGCCGGTCGAGACCCATCTCCCCCAGCCGCTCGCGCAGGCGCCCGAGCTCCGCGTCCATGGCGCGGATGGAACCGTCGTACCAGGCCTGCTCGTAGGCGATGTAGCGCTCGGGATCCACTCCCCCGCGCACCAGCTCGTCGCGCGTGGGCATGCCGAAGCGCCGCATGTTCGCGTTGCCGATCAGGGGGCGCACCCTCTCCCGCTCCTGCTCGTGCTCTTCGCGCCCGCGCGGGTCGGCGAACATCGTGTCGTAGGGCGGATAGGGCCTGTACATGCTGTGGGGATCGGAGATATGCAGCAGGACGAAGAACGGAACGTCGCGATGCGCCGCCAGCCAGGGGATCAGCCGGTCGACCTCGGTGCGCGCGACCTTCGTGCTGCCGGCTTGCCGCTCCGGGAACGACCCCTGCTCGTGCAGCTCCTCGAAGCCCTGGTGCTGGTTGCTGAACTTGCCGACGAACTGGATGGTCTCGAGCCCGAGGGTCGAATAGCCCGCCTGCCGATACACCTCCGCGATCGTGGTCGCGGAGCTGGGGAGGAGGTCGCTGAACCCGTGGACGCCGTGCGTCGAGGGGTACAGCGAGGTCAGGATGGAGGGCCCGGAGACCTTCGTCCACGTCGCCTGCGCGACGCAGTCGTCGTAGAGGGTTCCCTCCGCGGCCATGCGCGTGAGCGTCGGCGCCGTCGGCCGCGCGTATCCGTACATCGGAAGGTGGTCGCGCCGCAGCGTGTCCATCCACACGAGGATCACGCCTTGCGGCCGCGCGGGCGTCGTGCCGCGGCCCACGTCCGCGCGACCCCTTTCCGGCACCGCGCGGATGACCGGCGTGCCCCAGAAGCCGAGCGCGCGCGGCTTGTCGGAGGCCAGGGTGAGGGCAAGGGTCACGTCGCGGCCGCCCAGGCGCGCCAGGTCCACGGTGGCCGTCTCCCACCGATGTGGGACCGTCACCGTCCGTTCGAGCAGGACCGCGTCTTCCTTTCCGGCTTCACGGGCCTCCACCCGGAACGTCACCGGCGATTCCTCGATCGTCCCCACGGCCAGGTCCAGCCGCGGGCGGACGGGCAGGCGAAGGTCGAAGCGCAACGCGTCCGGAGCACGCGCGACCAGGGCCTCGCGATAGACCTCCGACATCCCGTGCCATCCGAGCCCGGCGCTGACGCTGGCGAGGTGCTCGCGCCGCGACACGACGCGCACGGACTCGATCTCGAAGGTGGCGCCGGCGACGTCGGTGGGACGGAGGAGCAGGTGCCGCGGGGCGGCGAGGGCCGACGCCGTGGTGCGGAGCACGTACGTGCGCATCTCGTCGCCGGGGACGAGCGGGCTGTTGAAGGCCCAGGGAATGATCGGAACGAGGTCCGCTTCCGCCTTCAGGTCGACCTTCTCCGTCGGGCGCAGGGCCACCGACAGGTTGGCTCCCGCCGACGCACGCATGCGGACCTGCACTTCGTGCACGACGTCGCGGTCCTCGGACGGCGGCCGCTCGAGGTCGATGACGGGCAGGTCGCTGGTGGCGCGACCGACCAGGTGCCCGTCGCGAACGGTCAGCGCCTGCACCCCCGGCCCCGCCGTCCAGGCGGGCGGCTTGGGGGAGGGACCGCCCGACGGCGCCGGGATCGACGCGAACCGCCACTCCACGGGCGGAGGCAAGGACACGCCGGGGGCATTCGTCCTGGCCGCGGCATCCGGCTTGTAGAGGTCCACGAGACGGATTGGCGCGGGCGCCGGCCCGGATCCGCGCGCCCGACACCCCAGAATCGACGCGGCGGCGAGGCCGCAGAGGAGGAGGGACGAACGAGCCCGCGTGGCCAGCATTGTCTGCGCTGTCAGGAGGGACACGATCTTACTGGAAGGACGGGGGGCTGGCGAATCGACTGGACCTCGGCCAGGGGCATCCATCGCGCCCTCCTCGTCTAATGTGGCGGATGGTAGAGTATTTCTACCAACGGCATGAATGGTATCATCCTGGTAGAGGAGGTCGAGGTGGCTCTCAACATCAAGGACCCGGAGGCGGAGCGCCTCGCGGCGGAGGTCGCGGCCTTGACCGGCGAATCGAAGACCGGCGCCATCCGCCAGGCGCTGCGAGAACGGAGAGAGCGCTTGAGCCTCCACGTGGATCGACGGCATCGGCAAGACGCCCTGCGGAGGTTCCTCGAGCAAGAGATCTGGCCGGCCGTCCCGAAGCATGTCCGAGGACGTCGCCTCTCCCGTAAGGAGGAGGAGAAGATCCTGGGATACGGTCCGAGTGGGGCATGATTGTCGATAGCTCCGCAATCGTCGCCGTCTTCATGAAGGAGCCCGGCTTCGACGGCCTCGTCGACAAGCTGGTCGGGGCGGCCAGCCTGGGCATCGGCACTCCGAACTTGCTCGAGTGCGGAATGGTCCTGACCGCTCGCCTCCGCCGGGACGCGCGCCCGCTCCTCTTCAGGTTCCTGCAGGAGTTCGTGATCGTCCCCGTTTCCTTCGGGGACGAACACTGTCGTGAGGCGATGGACGCCTACATGCGGTTCGGGAAGGGACGCCATCCGGCGGCCTTGAACCTCGGCGATTGCTGCGCGTATGCGACGGCCCGCCTCGCCGAGCAGCCCCTTCTCTGCACCGGCGGCGACTTCGCCCGCACCGACGTCGAATTGGCCTGACCGCGGGCGCTAGAGCTTCAGCCCCTGCAGGTAGGCCACGCTCTGCGGGATGTGCGTGAGGGGGTCGGTGCTCTCGTCCTCGATGTAGTACTCCGTGGCGCCCGCCTTCATGGCCGCGCGCAGGACGGCCGGCCAGTCGATCTGGCCCGTGCCCAGCGGCACGTCCGCGTCGGGCGTGGCCGTTCCCTTTCCCGTCTCGCGGGCATAGCCCTTCTTGATGTCCTTGAGGTGCAGGGAGCGCACGCGGCCCTTGTACTTCGTCATCAGGGCCACCGGGTCCGCGCCGCCGTGGTAGGTGTGGAACACGTCGACCTGGAAATGCACGAGCTGCGGGTCCGCCGCCTTGGCCAGGGTGTCGAAGAGCGTGCCGTCGGGCGAGGGCACCATCTCGTAGCCGTGCGTGTGGTAGCCAAAGCGCATTCCGGCATCCTTGGTGGCCTTGCCCGCGCGGTTGAAGATCTCGGCCGCCTTGAGCGCGTCCTCCGCCGTGAAGGCGTCCTTGTGCGTGATCCACGGGCACACGATCGTGCCCGCCCCCAGCGTCTTCGCCTCCGCGATCGCGCCCGGCAGGTCGTCGCGCAACCGCTCGAGGCCCATGTGCGCCGACGTGCAGCGCAGCGAGGCGGCGTCGAGGGCGGCGCGCAGCTCGGGCGCGGTGTGCTTCCAGAGCCCGGCCCCTTCGACGTCCGTGAACCCCATGGCGCGCACCTTGGCCAGGCTTCCGGACAGGTCCTTGGGCAGGTACTCGCGCAGGCTCCAGAGCTGGAGGCCGATGGGCCCGTTGACTGGACTCTTGATGCTCGCGGCCCCTGCGGCCATCGCCCAGCGGTCCGCGAGCGCGGACGCGGTCAGGCCGGCAGCCATCGTGGTCAGGAAGTCTCGGCGGGAGGGCATCGCGTTACCTCGCTTTCGATGGGCCAGAACTCTATCAGGAATGGGCCCGCGTCTCAGTAGATGTAGACGGGAGTACCCACCGTGACCATGTCGTAGAGCTTCTCGATGTCGGCGTTGCGCAGGCGCACGCAGCCGTGGCTGACCGCCCGCCCGATCGAGTCCGGCTGGTTGGTGCCGTGAAGGGCGTAACCGTTGCCGAGGTTCAACCGACGAGTGCCCAACACGCCCTCGTACCTTCGCGGCGTCGTGCCCAGGGGCGGCACCACGAGCTTGCCGTCCACGATGATCTCCCGTCCGTCGGTCGCGCTCAGGGTGCTCTGGCTGCCGTCCGCGGAGCGCTTGACCACCTCGTTGCCGGAGACGGTGACCACGGAGCCGTCGGACGAGGTCAGGCTCTGCCCGCGCTCGAGGCGCACCAGGCCCGTCCCCCGCTTGCGTGCCTGCTCCACGTAGTGCCAGTCCGGAGGCGCCCACACGGGGTCCTCCTCCTTGCTGATCACGGACAAGCGGCCGCGCGGCGTCTCGAACTTCCAGACGTTCTCACCGCCGCCCTCGCGCACGAGCGTTTTTCCGCTCCCGGTGGCGACCTGGGTGTGGAAGAGGACCTCCTCACCCTTCTTGTACCAGAGCTCGTGCTCGCCCGTGCTCACGACGATGTAGGGCTGATCCGCGGGAGGCGTGGCCGCCTGCTCGGCCTGGCGCAGGGCATCCGCGGTGGCGTCGAGGCTCCACTTCACGCCCTCGAGCAGGTCCGTGTCGTCCTCGAGCACGGCGCGGCCCACGCTGCGCTGCAGGCGCAGCGATGCGGTGTGCGCGAACAGCACGGTGCTGGCCGCAGTCACGAGCAGCATCGCGCCGATGAGGTAGAAGGCGACGCCGCCTCCGTGGCCGAAGAAGCCGGTGACGCGCGCGGTCAGGGACGGCGGGGTGGAGGGCTCGGGACCGCGTGTCGTCATCAGTGGAAGTACACCGGGATGCCCGCGCCCAGGTTCGGCCGGATGGCCTCCAGGTCGGCGGCGTCGGCGCGCAGGCTGCCGGGCAGGACGTAGGCATCGTCGGCCAGCGGTCCCGCCTTCGGACGCGAATAGATGACGTTGCCGTCGTCGAGGATGACGGCGACCTGGCCGAGCGCGCCCGGGATGCGGCGGTTGGTGGCCGGCGGCTGGCCGCGCTGCGTCCACACCCAGGTTGGAACGTCCCAGGCGTAGGACTCGTCGACGACGGCGACCACCTGACGGCGGCCCAGCGGAGGCGTGATCTTGCGCGCGCCCGGCGGCCGGCCGACCGTCACCTCGGGGCCGACCTGGACGCGCATCGCCCGGAGCTGAGCGCCTTCACGCTGGAGGTCCATCGTGCCCTTGTCGAGCTCGACGGAGAGGTTGACGCCCTTCTCCTTGACCGCCTGCTGCGCGACCAGCGCCTGCTCGAGGTCGGCGCGCGAGGCCTGGCTGGCCAGCAGCGCGTCCGCCCGCTGCCGGTCGGTGGCGGTCATGGCCGCGCGATCCTCGCGGATCTGACGGCGGTACTGCACGGCCTTGAACAGGAGGAACGCGTCGAGCGCGATCAGGCTGACCAGCCCCAGGGCCATGGCCGTCACGATGCGCGGATAGGCCTCGCGGAAATCGCCCCAACGGGTGCGGCGCCGCTCGCGTGGCTCCCCTTTGCGCCACGGAAAACGCCGCCGCTCGGCGTCCGTCATCCTACTCGGGCTGGATGCGCCGGAGGGCCTGAACCGCCGCCTCGCGCACCCCCGCGTCCGCATCGTCGAGGGCCGCGCGGAGCGCGGGCACCGCGGCCCGGGCGGAGGGACCGAGCGCGCCCAGCGCCGTCGCCGCGAAGACGCGAACGGAGGCATCGGCATGATGCAGGCCCTGGGCCAGCGGGTCGACCATCTCCGTGGCCGACGGCGCGAGGACCTTCACGGTTTCCTGGACCTTCTCGCGCGCGGCAGGGTCCGACTCGCTGATCGCGGCCAGGACCGCGGGAGCGGCCGCGGCGACGAGGTCGTTCACGAGCGCGTCGCCGTCGCGACGGGTGTGCTTCTGCGCGTCGCGCAGCACACCCGCGAACACGCCGATGACCGTCTCCGCCGTCCGGTTCCAACGCTCCGCGTCCGCACCGCCGGTGGGCGCGGGCACGGCGCGCAGCGCCTCCGTGAGGCCGGCCGCGACCTTCTCTTCCTTCTCAAAGAGGACCCAGCGCACGATCGAGGCCCAAGCGGCGGTGTCGGTCGTGCCGCTGCGCAAGGCGTCGGCCAGGAGTCGCGGAGCGTCCCGGGTGCTCGCTTCCGTCGCCCCCAGCGCCTCCGCCAGGGGGCCGATCACGGCCAGGACGTCGAGGACTTCGGCATCGACGTGCTTGCGATCGCGTCCTTTCGGCTCCGCCGCGGCCCACGGCACCGACGTCATCAAGACCAGCCCGGCAACGACCAACCCACGTGGCATGGAGGACCCCTTGAACCCTTGAACCAGCC
>WNFM01346680.1_pt3 | contig 43716 bp, 38 predicted proteins | sample 5400271 | NCBI WGS metagenome assembly WNFM01 (sample SAMN13153352, study PRJNA577476) | soil metagenome | isolation source: 60 cm saprolite on Douglas fir-dominated hillslope | place: USA:California | collected 2013-09-17
GGCTCCGTGGAGCAAGTCGCAGGAGAAACTCGCGCTCCTGTACAACGAGCAGGGCCTTCGACCGGACGAGATTGCGCAGAAGCTCGGGCTGAGCCGGTACCTCGTGACCCAGATCATCCTGGCCGCACGGAACCGCGGAAAGCTCTGAGCGGGCGTCAGACCGCCACCACCGGGCAGTACTCGGGCCACCACTGGGCTTGCCGGACCGCCTCGACAGGATCGTCGAGCTTGGACTGGGCGACGCCCTGGTCCTGGGCCGCCCTGGCCACCTGGAGGGCGACGACGCTCGATGTCGTCCGCAGGGCCGCGTTGCTGGGCAGCAGGGCCGCTCCCGGCGCGGCGATGTCCGCCTCGTCGGCGACGGCCCTGGCCGCCGCGAGGATCATCTCGTCGGTGACCTGTGCCGCGCGGCAGACGATGGCCCCCAGGCCGAGACCCGGATAGAGGGCCGCGTTGTTGGCCTGCCCGATCTTGAAGGTGATCCCGCCCTCCTCGACGTCGCCGAAGGGTGACCCGGTGGCCACGAGGGCCTGGCCGTGGGTCCAGCTGAGCAGCTGGGCGGGCGTGGCCTCGGCCAGCGGGGTCGGGTTGGACAGCGGGAAGATGACCGACCGGTCGACATGGCTCGCCATCGACTCCACGACCGACCTGGTGAACAGCCCCGGCTTGGTCGAGGTGCCGATCAGGATCGTCGGCTTGACCTGCTCGACCACGGTCTCGAGGCCGATGATGCCCGAGGCGGCCCGCGCCTTCTGTAGCGCGGCCATAGCCGGCCAGCGCCCGGCGTCTGCGGAATCCACGTCGACCGGCGTCTTGGCCCAGCTCGAGACCTCGCTGGCGGGGCGGGCGTAGGGACGCTGGTAGTCCAGCAGCCCGTCGGCCATGTCGTCGGTGAGCAGGCCGGGCAGGTCCACGATCCAGATCCGGCGGTTGGCCTGGCCCGCATCCAGGCCATCGCGGACCATCTGATCGCGGATCTGGTCGGCGATCCCGATGCCGGCCGTGCCGCCTCCCAGGACGACGACCCGCTGGTCAGGCCACCCCGTGCCGGTGACCTTCAGCGCGTTGAACAGCCCCGACATGACGATGGCACCGGTTCCCTGCATGTCGTCGTTGAACGTCGGCATCGAGTCCCGGTATCGGTCCAGGATCCGCCGGACGTTGGTCGAGCCGAAGTCCTCCCAGTGCAGCAGGGCGCGCGGGAACACCTTGCGGGCGGCCTGGACGTAGCGGTCGATGAAGTCGTCGTAGGCCTGGCCCCGGACCCGGCCGTGCCGATAGCCGATGTACGTCGGGTCGTTGAGCAGCTTCTCCTGGTCGGTGCCGACGTCCAGGACCACCGGCAGGACCCGGTGCGGGTCGATTCCGGCCGCCGCCGTGTACACGGCGAGCTTGCCGATCGAGATGTCGATGCCGTTTGCGCCCCAGTCTCCGATACCGAGAATCTCCTCGGCGTCGCTGGCCACGATCAGGTCGATGTCATCAGCCCCGGCGCCGAAGCCGCGCAGCTCGGCCTCGACCGCGTCGGGCTTGTCGATGGACAGGAACAGCCCGCGCGGCCGCGTGTACACCTCGCTGAAGTTCTCGATCGCCTCGCCCACGGTCGGGTCGTAGACGACCGGCAGCATCTCCAGGAGATGCCGCTGTATCAGCGCGTAGAACAACGTCACGTTGTTGTCGTGCAGCCCGAGCATGTACAGGTGCTTGGCCAGGTCCGTGGGATGCGATGAGTAGTGCCGGTAGGCCAGCTCGACCTGCGGCTCGAGGCTGGTGGCCACCGCATCGGGAACCAGGCCGTCGAGGCCGAGCGCGCTTCGCTCCTCAGGGGTGAACGCGTCGCCCTTGTTCAGAGCCGGGTCGCGCAGCACGTCATAACCCCGCGCCGTGGTCTCAAGAACTCGCTGACCATCACGCTTGGAGACAGTCGCCAGTCGGCTGTACATACGCGCCCCCGGTTTGCGCATCCCCGCCGTGTCGCACCCGACCCCGCGCCAAGCCGCGCACAGCAATCCAGTGCGCCTCACGCCTTATCCCCGGGCCGGTACCGGTCTCATTGCCCGTTCCGCGGCGGACTATTCCTGCCCTGGCCGATGTTCGAAGATCACTGGGCGGATCAGCAACGAAGACGGGCCGGTGACCTCATGAGTCGATCTGCGCGTTATGTGCCGGCCGAGACTTCGCAGCCGCAGCGCCGACCGCCAGCCGGGAGGCCTGCGCGCGGCCTGGCCTCGCTGCGGCCGTTCCGCTATCGGGCCTTCAGGCTGCTGTGGGCGGCGGGCCTCATCTCGACGATCGGGTCCTGGATGCAGACCGTCGCCGTCGGCGCTCTCGTCATATCGGACACCGGGCGGGCAACCTGGGCCGTGCTCGTCGCCGCCGGAGCGTTCCTGCCGACCGGCCTGCTGTCGCCGGTCGGCGGCGCGCTCGCCGATCGCCTGCCGCGTCGTCCGCTGCTGGTCATCGGGAACCTCGCCGCGGCCGCGACCTCCGTCCTCCTCGCCGCCGCGGTGGCCACGGGCCATGACAGCCCGGTCGGCCTCGTGCTGCTGGTCACGCTGCAAGGCTCGGCGTCCGCCCTGATCGGGCCGTTCCAGCAGGCGATCCTGCCGGACCTGGTGCCGCAGTCGGAGTTCCTCGCGGCCATTTCCCTCAATTCGGCCCAGTTCAATCTCGGCCGCATCGTGGGACCGGCCCTGGCTGGCGCCACGGTGGCCGCGTTCGGGTATCCCGTGGCGTTCGTGGCGAACGCCGTGTCTTTCCTCGCGGTCGTCGTGGCCCTCGCGTTCGTGCGCCTGGCGCCGCCCGCCGGGCGGTCCGGCGGCTTGCTCGCCTCGCTGTGGTCGGGCTTCGGGGCCGCCCGCGGCGAGCCGTCCTGCCGGGCCGCCATCGCCGCCATCGCGGTGGTGGCCTTCCTCGCCTCCCCGTTCATCGCCCTGGTCCCCGTGATGGCACGCCACCTGAGCCACGGCGGTGGCCGAGCGGTCGCGCAGACGACGGCCCTGCTCACCACAGCCCAGGGCGCGGGCGCCGTGGCTGGCGCGTTCTGCCTCGCGCCGCTCGCGTACCGCCTGGGCCGCGGCCGCATGCTCGCCTGGAGCCTGGGCCTGCTTCCGCCGGCGCTCGTGGCCTACGGCAGCTCACAGAGGCCGTGGCAGGGAGCGGCCACGATCTTCGTGGTCGGCCTGGTGTACATCGGAGTCCTGTCGGGGCTCTCCACCGTCGTCCAGCTCCGGGCTCCGGAGGCCTACCGGGGCCGGATACTCGCGTTCTTCCTCGTAGCCCTCGGAGTTGCCTACCCGCTCGGCTCGCTGGTCCAGGGGCCCATCATCGACCGGATCGGCCTGGGCTGGACCACCGCGGGAGCGGCGGGCCTGCTGACGCTGATCATGGTGGCCGTCGCGTTCTTGAGGCCAGGCATCGCGCGAGCGCTCACGAGCGGGCCTGATGGTCACCCGGCCAGCTGAGAATCTGGCGCGCTCACGTTCCTGTGCTGCGGTTCCTGTGCTGCGGTTCCTGTGCTGCAGTCATCCGCCGCTGAGCGAGCCGCGACGACGCAGCCGCGCACGGTACCCGGCCACCAGGATCCAGGCCACGAGCACCAGACGCCGTCCCAGCCCGGCGGGCGCCGCCGCGGCCCGCGGCTTGCCTGGTCCACCCGGCCCGCCTTGCCTCAGCAGGGAGGGGCCCTTCAGCAGGGAGGGACCCTTCAGCAGGGAGGGGCTGCTCCGCGGGGAGGAGCTGCTCCGCAGGGAGGGGCTGCTCCGCAGGGAGGGGCTGCTCCGCGGGGAGGGGCTGCTCGGACCAGGCTGACGGGAGGCCGCGGGCTCTGAGTCGGCAGGCACCGTGGCGGGCGGCTCGCCCAGGCCATGGTGGTCTCTCTGGCCAGGACGGACCGGCAGATGCGGGATCGATGGGGCATGCCGGAGGCTGCTGAGGACCGGCGCGCGGGCCACCAAGATCACGCCCGCCACGATCGCCACGAGCCCCGCCGCCTGGAGCGCCAGCATGCCCGGGGATACCCGGATGACGTCGCCGAAGACCACCACGCCTAGAAGTATGCCGGCCAGTGGCTCGGCCGCGGTTATCCCCGGAAGCGACGCATGCAGCGGGGCGGCGTTGAACGAGCTCTCCAACAGCCACAGGCCGATCAGGCCCGCCACGATCACGCAGTAGGCGGTCCAGCTCGTGAACAGCGTGACGAACGAGTGCGTGTCCATAATCTGCACCGTCCGGCGGGTCAGCGCGTCCGAGATGCCGAAGACCAGCCCGGCGCCGATCCCGGTCAGGATGGCTCGCTGCTGGCCGGAGCGCCGCCGGCCCGCGTGGACGAAGCAGTAGGCGACGGCCGCGATCCCGGCGGCGGCCGGCCAGTCCGCAGGCGAGCCGAACGACACGTCGGGCGTCCCGGGAGACCGCGCCAGGGACAGCGCCGCCACGCCGCCGAGCAGGAGCACTGCGCCGATGATCTCGGCTGCCCGCAGCTGCTGGCGCGACAGCGGCACGGCCAGGGCCAGCGCGAAGATCAGGTTCGTGGCCAGCAGCGGCTCGGCCAGGGACAGGTCCAGGTGACCGACGGCCCACGCCGAGCAGAGCTGTCCGGCGACCATCACGGCGAGGCCCGCCAGCCAGCGGGGACGGTGGAGGAGATCGGTGATCAGCCGCAGGCGCAGGAAGTAGGCTTTCGGCGCCTGCTCGGCAGCATACTGCTGCAGGACGAAGCCGACCCCCAGCAGCATCGCTGCCGCCAGCGCGATCACGATGTCCGCTACGTCCATATCGCTCCGTTATCCCTGCCGCCGCGCTACCTGCGGTTCGCCGGCTGTCTGTGAGGCATCGGCTGCACGGCGCAAGCATAGGGCCATGCCGTAAGTATCCCGGACCTTGTTCCGAGCGAGAACCATTGGGCACATCTCGCTTTGGTGTCGGCGGCAGCTAGCACGCCGAGCCCGGAGACCATGCGCAGCAAGTGTAGGGGCGCAAGGCTGGCGCCCGGGTGCAAGCGCGATAAGGAATAGCTGAGAAAACGGGCACTGGGCCCAGCGGGCAGTTACAGGACGGAACTGGTACCTCTTACCAGCCACCGACAGCCGCATCCGCCCCAGAGCGCCGAGGCTGTCGCGGATTGTGATCCCGCGCACAGCCCGTCCGGGAGCCGGCCCGGCGGCTATCGCTTCCTGGGCACGTGCGGGCGCGTGACGGGTACGACCGTCAGCAGGCGATCGAGTCCGGAGAAGTCGCCAGGGTTGGTGGTGAACAGGGGCAGCTCTTCGGCTATGGGCCGCCGCCGCACACCCGCGCCTTCGGCGCCGCGTGACCCGATTTCTCGCGGCGCGCTGTCGATCCGGGACCGGCCCGTTCGACTATGGGCGATAGGCCGGCGCGGGAAGCGGCCAGGCAGAGCGACGATCGAGGGGTGACTAGTCGTGAAGTACATGTTCCTGCTGTATGGTCCCGACCTGCCCGAGCCCGGGACGGACGAGGCCCGCAAGCTGCTCGAGGACTGGACCGCCGCGAGGGGCGCGATGGAGGACGCGGGGGTGCTGATTGACTGCGCGCCGCTGTACCCGGTGACCTCGTCCACCACCGTCCGCGTCCGTAACGGAGAGACGCTGCTCACCGACGGCCCGGCGGCCGAGATCAAGGAGCACTTCGGCGGATTTACCCTGATCGAGTGCGCTGACCTGGATGAGGCACTGAAGTGGGCGGCGCGGATTCCCACGGCGCACGACGGGTCCGTGGAGGTCCGCCCCGTGATACAGGCGCAGCAGCCCGACGCGGCGCCGGCGTAGACGGAGGTCGCGGGCTGAGCGAGCAATTCGGCGAGCTGTTCCGCGCCCACTGGTGGGCGGCGGTGGCGACTCTCACCCGCCTCCTGGGCGACCTGGAGGCGGCTGAGGACGCCGTCCAGGACGCGTGCGCGCTGGCCGTTACGAAATGGCCGTCCGAGGGCGTGCCGTCCAGCCCCGGCTCCTGGCTCACCGGCGTGGCGCGGCACAAGGCGCTCGACCGGGTGCGGCGCGAGGTGAGGCGCCGGGAGAAAGAAGCCGCGGCCACGCGCGAGGCGGGCTGGCTGACCATGGACCGCGGACCGAACGGCGATGGCTGGTCCAGCGACGCCAGCTGGGAGAGCCTTCCCGACGACGAGCTCGGCCTCATCTTCCTGTGCTGTCATCCCAGTCTCGATCCCGCCGTGAGGGTGGCCCTGACGCTCCGCTCGGTGTGCGGGCTCGCCACGGACGAGATCGCCGCCGCTTTCCTCGTGCCCGGGCCGACGATGGCGCAGCGCCTGGTCCGGGCCAAGCGGAAGATCCGGCAGGCCGGGATCTCGTTCGGCATCCCCGGACCCGATGACCTGGCCGCGCGGCTCGATTCCGTGCTTCGGGTGGTTTACCTGGTGTTCACCCAGGGGCACATGGCGACAGGGGGCCGGGAACTCATCAAGGGCGGCCTGTGCGATCAGGCCGTGCGGCTCGCCCGCGCGCTGGCCGCGCTGATGCCGCGGGAGCCGGAAGCCGCGGGACTCCTCGCTCTGCTGCTGCTCACCGACGCCCGCCGGGGCGCCCGGAGCAGGGATACCGGCGACATCATCCTGCTGGAGGACCAGGACCGCGGCCGGTGGGACCGGGCTAAGATCGCCGAGGGCGAGGCGCTCCTGGAACAGGCGCTGCGGGTCGGCCGCCCCGGGCCCTACCAGCTGTATGCCGCCATCGCGGCCTGCCATTCCTGCGCCCCGTCGGCGGCCGACACCGACTGGCACGAGATCGCGGCCCTGTACGGCGAGCTCATCCGTTACGAGCCGACGCCGGTGGTGGAGGCCAACCGGGCGGTGGCGGTCGCCATGGCGGAAGGACCCGCGGCGGGCCTGGTGATCCTCGATACGCTGGGGGCTCATCCCCAGATGGGCAACTGGCCGCAGTTTCACATCGCTCGAGCCGAGTTGCTGCGCCGCGTCGGCCGTTTCGCCGAGGCGACCGACGCGTACCGCGCGGCCCTGAGGCTGGAGCCGGCGGTGCCGGAACAGGACTTCATCGGCCACCGCATCAGGGAACTGGGAAACGAGTCGCCCGGATAGCCGGCGTGATCGCCGGACGCGGCGCCCTGGCTGTCGCCCGGCTGCGGCAGGCCCTGGCTTGCGGACTCACGCAAGCGCTTCTCCTCGCACAGCTGGGCTGGCCGCATTCACGCAGTCAGATACTCACCCGGCTGGCGGTCGACTCGCGGGGCGAGATCGCCACGGCCCTGACCGCGGCCGCCGGTACCGAGGGCTAGCGCGGCCGCGACTTAGGCTCGGAGCCCGGCAGGAAGTCGGGCTCGATCCCGTAGCCTGGGCGAGGCTAGGGGCCCGGGATGCGTATTCCTGACCTGGTGGAGTGAGGACATGACTGGCAACGGCGACAACGGGCGCGTCAAGCGCTGGAGAGAACTGCTCGCGAGCGAGCGCGACGCCGCGGCCCTGTACGGCCGGATCGCCGAGGGCGAGACGGGCGAGAGGCAGAAGATCTTCGAGGAGCTCGCCGCGGTCGAGCGGCGGCACGCGGCGCACTGGGAAGACACCCTGCGCAGCGCCGGCGCGACCGTGCCCCCGCCGGGCAGGCCGAGCCTGCGCGCCCGGCTGCTCGCGCTGGGCGCCCGCAGGCTGTCATCGAATGCGGTGCTGCCGCTGATCGAGCGCGGCGAGCGCGCCGATGCCGACGTCTACGACAGCGATCCAGACGCGGCGCCTGGCATGGCCGCTGACGAGCACGGCCATGCCCGCACGATCGCCAAGCTCATCGAGGGGGGCCGCCCAGACCCTCAGACGCAGATCGCGCGCAGGGAGCCATGGCACCGCGGAGACCGCTCCGGCGCCCTGCGTGCGGGTGTCTTCGGCGTGAGCGACGGGCTCGTGTCCAACACCGCGCTGGTCATGGGGGTCGCGGGTTCCGGCACGGCGCACAAGGTCATCCTGCTGACCGGGATCGCCGGCCTGCTGGCCGGGTCGTTCTCGATGGCAGCCGGCGAGTACGTCTCGATGGCCAGCCAGCGCGAGATGTACCAGCGCGAGATCTCCCTGGAGGCAACAGAGCTCGACGAGAATCCGCGGGAGGAACGGGATGAGCTGGTCCTGCTCTACCGCGCCAAGGGCCTGCCCCGCCGTGACGCGGAGCGGCTCGCCGACCAGATCATGACCGACCGCAAGGTCGCGCTCGACACGCTTAGCCGCGAGGAGCTCGGCCTGGACCCGGCCGAGCTCGGGTCGCCGCTGGCTGCTGCGGTGTCCAGCCTGCTCACGTTCGCGGCCGGCGCACTCGTCGTGATCATCCCCTATTTCATCGCCAGTGGCACCGCGGCCCTGGTCGCCGCGATCGTTCTCGCGGCCGCCGCCCTGATCGCGGTCGGCGCGGGAATCGGAATGCTGAACGGGCGTTCACCCCTGCGGTCGGGACTGCGGCAGCTGCTCCTGGGCGGCGCCGCGGCGCTGGTGACGTTCGGCATCGGCCACCTGATCGGCGCGAGCGTCTCTTAGCGCCTCGCTCGGCAGCCACAGTGTCGCCTTGCGGTCAGGTTTTTAGCCGACGCCAAGCGCTCGGATCGAGAACGCCGTCTATGGCAGCCTGGGCGACATCGGTAAGCCGGAGATTGTTGCTCCGGGCGAAGCTCCGCAGTCGGGAGAAAGCCTCGGCTACGTCGACTCCGGCTCGCTCGGAGAGCACGCCTTTGGCCTGCTCGATCACTATGCGGCTGGTGAGAGCGGCAGAGAGCTGGTCGTTCAGCAGCCGGGCTTCCGCGCTGGCACGATGCTGCACGATGCTGAGGGCAGCGAGGTCGGCAAAGGCGCGGGCGACGATGCTGTCCGCGTCGCCCATCGGCTCCTGCGACACGCTGAGCAGGTTCAGGGCGCCGAGAGTCACGTCACGCCACCGCAGCGGCATCGCGAAGGCCGACCGGAAGCCCGCCTTGAGGGCGGCCGCGGTGAACGACGGCCACGGGCCCGATCCTGCGACCAGGACCTCGTGCTCGATGCGCTCGCCGGTACGGAAGGCGTCAAGGCACGGCCCTTCCTGGGCCTGCAGCTCGAACAGCTCCAGCAGGCGCATTGCCTCGCTGGAGGAAGCCACGAGCCCCAGCCTGCGCGAGGGGGAGGCCAGCATCACCCCGGCGGCGGAAGCGCCGAGCAAGCTGACGCACCGGCCCGCGAGCCCGGTCAGCAGGTCAACGACGTCGTAGTCGTCGACCAGTGTGTCGGCCATCTCGACGAGTGCCCTGACGACGTCAGCCTCTCGGGTCATCTCCGCTCATCCCCTTGAGGGTCCCGACCCGGCATGGGCCGGATCCGCCGGATCGCTGCGCCCATCATACTGGCCGACGCAGGCCTCCGCGGGCCCGAGCGTGCTGCGGTCATCCCAGCCGGAGCCTGCGGGTGACGACGTCTCGGGCAACATCAGCGAGCAGCCGGTCGTTGCCGAAGGCGAACGCTCGAAGGCGGATGAGCGCCTCAGTGACGCTGATCCCAAGCTGAGCCGAGATCATGCCGGCGGCGTTGTGCACCGCGAAATGAAAATCGGCGCCGATCTCCAGCTCCGCCGCCACCGTATCCGAGGCCGCGCCGGCCTGGGCTTCCAGCACCCAGCGGGCCGCCACATCGGCCATGGCCAGCGCGTCAGCGTGCTGGTCGTCGCTCAGCTGGCCCGTCCAGCCGCGGTAGAGGTTCAGGGCACCAAGGCGAACACTTCCGACCCGCAGCGGGTACCCGAATATGGCCCGCACTCCCGCCGCCAGCGCCGGCGGCGTGAAGGCCAGCCACCGGCGGGTCGCCGGCTCGGCCAGGTCCGGCTCAGCCACCACCTGGTCCTGCCGGTAGGCGTCTACGCAGGGACCCTCACCCAGCGTGTACTGCAGTTCCTCAATGAGATGGCTTACCGCGTTGGTCGTGCACAACGACCCGCGCGGTATGTCACCCGACATGAGCATCACGCCAGCACCGTCCACCCCGACGATCTGGGGGCATACCGCGCACAGGCTGGCTGAAGACCACGACTCCGCACCGGCGTCAGCGAGCGCGGCCAGGATCCGGCCGAGCCTGTCACCCGCCATCGAGCGTCACGACCCACAGCGCGGCGGCGGCGCACCGCGAGAAACGCCGACCCGATTCTTCACCTGCTGCTCCTCCACCTGAGACGGGAGCGCCAGCAGGGACCAGACTCGACGCCATTCCGGACCCGGGGACCGGGCCTCGTCAGTCCACGCTACGCCACGCACGGATCGCTGGCCGACCGGACCGGCCAGGGCGATCGCGCGCTCAGACTAGCTGGGCGGCGAGCAGGCAGACGTCGTCGGCACGGCAGGGCTTGCCGTGCAGCATGCTCTCGGCGGCGGCGCGGATCTGGTCCGCCGTGCGGGCCCCGGATTGCTTCATAGTGGCAGCGAGTGTGCTGAGGCCCTCATCGATATCATGGCAGCGGTCTTCGATCAGGCCGTCGGTGTAGAGCAGGATCCCAATGCCGGGCGCGAGCCGTCGCTGACCGGCGCACACGGAGATATCGGCGCAACAGCCGAGCATGATGCCAGACGCGTCGTCGAGGTATTCGTCTTGCCCGGTTCCGGTGGTGACGAGCGGCGGCGGGTGCCCGGCGTTGGCATAGGTAAGGTCGCCCGTGGCCAGGTCGAGAACGGCGTAGACGGCGCTCGCTATCGCGTCGGGCAGCAACCGCGCCAGGGCAATATTGGTCCGTTGCAGCGCGTCGCAGGGGTGAGGGTGGTCGATGGCGTAGGCGCGGAGCATGCTCCGGACCTGGCCCATGATCGACGCTGAGGTGATGCTGTGGCCAGCCACGTCGCCGATGACCAGCCCGACCCGGTTGTCGCCGAGCGGGAAGACGTCGTACCAGTCGCCGCCGACCTGGGCGCCGTCGCTGGCGGACAGGTAGCCCACCGCGAGGTCCAGACCGGGGACGGTAGGGAGCGTATCGGGCAGGACAGCGCGTTGCAGGATCTCGGCGATGGTGTGCTCGCGGGCCGAGGTCTCCACGTTAGCCATCGCGGCGGAAAGGAGCCGGGCGAATTCCTCGGCCACCTTCACGTCGGTCTCGGCGAAGCGGGGCCGGTCGGCGTCGCGGGCTAGGGACAGAATCCCGATCGGGCGGTGCCCGGCCATCAGCGGCGCCGCAAGCACGCTGTTGGCCCGCAGGCGAGCGAGGGTACTGCGCAAGTCGGTGGGCAGCTCCTCCCATTCCGGCAGCCGGGTCCGGGCATCGAGCCCGTGCAGAACCTGGGTGGTCCCGGTGGTGTAGGCCCTCTGAATCACCATCGGGCCGGCCGCGGGGATCTTGTCGTTGCGGAATTCCGCGAGAACGGGGGCCCGGTCCGGATCGCGGTGAGCCAGCGAGGCGGCGTATAGGGTGCCTTCCGCGGTCGGCAGGAACACGACGCAGTGGTCGGCCAGACCGGGCACCACGAGATGAGCGGCGTGCTCTAGCAGTTCGCGCCGGTCCCGGGTGGCGGCCGCGAACGCGCCGGCGCGCAGCAGGAACGTGAGCTGCTCCCGGGCGCTGTCAGCCTCGGCGCGGGCGGCCTGTTCCCGGGCCAGCAGTCCGGCGCGGTCCTGCTCGGCGCGCTGCCGGGCGCTGAGGTCGACGACGAAGGTCACCCAGCGGAGCGGGTCGCTGTCGACCGTCGCCCCCCCGACCAGCACCGGCACCCGGTGCCCGTCCTGGTGCAGGTACTCCTTCTCGTACGGCTGGAATGCTCCCGTGGCGAGCAACTGCTCGTGCGCGTCCCGGTCGCGGCTGGCCCACTCCGGGGGGGTGATCCGCTGATAGGAAATGCGCCTGGCCGCCAGGTCCTCCCGGCTGTAGCCGATGAGGCCCAGGAACGCGTCGTTGGCTTCATAGGCGCCGCACTCGGAGGAGACCACCACGCCGAGCACGTTGGCCTCCCGCAACCGGCCCAGCAGGCTGGCGTTTTCCCGCAGCGCCGCCTCCATCCGGCGTTGTCCGGTGAGGTCAGTGATGATCGAGTAGGCCCGCTGCGGCCGCCCCTCGTGGTCCCGGGCGTCGGGAACCGTGGTCACGCGCAGCCAGCGCAACTCACCGGTCCGGGCGTGCGGAACCCCCATGACCGCATCGGCCACCACCTCACCGGTGCACAGCGCCACCGTCACCGGCAAGTCCTCCGGCCGGTACGGTGAGCCGTCCTCGTGCACCGCGTGCCGGGAGGCCGGCAACGGCCAGGTGGTCAGCGCGGGGCCCTCGATGCCCAGGAAGTCACACACTGCCGGGTTCGCCCCGATAACCGACCCGTCGGCGTAAAATTGGATGACGCCCAGCGGCATGGTCTCGAACAGGGTCCGGTACCACTCCTCCGCAACGGCCAGTTGCTCAGTCAGCCTCTCCAGGCGGCGTCGGTCGCGTACGTGGGCCGTGACGTCGACGGCGTAGAGCAGTATCCCGGCGACTGCGCCGTCGGCGTCACGTACCGGCCGATACACGAAGTCCGCGAAGCGCTGCTCGGGCCGCCCGTCGTCCCGACGGACACAGATCCCGCTCTCACAGCCGCTAACCGGTTGCCCGGTTTCCCGGACCTGCGCGAGGATCTCGATGCCGGCCTGGGCGGCACGTTCCGGCAGGGCCTCCTGGGCCGGCAGGCCGACGACATCGCGGCCGCCAGCCAGCCGGCGATAGGCCTCGTTGGCGAACTCGACCACCAGGTCAGGTCCGGCCAGGAAAGCCACCGCCGCGGGCAGGCTGGACAGCAGCTCCCGCGTCATAGCGGGCATGCTTACGGCATTGCCCCGTCGTGGTCTCGGAACCGAGATCTCTGCACCCCCCGTGCGACCCGGCATGGCCAACTGACACTCATGGTAGCTTGCCCGATCCGCGTTTTTGCAGCTCAAGAAGCTCAGAACGTCCTCAGGGGGAACTCCCGCAGGGCCAGGCCCGCGCTACGCCGACCAGATCCTGACCGGCCGGAAGGTCACGCTCGACACCGTTCAGCCCAGGGCGTAGATACCGAGCAGCCGGCGCACCTCTACTGCCGCGTCGGCGGTCCGGTCAGTCATGACAGCCTCCGGCGGCGGCCTGGATGGTGGCGCGGGTCGTGGCCAGCATCGCCGCGGTGGGCAGGGTGGCGCCGCCCGCTACCGCCTTCCGGAAGGCGGCGATGCTGGCGCGGTGGCCCTTGTCCTGGCGGCCCTTCCAGAGGGTCCTGCCGTCCTGCTTCGCGGAGCGGAAGTCGTCGATGACGAGCCGCCGCGGACCGGCTGTGACTTCGATCCATTCCTGGCCCGCGGTCGGCAGCGCGCTGCCGTAGCAGATCGTCGCGAGTGAGCCGTCGGCGAAGCGCAGCGATACGACCGCGTCGTTGCCGGGCACCACCCCAGGGGCGTCGGCGGCGCCGGGGCCGCCGCGGGTGCGGCGGCCGCCGGGGCCGTCGCCGGCGAGCACCGAGACGGCCTCGGCGATGCCGGCGCCGATCAGGGCCTGGGCCGTGTCGACGAAGTGGCACACCTCGCCGAGGAGCCGGCCGCCCTGGCGCCGGTCGGTGTACCAGTGGCCATCGGGGACCGGTCCGGCGGAGACCCGGTATACCAGGAACTTGGGCGAGGCCACCTCGGCGAGCACGTTCCGCACGACCAGCACGGGGATGGACCAGCGGCGGTTGAACCCGACCATGAGCTGCCGCCCGGACGCATGCCAGGCGGCCTCGGTCTCCGCGAGCTCATCCAGGGTCAGCGCGAGCGGTTTCTCGCACCACACGTGCCGCCCGTCCTTCAGCGCCAGCGTCGCGAGCTCGGCGTGGGTGTCGTGCGGACTGGCGATTACCACGACCCCGACGTCCGGGTCGTCGATGACAGGGAAGGCCCTGGAGACCGCCTTCTCGAAGTGATGCCGCTCGGCGGCCCGCCGGGCCGTGATCCCGCTGGCCGAGGTGACCGCCACGAAGCGCTTGAAGCCGGCGTGGCGGAACGCCGGCAGCAGCGTCCCGGCCGAGTACGCCCCGGCTCCGATCCAGCCGATCCCGGGCAGCGAGCCGGAGGACGGGGCGGGCGGCCGGATCACGACCGGAACGTCCGCGGCGGGCTTGGCCTGGTAGGTGAGCTGGATCGCCAGGTACGGATCGGCGCGCCTGGCGATCAGCTCGTACGCCGCTGCGGCATCGCCGATGCCGAAGCGGTGGGTGACGAGGTCGGACACCTGGAGCCGGCCCCCGGCCAGCAGGTCGAGCACCGCCTCGAAGTTCCGGCCCTCGGTCCAGCGCACCTGGCCGGCCGGGTAGTCCACCCCCCACGCCTCATACGAGGGGTCGTAACGGCCCGGGCCGTAGGAGCGGGCGAACCTTAGCGAGAGCTCCCGCTCGTAGAACGGCGAGCGGTCCAGCTGCAGGCCGATACCGCCCACGATCACCACGGCCGCGCGGTCGCGGCACAGCGCCGGAACCCGTGTCACCGGCCCGGACGACGGGTTGGCCGAGCACACCAGGACCGCGTCCGCGCCGCGCCCCCGCGACCAGGCCTCCACCTGGTCGGTCGTCGCGCCGCCGGTCTCGTCCAGGGCCAGGACGCCGGAGCCGGCCGCGATGATGCGGGCGTGCGCGGCCGGGTCGATGCCGGCCACGTCGCAGCCGGAGACCATGGCCAGCCGGGCCGCGAGCTGCCCGACCAGGCCGAGCCCGATCACGACGACCTTGGAGCCTGGGCCCGCCTCGGCTAGCCGCAGGCCGTGCAGCGCGATCGAGGCCACGGTCGCGAACGCGGCGTCCTGGGCCGGCACGCCGTCGGGAACGGCCGCGCACAGCAGGCCGGGGACCGCCTGGAACTCGGCATGGCTGGCCTTCCCGGCTCCGCCGGTCGCCACCAGCTGCCCGGCCCGCAGGCCGCTGACCGCGGAGCCGACCTCGACCACCTCGCCTGCGGCGGAGTAGCCCAGGGGCAGGTCCTCGGCGAGGCGGCTGCGGACGGCCCGCGCGGCCGTGACGATGCCCTCGGCTCTGGCCTGGCGCGCTGCCTGCCGGACCAGGTCCGGCCGGGCCCGCGCCTTCGCGAGCAGGCTGGACTGGGCCAGCGCGGTGTCGGCCCGTTCCGTGCCGGGCGAGATCACCGACGCGATCGTGCGCACCAGCACCTCGGTCGTGGATGGTGCTGGGCAAGGCACCTCGAGCACCTCGACCGGCCCGCCGCCCGCGGGCTGAACGACATTCTTCACGCGGGCCTCCCGGTGTCCCGGCGCCAGCAGATGGTGATCCGTATCGGCAGAGCGGAGTCAATCCGGCAGCACGGGTGCGACGACCGTGCGATGGAAGCCGGTCGCCACGTCGCAAGATTCTAGCGAGCTGAACAACTCTCCGTAGCGTTATGCTTACGATAAGTTGCACCAGCTCTATCGGGCGTGCCCTTTCTGGTCCCGGCGTGATCTCATGGCGAGGTGAAGCGACCGCTGCTGAACCGACGGATGGCCGGGATGGGCACGACGATCTTCGCCGAGATGTCGGCGCTCGCGGCCGCGACCGGATCGGTCAACCTGGGCCAGGGCTTCCCCGACACCGACGGGCCGCGCGAGATCGCGCAGGCCGCGGCCGCCGCGATCCTGGGCGGGCGCGGCAACCAGTACCCGCCCGGGCCTGGCGTCCCGGAGCTGCGGCAGGCCATCGCCGAGCACCAGCAGCGGTTTTACGGCCTGGGCTTCGATCCGGATACCGAGGTGCTGGTGACCGCGGGCGCGACCGAGGCGGTCGCGGCCTCGCTGCTGGCCCTGGTCGAGCCGGGCGACGAGGTCATCGCGTTCGAGCCGTACTACGACTCCTACGCCGCGTGCGTGGCTATGGCCGGGGGCGTCCGCGTGCCGGTGACGCTGCGGCCACCGGGCTTCAGGCCCGACCTGGACGCGCTGCGGGCCGCGATCACGCCGCGGACGCGGCTGATCCTGCTGAACTCGCCGCACAACCCCACCGGGTCGGTCTTCACTCGCGCTGAGCTCGCCGTGATCGCCGGCCTGGCCCGCGAGCGCGATCTGCTCGTGCTCGCCGACGAGGTCTATGAGCACATGGTGTACACGGGCGAGCATGTGCCGATCGGCTCGCTGCCTGGCATGCGGGAGCGCACGGTGTCGATCAGCTCGGCCGGCAAGACATTCTCGTTTACCGGCTGGAAAATCGGCTGGGTGACGGCATCGGCCGAACTGGTGGCGGCCGTCCGAGCGGTCAAGCAGTTCCTCACCTTCGTCAGCGGCGGCCCGTTCCAGTACGCGATCGCCGAGGCGCTGCGGATGCCTGATGACTACTTCGCCGGCATCGGCGCGGACCTGCGCGGCCGGCGCGACCTGCTCTGCGCCGGGCTGTCGGAGGTCGGCTTCCTGGTGTACCCGCCGGATGGCACCTATTTCGTCACTACCGACATCGGGCAGCTCAGCGACGCCGACGGCGTGGAGTTCTGCCGGGCGCTGCCGCACCAGGCCGGAGTGGTCGCGATTCCCAGCGCCGTGCTGTATGACGATCCCGATGCCGGGCGGACCCAGGTGCGGTTCGCGTTCTGCAAGCGGCCGGAGGTCTTGCAGGACGCGCTCGCCCGGCTGGGGAAATGGGCCGACCGCGCTTGAGGGCGATGGCCCGGTCTAGCCAGCAGAGCAGCGCAGATGGCTCTTTAGCTCGGCCCGCTCGGCCGCAGTGACCGCTCGTGGCAGGCTGCCCGCAAGACGGTGCCCAGGGCTCGATGCTAAGATCGTCGCGGTCCGTATATGTGCGAGTGCGCTGCGTTACGGAGTCTTGCGCGGTTCGGAGGCTTGCCCGGCGGCTCACTTACCTGGGTTCTTCGGGCAGCGGGGGGGAATGCTCGTGATCATCAGGGCGGCGGCTGTCGTCGCTACTGCCCTGGGAACCGCGCTGGCGATCGCAGCGTGTGGCGGGTCGTCCAGACCGGCCCCCGGCTATCTGGCTGTTAACGGCGCCCACGTTGACTTCATCCAGTGGAAGCCGACCTCGGGCAGCAACGTGCGGGGCACCCTCAGAGTGGAATCCGCGTCGGGGACCGTGCCGCGGGAGAAGATGTCTGCGAACAGCTACCCGTTCACCGGAGCCATCCACGGCAACTCGGTGACCTTGACGTTCAGCGGCCCCGGCACCAGGGCGAGGATCCGCGGGAGGCTGCAGGGGGGAGCGCTCACCATCCAGTTGCCGCAAGCCAAAGGCGCCATCCCGGAGGGCAGCCTGACGCTGTCGGATACCACCGACTACAACGCGGCGACCGCAGGGCTCAACCGCGGGATCCAGCACGCGAACTCGTTTGCGCAGAAGGCCCGAGGGCAGGCCTACAAACGGCAGCGGCATGCTTCGCCTGAAAAGTCCGCGCGGATTGACCTGGCCACGCTCCAGCAGGATGCCAGCCTCGCGTCCAGCGGCAACCTGGGCAGTGATCTGTCGAGCTTCGCGAGCGACATCCAGAGGGCCGATTCTGACCTTGCCACCGAGGAGCAGGACGCGTCCGGCAGCAATAGCTATTGCCGCCTCATAGACACGGTCACCGGCAACGAGAAATCGGTACGCGGCGACTTTCGGTCGGTGCAAGGCGATGCGCAGGCCCTGAGGCCCGACCTCGCGTCCGTGGGGCGGGACATCGCCGTCGTCGAAGGCGACATGCGAACTCTGAGCGACAAGAGGCTCCCTGCGCCTTCGGGGGCAGACCCCGCTGCCGCGATCGCGACAGCCAGAGCCAACATCGGCCTGGCGATCGCACAGGCCAACGGCTACATCGACCAGATGAACGCGGATTACGCGCAGGCATACTCGTTTGCCTACGGCCAGGCCCACGGCTCATGCTCTGGACACGGGCCGGGCAGCCAAGCTTCCCCCATAGCTCATATCGGGTAATCCACGGTCCGAACGGCCCAGTCCACGATCACCTTGCCCGTTATGTTCGGGATCTGCGTGGGAAGACCGATTCCGATATCTATGCCCATGCTCCGTCGCCAGACGCCGACCGGAATGTCATCCGCATGCCTCGGGCCAGTCAATCAGGCCGGGACGCCGGGCCGGGGAGGTGCCCTATGCATCCGGTGGCGCCACGGCGCCACCGGACACAGTCGCCGGTGCGCTCAGTCCCCGGCCGCCACCGGGAACCCGCCCGCGGCGATGAGCCGCTGATACCAGCGGGCACTCGCCTTCGGAATGCGGGCCTGGGTGCCGAAATCAACGAAGATCAGGCCGAACCTGCGGCTGTATCCGTCGGCCCACTCCAGGTTGTCCAGCAATGACCAGACGAAATAGCCGCGCACGTCGACGCCAGCCTGAATCGCCCTGAGCGTCTCAGCGAAGTGGTCGTTCAGGTAGGACACGCGCTCGAGATCATCTACGCCGCCTTCGGGATCGACGTAATCGTGGAAGGCGGCGCCGTTCTCGGTGATGTACAACGGGAGGGGTGTGTAACCGCCGACGCGGTGCAGGATCCGGCCGAGGCCGGCGGGCCTGACATCCAGGCTGCCGGCGGTGAGCCTGCCCGTCCTGGGCAGGACGCGGGCATTGTGGTAGGGCTCGGCGGGATCGTCAGCCACGGTCTTTGTCTCGTAGTAGTTGACGCCCAGGAAGTCGGTGGGCGCCGCCAGCACCTGCATGTCGCCGTCATGGACGAAGTCGATCGGCACCTGCCGCTCGTACCAGGCGAGCATGTCCTCGGGGTAGTGGCCGAGCACGACCGGGTCGAGGAACCACCGGTTCTCGTACCCGTCAAGCCGCCGGGCGGCGGCCCGATCGGCCTCAGAGTCCGAGGCCGGGCTGATGTCGGAGAAAAGATGCGAGATGCCGACGCGGGCCTGGGGCGCACTCTGCCGGACGACGTCAACCGCCCGGCCGTGCGCGAGCAGCAGGTGGTGCGCGGAGGTCAGCGCCGAGGTGAGATCGGTGATTCCCGGCGCGTGCCGACCCTCGAGATGACCCACCATGGCCGAGCAGAAAGGCTCGTTGACGGTTACCCACAGCGGAACGGCGTCACCGAGAGCGTCCAGCACGACCGTGGCGTAGTCGCAGAAGTAATGGACGGTATCGCGGTTCACCCAGCCGCCGCCATCTTGCAGCGGCTGCGGAAGGTCCCAGTGATAGAGCGTCGCCACCGGCTCGATGCCCCGGGCATGCAGCCCGTCCACCAGTCGCCGGTAGAAGTCAAGCCCCTTCTGGTTGACCGACCCGGTGCCATCGGGAACGATGCGCGGCCACGCGATCGAGAACCGGTAAGCGGTCAGGCCCATCTCTGCCAGCAGGTCGAGGTCGGTGTCGACCCGGTGATAGTGATCGCAGGCGATGGCGCCCGTGTCACCGTGGGTCACCGCCCCGGGAACCCGTGAGAAGGTGTCCCAGATCGAGGGCCCGCGGCCGTCTTCGTCGACTGCGCCCTCGATCTGGTAGGCGGCGGTCGCTGCGCCGAAGTGAAAGCCCGGTGGGAAGCGCATGGACAATAACCACTGCTCCTTCGCTGCGCATCTTCAGCTGGCCCTGCCTGCAGGCGCTCCGCGACGGCTAGCCGCTGGCTCTGGCCGGCCATGCCCGCTCTGGCCGACCATGCCGGCTTAGTTCAGTACTTAGGCTAAGAGTTGAGTAAAGTTTGTCAAGCTCGGGACGCCCCGGGGCCCTCCGGAGCGTCCTGGCCCCGGCCCGGTCCGCGGTCAGCCGGGTGACGCGAGGGACCGGCTCCGCCGGCCGCGTCCGGCGTGCTCGGTGACCACCGCCCCGGCGGTGAGCAGCCGGGCGATCGGCAGCGTCGCGCCGCCGAGCGCGACCGCGTCCTTGCCGAGGTCGGCCTTGACGATCTCGACCCGGCTGAACGGCAGGCGCAGCGCCTGGCGCCCCGCGGCCTCGCGGACGCTGGGCAGCAGCGCGTCGCTGAGCGCCTGGCCGAGCCAGCCGCCCACGGCGACGCGCTCGGGGTTGAACAGGTTGACCAGGTCCGCAATCCCGGCGCCGAGGTAGGTCACGGTCTCGTCGAGCACCTGGGCGGCGGCCCGGTCGCGGTCTCTGGCGTCGATGATCGCGGCGATCCGCGCCTCAAGCTCGCCGGGACTGGTCGTGACGCGCCTGCCCTTGAGCTGCTCGTACCTGGCCACGATCGCTCCCGCGCCGACGTACGCCTCGAGGCAGCCCTCCGCCCCGCAGCGGCAGGTCCGGCCGCCCACCACCATCGTGGTGTGGCCCCACTCCCCGGCACTGCTCGTCGCCCCCCGGTAGACCTCGCCGTTGCTGATGATGCACGTCCCCACGCCGATCCCCAGGAGCACGATGACCGCGTTGTCGGTGCCGCGAGCGGCACCGAACCACTTCTCCGCCTGGCCCAGGGTCTTCGCGCCGTTGTCCACGAGGATGGGCAGGCCGGTCCGGCTGCGCAGCATCGCCTCGAGCGGGACGGCATGCCAGCCGACGCTCTGGCCGTGCACGACGGCGTCCTCGCGATGCTCGACCAGACCGGGAACGGCAACTCCGACGCCCAGGATGGCTCGCCGGTCCACGCCCGACTCGGCGATCACCGACTCAATGCCCTCGGTGATGTGGCTCACCGCATCCTCGGGATCCAGCACGGCCATGTCGGTTACCGAGGTGTGCCGCGCCCGCATCTGCAGGCGGAAGTCGAACAGCTCGACCAGGAACGCGGTCTCTCCGACATCGACGCCGATGACGTAGCCATACCCGGGGTTGACCTGAAGCAGCCCGCGCGGTCGGCCTCCGTTGGAGTCCTCGAGGCCGACCTCGACGACGACCCCCTCCGCCTCCAGGGCGGCGACCAGGTTGCTCACCGTGGCCGTGCTCAGGCCGGACAGATCCCCGACCTCGTGCCGAGTGAGCGGACCGTTGAGGAAGACCTGCCACAGCGCGCGGGACCGGTTGCTCTTGCGGAGATCCCGTACCGTGGTGGTTCTGGCCCGGGGCATCGACCTGCCTGCCTTACGGAGGGACCGCATGACGCGGCTTGGAACGCACTTTACTTTAGGGCCTGGAAAAAGTCATGGCTGGCGGCCGTGACTAGCATCGAGCGCGGTGAACGAAGCCAGCCGTGTAACGAAACAGAAACGGAGGCAGTCGCGACGTTGACAGCCGTCCTGGCGAGGCAGAGCATAATTTACGTCTTATAGGAAGATGTGAAAGATCTTGCCTGGAAGGACACCACATGAGACCGACGAAGCTCACGACCTTGGCATTCGTCGCCACGCTCGCGGCCGCACCGCTCGCGGCCTGCGGCAGCAGCTCCAGCGGCGGCTCAGCCACCCACTCCACGCTGACCTACTGGGCCAGCAACCAGGGCACCAGCCTGCAGGACGACCAGCAGGTGCTCGCCCCGCAGATCGCCAAGTTCACCAACGAGACCGGCATCAAGGTCAACGTCCAGGTGATCCCGTGGACCACCCTGCTCACCCAGATCACCGCGGCGACGGTGTCGGGCAAGGGCCCCGACGTGCTCAACATCGGGAATACCTGGTCCGCATCGCTCCAGGCGACCGGCGCGTTCGTGCCCTTCACCTCGTCGGTCATGAACCAGATCGGCGGCTCCAGCCGCTTCCTGGTCGGCAGCCTCTCGGCCACCGGCGCAGCCGGCAAGCCACCGACGGCCGTTCCGTTGTACAGCACGGCCTATGGCCTGTACTACAACAAGGCTCAGTTCGCCGCGGCCGGCATCAGCGGGCCGCCCACCACGTGGACGCAGCTGATCGCCGACGCCAAGAAGCTCACCAAGGGCGGGCACTGGGGCCTGGCGCTTGAGGCAGGCCAGATCCCGGAGAACGTCCACCTGGCGTTCGAGCTGAGCCAGCAGCAAGGGGGATCGTTCTTCAACGCGGCCGGCCAGCCCACGTTCGACACCCCGCAGAACGTCACCGCGATCATGCAGATGATCGACTTCATGCAGGTGGACAAGATCGCCAACCCGGGCGACGCCCAGTACTCCAAGGGCACCGAGGCGCTCACCGACTACGCCACCGGCAAGGCCGCCATGGTCTTCTGGCAGGCCGCCTCCGGGTCGCTGGCCAAGCTGGGCATGAACGCGGCCGACGAGGGCGTCGCCCCGCTGCCGCTGCCGTCGCCGATGCCGGCGGCCGGTAAGGCGGTCACCAGCATGGTCGCGGGCATCAACCTCGCGATCTTCAAGAACACCAAGAACCTGTCCGCGGCGGAGCAGTTTGTGAAGTTCATGACCAGCACGCCGGAGCAGGAGAGCCTGAACCAGACCTACGGGTCACTGCCTACGGTGTCGGCCGCCTACACCGACCCGGCGTTCCAAACCCCGGCCGTCACCACGTTCCGGTCTATCCTCAGCAGCACCGCGGCGCCGATGCCCGAGGTGCCGCAGGAGAGCAACTTCGAGACCGCCGTCGGGACCGCCATCATCCATCTGTACGCCGACGCGGCCACGGGCAAGACTGTGACCAACGCCATGATCGCCCAGGCGCTCAGCCAGGCCCAGCAACAGCTTGGAGGCTGACACTCGGTGGTTGACACCACCCGAGCCGAACAAGCCGTAATCGCTTCAGCGCCGTCGCCGCCGCGCCAGCGGCGGCGACGGCGCGAGCGCCTGCCGTACCTGCTCCTGCTCCCGGCCGTCGCCCTCGAACTGCTCATCCACATCATCCCGATGCTGGCGGGCGTGGGGATCAGCTTCCTCGGGCTCACCGAGTTCTACCTGAGCAACTGGCGCGCCGCGCCGTTCGCCGGCACCGCCAACTACGAGCTCGCGCTGAACCTCAACGGGGCGACCGGCCAGGCCCTGCTGCACTCGTTCACGGTCACGATCGGATACACGCTCCTGGTCCTCGCGCTCTCGTGGACCTTCGGCATGGCGGCCGCGGTGCTCACCCAGCGGCCCTTCCGCGGCCGCGGGCTGGTGCGCACGGTGTTCCTGATCCCGTTCGCCCTGCCGGTGTTCGCCTCGGTCATCACCTGGAACTTCATGCTGCAGCAGCAGACCGGCGCGGTAAACCGGATCCTGCTGGCGCTGCACCTGGTGCACAGCCCGCCGTTCTGGCTGATCGGGCCGAACAGCTTCTTCTCCCTGGTCATCGTCGCGGTCTGGCGCACGTGGCCGTTCGCCTTCCTCATCTTGACCGCCGGGCTGCAGAGCATCCCGGCCGACCTGTACGAGGCGGCGGCGATCGACGGCGCGGGCATCGTCCGCCAGGTCAGGCACGTAACGCTGCCGCTGCTTCGCCCGGTCAACCGGGTCTTGCTGCTGGTGCTGTTCTTGTGGACGTTCAACGACTTCACCACGCCGTTCACGCTCTTCGGCTCCGCACCGCCGACGCAGGCGGACATCATCTCGATCCACATCTACGAGAACTCGTTCGTCAGCTGGAACTTCGGCACCGGCTCGGCGATGTCGGTGCTGCTGCTGCTGTTCTTGCTGCTGGTCACCGGGGTGTACCTGGCCGTCGTGCGAAGAGGAGGTGCAGAAGGTCGTGCATGAGCCCGCCTGGTTCCGCTGGGCCCGGGTGATCGGCCTGACCCTGCTCGGGCTGTTCGCCCTCGCGCCCGTCTATGTGATGCTGACGTCGTCGCTCAAGCCGCTTCCGGACGTCGAGGGGGCGTTCCGCTGGTTCCCCAGCCACATCACCGTGTCGCCGTTCGTGGACATGTGGTCGACGATCCCGCTCGGGCGGTACCTGGTGAACAGCATCATCGTGTCGACGACGGCGTCCGTGGCCTCCGTGGTCATCGCCCTGCTGGCCGCTTACGCCGTCAGCCGCTACCGGTTCCGCGGCCGGCAGGTGTTCTCGATCACCGTCCTGTCGACCCAGATGTTCCCCGGGATCCTCTTCCTGCTGCCGCTCTTCGTCATCTTCGTGAACCTCAGCCAGGTGAGCGGCATCAACCTGTACGGCAGCCGCACCGGCCTGATCATTACCTACATGACGTTCACCCTGCCGTTCGCGATCTGGATGCTGGCGGCGTACCTGGACACGATCCCGCGTGACCTCGATGACGCGGCGAAGGTCGACGGCAGCGGGCCCATGGGGGCCTTCATCAGGGTCGTCATCCCGGCGGCCGTGCCCGGCATCGTCGCCGTCCTGATCTACGCCTTCATGACCTCGTGGAGCGAGATGCTCTTCGCGTCGGTGCTCACCAACGACTCGACCCGGACCCTGGCCGTCGGGCTGGCGGGCTATGCCACCCAGAACCAGGTGTACTGGAACCAGATCATGGCGGCGTCGCTGACGACAAGCGTCCCGATCGCGGCCGGCTTCCTGCTGCTGCAGCGCTTCCTGGTCGCCGGCATGACCGCAGGCTCGGTCAAGTGACTGCGCCGCGGTGCTGACGCCGCAGGAGAGCCGTAGCCGGGACTGCCGCCGCCTCGACGGGTTGTGGCGCTTCCGGTTCGATCCCGGCGGCGAGGGCATTACGGAACGCTGGTGGCGGGGCCCGCTGCGCGGAGGGCGCGAGATGGCCGTCCCGGCCAGTTACAACGACCTGGTCACCGACGCGGCCGAGCGCGAGCACGTCGGAGACGTGTGGTATCAGCGAGATGTCTGGGTCCCCGCCGCGTGGGCAGGGCAGCGCATCGTGCTGCGCTGTGGCGCGGCCACGCACAACGCCGCCGTGTGGGCCGGCGAGGTCCAGGTCGCCCAGCACGCCGGCGGCTACACGCCGTTCGAGGCCGAGGTGACCGAGCATGTGTGCTGCGGCGAGCCGCTGCGGGTGACCGTCCGGGTAGGTAACGAGCTGACCATGGAGACGATCCCGCCGGGGGTCGCGTCCCGCAGCGCCAGCGGCCGGAAGAAACAGCGTTATTTTCACGACTTCTTCAACTACGCCGGGCTGCACCGGTCGGTGTGGCTGTACGCGACGCCGCGCAGCTATGTCGCCGACATCTCGGTCGGCACCGCCTTCGACCCCGGCACGGGAACCGGCCAGGTGAGTTACCGGATCGAGGCGGCAGGCGCGGGGGCCACCTCGGTCCGGCTCCGGGATGCCAAAGGCACGGTGGTGGCTCAGGGGACGGGCGCCGGCGGCGACCTCACCGTGCCCGCGGCGCTGCCGTGGTCCCCGGACGACCCGCACCTGTACCGGCTGGATGTCGCGCACGGAGACGACCAGTACCAGCTGCCGGTGGGCATCAGGACGGTCGCCGTGGAGGGCGCGCGGCTGCTGCTGAACGGGAAACCGGTCATGCTGCGTGGCTTCGGGATGCACGAAGACACCGCGCTGCGCGGCAAGGGCCATGACGACGCCCGGATGGTTCGCGACTTCGCGCTGCTCGACTGGATCGGCGCGAACTCCTTCCGGACCTCGCACTACCCGTACGCCGAAGAGGTCCTCGACTACGCCGACCGGCACGGCCTCCTGGTCATCGACGAGGCCCCGGCTGTCGGGCTGCACCTCAGCCTCGGCGACATGGGTGATCACGGCGCGCGCACGTTCGGGCCAGGGGCCATTGGAACGGCGGCCGCCGCCGCTCACCTGGCCGCGCTCGGCGAGCTCATCGCGCGGGACCGCAACCATCCCAGCGTCATCGCCTGGTCGATCGCCAACGAGCCGGACACCGCCGAGCCCGCCGCCCGGGACTATTTTGCGCCGCTAGTGTCCGCGGCGCGGGAACTGGACGCCACCCGCCCGGTGTGCTTCGCCAACGTGGCGACCGCCCCTCCGGGCGCCGACGTGGTGACCGACCTGTTCGACCTGATCTGCGTGAACCGCTACTACGGCTGGTACGCCGAGAGCGGGGACCTGTCCACCGCTGAGCGGGAACTGGAAGCCGAGCTCCGCGCCTGGGCGCGCCGCGGTCAGCCGATCCTGGTCACCGAGTTTGGCGCCGACGCCCTCCCGGGGCTGCACAGCGTGCCTCCCGTCATGTGGTCCGAGGAGTACCAGGCGGCCTTGATCGAGATGTCGGTACGCGTCTTCCGTCGCATTCCCGAGATCATCGGGGAGCACGTATGGAGCTTCGCCGACTTCAGCACCGCCCAGGCGGTGCACCGGCCCGGCGGCAACCACAAGGGAGTATTCACTCGCGACCGCCAGCCCAAAGCGGTCGCCTGGCTGCTGCGCGACCTATGGCGCAACGACAACCAGTAGGGTAACCAGCGTGGATCCGGTGGCGTATCCCGGGCCGATGACAGGGGCGCCGCCGTTCGGCTCGCAGGGCCAGGTAACGCTGGCGAACTGGCAGGACCCGCCGTTCAACCGGTGAGCGTTCCAGCACGTCCGCGAGCTGATCCCCACGGCCAGGATCGCGCGCGGAGCCGGGCCCGCCTGGACGCTGCCACGCGCCGAGCGCGACATCCTCGGCTTTCAGGTCCGCGGGCCGGACCACGAGCGGACCGTGGCCGAGCTGCTCAGGGAGACCTACACCGACGGGTTCCTCGTCCTGCACCAGGGCCGGATCGTGGCCGAGCACTATTTCAACGGCATGACGCCGGACGTACCGCGCCTGCTGATGTCGGTGTCCAAGTCGGTGACCTCGGCGGTCGCGGGGATACTGGCGGGCCGCGGCCTGCTGGACGTCTCGGCCCGCGTCGAGGAGAACGTACCGGAGCTGGAAGGCACCTCGCTGCAGGGCGCGTCCGTGCAGGACCTGCTGGACATGCGGGCGGGCACCCGGTTCGACGAGAGCTACGACAACCCCGGAGGCCGACGTGCGCACGTACGAGCGGGTGTACCTGTGGCGGCCGGACGACGGGCGCGCGTTTCGGGCAGCTGTACCTGCAGCGCGGGCGGGCCGCCGACCAGGCCGTCGTGCCCGAGGCATGGGTGGACGACACCATCCGCGGTGCTCCCGACGGGGCGGCGGCCTTCGGCGCCGCGGACCGCCCGCCCGGATACCCGCCGAGGGCTCACTACCGCAACTGCTGGTGGGTCCGCGACCCGGGCTTGCCGTTCTTCCACGCGTCGGGCATCAACGGCCAGAACGTGTTCGTACACGTACCGTCGCAGACGGTGGTGGCTAAGCTGTCGACGTGGCCGACCGCGCTGAGCCCGGCCCTGGACATGACGGTCCGGGGCGTGCTGGCGCTCAGCGCCGCGCTGGACGACGGCAGGCTGTAAGCGTTTACGGCCGCGTCAGGCTAGCCTTGGCTCGATGTGGGACGCGATGGCGGGAACCGGCGCCTTCGTCGCGCTGGGCGACAGCTTCACCGAGGGCCTCGGGGATCCGTACCCCGACGGGACCGGCTATCGGGGCTGGGCGGACAGGTTGGCCGAGCGGCTGGCCGTGGATCGCCCGGGCCTGCGCTACGCGAACCTTGCGGTGCGCGGCAAGATGCTGCGGGAGGTCGCGGGAGATCAGGTGCCCCGTGCGGTCGCGATGGCGCCGGACCTGGTCAGCCTCGCCGCCGGCGGCAACGACCTGCTCCGGCCCCGGGCGGATCCCGACGCTCTGGCGCAGGTGTTCGATGAGGCCGTGGCCCGCCTGAACGAGGCCGGCTGCCGGGTCCTCGTGTTCACCGGGTTCGACCCGCGCACCTTCCCGCTGATCCGCCTGATCCGCGGCAAGACGGCCGCCTACAACATGCACCTGCGGGCGATCGCCGACCGCCGCGACTGCCTGCTCGTCGACCTGTGGTCGATGCGCGCGCTCGCGGACCCGCGCGCGTGGAGCCTGGACCGGCTGCACCTGGCGCCGGACGGCCACCGCCGGGTAGCGCTCCGGGCGAGCGAGGTCGTCGGGCTGCCCGTCGACGAGGACTGGCGCGAGCCTCTGCCGTCAGGTCCGGTCCCGTGGGCCGCCGCGTCCCGTTCCGCGGTCCTGTCCCCGTCCGCGGTCCTGTCCCGTTCCGTGGTCCTGTCCCGGTCCGCCGCCTGGCTGGCGGCGCGGCGGGTGGACGCGCGCTGGGCCCGGGAGCATGCCGCGCCCTGGGTCGGCAGGCGGCTGCGCGGCGCTTCCACCGGAGACGGCGTGCCCCCCAAGCGCCCCGACCTGCTCCCGCTGTAGCGGAACGGCAGGCGCCACGGCACGCTATAGGCTGCTGCGTTCGGTGGGTCTGTCGGCCGGGAGGCAACGTGTCCGCTACGTTCATCACGTCTTTGACCGCCCTGGGACCTGGCCCTCGGGTGGCGGTGAAGGACCTGATCGACGTGGCGGGAATGCCGACCACGGCGGGGTCGCGGGTCCTCGCCGACGCCGGAGTTCCGGCCTCGGGTGACGCGGCCTGTCTGGCCGGGCTGCGAGCCGCGGGTGCCCAGATCGTGGGCAAGGCGAACTTGCACGAGCTGGCGCTCGGCGTCACCGGGATCAACCCATGGTTCGGCACGCCGACGAACCCGCTGGATGCCTCGCTCGCGCCGGGGGGATCCTCGGGACGGACACCGGCGGGTCGATCCGCATTCCGGCGGCGTGCTGCGGAGTCTGCGGGCTGAAGACAACGTGGGGACGCATCCCGGTCGCTGGGGTTCGTCCGCTGGCCCCGAGCCTGGACACGGTGGGGCCGATGGCGGCCGACGTGGCTGGGCTGGTCGTCGGCATGCAGCTCCTGGAGCCCGGATTCGCCCTGGTCCCGGAGGCCGGCTCGCCCCGGGTGGGCCGGCTGCGGGTCCCCGCCGCGCCGGAGGTCGAGGACGCCGTGACCCAGGCGCTGCGCGCCACGTCCTGGGAAATCAGTGACCTCGATCCCGGCGAGTGGCTCACCGCGACGAGGTGGGCGTCGTCCCTGCTCGTGGCGGAGGCCTATCAGGCCAACCGGAAGATATTCGATCACGACGCCGGCCGGCTCTCTGCTGACGTCGCCCGGCGCCTGGACGCCGGCCGCCGGGTTACGCCGGCGGCACTGACCGCGGCGGCCGGAGCCCGGGCTCACTGGCGTACCCAGCTGACGGCCCTCTTCGCCCGGTTCGATCTGCTGGCCGCACCGACGCTGGCGATCCTGCCGCCGAAGCTGGCCAGCGCGGACGAGCTGCTGGTGGCCCGGCACACGCTTCCGGCCAACCTGGCCGGCGTGCCCGCGCTCGCGCTTCCCATCCCGGCCCGCGGGCCACTGCCCGCCAGCCTTCAGCTGGTGTCCGCGTGGGGCAGCGAGGAGCGCCTGCTCGCCGCCGGGGCGGCCGTCGAGGCCGCCATCGCCGCCGCCTAGATGTGCTCGCGGAGCTTGCTCCGAGAGCAGCCGTTGAAGGGGGTCGTCGCGGTCGGGCCCAGGGCTGATACTGACGCTCAGGTTTATCTGGCGCCTGGCGGGCGGGCCCAGGGCCGGAATCTGTACCCTTCAGCCATGCCGTCCACGGAGCCCAGGCCATACTCCGCCACGAGGGTAGCGCGGCACGCCGCCGGCCGGCCCCGGAGCGCCCGCCCTTCACTGAAGGCCCGCACCCCGCTCAGCGTGTCTCGGGGAGCACTCAGGGTTCCCGAGATTACCGTCTACTTCTGGGTCATCAAGGGCCTGTCCACGGCCCTGGGCGAGTCCACCTCTGACTACCTCGTGCACAAGATCCATCCCGTCCCGGCGGTGGGTCTCGGGTTCATCGGATTCGTGGTCGCGCTGGCGCTGCAGTTCTCGATGCGCCGCTACATGGCCTGGACCTACTGGTTCGCCGTCGTCATGGTCGGCGTGTTCGGCACGATGTGCGCGGACGTGCTCCACGTCGGCTTCCACGTCCCCTACATCGCGTCATCGGTGCTGTACGCGGTGCTGCTCGCCGCGGTCTTCGTGGCCTGGCAGCGGACCGAGCGGACGCTCTCGATCCACAGCATCGACACCCCGCGCCGGGAGGCGTTCTACTGGGCGGCCGTGGTGGCGACGTTCGCGACGGGCACCGCGGTCGGGGACCTCACGGCCTATAGCTTCCACCTGGGGTACGGCTACTCCATGGTGCTGTTCGCCGCGCTGATCGTCATCCCCGCCGTCGGGTACCGGTGGCTCGGCTGGAACCCGATCGGATCGTTCTGGTTCGCGTACGTCATCACCCGCCCGCTCGGCGCCTCGTTCGCCGACTGGGTCGGCAAGCCCGCCAGCGTGAGCGGCCTAGGGTGGGGCGGCGGACGGGTCAGCCTGGTCCTCACGGTCGCGATCGCCTGCCTCGTCGCCTACCTCGCGATCACGCGCAGGGACGTGCAGCGCGCCGGGCGGCTCACGTAGGCGGCGAGACTGCTCCCCACGCCCGGTTGTCGCCCTTCAGCGGCCGGCCCAGTGACCGCCGGCCGGGGTCAGCGGCGAGCCAGCTGCTCGCGTACCTGGCGCTTGATCCGGGCCAGCATCGCGGCCAGGCCCCGCAGCCGCAGCGGGCTCACCAGGTCCCGCAGCCCGAGCTGGCTGGAGAACTCGCCCGGCGTGTCCAGGATCTCGTCCGCGCCCAGCCCGTCCAGCCCGGCGTGCAGGATGCCCGCGAAGCCGCGGGTGGTCGGCGCCTCCGGGGGCGCGTCGAAGAACAGGTGAACGGTGCCGTCGTCGTCCACCTCGGCGGCCAGGAACAGCGGCGACTGGCACTCCGGCACCTGCTCGAGCAGGTCGCGATGCTCGGCGTACCGCTCAGGGAGGGGAGGCAGCTCGCGGGAGAACTCCAGCAGCAGCTGCAGCCGGTCCCGGTCCGGCATCGCACTGAAGTCCTCGGCGATCTCCCGCAGCCGTGGATGGAGCGTCTCGGCCGTCACGGATTCTCACCCCGGGCGATGGGGACCCGGACGGAGTTCCCCCACTCGGTCCAGGAGCCGTCGTAGTTGCGCACGTGCGGATAGCCCAGCAGGTAGTGGAGCACGAACCAGGTGTGGCTGGACCGCTCGCCGATCCGGCAGTACACCACGACGTCGTCGTCCGGGCGCAGCCCGACCTCGCCGGCGTAGATTGCCTCGAGCTCCTTGAGGGAACGGAATGTCGCGTCGTCGGCCGCGGCGCGTGCCCAGGGGACGTTCCTGGCCCCCGGGATATGGCCGCCGCGCACCGCTCCCTCCTGCGGGTAGTCGGGCATGTGCAGCAGCTCGCCGGTGTACTCGCCGGGGGAGCGCACGTCGATCAGCGGCTGGCCCAGGTGGGCCAGGACCTCGTCCCGGAACGCGCGGATCTCGGTGTCGTCGCGCTCGACGACCGGATAGTCCGCCCGGGGCCGCTGCGGCACGTCGGTGTTAAGCGGCCGACCCTCCGCAATCCACTTCGCGCGCCCGCCGTCGACGAGGCGCAGGTCCGGATGCCTGAACAGCGTGCACACCCACAGGGCGTACGCCGCCCACCAGTTGTTCTTGTCGCCGTAGAGGACCAGCGTGGTGTCGCGCGTGATCCCCCTCTCCGACATCAGCCGGGCGAAGCCCGCGCCGTCGACGTAGTCGCGGGTGAGCGGGTCGTTGAGCTCGGTGTGCCAGTCGAGCTTCACCGCGCCGGGGATGTGGCCGGTCTCGTACAGCAGCACGTCCTCGTCGGACTCGGCGACGACCAGGCCGGGATCGTCGAGGTGCTCGGCCAGCCACTCGGTCGTGACGAGCATCTCCGGGTGGGCATAGTCCGCGAACCTCGGCGCGGAGTCAAACGGCACCATGGTCACCCTCACCTCTGCTTGCTGTCAGCCCTGCGGTCGCGGGCCGTTCCTCGGTATCCGACATCCATCTTCCACCACGTAACGCACGGGGTGCGCGCCGCCTTCCGCATTCCGCGTGCGTCTTACGCGATCCGCGGCTCCCGCTCCTCCTGGTCCGGCGGCTGCCGCCGTTCGAGCGCGGCCAGCCGGAGCTCGAGCTGGTCGATCCGGTGCCGGAGGATCTCCAGCTGTGCCTCGTCAGCCAGCCGCCGCTGCGCCGTGTGACGCAGTCGCGGTGAGGCCTCGGCGCGGGCTGCAACGAGATCGAGCGGTACCAGCCGCTGCGGCCCGTGCGGCCCGTCGACGAGCCGGGACGGGATCTGCCCGGTCCGGTACCAGCTGCGCAGGGCGGCGCGGGAAACACCGGTGTCGCCGGCTGCCTGTTCGAGCGTCGCCCAGTCCGAGCCCTCGAGCTGGGCGTTCAGCTCGAGCTCGAGTTCCCACGCGTCGAGCCGGTCCTCCCAGTCCATGACTCCCCGATCCTCCCCACTCGGGCCGCAACACGGGCCGCTGCGCTCTGCAACCATATTAATAGCATGGTATTGACTAGGTACAAAATCCGATGCACTGTGGCTTCATGTTTGAGCGATTCACGAACCGCGCCCGTCACGTCGTCGTGCTGGCCCAGGAAGAGGCCCGGCAACTGCAGCACAACTACATCGGCACCGAGCACATCCTGCTCGGGCTGCTCGGCGAGCCCGGCGGGATCGCTGCCCAGGCCCTAGACCGCTTCGGCATGTCGCTGGCCGGGGCCCGGGAGGAGGTCAAGGCCGTTGTCGGCACCGGGAACAAGACGATTAGCGGGCACATCCCGTTCACCCCGCGGGCGAAGAAGACCCTCGAGCTCGCGCTCCGCGAGTCCCTGCAACTACGCCACAACAACTACATCGGCACCGAGCACATCCTGCTCGGGCTGATACGAGAAGGCGACGGGGTCGCCGCGAAGATCCTGAAGGACCACGCCGACCTCCTGGCGGTCCGGATGGCAGTGCTCGACCTGCTGCCCGCGGCGCAGTCCCAGGCTGCCCGGAGCCGTCGCTGGCTGCGCCGCCGAGCTGCGGCTGGCTTCGGCGAGCCGGGCGAGCCGGGCGAGCCGGGAGAGACAACGGAGCTGCGCACCACGCCGGCCGCCGACACCAGCCTGGATGAAGCGGCGCGGCTGGCCGGATCGCATCCGGTCGGGTCGCATCACCTGCTGCTCGCCGCCCTGGGCGATCCCGATACCGCGGCGGCCCGGGCTCTGGCGGCTCTCGGCGTCGATCTCGAGCAGGCCAGGGAGGCGCTGCGCGGCGCCGACGTCACCGGCACCAGCGACGAGCCTCCTGAGGAAGCGGGCCGGCGCCAGATGCTGATCCGCGTCGCCGAGGACCGTCTCACGATCGAGGCCAACGACGAGGTGATGGTCCGCCTCGGCCGCGCCGTGATCGAGGCACTCGGCGACCAGGTTGGCCCGCCCGACACCATCCGCGGCGACCTGCCCGCCAGCGCCAGCCTCAGCAACGTCTGGCAAGCACTCCGGGACAGCCTCGAGGACATCCGCCGGCGCACGACCTCGTCCGCCGACTCCCCGGGACCAGCCAGGCGCAAGCCCGTCGAGCCCGGATCCGAAGTCGCCTAGGGCCGGAGCGCGGCCCCCGGTTCCAGAGGCCGACCCTGGCTCGGCGGCCCGCCCTGGGCCAGCCGGCGGGGCGCCGGACATGGCGGACCCGGGGTGTCATGGAGGGAACCTCAACGCTGGGCCTGCTGCCCACCAGGGTGGCCGACTCGCACCCTCTGTGGCCGGCTCTTCGGTCAGACATCGCCCGGGTCCGCTCACCACGCTACGCCGGCCCGCGCGGGGAGTCACGGGCCCGGGCGTGATTCGGTCGGCTCAGGCGTTCAGGAAGGCCAGGACGGCCAGCACCCGGCGGTTGTCGTCGGTCGACGGCGCCAGGTCCAGCTTGGCGAAGATGCTGGTGCTGTGCTTGCCGACCGCCTTCTCCGAGATGAACAGCCGCTGCGCGATCGCGCTGTTGGAGCGGCCTTCGGCCATCAGCTCGAGCACCTCCCGCTCCCGCGCGGTCAGCCGGGCCATCGGCTCGTCGCGGGAGCGGCGGCCCAGAAGCTTGGCGACTACCTCGGGGTCCATCACCGTTCCGCCGCCGGCGACGGTGCGGATCGCGTCGATGAACTGGTCGTCGTTGAACACGCGGTCCTTGAGCAGGTATCCGACTCCGCCCTCCTGGTCGGCCAGCAGCTCCCGGGCGTACAGCTGCTCCACGTACTGGGACAACACCAGCACCGGCAGGCCGGGAATCTGGCGCCGGGCCTCCAGCGCGGCGCGCAGGCCGTCGTCGGTCAGCGTCGGCGGGAGCCGGACGTCGACGATCGCCACGTCGGGGTGGTACTCGATCAGCGCGCGCAGCAGTGCGGGGGCGTCCTCGACGGCGGCGGCGATCTCGAAGTCGTGCGCCTCGAGGAGCCGGACCAGCCCGTCCCTCAGCAGGAAGAGGTCCTCGGCGAGGACAGCGCGCACGGTACCTCCATGACGATCATGGTCGGCCCGCCAGGCGGGCTGCTCACGGCCAGGATGCCGTCGAATGTACCCAGCCGCCGCTCGATCCCGGCCAGCCCGCTGCCCCGGGCCGGGTCCGCGCCGCCGGTTCCGTCGTCGGTCACGGTGATCCGCAGCAGGCCGGGGGAGCGCGGGGCGCGGAAGCGTGCGCGGGAGGCGGGCCGGCTGACCGAGTGCCGGATCCGGACCTGGACCTGGCGGGCGCCGGAGTGCTTGACCGCGTTGGCCAGGGCCTCGGCCACGGCGAAGTAGCATGCGGACTCGACCGGCGCCTCAAGCCGGCCCGGCAGCTCGATGTCGGTCTCGGTGCGCAGCGCGGTGTCCAGGGCCAGTGCCCGGATCGCGTCGCCCAGGCCGCGGTCGGCCAGCACCGGCGGGTAGATGCCGCGCACGAGGTTGCGCAGCTCGGTCAGGGCCCGGGAAGAGGTTTCCCTGGCCTCGCCGACCAGGGCGATCGCGCTCTCAGGTTCATGCCAAGGGCGACCAGGCGGGCCTGCGCCCCGTCGTGCAGGTCCCGCTCGACCCGCCGCAGCTCGGCTGCGGCGCTGTCCACCGCGTCGGCCCGGGTCTGGGTGAGCTGCTCCACCCGGCCCGCGAGCTCGGCGTCCGGCTCCGGCTGGAGCAGCAACCGCGCGTGCGCGACGATCGTGCGCGGGGCCAGCCAGAGCCCGAAGGCCAGCAACAGCCCTGCACCCCGGCCACGATCGCCATCTGCCGGCTGTCGATCAGGACGACGCCGTATCGGAGGTCGGTGTAGAAGGTGGTTATCGGCGCGCCGTAGGGCCAGAACGCGGCTTCCGCGATCCCGTACAGCCCGAGCGCCACCAGGCCGGCCGCGGCCAGGTCCGCCGCGGCGGCGGGGACGCGCAGCGCCAGGATCAGCGTGATCACCACGAAGGCGGCGTTCCACCCGAGGCTCCCCCAGCCCTGGCTCATCCAGTAGTTCGGGCCGAACAGCTCCATGAGCATGGCCGTCACCGGGAGCAGCAGCCAGCGCCAGCGCACGGGCCACGCGAGCAGCCCCCTGGCGCCGGACCGCCTGCGGACCTGGCGCCAGAGCAGCCACAAGCCCACCCCGAGGAACGCGTGCGCCTCGGGCAGGATGAGGACGATCTGCCAGGATCCCGGCTCGATCTTCACCACGCCGTAGAGCACGGTGTAGAACCAGTAGCCGCGCAAAGCGGCCCGGAGCACCCAGAAGCCGTAGAGCCCGAGCGCGACGAGTGCGGCCGGCACCAGGGTGCCGGCCAGCCACGGCCCCAGGATCAGCACTAGCCCGGCTATCGCCACTGCCCCGAGCGTTCCCCAGCGGTTCGCGCCAAGGCCGAACATGCTGATCGCCAGGGCGAGCAGGCCCAGGCTCCAGCCGAGCTCGCGAAGGCGACCCCGCGGGGTCTTCGGGCCGGTACCGCTGGCCTCCATCCGGCGCACGCCGAGCCAGATGCACACTGCGACGTAGGCCGCGACTCCGATCGCATACGTCACCATGCCGCGCTCCCTGCTTGGCTCACCGCGACGCCGCCATCTGCGTGGACAGCGCGCACGGCACCTCCATGATGATCATGGTCGGCCCGCCGGGCGGGCTGCTCACGGCCAGGATGCCGTCGAACGTGGCCAGCCGCCGCTCGACACCCCGCAGACCGGTGCCCCGAGCTGGGTCCGCGCCGCCGATACCGTCGTCGATCACGGTGATGCGCAGCAGGCCGGGGGAGCGCAGGACGCTGGAGCGCGCCCGGGAGGCGGGCCCGCCGGACGAGTGCCGGATCCGGACCTGGACCTGGCGGGCGCCGGAGTGCTTGACCGCGTTGGCCAGGGCCTCGGCGACGGCGAAGTAGCACGCGGCCTCGACCGGCGCGTCGAGCCGGCCCGGGAGGTCGATGTCGGTCTCGGTGCGCAGCGGCGTGTCCAGGGCCAGGGCCCGGATTGCGTCGCCCAGGCCGCGGTCGGCCAGCACCGGCGGGTAGATGCCGCGGACCAGGTCGCGCAGCTCGTTCAGGGCCCTCGACGAGGTCTGGATGGCCTCGGCGAGCAGGGCGAGCGCAGCCCGTGGGCTGGTTTCCACCATCCGCTCGGCCGCCCGCAGGCTCATGCCGAGCGCGACCAGCCGGGCCTGCGCCCCGTCGTGCAGGTCCCGCTCGACCCGCCGGAGCTCGGCGGCCGCGGAATCCACTGCCTCGGCCCGGGTCTGGGTCAGCTGTTCTACCCGGCCCGTCAGCGCGGTGTCCTCCCGCAGCAGCAGCTTCGCATGGGCGCCGATCGTCCGGGGCGCCAGCCACAGGCCGAACGCCAGGATCGCCGCGCCCTGGACACCGGCCAGCATGGCCAGCGGCGGCGGGATGCTCCCCGTTTCGTAGTAGTACGGAGAGATGAGGCCGAGCGACCCGGCGACGATAGGCGGCGGGTGTACCGCGAAGGCAACGACGCACAGTCCGAGGAGGATGAGCCCGGCCGACGCCACGTCCGCTACCGCCCGAGGGGCCAGGACAAGGAGGCCCACCACGAGCGCGGCCGCGGTCGCGACCGTCCACTGCAGGCCGTACCACGGGGTGAGCAGGACGACCATCACGCCCAGCACGGCGGACAACAGCAGTCCCCACCGGTGCGGTGGCGCGGCTGCCGCCTGGGCCAGGCGGGACCGGCGGTGCATCGCGCGCCAGGTCAGCCAGGCCGCGGTCGCCAGGAACCCGCAGGCCAGCAGCAGCAGCGCCGCGCGCCACGACATCGCGCCTGGATAAGCGCTGAAGCCCTGGCCGCTCGGCTGGGCCAGCAGGAGGCCGAGCCCGGTCAGCCCGATGCCCGCCAAGGCGAACGGCAGCAGGCGTCGAGCCGGCGGCAGCACGAAGACGATCAACAGCCCGTTAACTGCCAGGGCGGCGAGCGCAGGGACGCTCAGAGGGCTGTCGAACGTCGCGAACCCGGCCAGCGTGACGACAAGCAGGGCCAAACCCCAGCCAAGCTCCCCCAGGAGCTCCCGCGGCGTCGCGGGGCCGGGGACGCCGGCCCTCAATCTTGCGCACGCGAAGCCAGACGCACACAGCGGCGCAGGCCGCGATGAGGATAGCCATCTCGTCATGCGGTCCATGGTGGCCGACGGCACCCGGACGCCGCCATGGGCCCGGGCCCCCTCCCCGGGTAGGCAAATGCCTACCGCGCCGGGGCGAGACGGCAGCGCAAACGGAGCGTCGCGTACACCTGGAAAGAAGCCGACACCTACACCCGGCGGCCGACATCGTAGCCTGACCGTCCACAGCCAAGGCTGCTCGTCCCGTGTTATCCACGGCAACTCTGCCGCCCCGGTGCCGGTCCCGGCCCGCCCGTCATCCTGATCGGCGTGCCCGTCGAACTGCCCGAGGACTGCGTCGCGCTGCTGCAACTGCAGCGCGGCGTGATCGCGCGCTGGCAGGCCGAGGCGGCGGGGCTTGCTCCGGACCTCGTCAGGGCGAAGCTGCGCGGCGGACGGTGGCAGCCGCTCTATCGCGGTATCTACGCGACCTTTACCGGCGAGCCGTCCCGGGCCGCATGGCAGTGGGCAGCGCTACTGCGGGTCGGCGAGGGCGCGGCGCTGAGCCGCTACACCGCGGCCGAGATAGACAGGCTGACCGACCGGGTCAGCAACGTCATTCACGTGACCATCGGCCATGACCGGAGGGTTCAGCCCGACGAGCAGGCACCTACACCCTCGGCTCCGCGCATCATGCTGCACCGGTCTGGGCGGATCGCAGTGTCGCGCCATCCCGCCAGGACACCGCCGCGCACCCGTATCGCGGAAACGGTGATCGACCTGACCCAGCTGGCAGCCAACTTCGACGACGTGCTTGGCTGGCTCAGCCGCGGCTGCGGCCGCGGGCTGACCACGCCGGATCAGCTCCGCTCGGCGGTCGCCGCGAGGCGCAAGATGCGCTGGAGGCGGGAGATCCTCATTGCCCTGGGCGATGTGGCGGCAGGCGCGCATTCGCCCCTGGAGTATCACTTCGTGCACGGAGTCGAGGAGGCCCACGGACTGCCCGCCGCCAAGCGCCAGGTCCAGCTCACCACGCAGACCGGACGGCGGTACCTGGACAACCTGTACGCCGCGTTCGCCGTCGGAGTCGAACTCGACGGCCGCGCCTACCATCCAGCCGAGACTCGCTGGGACGACCTGCACCGGGACAATTACTGCGCGGCCGTCGGCCTGATCATCTTGCGCTACTCCTGGGCCGACGTGACGGAGCGCCGCTGCTCGACCGCTACCGAGCTGGCCCGGGTGCTCAGCCAGCGGGGCTGGCCCGGCTCCCTCCGCCGCTGCGGCCCGTCCTGCACGGCGGCCCTTCCATGATCGGGGCGACTAATGCGCGATTACGGGGACAAAGTCTCCCCGATGATGGACGACCCCCTCAGGGCGCGAGGTCGGTGAGGATCTCCTCCAGCCTGGCCAGCTCCGCCGCGATCCACGGCAGCGCCAGCGGGTCGGACGCGGCCAGGGCGGCCTCCTGCTTCTCGTCGCTGTCGCCGTAGAGCAGCCCGGTGGCCAGCCGCAGCCTCAGGGCTCGCGCGCTCTCACCGAACGCGCTGCCCGGCAGGGTCCCGGCGCCGTACCGGTCAAGCAGCAGCTCGGCCAGGCCCGCGCCGGTCGTGACGCCGTGGCGGCGGGCCAGGTGCTCGCGCCAGGGCTCGAAGTCGGGATAGACGTAGAACGCCGCCTGCGGGGACGGAACATCAAGCCCGGCCGCGCGGCAGATGCGGGCCACGGCCTGGCAGACGGCGGCGTGCAGCGACCGGCTCCTTGATACGCGTTCGGAAAGCTCCCGAGGCTCGCTGAAGGCCAGGGCCGCGGCCTGCTGGATCGGGGCGGCGGGCGCGGACCAGATTTCGCTGCAGATGCCGACCAGCTGGCCCTGCAGCCAGGAGCCGAGCGGGCCCTCCGGCAGCCGGGCCACGCCGATCCGCCAGCCGCCCAGGGCGAGGTTCTTGCTGAGCGCCGTGGTGACGACGGTCCGCTGCGGGGCCACGACGGCCGGGCTGAGCACTGGCATCGCGGGATCGTGCACCAGGTCGCGGTAGATCTCGTCGGAGATGATGATCAGGTCGTGCTCGGCGGCCACCTCACAGAACGCCCGCACCGTGGCAGGCCGGGGCAGCCTGCCGGTCGGGTTGTCGGGCAGCGTGACGACCACCGACCGGATCTCGCGCCCGGTGGCCTTGGCCCGCGCGACGGCCGCGGCGAGCCCGGCCGGGTCGCAGATGCCGCCCTCGCCCGGCGCGGCGGGCACGAAATGCGGACGGACGCCGATCAGGCTGGCCTGCGCGGCGTAGCTGACCCAGCTCGGCCGGGGCACCGCCACGTCCGCGCCGATCGCCAGCAGCAGGCCGAACAGCAGCGGCTTGCTGCCCGGCCCGCAGACGACCGAGCCCGGGCCGGTCGGCAGCCCGCGCCGCTGCCAGTACCCAGCAGCGGCCGAGCGCAGCGCCTCGAGCCCGGCCACCGGGCCGTAGCTGTTGCTCGCGGTGGCCGCGGCCAGCGCGTCGCGCAGCGCCGCAGGGGCGGGCAGGCCCGCCTCCCCGAACGCCAGCGGCAGCACCGGCTGTCCCCGGCTGCGCCTGGCGGCCATTGCCTCGTTCGCCGCGAGGGTGGGCGAGACCGGCCTGTGCTCCGCCCCTGCACGTGCCGCGCCGGGCGGCACGGTCAGCGGGTCGGCGAGCGGCGTGGCCAAGGGCGGGTGGGCCGGAATTAGCGGGTAGGGGGGAGCCGGCGTGACGGTCCCGAAAGGCATGGGGGAACTCCAAGCTGCGGGGGTGGGGCGATGCGAGCAAGGCTCCTGCGCCTGCATCAGCAAGTACAACAACTGCGCTCACCAGGATGTATCCCCTTGAGCATAAGAGCAACCCTCACATGTCTGTGGCAGAGGGTAAGCTTCTCTTATGCTAGACACGCACCGGCTGCGGCTGCTCAGGGAATTCGCCGAGCGCGGGACCATCGCGGCCACCGCCGCGGCGCTCGGTTACACGCCGTCCGCGGTCTCGCAGCAGCTGGCCGCGCTGGAGCGGGAAGCGGGGGCGGTCCTGCTGGACCGGACCGCCCGCGCGGCCGAGCTGACCGACGCGGGACGGCGGCTGGCCGAGCATGCCGAGCGCATCCTTGCCCTGATCGAGGCGGCCGAGGCTGATCTTTCCGCGGCCGGGCCGACCGGGCGGGTGACCGTCACGGCCTTTCCCACAGCGGCCGTCGCGTTCGGCCCCGCGCTGGTCCGGCGCGTGCGCGCGCACCCCGGGCTCACTCTCCTCCTGCGCGAAACGCAGCGCGAGGAGGGCCTGCGGCTGGTCCGGACCGGCGAGGTCGACGTGGCCCTGGTGGCCGACTGGTCCGGGCGGCTGGCCAACGCGGATTCCCGGGCGGGCGTGGAAGGCAGCCTGCTGCAGTTCTACCGGCTGATCCGCGATCCCCTGGTACTGGTGCTCCCGCGCGGCCACCCGGCGGCCGACCCGGCAGTCCAGATCGATCTGGACAAGCTGCGCGACGAGCCGTGGCTGGCCGCGCCCGCCGGGGAGCCCTCCCGCCAGGCTGTGGACAGGCTGCTGGCCAGCACGGGCGGAATGCCCCCGGCCCCATGGGAGTTCGAGGGCCTGTCAACGATCCTCAGCCTGGTCGCGCACGGCATCGGGATCGCGGCGCTGCCCCGGCTCACCCTGGCCGCCGGGGACCGGCGGGTAGCGGTGCGCGAGCTGCCCGGGGGGCCCCCGCCGCGCGATGTGTACGCGGTGGCGCGGGCATCGAGCGTGCGACGGCCATCGGTGGCGGTGATGCTCGCGGCGCTCGACGCGGCCGCGGGGCGGCTGGGCCGGTAGCGCTCAGGCGTCGCGCTCGGGGCGGGGGAGTCAGGTCGGGCCTGGTGTCAGGCGCGCCGTTTACGGGTCGCGCTCGATCGGGCAGGTCATGCACCGCGGGCCGCCCCTTCCGCGGCCGAGTTCGCTGCCCCGCACGGTCACCACCTCGATTCCGTTCTCACGCAGGTAGGCGTTGGTGGTGACGTTCCGATCATAGGCAATCACGAGGCCGGGGGAGACCGCGAGCACGTTGCAGCCGTCGTCCCACTGCTCGCGCTGCGCCGAGTGGACGTCCTGGGTCGCGGTGAGCACCGAGATGCTGCCGAGGCCGAGTGCCCCGGCGATCGCGGCGTGCATGTCCTCGGGCGGATGGTCGGTGACCTTGACCTCTAGCGGCCCGCTGCCCGGCTCGACGGTGTACGACGGCAGCATCCCGAGCCCGGCGTACTTCACGAACACCCCGTAGTCGGCCATGGTCAGCACGGTGTCCAGGTGCATGAACGCGCGTGCCTTCGGCATGTCGATGGCCAGCAGCCGGTCGGCGGCCGCCGCGGAGAAGAGCCGGTGCGCGAGCATCTCGACGGCCTGCGGCTGGGTCCGCTCGCTCATCCCGACCAGCACCGCGCCGTTGCCGAGCACCAGGATGTCGCCACCCTCGATCGTGGCTGGCTCGGCGTCCTCCCCCTGCAGCCAGATCTCGAACCCGCCGGACGCGAACATCGGATGCCACCGGTACATCGCCTGGTCGCTGACCGTCTCCCGCATCCGGGCCCGCCGCCGCATGGCGTTGACCGACACCCCGCCGTAGATCCAGCTCGAGGTGTCGCGCTGGTAAAGCAGGTTCGGCAGCGGGGCCAGGACGAAGCCGTCGGGATCGAGCGAGTGGAAGGCGATGCTCTTCGGCTCGTCACCAAGCTCGAGGATCTCGCGCTTGGTAATGCCGCCGATCAGGAACCGCGCCAGGTCCGGCGCGCCGAGCCCGTCCAGGGCGCCGCGCAGCGCGTCGGCGGCCAGCGGCCCGTGCCGCCGCGGGTCGAACACCCGGTCCATGACGTAGGCCCGCGCCTCGCCGATCTCCAGCGTCTGCGCGAACAGCTCCGCGTAGTAGTGCACGATGACCCCGTGGTCGCGCAGTGCCCGGGCGAACGCGTCGTGCTCGGCCTGCGCCTCGGCCACCCAGAGCACGTCGTCGAACAGCAGGTCGGCGGCGTTGTCCGGGGTCAGCCGCTTGAGCTCAAGCTCGGGCCGGTGCAGGATGACCTGGCGCAGGCGGCCGACCTCCGAGTCCACGTGGAACATGCCTCCCAGACTAGGCTGCCGCCGTGGATCTAGATCTCTCCCTGGCCGCGCCGGACCTGACCGCGCGGCTGGTCGACATCGAGTCCGTCAGCGGATCCGAGGGGCCGCTGGCCGACACGATCGAGGCGGCGCTGCGCCGGCTGCCACACCTTGCCGTGCATCGCGACGGCAACGTCGTGGTGGCGCGCACCGCCCTCGGACGGGCCCAGCGGGTGGTGCTGGCGGGGCACATCGACACCGTGCCCGTCGCGGGCAATCTCCCGTCCCGGGTTCAGGCGGGCCTCCTCTACGGCTGCGGCAGCTGCGACATGAAGGCCGGGGTCGCCGTCCAGCTCCGCCTCGCCGCGCTGGTCGCCGAGCCGGGCCGGGATGTGACGTACGTGTTCTACGACTGCGAGGAGATCGAGGCGGAGCGCAACGGCCTGCTCAGGCTCAGCCGCGGCCGCCCGGAGCTGCTCGCGGGAGACTTCGCGGTGCTGATGGAGCCCACCGGCGGCGTGGTCGAGGGGGGCTGCCAGGGAACGATGCGGGCCGAGATCCGGGCCTGGCTGGGGATTAACGCCATCCACGAGGCCGGCCGGATCCTCGACGTGCTCCGCGCCTACCAGGCCCGCGAGCCCGACGTAGACGGGCTGGCCTATCACGAGGGCCTGAACGCGGTCGGGATCAGCGGCGGCGTAGCCGGGAACGTGATTCCCGACGAGTGCGTGGTCACGGTCAACTTCCGGTTCGCGCCCGATCGGTCGGCCGCCGGCGCCGAGGCACACCTGCGCGAGGTCTTCGCCGGATGGGAGGTGGCGGTGACCGACGCGGCCGGCGGCGCCCGGCCCGGGCTGGCCGATCCCGCGGTGGCATCGTTCGTGACCGCCATGGGCGGCGCGCCGCGGGCCAAGCTCGGCTGGACCGACGTCGCCAGGTTCGACGCGCTCGGGGTGCCCGCGGTCAACTACGGTCCGGGCGATCCCCAGCTCGCGCACCGCGCCGACGAGCACGTCAAGATCACGGCCATCGCCGAGTGCGAGGCCAGGATGAGGGCCTGGCTCACGGCCTGACGGCGGCTGACCGCCGATCGCCCGCTAACTCGCCAGGCTCTATGTCGGCGGGTGCTGGATCAGGCCCACGCTGCTGACGTGGTGTTGGCCGGATGTGTCTACCCAGGCGACGGAGACCGTGGCACCGGCGCGATAGCGCAGCAGAATAGTGGTCAGCGACTCGGGCGAGCCCACCGCATGCCCGTCCACCGCCGTGATGACATCCCCAGCGGTGATGCCGGTCAAGGCGACGGGGGTGTTGCAGAGCGTGCCAAGAACCAGTGTGCCGATATCGACCGGGGCAATCGTCTGTGGCACTCCGCTATAGTTCAGCCCGGTTGCCACGCATGATGTGTTAGCTGGAGCCGCTGACCCGCCCTGAACAGCAAGCTCCAGCTGGCGCTGCTGCGCCGGGCTCTTCGGAGCGGATGCCTGCTTGGACGGCACCATTACACCGAGGAATCCCGTGGCGCCGATCGTGATCGTGGAGCTGGCCTTGCCGTTCCTGATCTGATTGGCGATGGAGAGCGCGCGGTTGATCGGGATCGCGAAGCCGACGTCGGAGGCCTGGTTGCCGAGGCTCCCGGCCGACGCGGCCGTGTCCATGCCGAC
>WNFM01292036.1_pt1 | contig 43640 bp, 38 predicted proteins | sample 5400271 | NCBI WGS metagenome assembly WNFM01 (sample SAMN13153352, study PRJNA577476) | soil metagenome | isolation source: 60 cm saprolite on Douglas fir-dominated hillslope | place: USA:California | collected 2013-09-17
GATCAGAAACAGCACGAGTCCGATCAGGAACAGACGCTTGCGTCCGAACCGGTCACCAAATGTGCCGGCGGTGAGCATGAGGACGGCAAAGGGCAAGGTATAGGCGTCAACAGTCCATTGCAGGTCCGACAGGCTCGTGTGGAGATCGACCTGGATCTTTGGCAGTGCCAGGGTGACAATGGACGTATCCAGGAGAATCATAAAAGCTCCAAGACAGGTCACCACCAACGTAATCACTTTGTTGGTGCGATGTACCTCACTCATTATTTACTCCATCTTTTGCAAAAAACACTGTAGAAGTGAAGAAAACTCTCTGTGAGTTTCCAACAGGACAGGTCGCGCGCCTTTCGCAAGCGGTTTGCGAGAGGTGCCGATCATGTTCCACTCATAGAACACCACTTTGGTCCCAAACTCATCGCAGATTGATACCAATTAGGCCTCTGAGGTGCAACGCAACGGAAAAGGACGTTAGTACCCTCAGAGGCCTGGTATGAATATGCTCGATATGATATGATGGGGTGCATACAATCCATACTCTGATAGCGACAACGCTTCTATAGAAAGGAGCCTACCATATGGGATTTCATATGCTAGACCTGGTTTTCATTGCGCTTATTGGGCTGGCAATCTTTGGTCCCAAGGCTCTACAATCGATGGCGCGGAGTGCTGGTAAAAGTGTGAACCATGCCAAAGATCTGAAGAACAAGGTCTTGGCTGAACTGCCAGTTGAAGAATTATCTGAGTTGTCACGCCAGATCCCGCGCGTGCCGACGAATCCGTATCAAGCCGTGGGAATGCTGGTGGCACCAGAAGAAGAGCCAGCGACAAAAACAAGCGAAGAAAAAAAGGATAAACTCTGATGGAGCAATTGACGCAGATGGTCTGTACGGCGTGTCGTAAAGGGGAGCCGACGGTGACAGAGGCGGAGATGGCTGAATTTCAGCCACAGGTGCCGAACTGGCAGGTAATAGATGTCGATGGCATCAAGCGCTTGCAGCGCGTCTTCACCTTCCCCAACTTCGTAGCCGCGCTGGCCTTTACCAACAAAGTGGGTGAACTGGCAGAAGCCGCGGGACATCATCCAGCACTCTTGACGGAATGGGGTAAAACAACGGTGACGTGGTGGACCCACAAGATTCGCGGGCTGCACCGCAACGATTTTATTATGGCAGCAAAGACGGACCAAGTGTATGACCAGGAAAAATCGCAGGCATAAACGGCGATTGCATGTTCACTTCGCTTCTTCGCGTACTTTTCTTACCAACCGCAGCAGGAGCGTCTCAATTTGCTCGCGTGCTTGCTCATCCTTTAGATTGCCCTCGCTATCGAACTTTTCCCAGGCGGCTATGACATGTACCTCGGGTTTAATTAAGACGGGCGTATCCAGGAATTGAAAGACCTGGCGCAGGTGGGCCTGGGCGCGCACCGTACCAAAGCGGCCTCCTACCCCCATGATTGCCGTTGGCTTGCCTGTGAAGACAGAGTTTGCAGCAGGCCGTGAAGCCCAGTCAATGGCATTTTTAAGCACTCCAGGCATTGAATAATTATATTCAGGCGTTACGATAAATAATGCGTCTGCCTGGCGAATTTTCTCTTTAAAGGTACGAACAGGTGGAGGTTCATCATTTTCGTAATCCTGGTTATAAAGAGGAATTTCATCGAGTGTGATTATTTCCATTTCAGCACCCTCAGGCACCAGTGATTGAGCAACTTTAAGAGCTGCACGGTTATATGAGTTTTTACGCAGGCTCCCGGCGAACCCGAGAATGTGGATAGTTGCTGCCATGGGTACTCCTCTAAGATCAATATACATATATGTATTGTACAGTAACTATTCAAGTACCCTTTTTGCCATTCAAGTACCCTTTTTGCTTGACTCCTCAGCGCCTACGGCGCTTCGCAAGTTTTACATGAATCATCCCAGATTCTGCTAAAAGGCCGAGCTTATCTGTGTGAGGGTGATGAGTTGTGCAGCCGCAGGCTGCACAACTCATCACCCTCACTAAAAAGAGAGCCACCGAAGGTGGCGAAGAGACGTGAATAGTTACATTAAAATTGTAAGGTGAATGCTATAGGTATTAAAATTGTGAGGCGAATGCTATAGGCATTAAAATTGTAAGGTGAATGCTATAGGCATAATTATTGCGAATGTTTGCCAGGGCACAAATCCCACAAACATTCGCAATGATTTAGATTTTATTATTGTCTGCCGAAGCAAAACTTAATTCGCAATGATTCAGGTTTTATTATTGTCCGCTGAAGCAAAACTTAAGCAGTCTGAGCTGCTGCGGCTTCGGGTGCGGCAACTTTCTGCACGACAGCCAGGTCAATTTCGACCTTGACTTCGTCACCGACCAGCACGCCACCGGCCTCAAGACCTACATTCCAGTTCAGGCCGTAATCTTTACGATTAACTTTGCCTTTTACAGCGAAAGCCGCGCGCTGTAGACCGTAGAGATCTTTCAACTGGCCGGCGTATTCCGCGTGGAAGGTCTCCTCCTTGGTAACGCCATGTATAGTCAAGTTGCCAGTAACGCGATATTCGTTATTTCCAACTGGTTCGACTTTGTGGCTCTTAAAGGTGATGGTTGGATACTTTTCCGCATCGAAGAAATCGGCTGAGCGCAGGTGACCGTCGCGTTTCTCATCGCGGGTGTTGATGCTGGCTGCATCTACCTGAGCCTCAATCCATGAATTTTCAGGGTGCTGCTCATCGATTTCGAGTTTGCCGCTCAGAACATCAAACTGTCCTTTAACGGTGCTAATCATCATGTGTTTGACTGCAAATGTCGCTTGTGAATGTGTACTATCTACTTCCCAGGCCATTGTTGTACTCCTTTGTAATATAAGCTGATCTAAAATATGGTACAGCTAAATGATTAGTAGCTAAACTAACCATAATTAACAATACCATAGAAACTTATATTTGTCAAGTTACTAATATTTTGTTAGTTATGTGCTCAAGTATACTGCTTATCCGCCTAGGAGTCTGTGCGCAATTGTATGTGGATTTGCAAATCCGTATTAGCGTTCGAGCAAAGCTACGGCGTAGCAGGCTATACCTTCGTGCCTTCCGGTAAAACCAAGACCATCGGTTGTGGTTGCTTTGACGCTAACCTGGCTTATATCTAGATGCAAATGGGTGGCCAGGTGGCTACGCATGGTTGGAACGTAGGGGGCTAATTTGGGGCGTTCAGCGACTATTGTGGCATCGACGTTGCTGATTTTCCAGTTATGTTGACATAAAAGATCGTAGGTGTAGTCGAGAAAGACTGAGCTGGGTTGATCCTTCCAGCGCATATCATTAGAGGGAAAGTGCCCGCCGATGTCTCCTAGAGCGGCAGCCCCCAGGAGAGCATCGACTATGGCGTGAATGACGGTATCCGCGTCGGAATGGCCCGAAAGGCCATGAGTATAGGGGATGGTCACTCCTCCCAGCACGAGTGGACGGTCAGGGATCAGGGCGTGCACATCGTAACCAGAACCAATACGCATAGTCATGAGTCAAATCCTTGTAGAAGAGCTTCGGCAAGCAGCAGGTCTTCTTGCGTTGTGATTTTTATATTTGTATACGCACCAGGGAAAATGGCAACCGGCTTTCCCAACTGCTCGATCAACGCGGCATCATCGGTGACTTCTTGCTCGGCTGCAGCGCTATGGTGTGCCTGGTGAATGAGCGGAAATGCGAAGACCTGTGGGGTCTGGACGCTCCATAGAAGCGAGCGGTCCAGCGTAGCGCTGACGATGCCATGTTGAACTTGTTTGATCGTGTCTTTTACGGGTACAGCGGCGATGGCCGCACCATGCTCCTGCGCAGCAAACAGACCGGCTTCAAGGATACTGGCAGTAACGAGTGGTCGCGCCCCATCGTGAATCATGACCCATTGTGTGGCAGGGGCAAGTTGCGCGAGCACGTCGAGTCCCGCGCAGACAGAAGCCTGGCGGCGCGAGCCTCCAGGAACAATAGCAGCGATTTTTTGCCAGGCTTCATGCTGACGGAGAGTGTTCGCATCTGCCAGGCGCTCAGCATGAAGCACCAGGATAATGGTGTCTATGCAAGGAGAATTTTCAAAGACGTCGATGGTGCGTGCCAGGGTAATACGTCCGGCCAGGAGATGCCAGAGTTTATCACGTCCCTGCATGCGTCGGCTCGTACCCGCAGCTACAATTATGACGGCAGCTGTATCTTGCATGATTATCGTTGCTTGGCGGGAGACTGAGACGAAGGACTTGCGCCGATATTACCTGATTTGGGATGAGCGAAAATCATGCGTCCAGCGACCGTTTGTAGTACACGTGTAACTGTGACTTCAATGGTCATACTCATAAATTGGCGTCCGCCTTCAACGACGATCATCGTGCCATCATCCAGGTAACCTACCCCCTGGCCAAGTTCTTTGCCTTCTTGCATGATCTTGATATAAATATCTTCACCGGGCAGGAGCACAGGTTTCACAGCGTTAGCCAGTTCGTTGATATTCAGAACTTTCACGCCTTGTAGTTCGGCAACGCGATTGAGGTTAAAGTCGTTCGTGATAATGGGGCAGTGGAGGTTGCGTGCCATTTTAACGAGTTTGCCATCCACCTCTACGACGTCTTCAACATCGGCATCTGTGATTTCTATGGGCACAGTGGCATCCTTCTGCAAGCGATTGAGCATTTCTAAGCCACGCCTACCGCGATTACGACGCATAGTGTCTGCCGAGTCGGCAATACGCTGAAGTTCATTGAGCACAAAGCGGGGTACAACCAGAGCACCCGAGACAAAACCAGTTTGGGTGATATCAGCGATGCGACCATCAATGATGGCGCTGGTATCTAGCAGGATCTGCGTCACAGGAATAACCTGCGAGGCCTGATCTTTGTTCTTCTCTTTATCCTTTTCACGATCCTCGTCGCGCTCGCGTTCACGTACGCGCCGGGTAGTGATGGCCGATTGAAAAAGATGGGCGATATCATTTTTACGCTGTACCGCCAGGGCCACACCCAGTCCTCCGCACAGAACGGTGCCGACAAAGGGGAGAATATGGCCCCAGATGGCCGGCAAATTGGCTAAAGGAATATCAATCAGAAAGGATATGATGAGTCCAACAATGAGTCCGATGACTGCCGCAACCAGGTCACTTGCTGCTGCCTCGCGCATCCAGCGATAGGGAACTACGCTGATAAATGGCGAAATGATAAATGCCAGCAAAGCGCCACCTGCCGCAATGGCAATTACCCAACCAATATTGAGCTCTGGTAACGTATGGTCAAAAAAATAAAATGCGATGACAAATACTATTGCCAACAGCGCCCCAACGAAGCGGGAAATTGTGTTGGTAGACATCCCTACATCCTCCAAAATGGTACATACGTGGATAAGTCGTGGTGCTGAAGCCTGGCTTCAAAAGGCGTACACGCTTTCCAGGTACCTGTGAGGGGCGGCATGAGGCAAGACACGCGGACAGGACAGATAATAAAAACAAAAAGGATAATAGCAAGATCATAAGATTACCAAGCCTGCTGTGCTGCACCATAGAACACGCCCGTTTAGCCGTAAAAATTACGTATGTTGATTACGGAGTATACACCGTCGAGCCTCAGGAATCAATAGTCCTGAGTCCATATAATCTGGCTCTGAAGAAATCCCTTACAAATTGGAGAAAGAATCACCAGTACCAGCATATATCAACATACTCCTTAGTGTAACGCAATCTCTAGCGCAACTGCAAGGGAGCTAGAGGTAATGACTTTGAAATCGTCTGGTAGACCGGCTTCGAGTTCAGCACGCACTTGTGCGCCTTTACCAGCACTGGGAACGATGCAACGTTTGAAGCCCAGCTTGGCTGCCTCGCGCACGCGCAACGGTAGGCGACTCACGGCGCGCAATTCGCCGGAAAGCCCTACTTCACCTATGAGCACCATATCGGCAGGGATATGCTTCTCGCGATAGCTGGAAGCGATAGCAGCAGCTACCCCCAGGTCAATAGCAGGTTCCTCCAGAGTGAAGCCTCCTACGACATTGGCATAGACATCGTGATTGCCAACGGATAGGCCAACGCGTTTTGTCAGTACAGCCAGTAACATCAGCAGGCGATTATACTCTATACCATTGGTGTTGCAACGGGCATTGCCAAAGTTGCTGGGAGTGACCAGGGCCTGTACCTCTACCAGCAGAGGGCGTGTGCCTTCCATACTGACCACGACTACTGAGCCTGTAGCTCCTACAGCTCGGTCGGCCAGGAAGGCTGCAGAGGGATTTGCTACCTCAAGCAGGCCTTCGCCATGCATCTCAAAGACGCCCACTTCGTGTGTCGCTCCAAAACGATTCTTCACGCCACGTAGAAGGCGATAGGTGTGATAGCGTTCGCCCTCGAGATACAACACCGCATCGGCAATATGTTCCAACGCCTTAGGGCCAGCAACCGTTCCCTCCTTGGTAACATGGCCGATAATAAAGATGGGTGTATGTGTACTTTTGGCTAACTGCATAAGGTGGAGCGTACATTCGCGTACCTGGCTAATACTGCCGGGAGCGGAGGTGAGATGGCTGGCCAGCACTGTCTGGATCGAATCCACGACAACCAGCGAGGGCTTCAAACGATTCAGTGCTTCGGCAATCACATCGAGTTCGATGGCTGCAAGCAGATAGAGCCGTTCCCCGCTAATATCCAGGCGTTCGGCACGCATTTTAACCTGTTCAATAGACTCTTCACCGGAGACATAGAGGACTGGTCCAACATTTTTGGCGATGGCGCCCGAGACCTGCAAGAGCAAAGTAGATTTGCCGATACCCGGTTCGCCGCCGATAAGGGTCAGAGAACCTGCCACCAGCCCCCCTCCCAGCACGCGGTCCATTTCTGGGTATCCGACTGAGATACGCTGGTGGGCGAGCGGCTTAATTTCAGGCAGAATGAGCGGTATATGGGTGCCCTGGGCGATATTAGAATTGCCTGATAAGCCCGGACGGCGCTGTTGGGCCGGGCTCTGAGGTATTTCTGCTACCTCCTCCATGCTATTCCATGCTCCACAATCAGGGCATTTACCTACCCATTTGCTCTGTTCCCCACCGCATTGTTGGCAGACAAATTTTATGCGTGTTTTTGGCATGAAAACATTTTATCCCATCAAACTCCAGGACGAACACAAGAAACGCCCCTCCTATGGTACGTATGTAGCAGATTGCACAGACCACCATAGGAGGGGCGTTTCCTTGTATTTGCCCTGGTTTTCCTTCGACAAGGCACCCTTACGAGTACCTGTCAGCTATCCCTGGAGCGTTTCGCTGCCGGAGCCGCTTTCGCTGCCGCCCGCAGAGAGCGCTGCCTCTGGTGTCGCTGGTGCGGACAACTGCTCGATGCGGTTGCGCACCTGGAGAACCAGATCATCGTCGACAACGTTCGCCTCAACCAGGTCTCCTGGATGGAACTTGCCTTGTAGGAGACCTTCTGCCAGGGGATCTTCGACCATTCTCTGGATGGTACGGCGCAAAGGACGCGCACCATACTGAGCATCGAAGCCCTTTTCGATCAAAAAGTCTTTAGAGTTCTGAGGTACGATCAGCTCGATCTGCTGCTCGGTCAATTGTGTACGTACACGATTGAGCAACAGGTCGACGATGGAATACATCTCTTCGATTCTCAAGGAATGGAAGACGATGACCTCATCGATACGGTTAAGGAACTCAGGCTTGAAGGTGTTCTTCAATTCACCCAGTACCTTACCCTTCATGCTCTCGTACTCATTCTGATTGGCCCTGGCCTTATCTTTTGACTGTTTGAAGCCAATTGAGGCTTCCTTGTTCAACAAAGCCGCGCCAACGTTAGACGTCATAATGACGATAGTATTACGGAAGTCTACCGTGCGTCCCTTGGCATCTGTCAACTTGCCATCTTCCAGGATTTGAAGCAGCATGTTAAAGACATCAGGGTGGGCCTTCTCGATTTCGTCGAGGAGGATGACACTGTAGGACTTACGCCGTACCGCCTCGGTAAGCTGACCGCCTTCTTCATAACCGACATATCCGGGAGGGGCACCAACCAGGCGGGCTGCCGCGTGGCGCTCCATAAATTCTGACATGTCAATTTTGATAAGTGCGTCCTCACTACCAAACATGAACTCGGCAAGTGTCTTGGCCAGTTCTGTTTTACCGACGCCCGTCGGTCCCATAAAGATGAATGAACCAATAGGGCGCTTAGGATCTTTCAAACCAGCACGCGCGCGGCGCACAGCACGAGCGATCTTCTCAATCGCTTCATTTTGTGCGATGACGCGACCATGGAGCGCATCTTCCATTTGGAGCAAGCGTTGTGACTCTTCCTGGGCAATACGCATCACGGGGATACCGGTCCACATCGAAACGATCTGGGCGATTTCCTCTTCGCCGACGGTGGGTTTATCTGTGCCGCGCTCCCGGTGCCAACCTGATTCCAGTTTAGCGATACGGTCACGCAGTTTTACTTCACGATCACGCAGTTCCGCAGCCAGTTCATACTCTTGCTGTTGAATCGCGGCTTCCTTTTCACGAAGTACTGACTCCAGCCCCTTCATGGCCTCTTTGAGGTTGAGGGGGGCCAGTGAGTTCTGCATACGCACCCGGCTTGCCGCTTCATCAATCAGGTCAATCGCCTTGTCAGGCATAAAGCGATCTGTGATGTAGCGGCTGGCCATATCGGTGGCTGCCTTGAGTGCCTCGTCAGTGATGGTCAGGCGATGGTGTTGCTCGTAGCGCTCGCGGATACCCTTAAGGATTTCAATGGTCTCCTCAACGGTAGGTTCGCGGACGATGACCTCCTGGAAGCGGCGCTGGAGTGCGGCATCGCGCTCGATATACTTGCGGTACTCATCAAGCGTGGTGGCACCAATACACTGCAATTCGCCACGAGAGAGGGCCGGTTTGAGGATGTTCGCAGCGTCGACTGCGCCCTCGGCTGCACCAGCACCAACCAGTGTATGAACTTCATCGATAAAGATGATACAGTCTCGACTGCTGCGAATCTCTTCGATAATCTTTTTCAGTCGCTCTTCAAACTCACCACGATACTTGGTGCCTGCTACAAGAGAGCCGACATCGAGCGTGAGCAAGCGTTTACCTGCCAGTGTCTCAGGGACTTCGCCAGAAATCAGGCGTTGTGCCAGACCTTCGACGATAGCAGTTTTACCAACGCCAGGCTCACCAATGAGTGCTGGATTATTCTTATTGCGACGCGAAAGGATCTGAATAACGCGTTCGATCTCTTGATGGCGGCCAATGACCGGATCAAGCGTACCTGCACGAGCAGCGGCTGTCAGGTCGATGCCCATCTGATCGATAGTGGGAGTCTTAGAGTGCTTGGCATCACGTTCGTGTGGTGCACCTGATTGACTGAGTACCTGGATGGTCTGCGTTCGTACCTTTTCCAGGTTAACACCCAGGCTTTCGAGTACCCCCGCTGCAATACCTTCGCCCTCACGTACTAGACCCAACAGTAGATGTTCTGTACCAATATAATGATGATTTAAGCGACGAGCTTCATCAACGGCCAGCTCAATCACTTTTTTGGCGCGTGGTGTAAGGCCAATTTCACCCAGGACAATCCGATCGCCACGACCAATTATAAATTCAACGGCGCTACGAACTTTATTCAATTCTACGCCGAGGTTACTCAGAACTTTGGCAGCAACACCCTCACCTTCGCGTACTAGACCGAGTAGAAGATGTTCTGTTCCGATGTAGTTGTGTTGGAAACGCTGCGCCTCTTCTTGAGCAAGACTCAAAACTTTACGCGCACGTTCCGTAAACTTGTCAAACCTATCTCTATCATTCACCTGTTGTCACCCCCCTTTCAAAGGCAGAGGGTGGAACCGAGCCCTCTGTGTCGCTCAGGTAAACCACATAACTCATGATACAACACATGTCATTTAGCGTCAAGGAATACAATCGTAGCCTCCCGTCTGTCAAATGCGTCCATAACTCCTTGTCGAGAAACAATCGACCTCCTCACTGCTCATCACTAGTGAAAACGCAGCGAGGAGGTCAAACAATGATTTGTTCAGGTGCGATATGCTAATCAGCGATGAAGCTAATCAGCGATGAACGTTTTCTTGTTGTATGCCTCCATCTATTTCGTACCTGTTTTGTCATCTGACAGAGGGAAAACATGCCTTCCTGCTTGCTTACCCTGGGTAGATTTTTATATATACTGATGATACAACACCCATCTTAGGCCGTCAAGGTTCAACTAAATATAAGTTCATCTTCTGTTTGCGCAGAGAGGAACCAGGCAACCGGTGAAATCGGCTGCCTGGCTCCTCTCTGTGCATAGCCTGAATTACCTAATTACTTACTCTTCAGTACTTTCGTTTTCCTCTTTCGAGCGCTGGCGGGCGGCTGCGCGGAAGGCCTCGGCCATAGCCGTTGTCTCACCACTTTCGCCAGGAAGGCCACTCAGCAGGGGATTTTCTCGCTCGCGCCGCTCATTTTTCCCATCATTCCGACGCGGTGTACTTGCCGCAGACTCCAGCGTGGGTGCCGGGGCTTCTGAACGAGCGGCTGCTTCCTCCAAGGAAGGGATCGCCTTTTCTTCGGGAACTACAGGTGCACTGGCTGGATTGACCACACCTGGTTCCGTCATCTCAACGCTAACCTCTTTGGCATCGAGCTCATCAGCCTGGCGTAAGCTGAGACCTAAGCGACGGCGCTCCGCATCAATACGCAAAATGCGTAACTGTAGAGGGACGCCTTCATGCAGTGTTTGCTTGGGATCCATACCAGGAGTCAGCTCGGAGAGGTGAATAAGTCCCTCAATGCCATCCTCGATACGGGCAAACGCACCAAAGGGTGCTATCTTGGTAATCACTCCTGTGACGACCTGACCCGGTGTGTAGCGCTGCTCCACCGTTGTCCAGGGATCAACTTCTGCGCGCTTGATCGAAAGCGCGATTTTTTTCTTGTCTTTGTCAACGCTGAGGACCTGCACTTCAACATTCTGGCCGACGTGCAAGACTTCGCTGGGATGGTTGACACGACTCCATGCGAGCTGGCTAATATGGACCAGTCCGTCGGCACCACCCAGGTCGACAAAGGCACCAAAGTTGGCGAGGTTGCTCACTACGCCCTGGCGAACTTCGCCGGGTTTCAACTCATCGAGCAATTCTTCGCGACGGCGTTGACGCCATTCCTGGACCGCCAGGCGCTCAGAAAGGATCAGGCGGTTACGCGCCCGGTTGATCTCGATAATTTTCAGTTGCAGCTCTTTGTCTTTCATGCTCTGGAGCTTGGCCGCCGTCTCCTGGTTTTCTCCACCAGACGCGACTTCTTCGCGTTTGAGGTTGAGAATCTGGGAGATAGGCACAAAACCTCGGATACCAGCAACATCGACAATCAAACCACCCTTGTTATAGTCGATGACCCTGGCTTTGAGCAATTCGCCGTTTTTGTACTGTTCTTCGGCGATGCGCCACTGTCGCTCAGCGTTGGCTCGTTTCAATGAGAGGAGTGCATGTCCGTCCTGGGTCTCTGGCTGAATAACGTAGACCAGAACTTTATCATCGATGTGCAACTCACCGAAGGAGCCATAGCCATTGGCTGGAAGCTCTTTTGTCGAGAGGACGCCCTCAGATTTGAGGCCAATATCGACCAGAATTTCGTCCTGGTCGATACGCACGATCACGCCCTCGACGACATCGCCGCGCTTGATGTTGATGGGGCTGACTGATTGCTCAAGCAATGCAGCCATTTCATTGAACTCGCCCATCTCTTCTGGAATGTTGTTGTTTTGACCCTCTTGGTCGTTTTCTTCGAACATCGTCTGTACCCGCCCGCTTTTGGAATTTGCCGCTGGCTTCGTCGAAAGGTCGCCGTGCTGTTGTGCTTGCATGGGTGAAATTCCCCCTTCGATCCACGGTTATTGCCTGCCCTGTGCCGCCCTGTCTAGTCCTTCTAAGCGTGTGCCTTAGTTTCGCGGTGTTTCAGACCGCAATCTTTTCGGAAGATATCAAATGGACTTTACGCCGAGACCGTGGGGAGTGGCATTTATGGACATTGGCTCATCGGAGAGGCTGCTTAGGCGGTGATCGTCTCGGTCTTCTCTTAATCTCAGATAAGAAAGTATTTCTGAGTGACTGCTTTTATCCTACAGAACGTCATACAAAATGATGCTTGCAGACAGGTAAACCTTGGTACGAACACAAAGAGACCTAAAAGTTTGCATACCCCTACTCGATACTCTCATTATACCAAAAGCTGTCACCGATTGCAAGACGATACCGCGCTATTTGTTAAGTTCTCCGCTGTTTTAATATTTACCATATTGTATCACGCCGGGGCAAGCTTTTATGTGTGTTAAAATATATGCTTATGAACATACAGAATATTAACGATGTTGTTGCCGTTTTGCGCACACGGCTAGAGCCGGTAGAACTTGCTGATACGTTATCAGATACGTCTGAAGGTCGGCTCCCTCATGTGCGTAAGGCCGCGGTTTTGCTTGGATTATTCGAGCGAGATGGACAAACTTCTTTGCTTTTTATTCGCCGATCTTCGACATTGCGTGCCCACAGTGGTGAAATTGCTTTTCCCGGGGGCGGCTTTGATCCAACCGATAGCTCTCTCGTCATGACGGCTTTGCGTGAAGCACAAGAGGAGGTTGGACTCAATCCAGCTCACGTGGAGGTCCTGGGAGTCCTGCCACCTGTATTTACAGCGGTCAGCAATTACCTGATCCTCCCCGTGGTGGCTTTTTTGCCTGAGGGCCTGGGAACTTTGCAATTGCAGCCTAGCGAGGTCGCAGAAATTATTCTCACTCCTTTGTTTGGTCTTGTGAATCCTGCTATCTTTCATACTGAGGAGTGGGTACGTGACGGGCAATCGCACACAGTTTATTTCTATGATTACGGTGCCTATCGCATCTGGGGCGTGACTGCACGCATGCTCAACTCGCTTCTAGAGACGATAAATCGGCATGAGTAGCGAATGTAACTATGGGTACCTGCCCAATAGTCCTTGTTTCCTTGATTCTTTCGGCTCATACGCTACAATTAATGAGTAATGATGTTAGTAGCTTGTAGCGCGTGCATTGTATAACGTGTTTTCTAAAGATGCGGTTGGTCTGTAAGCCCTAACGGAGAAAAATCGTGACATTGCCACCATCTGATGCCCGACCTTCAAGAGTCTTGCCACGCCGCCCCCGCTTCCAACTTTTGCATATTCCTACCCCACCTTCCTACTCGACACCTGCACCTGCACCTACTCAGACCCCTTTCGAACCTCAGTCTATGCAGCCTCAAAGACCTGTAGCGGCTCCGAGTATCCCTGAAGAGGTCGTTCAGGACCGTGCCATTGATTTTGCCTCTCACTCCTGGTACTTAGCATCTGGTGGATTGAAGACCTTAACTGCAAAACGCGAGCTTCTTGCGCCGCCCGAACGCCGCCCAACTGATAATCTACTGGACACACCCAATGTCCCTCGTAGTTACATGCTGATGTTGATTATCTTAGTGTGTGTGCTTCTCATGCTTATTAGTGGAGGCATTGTATTATTTGTAATATTACAGCCTTAATCCTTGTTAAAGTTTCCCTGGCTACCTAAAATGCTTTAATGCGCTCATTAGCAGCACTAAGCTAACTGTGAGCTGCAGGTATGCCATGCAAATCAGTTGCATTGCGTACGGCCTTCATGATGGCCCTGGCAAGCGTTGTAGCGGCAGCGGCGCCGATTCTACTCACCTGCAGCGCTGCGGTTGCCGGGTCGGTTGGCGTTTGTGAATTTGATCCTAAGGCCAATGCGAAGACGGTGTCACCGTCAAACATGGTATGCGCAGGCTGGATAGTCTGTGCCAGGCCGTTATGTGCCATTTGCGCAACTTTATTGATCGCATCCTTTGAAAGTGAGGCGCTCGTTGCCACAACGGCAATGGTTGTGTTGCCAAAGGGGTTGGCAAAAACAAAACCTCCCAGGGGGTTGCGCGCGCCTGCGATCACCTGCTGCGTATGAGGATCAATTATATCGCCAAAAGCATTGACTGCTACAATTGCTCCTACCAGGGTGCCGTCTTCCAGGCGCAAACTGGCTGAGCCAAGCCCACCTTTCATCATAAAGGCCGGCCCGAGCATTTTACCTACAGTTGCTCCCGTGCCTGCCCCTACATTACCCTGGGCGGTTGCTTCAATTGTGGCCTGTTCACAGGCACGGTAGCCCGCTGCGGCATCCGGGCGAACACTGGCAGAAGCAAAGCCAAGGTCAAAAATCGCTGCTGCCGGTACAATGGGCACGCGGGCGACTCCCGTATCGAAGCCTGTATTATGCTCTTCAAGATAACGCATGACTCCGCTGGCCGCATCAAGGCCATAAGCGCTGCCTCCAGCCAGGACGATAGCGTGTACTTCTTCGACCATGTGCATTGGATGGAGCAGGTCTGTTTCACGTGTCGCCGGCGCTCCGCCACGCACGTCAACACCCCCAACCGCGGGAGTGTCGCAAAGAATAACTGTACAGCCTGTCCCTGCCTCCAGATCAGTATCATGGCCTACACGTATGCCAGGGATATCAGTGATGTCGTCGTGCATTAAATCATTTCTCCTTTGATGAACTGGTCCCTCTTTAGAGCACCTCGTCATCCTCCAGTGATTCAATTCATGGGATAGCATAGGCGGTGCAAGCTGCACCGCCTATGCTATCCCATGAATTCCCAGCTCACAAAATATAACTGTCGTTGTAATTTAGATGGCTTTACGCAATCTCTCCATTGCCTGAGCAACACTCTCATGCTCGTTAAATACGGCGGAACCAGCAACAATGAGGTTAGCTCCCGCTCTCACAACCTGGGCGATGGTGCCTTCGTGGATGCCGCCATCAACCTCCACATCGCAGTGTAAGTCGCGCTGATCCAGCATATGGCGTATACGGGCGATTTTGGGTAGCGTCTCGGGAATGAATATCTGGCCGCCAAATCCGGGATTAACGGTCATAATAAGTACCATATCGAGCAATGAGAGGATATCTTCGAGCATAAATACAGGCGTTGACGGTGTCAGCGCAATGCCAGCCTGCTTGCCTGCAGCCTTGATTTGTTGGATGACACGGTGAAGATGTGGGCTCACCTCCTGGTGAAATATGATGACATCGGCTCCTGCCCGGGCGAAATCTTCGATGTACTCTTCCGGGTTTGTAATCATCAGGTGCGCTTCAAGGGGCAAGCCGGTGCAACGGCGAATCGCTGCGATAATCATTGGCCCCATAGTAATGTTCGGCACGAAGTGGCCGTCCATCACATCAATTTGGATACGCTGGGCACCAGCAGCCTCGGCTTCGCGTACCTGCTCGCCCAGGCGTGTGAAGTCGGCAGATAAAACAGATGGAACAAGTCCAATCATTTTTAGGAAACCTCCCTCGTGGTATTTAGCGTTTTAGCTTGCCTGCTGCTGCCTCGTCTAGCATCCATACCACATCCCCGCTGGCAGGGCGCACAATTTGCGCGGGGTACTCTTCAGGGTTATAGTCTCCCTCGAGGACAGCCTGGACGGCATCTGCCTTTTCGGCACCTGTGACCAGGAAGAGCACATGGCGGGCGGCGTTCAAGATGGGAGGGGTGAAGGTCAAGCGCGGCGGCGGTGGCTTAGGCACGTTGACGTACATGACCAACCGTTGCTGTTCATGCAAGGATGCTTGATGAGGGAAAAGCGAAGCTGTATGCCCCTCGGGTCCCATACCAAGCTGGATTAGATCGAAACGAGGTATGCCGTCCGTACCAAAGCTCTGCCGCATTTCATGTGTATAACCCTGGGCGGCTGCGTCATGGTCTGGTTGATCCGCGGGCATACGGTGTACCTGCTGCGGTGACAGTGGGACGCGACTCAAGAGAACTTCCTGGGCCATGTGATAGTTGCTGTCTGCGCTGTCTGGAGGCACACAGCGTTCATCTGACCAGAAAATATCTACTTTTGACCAGTCAATCTGGTCACGGTACGGTTCGCTACCTAGTAATCCGTAGAGCACCCGGGGCGTTGAGCCGCCAGAAAGCGCGATGCTGAAGCGACCATGTGTAACAATGGACTCGTTTGCCAGGCGTACAATAAATTGCGCGGCCTGCTGGCTAAGTGTATTTGTATCAGGATAAACAGCAATAGGCATAGATTTCTCCTGCTCTACATGTCTGGATGTCAGCCGAGTAAGTCGGCTACCTCTTGCAAGGTTTGTTCAAAGAGTTGATCGTGACCCATTATTTCTAATTCGTCGTGCAGTAACTCACTCTCGTTGGGAGTAGATGTCAGGCTTACGGTGCGCTGTGGACGTACCCCGAGCGACAGTTCAACTGATGTGAGTACAAGATCCGGATCCCCTTCGCGATCGATGGTAAATGTTGCCTGTTTCCCTTCGAAGCTGCTGGTCAAGCGCACCAGGCAAATGGAACCAGGGCGTATATGCGATTGTACCTGGGGACGAATATCGATACTCGCTGCCTGTGCATAGCTTAGCTTTCCCGTCCTGGCCCTTGGTGAACCCAGTTGTGTAGTTACGCGGGGGCTGGCTGTATGCTCCATACTCCAGTGATATGTGCCGCTGGCGGTATCACGAATGTTGTGAGCGGTATCTGTTGCCAGCGACCATCCCAGGCGGGCTTTTAGCCAGCCCGCGAGCAGAAGCGCACATGCTGGATTGGGTGAAACATCGCCTGACTCCGAGAGCGTCTGTGTTGCCAACGGCGCGGCCGCATGCTCAATCTCAATCGAGGTGACACCTGCCAGGAATGGTCGATACTCGGTGACATCGAAGAACTGAATGATCAATTGCCGCCAGGGTGTTAAACGCCCCCAGTTTAGATCACTGAGTGCGCAGTCGGGTGCTGCCTGGCGTAACAAGGCAAGGGTATGTATATCTTGCTCTGGATTGAAAAAACTCGTCGAGTCGACAATGACTCTATCGCTCAGCTGTACCAGGCTGTTGAAGATAGTATCGTTATCGGGTGGGTCGCCTAACCACCACAGGTAGACCGGTAGGTCGGGTTTGAGCAACGGCTGTATGATATTTGAGATTGAACGCACAACTCCACCTGTGGCCAGCATAGTTGTTTGCTCAAAACAGTGACGCATCAAATCTGAAATGACTGAGAAACAACGCAAAGTTATCCACGTATTGATCGTGGCGGGTGCATCAGTGTCGCGATCAAGAATTAAAACGGTGACGCGTGCAAGATGGGTAGTTGACAGGCTGCGTAATAACGCGCTTGCGCGCTTCGCTGACTCAATATCAGGTGCGCAGATGACCAGGTTTAATACACTGGTACGTACATTGGTGTTCTGAGCAATGCGCATGTTGTCGGCGGAAATCTTCCAAAGGAGGGCAAGTTCTTCCTCAACATTCTCCATGCGTACCATTTTGCCAGCCCAAGGTATGCGTGGCCCAAGACGATTGGTAGCCTCCTTAGTCATTATCTATTCCTTCATGGTCAAGAACAGCATTGTTCTATGCTACAAACCACGGTGTTACGTGGTTATCTTCTCTCAATCTTTACTTTTATAATAGCGAGCACGTGGTAAAGAGAATGGCATTGTTCTGTTGTATCCGTTCTCAGTTAAGAACGGCATCGTTCTCTGGTTATGGTCGTGTAGCGTTATGGGCGGCGCCACCTGCGGCCATCGCGCCAGATAAATTCGTCAGCCACCTGTGGTCCCCATGAACCGGACTCATAGGTGTAGATAGTCTCGCTCGGCTCTTTCTTCCACTCATCAAGGAGACTCTGGATGAAGGTCCAGGCTGCTTCTACTTCGTCGCGGCGCGTGAAAAGTGTTGAGTCGCCTATCATACAATCAAGGATCAGCCGTTCGTAGGCTTCGGGCTGTTCACGCACAAATGATGAGCCATAGAAGAAATCCATGTTGACGGCGCGAATCTGCATCTCAGTACCCGGGACTTTAGCACCAAACTTAAGTGAAATGCCCTCGTCAGGTTGAATGCGCAGGGTGAGGACGTTGGGCTCGACCTGTCCATGCGCCTCGCTGCGTTTAAAAAGCATAAGCGGGGCCTGTTTGAATTGAATGGCGATCTCGGTAACACGTTTAGGTAAGTGCTTGCCGGTGCGCAGGTAGAATGGGACACCTGCCCAGCGCCAGTTGTCGATGAAAATCTTCATCGACACATACGTTTCCGTCGTCGATGTAGGTGAGACACCCTTTTCTTCGGTATAGCCGGGTACCTGGTGACCGCCCACCCAACCTGGACCGTATTGTGCACGTATGGTGTTGGTAACTACATCCTTAGCAACGAGCGGCTGTAGCGCATGCAGCACTTTGACTTTTTCGTCACGCACGGCATTGGCATCAAAGGCAATGGGCGGCTCCATCGCAACCAGAGTTAAGAGCTGGAGCATATGGTTCTGGACCATGTCACGGATCGCTCCTGACTCCTCGTAATACGCGCCGCGACCCTCCAATCCGAGGTTCTCAGCTACAGTGATCTGTACATGATCAACATAACGTCGATTCCAGACCGGTTCAAAGATGCCGTTTGCCAGGCGAAAGACCAGGATATTTTGTACCGTTTCTTTACCGAGGTAGTGATCGATACGGTAAACCTGTTCTTCTTTAAAGACTCTTCCAACCTGGCGGTTGAGCTCACGAGCCGATGCGAGATCGTGTCCAAAGGGCTTTTCGACGATGATGCGCGTCCAACCCTTGCGACTTCTGTTCAGACCCGCGGCACCAAGACGTTGAATAATCTCTGGATACTGGCTCGGGGGCGTAGAAAGGTAGAAGATGCGATTGCCGCTTGTACCTCGCTCCTGGTCGAGAGCATTGAGCAAATTATTCAGTCGATCATAACCGGCGGGATCATGAAAATCTGATTGCAAGTAACGGATGCCGGAGGCAAAGCTATCCCATACCTGCGGGTTGACAGGTTTCTGACGCGAATAGGCGTTGATTGATTCAAGCGCCTGTTGGCGAAATTCTTCGTCGCTGTAGGGGCGGCGAGCAAATCCAACTACGGAAAAGCCCGCCGGCAGCGGTTGTTCAAGGGCCAGGTTGTAGAGCGCTGGCAGCAACTTACGGTGCGTCAGGTCACCTGTTGCCCCAAAAATGACCATGACACACGGTTCAAGACTTGGTTTAATGCGTAGCCCCTCGCGGAGGGGATTGGGAGCCTCGACTACGCTTCGCTGAGGCATTAGTACTTCTCCTACTTTACTGATACTGGTGTTTTACTGCTTTTCGCTTGATTTGACTGCATGTCCACCGAACTCATTGCGCAAGGCGGCGATGACCTTGGCGGTGAAGGACTCATCCTGCCGTGAGCGGAAGCGTTCAAGTAGAGAGAGTGTGATGACTGGTGCTGGTACATCTGTGTCGATAGCCTGCTGCACAGTCCAACGTCCTTCGCCAGAATCCTCGACATAGCCACGAATCGCCGAAAGTTTGTTATCTTTCTGGAATGCGTCTTCACCGAGTTCGAGTAACCAGGAGCGTACGACACTACCCTGGTTCCAGAGGTGAGCAATGGCATGGAGATCAAGATTATATTCTTTACTTGCGTTCAAGATCTCAAACCCTTCGCCATACGCCTGTAGCATACCATATTCAATACCGTTGTGCACCATTTTAACAAAATGTCCGGAGCCAACAGGGCCACAAAGTAGATAGCCATCCGGTGGAGCCAGCGTTTTCAGAAGCGGCTCAACGTGGTCGAAGGTTGCTTTTTCGCCACCAACCATCAGACAATAACCCACTTTTAATCCCCAGATACCGCCGCTGGTACCCGCGTCCATGAATTGGAAGCCCTTGGCGGTAAGTGCCTTGCCACGACGAATGGAATCATGGAAGTTCGAGTTGCCGCCATCAATGATGATGTCACCCTGTGAGAGCAAAGGTGTGACCTCATTGATCATATCATCGGTGGCTTGCCCGGATGGAACCATGATCCAGACTATACGCGGCGTCTGGAGCTTTTCGACCAGCTCCTGGATGCTATATGCACCTTCGGCACCCTCTGCCACTATTTCTTGTGTTTTCGTCGCTGTGCGATTCCATGCGACTACACGATGTCCTCCTTGAAGAAGACGGCGTACCATATTTGCGCCCATGCGCCCTAAGCCAATAAAACCAATTTCCATACTTGCTTTCCTTAATGCGTCGTGCATTCGTTCTTGCTGTAAATAAGATGCTTGTAGAAGCCTGTTAAGGGAGTGGCACTCTCCATGGAGCGCCACTCTCTACCTTGTATACGTTGTGTTGAAGCCTTAAGCCTCATCTTTTGAACGTACACTGGCAATTAAATGATCATTGCCATTAGCGGGGGAGTTTTTTTACCCGCTTAGTGCGTCACCTGCTGCTCGATGGCTTTCTTCTTGCTATCGATGCCCTCGAACAATTTGTGGAATGAATCGGCAAATTTTTGTACGCCCTCATCCTGGAGTTGCTGCGTCACTTGATCATAATGAATGCCAACTTGTTCAAGCGCGTCAAGTTCAGCATTGGCCTGGGCAACATTATCTTCGATACTTAAGCGGACCCTTCCGTGGTCGCGGAAGTTCTCAATGGTCTCCAGGGGCATAGTATCCACCGTATTCGGACCAATCAGCTCTTCTGCATATAGAACGTCGCGATAGGCCGGATTTTTGGTGCTCGTGCTAGCCCACAACGGCCGCTGCACAAACGCACCATGCTGCTTCAGTGCCTGGAAGCGCGCTGAACCAAAGATGCTCTTGAACTCCTGGTAAACGATACGTGCGTTGGCAATGGCGGCTTTGCCTTCCAATGCTTTGAACTTCTGTTGCTCAGCGCTATCGCTGCTGGCTTTGATTTTATCCTCAAGCAGTTTGTCGACGAGGGTGTCGACACGACTGACGAAGAAGCTGGCTACGGATCCCATGTGACTGATGTCCTGGCCAGAGGCCAGGCGGCTCTCCAAAGCGCCGATATAGGCATCAGCAACCTTCTTATAGTCGTTCAAAGAGAAGATGAGGGTGATGTTGACGTTGATACCTTCGGTCAAGGCCTGGCGCACGGCTGGAATGCCCTCGGGGGTGGCTGGAATCTTGATCATCAGATTGGGGCGGTTAACTATCCGCCAGAAGCGGCGGACTTCGGAGAGGGTGCCCTCTGTGTCGTGGGCCAGATCGGGTGAGACTTCGAGGCTGACATAGCCATCCTGTCCCCTGGTTCCGTCGTAGATGGGGCGCAGCTTATCGGCCACAGTTTGAATATCGCGGATAACCAGAGCCTCGTAGATTTCATTCGTACTCTTGCCAGCTTTGATTAGCTCGTTCATTTGTTCATCATAGGCATGACCTGAGCTGATCGACTTTTCAAAAATGGTGGGGTTCGCGGTGACGCCCGAAATACCATCCTCATTCAACAAACGCTGAAATTGGCCAGAAGCTAGTTGTGAACGATCGATGTTATCATACCAGACGCTTTGTCCTTGCTCTTTGAGCTGAAGCAATGGATTAGTCATAAGATGTCTCCTTTATAGGGGGTATTGGATGTACGTCCCTCTCTGTGTAATCTGTTTGTTGAAGTGTAGTTCGTTACACCTCGCTCATACTATCTTTTTCTGCTTTACGATGTATTCCACGAACACACACGCCTTCATGCTGCCACATTTCTATGGTAACCCTCCATCATGATAGCACCTGAGAGCAGAGAGTACAAACTCAGGTGACTCGTTAAATCAAAAACGTACTCATGACAAGTCAATAGCCTGCAACAGTGCAGGCTATTGACTTGTCATTGATACTTCGCTATACTCTTTCCAGACCAATCGGTCTGGAAAAGGAGGAAAAGGGTGAGCAAAGGTGAACAGACACGGGAAATGATATTGGCGCGAGCTTCGCAGCTTTTCAACCGGCAGGGCTATTTTGGCTCGTCGCTCTCTGCTCTCATGCAGGAGACAGGGCTGGAGAAGGGTGGCATCTATAACCATTTCAATAGCAAGGAACAACTGGCGCTGGAGGCCTTTGATTACGTCTTTGAGCAATTACAGCAGCGCATACGCCGCGCGCTAGCAGGCAAATATAACGCGGTTGAGCGCTTGCTCGCCATTGTCTCCTACTTTCAAGAACTACTGGAAGATCCCGTGCTTGTCGGTGGTTGCCCTATCCTCAATACAGCCATCGAGGCTGACGATGCGCATCCAGGCCTGCGCGACCGTGCTCGCGGCGCGATGGACATTTTGCGAGGAACCATTCAACGCATCATCAACAAGGGCATTGAGCGGCACGAAATTCGACCCGAAGTGGATGGGGATGCCTGTGCCACGGTGTTCATTGCTACCCTGGAGGGCGCGATAATGCTGAGCAAACTCTACCAGGATACAGTTCATATGCAGCGCGCCGCTGCACATTTGAGGTGGTATATTGAAACAGCACTGCAACTGGAAAGTGTGATTCACTGAGATACTGCGCTATGAATAGGAGTGACGGAAGAGGAAACGAGCATTTACCCTTCGATGGGGAGTCGTCACGTTCCTCTCTTCGCCTTCCTCTGTAACTCATACAACTTATTGATTGCCTCGATGGGCGATAACTCGTCAATCGCAATTTCCTTCAGTTCCTCGACGAGCGGGTGCTGATCGGAGGCGAAGAGGGTCATCTGCCAGGCCGTGGGCATAGTAAGATCTTTCATGGCTTTGCGCCGTGCTTTGGCCTCCCCTTTGTGTTCTAGCTCTTCGAGAATCTCCTCTGCACGGTGAATGACGGGGCGTGGGATACCGGCAAGCTGGGCCACGTGCACGCCATAGCTTTTGTCTGCTCCCCCCGGAACGATCTTACGCAAGAAGACAACTTTGCCGCCCTCCTCGGTGACGGCCACGTTCATACAGCGCACACGCGGCAGCAGGTGGGCAACCTCGACCAGCTCATGGTAATGGGTGGCAAACAGGGTGCGCGCGCCACAGCGTTTGTTGTTGTGCAAGTATTCTACAATGGCGCGGGCGATGGCGAGACCATCATAGGTGCTGGTTCCACGACCAATCTCGTCAAGAATGATCAGGCTGCGCGGCGTGGCGTGATGCAGGATATTGGCCGTTTCTACCATCTCGACCATGAAAGTGCTTTGCCCGGTGGCCAGATCATCCTGGGCGCCAATTCGCGTGAAAATGCGGTCTACCAGGCCAATTGTCGCTGCCTCGGCGGGTACATAGCTCCCTATCTGGGCCAGCAGCGTAATCAGCGCAACCTGGCGCAGGGGGCCGGTGATGATGCCGATCTGGGCATCGCTATCGGAGAGATTGGTATCGTTGGGAATGAAGGGCATATCCGCCTGCGCCTGCTCTACCACGGGATGACGCCCGGCCACAATATGAATAGTGTCTCCCTCGTTAAGTTGGGGAAGACAGTAGTTATATTGGGCCGCAACCTGGGTCAGACTGAGGTAAACATCGATCTGGGCCAGGGCCTGGGCGGTATTAAGAATTTGTTCCGCAGCGTGAATGGCGATATCTGCGCGTAGCTGGGCGAATAGCTCACTTTCAAGCTTGCTGATGCGCTCGTGGGCGTTAAGGATGAGCGTTTCATACTCTTTCAGATCAGGTGTGATATAGCGCTCGCAGTTGGTAAGGGTCTGTTTGCGGATGTAATCTTTGGGCACGCGGCTGCTATTGGAATTAGTGACCTCGATGTAATAGCCAGGGCCTTTGCTGTAGCCCACCTTGAGATTGGGAATACCTGTACGCCTGCGTTCGCGCTGCTCCATTTCAGCTATCCACTGTTGGCCATCGCGGGATGCAGATTTGATCTGGTCGAGTTCGCTGCTGAAGCCACTGCGAATAACGCCACCGTCAGCTGTGCTGATGGGCGGTTCTGCGACAAGCGCGCTCTCTATCAGGTTGATGATCTCACCATTGTCCGCCAGGCGCTGCATGATCTGGAGCAGGGATGGCATGGAGGTATCGCTGTCGATGCTAACGCATGTCCGCACTTCTGCTGCCGCGCGCAGCCCATTTGCCAGGGCCACAAGGTCACGCGGCGTAGCAATACGTTGGCGCACACGGTTGATCAGGCGCTCGATGTCTCCGGCCTTTTTTAAAGCTTCCGCCAGGCGTGCCTGGAGCAAAGTATTGCCCAACAGCTCGCCGATAACCTGCTGGCGCTGCTGAAGCACAGTGATATCCAGTAGGGGTTGGCTGATCCAACGTCGCAGCAGGCGACCACCCATAGGGCTGCGTGTCTTATCGAGCACCCAGAGCAGTGAGCCTTTAACCGAGCCGCTGCGGCCCGTTTCAAACAGTTCCAGGTTGCGGCGCGTATGCATATCGAGCGTCATAAAGCTCGCGGTATAATAGGTTTCTAATGCTGTAAGCTGGTGCAGCAAGCCTTTCTGGGCCTCCTGGACATATGCCAGCACGGCTCCTGCTGCGCGAATTGCCAGCGGCAGATGAGAGCAGCCGAAGCCTTCGAGCGAGGCGACTTCAAAGTGCGTGAGCAAGCGGTGGCGGGCATCATCCTCGGCAAAGTAGCGAGCGTCATAGGGCGTGACATGTCCGGCAACGCCTGTTAACAGTTTAGTCAGCGGAGCAAAATCCTCATCTTCGTCCTCGTCAAGGTCGGGGGCTTCGGCGTTGGCATTGCCGTTACTGCCGACTTTCGTGACCTTTTTTTCGTTCATGGCCGCGGCCAGCCAGCGCCTTTTACGGCTGCCCAGGCGGCTGTAATGGGCTTCAACCAGTGCCTCAGCGGGCCCAACACGCGCTAACTCCTGTTGCAGGGCCAACTCTGGCTCGGGTGTGCTGAACTGCGTCACCGCAAATTCGCCGGTCGTAATATCAACATAGGCGATACCGACGGCATCGCGTCCTACGACGACACTGGCGAGAAAGTTATTACGTTTGGCGGCTAGCATCGCCGGGTCAATGACTGTGCCAGGAGTGACGATACGCACGACTTCGCGGTCAACCAGGCCTTTTGCCAGGGCAGGATCACTGGTCTGCTCGCAGATGGCCACTCGGTACCCTTTGCTAACCAGGCGGGCAATATAACCATCGGCAGCATGATGCGGAATACCCGCCATGGGCGATTTTTCGCCACGTCCAAAATCACGCCGGGTCAAGGCTATTTCCAGTTCACGCGCCACGATTTCGGCATCATCATCGAACATTTCATAAAAGTCACCCATGCGAAAAAAGAGGATAGCATCGGGATTTTGCCCTTTAATATTCAAATATTGGGTGCGCACCGGGCTGTGAATAGGATGTTCTTGCTCGTAGTCTTTAAATAACACAGTATACCTCTACCAGGTCTCTATCCTTACTCAAGGAAGTCGCCCTCAACGAAATTATTCTTAGTTTTACCTGGAAAGATGGATATTCTTCCAACCTTAACTGAAGCCTATACCGCGAAATATAGGTTGTTGCCAAGAGCATCACCAGTATAAAGGTATTGCGCAACGACGTCAATTTGCAAATAAGCTGGTTTCTTACTATACTTCAGGTATATCTAATAGCAGAGTTCGCAGTGGCGATAGGCAAGCATGCTATTGTGCTCCTGTCTTTGCATTTGGCACGGGAAAATGTGTACCCTGAGGAGAGGTTCTATGCTGTACGTGGCAATTACCCTATTTCTACTCGTAACTACTGGTGTAGCTGTGCTGGCTTTTGCGAATTTTCTGAACGAGGTCCCTCTCTCGTTGATTATCTGGCAGGTACCAGGGTTCTCAGTGGGTGTATTATGCCTGGTAGCGTTTGTGCTGGGAGCATTGTTGCTCTATTTTGTGTCATTCGCTGCGGCGCGGCGGGAGACCCAGGAGTTACAAAAGCTACGTCGCCGCGTGGCGGAATTAGAGCAGGAAAAAAATTCAGGAGGTTTAAACTCGTCGTCAGCGGCTGCTCAATTTATGCCTATGCCTGGTATGCCGAATGTAGATATCTCCGACATGACTACCCTCCATTAGTATTTGGATGGAGAAGACAAAGATGCCAACACATGAAGCTATCCTGAGGACGCTGGCAGAAGAACGAGAAAAGCGGGTGGGACAATTGGCGGCATCCTCGTGACAAATGCCCGGCACGAAACTCTGCGCCTCTCCTGGGTTGTAGAGGGACTGCGTCAAAGTTTGTAAACACAGAAAGGCTAGCGAGAGCGGAATAAATCAAAGAACCACTGGAAAAAACCGCGTTTGCGCTGTGGTGCAGCCTCTCCCTGGTTGCTCTTGTCTGGCGTCCAGTTATCTACGGTAAAGGTATTGGTGGGCTGCGTACCAGCTACTTTCTCCTGGGAAGGTAAGGCTGAGTGCTCCATTGTTTCTGCTGTAGCAAGCGCGAGCTCATCAACTTGAGCTTCCACATTGCTATGTTTTTCCTGCACGGGGACAGGAATTGTATCCAGTTGTTCTACCTCGACTGTTTCATTGGCAGGCATTGCCACACCTTCTGCGTCTGCCTGCTCAACCTGGGCCGCACTCTCAGCAGTGGGCGTAGCAGCGAACTGCGAGGGCGTAATCTCCACTTCCGCCTGGGAATCAATCCCTGCTTGTTCTTCCTCCGTAGCGTGTTCAGGCACATCGCCTGCAATTTCTGCTGTTGCTGCGTCAAGCTCGCCAGGAATGACCTCTTCCCCTGTCGAGGTAGCGCCCAGGCGCTCTACTTTTATGCCTGGCTCAACAGCGTCGGCAGCTGCTTCGCTATCCTCCACAAGAATAACCTCTTCTCCTGTTGTCACAACTCCTGCTGTTGGCTCATCCCCACTCACGCCCTCGGGTGCGCTTTCAATGAGTACGCCCTCTGTAGCCCCTTGCGGCTCTTGTACTTCTGCAGCGAGGTCTGGCTGCTCGATGTTCATGCTCTCCTGATGGCTGCTCTGTATATCTTCGACGAGTGGTTCTGCTTGCACAGGCTCACTCACTACCTGCTCTGCTGTATTGCTGTTGTCGGTCGGGATTGAGAAAGCCTCGGAAGAGGTATCTAGCGGCGGTACGGCTTCTATTAGCATGTAATCTTCCGCCAAAATTGAGAGGTCCTCAGAGAGAGTCGCCTGGTCTGGTTCCGTAATCGAGAAGGCAAACTCATCCGGGGTTTCCTCAGCCGGGGAACCTGGCAGCATGTTTTGCGCTTCTTCGGCGGGAGGCGACGCAAGCGTTTCTTGCGTTTGCTCCGCTAGAGCGGGTTTGTCGGCGCCTGGTACCTGCTCTGCACCTGCAAGGATCTCAAGCGGGGAGGCTTCTGCTGGGAGTGTGACCACGGGCCGTTTAAGTGTCGTGTCTAGCTCTGACTCTGCTTCGTCCGCCTCGTCGCTCATGAGTTTCTCTAAGAGCATAGCTTCTGTAATCTGTTCGGCAGGATCAGAGGCATCATCGACCATGCTGGCGGTAGGGGTCTCGGTGACAAGGAGCTCCTCGTCAGGTGAGGATGATGTGCTACTGGCCTGGGCCGAGTCAATCCAGTCATAGGCTCCATCCAGGGCATGTTCGCACCATTCGGTGTAGTTATCACTTATGAAAGCGAATTTTTCACAGTAGTCCAGGCGCTGCATGATCTGGTCAAGCCAGGCTTCGCCGCGATCCAGCATCCTATCGAGGAGACCTATATCATTGACACCGTTCGACTGGAGCCGGGCGAGAGCAGCGAGGGCAATAGGTGATGGATGGACCTCTTGTATATGCGCATCGTTTTCTGCGATGTGTTGCTGGAAGACATTGACACGTGTTTGTAAATAGCCAATCTGCTGTTGGATGGACCAGAGTTGATAATTGCGATAGAACTGCTCGACATCGCGCGGATTAAGCCGGGAAAAAATAGCGTTGACATCCTCGGGGAAATGCTGATGGGGTCCGTCATTCATGACTGGTTCTCCCCCTCTGGGCTGCTGTTGGGTAGAGATTGCCGTCCCCAGCGTTCAATCCAACGCTGCACCAGGCGGTTGGTGCGAATAGTTTCCTGGTCGACAGGCGTATCGGGATGATTGGCCGAAGCCGCGTCAGTGATAGGACGTAACCAGTGGGGCAATTCAAGGCGTGGATCGGTCAAGGCATGTTGTTCTAAGAAAGTCACCATATCCTCCGGCAGCAGCACTATGTCTGTATGTGGAAGTGGTGGGAGAGCCTGCTTCTTTTGTTGGGCTGCGCGGCTGTTGGTCATAGCCTCTTCTTCCGGGACCTCCTGAGGGCCAAAGTTGGGCAGGTTACTCCAACCAAAGAGGGCCGATGACATGGTTTCAGATGCACTGTTAGCTTGTGCGGCAGATATTCCATTCATCTTTTCTACAGTTGCACCTCGCACAGGTTTTTCAGGCCGGGCGGGAGGTGGGGAGGGTATGCGCCCAGTCCTGCTACTGCCGGGTTCAGGCACGCTATGAGCACGCATGCTCGCGGCTAAGACCTGGAGAATCGGGTTGTCTGTTAGCGGGTGAACGTTCCCATTTGTGGGTCCTGGTCCAGGGGCATGATCTAGTAACTGCACGCCTTGCTGCAGCCGTTGTGCCTGTTCTTGCAGTTGCGCCAGGTCTTTGACAAGCGACTCTAATTGTGCCTGAAGAAGTTTCTCAACTTCTCGATAGTGCAACCACTGTTGATATTGCCCCATAATACACATTCCTGCTTGTTCTCGAAAATGTTGTTTTACTGGCAAAAGTATAACATGTGTAATCCCAAGAGACAAGCAGAAACGCCTCGATACACCACTTATGCTAGTCCTTCACGCTCTAGTGCAGTATTGTACGAAATGCGTAAAAGGATACCAACAATAATAAAGTTGGCCACAATTGAACTACCACCATAGCTCAAGAAGGGCAAAGGAATACCGGTCAAGGGGATAAGCTTCATATTTCCCGCGGTAATGATTAACGTTTGAATGGCGAAAATGGAGGTTAAGCCCGCCGCCAGCAACTGGCTAAAGGGATCTCTAGCCTCGATGGCGATGCGGTAGCCGCGATAGAGGATGAGTAGGTAGATGCCGATAATAGCGAAGAGACCGGCCAGGCCCAGCTCCTCGCCCAGGGCAGTAAAAATCATATCGGACTGAACAACCGGGACAAAGGTCGGATGTCCCAGGCCAATACCGGACCCAAGAATACCCCCGCTGGAGAGCGCGATTAAGCCCTGAACTATTTGCAGGCCACCATTCTGAGCAAAGTACTGGTCGGCAGGTGACCAATTTTGCCAATTGACTACATCAAATGGAACAGCGGTAAAGCGGGCGCGTACATAGCTGAACAGGCTATAGCCAACGAAGCCAAGCACAAAGAATATCAGCAAGCTGACTACCACGTAGGAGATCTTGTTGGTACCCAGGTAGATCATGCACAGGAAAATGCCGTAGATGAGCAGTGCGAGACCAAGTTCGCGTACGCCCAGGAAGAGCAGGAGGGCAATCCCCAGCATGAAGGCGATCGGTCCCAACTGCTTGAGGGGTGGCAGGCGTAAAGGTCCGATGCGCAGGCTGCCCTCGGTAAGCATATCGACATTTTCATATAAGTATGCCGCAAAGAAGATAACCAGGAAGATCTTTAAGAGTTCGGAGGGCTGTAAGGCAAAAGGGCCAATATTGAGTTGGTCGTGGGTGGGACTATCAAGATTTTTGACACGCAATGAATTGAACAGGGTTACGCCAACCATGATGACGCCGAGTAAGGCCCAGGTGTACTTGTAGCGCTGCAGCCAGGCCATATTGCGTAAGACAACGATGGTGGCCAGGAAGACGGCCAGGCCTAGCAGTACCCAGACCAACTGGTGAGTACCCAGGGTCGGATCGGCAGGGCGGAGATTTGGGCCAATACGCAGTGCCATCACTACCCCGATGCCGCTGAGTAAACCCACAAGAGGAAAGAGCACCTGGTCGGCTTTGGGGAAGAAGATGCTTAATACGATGTTGATGACAAGAAATGCAGCAATAATGCCAAGCACAGGAATCAGACCCTCCACCGTCGGAAGGTTTTTGACGCTAAGCGAGGATGTCTGCACCAGTCCAGCGCGCACCAGGCGTGCGAGGAGCAGTTGGGTCATCACGAGCAGCAAAATGATAAAAGGAATGATGAACAGTCCTAATTCTTGCCAACGATAGGTTTTTATGAAACGAGCTGGCGATCGTAGTGCCATGGGCTAACCTCTAGTTTCTATGTCACTCACTCACTCACTGCGCGAGTTTAAAGCGGATAAATCCTACCTGAATAATGTCACCAAATTTCGCGGGAAGCGCATTGCGCGCGGGCTGGTTATTCACAAATGTGCCGTTGGTGCTGCCCGCGTCCTGTACATACCAGGTACCATCGCGATTCCAGAGACGTGTATGTTCGCCTGAGATGAAGCTATCCGTAAGTAAGATGGTGCTGGTTGGGCCACGACCAATCGTGGTCTGTGGGGCAAGATCAAAGCGCGTGCCGGGTAGAATGTTACTGGGACCGCTGTCAACCACAATTAGATGGCCGGCGACGGGAGGAGCTTTGCTCTCTGCATAAGCACCTGCCGCGCTTGCCCTCCGCAAATCGCGCGTAATGGCGATGACAACCTGCATCAGAAAGAGGTAAAGCAGGACAATAAGTAAGAGTCGTAATATCAGTAAAAAGACATCTAGCTGTAGTGGCATGGATTGGAGGTCTCACCTTCTCTCGAAGTAAAATTCATAACTGCCGATGGTGAACCGATCACCCGTGCGTAAAATGTGCTGGTGCGTATGCATGGCGCTGTTAGCTTTAATGGTTAAGCTGGCTCTATTAGAGGTAATAGTTACTCCATTGGTGCTGCCCAGATCAAAAAGGGCAAACTGCCCGCCCTGGTATTTAATCTGAGCGTGGTTGCGCGAGACGCGTTTATCTTCAACGATAATATCGTTACTCAACTGGCGCCCAATGTTAATCACAGGTTTTTCAATGCGATAGGTTTGTTGGCCTGCCTGCGGAAGCTGAATGATAAGCTTGGCTGGTGGCATAGGTGGGACCGCTGGCTGGGGTGGCATGCTAGGGGCTTGTCCTGGTCCGCCCATAGGTGGATATGCTTGATTGGGTGATGAAGAGGCTATACCTGGGAGCTCCTGCCCTGGCGTCAATTGTGCGCGCAGGAGAGCTAACTGTTCAGCGCTCAAGGCCTGGGTTGCTTCGACGCCACCCCCACTACCTCCGGCTGCATTGATATTTTTGGTATCTTCTACTTTGGCATCAATTCGAGTGAATCCCAGCCTTAATTTGCTATCTGAATGTAAGCGTAAGATAGGAGTGATTTTGAGCGTGTAGTGGCGTGCAATAGCATAGTCAATCAGCGATTTCTGCCATTCTCTGATTAAGCTGGTCTGGCTGGGAGCCAGGTTTTGATGATCCGCAATGCTCAGGTAGATGTCATAGACATTTGGGGCCAGCCGGTGATTCCCACCCTGGATTAGCAGGCCTTTGTCCATGCTGCGTTGTAGCTTGCGAGCCAGTTCGGTCGGCTCAATTCTTGATGGAAAGAGAACCCCAAACGGATTTTCTATCATGCGTTCCATCAATTCTTCAAATTTTGAGAGCGGATTTTGGCGAGCTGACACTTTGGCTCACCCTCCTAATTTAGCATCTGACGGGCTTGCTGCACATCAGAAAGAATTTGTGACTTCAATGCATCTATGTTTGCAAAACGTTGCTCATCGCGTAGGCGTGCAATGAAGTCGATAGTAATACGTTGATCATAGAGATCGGGTTGGATATCGAGCAAATGGACCTCTACAATGCGTTCTTTTCCATTAAACGTAGGACGTATGCCGATATTAGCTACACCGTTATAAACGGAAGAAGTATCGGTCGCGTCACTTGCCACCTCCGCAATACTGGCAAGACGTACGCGAACGGCATACACGCCGTTCGCTGGCAATAGTTTATGACCTTCAGGCATCAGGTTGGCTGTGGGAAAACCTAACAGCCTACCTCGTTGGTCACCACGTCTGACAACATCAGATAAAGTAAGCGGATGCCCCAGCAAATCATTTGCCTCGCCGATCTGTCCTTCACTCACCAGGTTGCGGATGCGTGTGCTGCTAATGCGCGTTCGCTCTGCCTCTTCCAATGGCATGGCTTGCATGGTTATGCCATGCTCTTGCCCATATGCTTCAAGAAAAGCAGTATCGCCCATCCTGTTGTGCCCCAGACTGAAATTCGCTCCCACCACAATGCCTTTGATGGTAAATTGTGATGTAAGGAGATCCATAAATTCAGTCGCGCTCATAGCTGCTACGGCCGGCGTAAAACTAATGACAATATTATCTATCAACGAGCCATAGATTTTTGCCAGCGCCAACTTTTCTTCCAAAGTTGTTAAGTAATGCAGGTCAATATCAGGCCGCACCACCTGTAACGTGTGTGGCGAGAAAGTGACCAATACAGGTTTACAGCTCAGCTTTCGGGCCGTTGTATATAATTCATGCATCAGATGCTGATGTCCACGATGGACGCCATCAAAATTGCCAATCGTGATTGCAATAGGTTCGTTTGCCGCGATGCTTGTTACGTATTCCATGGTGTGCGCAGGGTCATCCTATGTAAGTACCCACCTTTAATTTTTCTTTGGCTTATAGTACCACAGCTAACCGTTGGGACGCAATCGGTTGTGTCTACTGGGCCCTCTTACCCTGGTTCACGCGAAGACCTTTTTGGGTTGCCATAGCGCATGTTCGGGGTCCCAGTGTGCAATGGCCAGGAAGTGTCCATCTTGATCATAGACACGAGCCAGTTCGGCTGGAGGCATGGCTGCATCGTTGGCATACTGAAAAGTATTGCCGTGCATCACGCGCTCTACCCCTGGGGCATCCAGGTGAAGCGCAGGATAGTGCTGTAGGACGCTGTCCGCGGGGCAAAGATACTTGCCAGTGTTTCCCTCGTTCGCAGCCTCGGCCAGTTGTTCGAGTGTGATGCTTTCTGTCAGAGTAAAGGGACCGCTGCGCGTACGTATCAGTCCCCCGAGGTGGGCGCCATACCCTAGTTGTTCACCGAGGTCATAGGCTAGCGAGCGAATATATGTTCCCTTACTGCACGCGACAGCAAGAGTCAGACGGGGGGAAGTCCAGGCGATTACCTCCAGCGAGGTAATAGCGACGGGTCGCGCTGCCAGCGTAACCTCCTCACCAGCTCGTACCCGTTTGTAGGCGGCCTTTCCTTGTATTTTGATAGCGGAATAGCGAGGTGGCAGTTGCATCTGTGGACCAAGGAAGCGTGGCAGTACCTCTGTGATCTGGGCAAGCGTCAGGTTGGCTACATCCGTAGTGCGCACAATGGCGCCTTCTGCGTCATAGGTATCCGTGACCACACCAAAAATAATCTCTGCCTGATACGCTTTACCACTCTCGCTTAGATATTCGGCAACACGGGTGCCCTGTCCAATGCAGATAGGGAGCACGCCGCTGGCGGCTGGATCGAGTGTACCTGCATGTCCAACGCGTTTCTGGTGCAGAATCTTGCGCACCTTGGCCACGACGTCGTGTGAAGTCATGTTCGTGGCTTTATTGATGTTCAGTATACCGTCCATCGTCCATGATCCGTTCCAATTCGGTTATGATGAATCTGCTTGCCTCTGCAATATGCATAGGGAGGGTGCCTCCAGCGGCACGTGCATGACCTCCACCATTTGCTAAGCGCTGGCAGATTTCCGCGGCATTATAGGGCGCAGCGCTGCGCATGCTGAGACGCGTGATGTGTGGATTGCCGTAACTTTTAAAATACACGGCAACCTCTACGCCCTCGATATCACGCAGTAGACCGGATATGTTATCATCCATATCCTCGCTGGCTCCAGCTTCCCTGAGGGTCTCATCAGTTGACTGCGACCAGATGAGGCGACCTTCGCAAGCAGTTTGTGCCCTGGCAATGGCCAGAGATTGTAGGCGTACCTGGGCCAGGGGTCGTGTGCGGTAGATAGGTTGGACAACGGTTTCGGGGATGGCGCCTGCACGCAGCAGAACGGCGCTCACCTCCATGGTACGTGCTGTGGTGTTGGTGAATTGATAGGAACTGGTATCGGTGATGATGCCCGTCAATAGGCAGAGCGCGGCATCTCGCCCTAGGGGTAAATTTGCTTGCTGCTGGAAGAGCACCAGCAGTTCAGCGGTGGCCGCGGCTGTTGGGTCGATAATATTGACACGACCGCAGCCGCTGCTGCTGATATGATGGTCGATGTTAAGTATATTGACATGTTCTAAGAATGCGCGATGTTGTTCATACAGCGAACCAAAGCGACTCAATTCTCCCGCATCCAGCGCGATAACCAGGTCGAAGTCTTCATCGTCCAGCGTATGTTGGAGCGTATCTATGCCCGGCATAAACGCCAGCATACCCGGTGCCGGGTCTGCGCAAGCAGGCACGCATATTTTCCCCATGGCCTGAAGCATGTGGGTCAGCCCGAGAGCTGAGCCAAGACAATCGCCATCCGGGTGTTCGTGAGCAATCAGGGCGATACGCCGGGCCGAGTGTATGAGAACCATAGCCTGTTCGACCAGGCTCGCGTTCAGCTGCTGATGTAATGCGCTGGTGTTTTCACTCATAATACGTTTTGTCACTTTTGCTGCTCATGCTGCTGTGCTTTTTCTTCCTTTTCAATCTGCTGAATAAGATCAAGGATACGCGCCCCTTCCGCGATGGACGTGTCGAGTTTGAAGGTTAACTCAGGCATGAAACGCAGGACGAGGCGACTGGCAAGTTCACGGCGCAAGAAGCTGGTTGCATGCTTTAGTCCTTTCATGGTCTCCGCCTGTTCCTCTGCACTACCCATCACACTTACGAAGACTTTAGCATGACGCAGGTCACCGCTGACCTCTACGTGGGTAATACTGGCGAACCCTACCCGTGGATCTTTTAGACGCGTGCGTATTAACTCGCTAATTTCCGCCGCGATCAGTTCACCCAGTTTCTCTTGCCGGTGTGTATTTGGCATGAAGATATTCCCTCCGTGGCGTAGAGGCTATAGCTAGCATGCACACCGCATGCTAGCTATAGCCTCTACCTTGCCCAATCCTGTTTATGCCCCGGGTTTGACACGCTCCTGCGAGAATGCCTCGATGATATCGCCAACTTCAAATTCGGTGAAATCCTCGAGAACTATACCGCACTCGTAACCGCTAGCAACCTCACGCACATCGTCTTTGCCACGTCGTAGGGAAGCAATTTTCCCGTCATAGACCTTTTCCCCTTTGCGTAGGATACGCGCTTGTGAAGAGCGTACGATCTTTCCATCAGTAATACGGCAGCCGGCGATAACCGTGGTTTTACCGGCCTTAAATGTCTGTAGTACTTCAGCATGACCCTCGATGACTTCGCGGAAGGTTGGCTCCAACATACCGGTCAGAGCGGCCTGGATGTCGTCGGTCAGCTTATAAATGACGTTGTAGTAACGAATATCAACGCCCTCTTTTTGCGCCTGGCGCTGTGCCGCGCCATCAGCTGTGACATTAAAGCCAATGATGATGGCTCCCGAAGCAGCCGCCAGGTGTACATCGGTTTCACTGATATTGCCGATACCCTCGCGGATAAGGCGCACTTTGATATTCTCTTCGCCGACTTTTGTCAGTGCATTCTTAATCGCCTCAGAGGTTCCTTGTACGTCGCTCTTGAGCACAATGTTCAGTTCCTTGACTTTACCCTCTTGCATCTGCATGTAAAGCGTATCAAGGCTGACCTGCCCAAGCGGCATACTCTCGTTCCGCCGTTGTTCCGCTACCTTCGCAGCCCTGTGTTTGGCTGTGCGCTCATCGGCAACTACCTCGAGCCGGTCACCGGCATTGGGCACTTCTGGTAAACCGAGAACGCTCACAGGTGTGCTCGGTGGTGCCTTCTGTATGCGCTTACCACGGTCATTGAACATAGCGCGTATTTTGCCGGAGAGTGAGCCGACCACAATATTGTCACCCATCTTCAGGGTACCCTGCTGAATGAGTACGGTCGCGATCGGTCCGGTATTTTTCTCCAGCCGTGCCTCAATGATGACGCCTGAGGCAAGGCGATTCGGATTAGCCTTAATATCCTGAACTTCAGCTACAAGCAAAATCATTTCAAGCAAGTCATTGATACCCGTACCTTTGCGCGCCGAGACCGGCACGCAGACGATATCGCCACCGTATTCTTCGACGACAAGACCTATCTCGGCAAGCTGTTGCTTGACGTGATCAGGGTTGGCTCCCGCCTTGTCAATTTTGTTCAAGGCGATAATAATCGGCACTTTGGCCGCCTGGGCATGGTCAATGGCTTCACGCGTCTGAGGCATAACACCATCATCAGCCGCGACAACAATCACGGCAATATGCGTTACCTGGGCACCACGGGCGCGCATGGCTGTGAAGGCTTCGTGACCGGGCGTATCCAGGAAGGTGATTTTCTTGCCATCGACTTCTACCTGGTAGGCGCCGATGTGTTGGGTAATACCACCAGCTTCACCTGCGGCAACCCGCGTCTTACGTATCACATCAAGGAGCGAGGTTTTACCGTGGTCAACATGGCCCATAATAGTGACAACTGGTGGAATAACGATCATGTTGTCTTCATGACGCGAAGCCATCATTGCTTCATTTGCCGATAGACCTCTATCACTCTGCACCGCTGGTGTTGCGGAAAGAGCGCTCTGATTCGGCTCAAAACCCATTTCCTGGGCTACAAGCGCCGCTTTATCGTAGTCGACTACCTGGTTAATGCTGGCGAAAATGCTGTGCTTGATTAATCCCCGGATAATTTCATTAGGTGTTGCTTGTAATAATTCGGCCAGATCCTTGACGACGATCTGAGGCGGAATTGCGATTGGCCCGGTTGGTTTCTCTTTGACCGCGGCAACTCGTCGCTCCTGTGGCCGTTGGGTGGGTGTACCTGGCCGCGCACCGGGTCGAGCCGGGGCGGGATGTCCAGGACTATTTGGGCGACCAGTGCCGGGACGACCAGGCGCGCCTGAAGCAGGGCGAGGCATACCCGTTGTTGTACCGCCATTGCCGGGTCTATTTGCTGGTCGTTGCTGTGTAGCAGGATAGCCCTGGTGTTGCGTAAATGCACCACCCTGGTAAGGTTGGCGCTGTTGATATGGCCCACTATTAGGTGGTCTTTGCGCTGGCACAACAGTATTGCTGGCGCGTTGGACTGGCGCGCCTGTGTTGCCAGGGCCGCGCCCTGGCATACCAGCATTCCCGCCGCGTTGGGCAGGTGCTCCCGTGCCGCCAGTACGCTGCGTCGGCGCGTTGGTTCTATACGTCGGACGTTGTACTGGTTGTGTTGGACGTGCTGTAGGTTCAGGTGACGTAGGCGTGTTTTCCTTCGGCGTTGCTGGCGCAGCTGCCCTGCTGGGGGCAGTTGTTCCACTGCTACGTTGTGTTGGATGTGTTGTTGGTTCAGGTGACGTAGGCGTGTTTTCCTTCTGTGTTAATGGCGTAGCTGCCCTGCTGGGGGCAGTTGTTCCACCGCTACGTTGTGTTGGATGTGTTGTTGGTTCAGGTGACGTAGGCGTGTTTTCCTTCTGTGTTAATGGCGCAGCTGCCCTGCTGCGCTGAGCAGGGGCTGGACGTGGTGCAGATTCAGGCAGGGTTGAAGCGCGTTCCGTCCCATCTTGCACTGTAATGGCTGGTGTACCGTTGGAGACGGGCGCGGATGGTGTACGTCGCCGTGTAACAGGTTTTGTTTCCGGTTGTTCCTGGCTGCCTGGTGTGGCACTGTCGGATTTTGAGCGGGCGCTGCCGCGTGTTCTCGTTGACGTTGGTTTTGCCTGCTCGTTTCCTTCTGGAGACTCAGAGGTGTTACTCATGAAGAAGACTCCCTTCTATTGAATAATGCGCCACAAATGGCGGCGGAAATCTCTCTTCACAGCCACAAGGAAGGACTGTCACCTCTTTCCGTAAAAAGGGAAAGGGAGACAGTCCCTCGCTGGTGCAGTGCCAGGCATGTTCAGTCTGCGCCCTCTGGCGTAGTTGCTATGGTTAGTTGATCATAGCTATCGCTCCGCAAACATTCGCTTAGCACAACGGCCCTGTAGACGAGGGGCTGTGTCTCTATCAAGAGTCGAGATACAATGACGCATAATTAGTGTCTAGCTATTGGTTTTATGTATTTCAATCTTCACCCAACACATGAGCCGGATGCAGGTATTGAATACTGCCATACCCCAAAAAGGGATAGGGACGATATACGACGTTCCTTATTATAACGATACCTTAGTATAGCTTACTGGACTTGTTCTTGCAACTTTTTACTACCAATGGAGAGGTGAATGCTCACCCCTCTATTGGTAGTAATGTTTGCCCGGAGCTGGTAGGCTTGTGTGGGACCACGAACTCACCAACGCTACAATACATTAATCGCTTTTAGAACTGGTAGACTTGCTCTGCTGGGCAGATTTTTTTGCAGGCTCCACAGGCGTTTCCCTGGGGAGCGTTGCAATATAGCTATCTAGCCCCGCGCGATCTTCCTCGGACAAGCTGATTTCAAATTCTTGCTCAAGGCGTTTCTTTTTAACTGCCGTCTCCCAGCACGAGAGCCGTGCGCAGATATATGCTCCACGACCGGACTTCTTGCCCGTTGCGTCGATTACCACATGTCCATCAGGCGTACGCACAACGCGTAATAACTCACGCTTTGGCTTGGTTTCTCGGCACGAGATGCACGTACGCAAAGGAACATGCCTGGGTTTTTTTGCTTGCTTACTTGCTATATTTGCCATACGTTGCTATTCCCTGTCTCCACCATATCCATAGGATGAACTGTGTTTGTTGCCGCCACGATGATGGCTTGAACGGCGGTTACCTTCACCACGCTCGTTGCGCTCATAGCGCCCTGCTTGCGGACGCTCTCCTCGTTCACGGCGTGCCGGTTGCGTGTAAGCATGCTCGGGCGCGTCATCTACCCGCTCTTCGTATATTTCACCTTCGGCGGGTTTGATTACGTCGACGCGCCAACCCGTGAGCTTGGCTGCCAGGCGCGCATTTTGACCGTCTTTGCCGATAGCCAGCGAAAGCTGTCGTTCAGGTACGGTCACCAGGGCCGTATGATCTACTTCGCGCAGTTCAACCTTCAGTGGTTTGACGGGACTGAGCGCGTTGGCTACGAAGGTCGCCTGGTCAGCATGCCACTGGATAATATCTATCTTCTCATCATTAAGTTCATGTACGATGTTGTTAATACGCGAGCCGCGTACACCAACGCATGAACCAATGGGATCTAACCCTTCCTGGCGCGCAACAACAGCTACCTTTGACCGGCTGCCCGGTTCACGAGCAATGGCTTTGATCTCAACGGTACCTTCATAGATCTCGGGCACTTCTGCTTCAAACAGGCGCCGCACGAGGTCGCGGTGCGTACGAGAAACCATTATTTGCAGCATACGTCCCTGAATGCGGCGTACATCATAGACGTAAACGCGCAGGCGCTGACCATTGCGGTAGCGTTCGGTAGGTACCTCTTCACTGGGTGGCATTACGCCTTCAATTTTATCAGCTTTGTCCAGGTCGAAGTCGATTGACCAACCGCGCACAGGGTCTTTGTGTGTAAGTGTCCCAAGACGAATTTCACCCATCCAATTTTTGATCTGGTCATAGAGGTGCTCGTGCTCTGCCTCGCGAATGCGCTGGAGGATGACCTGCTTGGCCGTCTGCGTTGGGATGCGGTTAAAGATGAATGATGAATCAACATCAATAGATTGGCCAAGCGCCGCTCTCGGCACAAGGCGTTGTGCCTCGGCCAGCGAGATCTCCTCGTTAGCATCATTAACCTGGGCTACCACACGTTTTGCTGCCCAGACATGCACTTCACCGTTCTTATCTACCTCAATACGGACATTCTCGCCGCCGCCAAAACTTTTACGGTAGGCCGCGAGTAGGGCGGTGGCAACAGTTTCCATTACCACTTCGCGGGGTAATCCCTTTTCGGCAATTAATTGTGCGATAGCAGCCTGAAATTCGCTTCTCATAAGCCATTATCCTCCCGCTGGCCCCAATTGACACTTACGTCATTTTTTCGAGTGCTTGTTCCGATGCATGACGCAACGGCGTTTGTAACTAAAAAGTTCCTGGCAAGCAGAAAAGTGGACGGAATGTCCACTTTTCTCAAAAAGGTTTCCTTGATTCTTTGGTAATTATATCACGTAGTTACGCTTTTGGCTAGGGGAAAGTAGGCAAGTTACATGTTTCTTACCCTCAAGCTTGTAAAGCTATACCAATGCTATGCAACATGCTTTAGAATGATGCTTCCCCGTTCTCTCAGACCTTTGGCTTGTCCAGGCCTCCAATATGCAGAAAATAGCCTGCGAATACATGTGATATACTTTATATCAAAGTAGATTCGCCTTGAATGAGCGCAAACAAAGGAGTTTTTCTCATGGCTGTAGCCCATGTTACTGACGACGAACAGGCATTAATAGAAGCGATACGCGAACTGGCTCGTGAGCGTGTAGCGCCACGCGCGGCCGAGATCGACCATACCGGCGAATTTCCCTGGGATATGAAGGAATTGCTGGCACAACAGGATATTTTTGCCATGGCCTTTCCCGAGGAATACGGCGGCCTCGGTTCGAGTGAACTGACGATTGTAATGGCGATTGAAGAACTGTCGCGCTATTGTGCCACTACAGCACTGCTGCTGGCTGTGCAGCAATTGGGATCAACGCCTATCTTGCTGGCGGGCAACGAAGAACAGAAACGTAAATATTTACCCCACCTGGCAAGCGGCGAATGGATGGCCGCGTATGCCCTGACTGAGGCAGGTTCAGGCTCAGATGCCGCGGCTATGCAGACCCGCGCCGTGCGCAAAGGCGACAAGTATATTCTCAACGGATCAAAGCGTTTCATTACGAATGGTGGAATTTCGCACGTCAATTCTGTTTTTGCCATTACTGATCCCGAGCAAGGTACGCGCGGCATCAGCGCCTTTATTGTTGAGAAAGACTTCCCAGGCTTTTCAGTCGGGCGGATCGAGGAAAAGATGGGTATTAAGGGTTCGCAGACCGCCGAATTAATTTTCACAGACTGCGAGGTGCCCGTTGAGAACTTGCTTGGGCATGAAGGCGAAGGCTTCAAAATCGCTATGATGACGCTTGATCGTACGCGTATCGGTATCGGTGCGCAGGCTCTGGGTATTGCCCAGGGAGCGCTGGACCTCGCGGTATCTTATGCCAAGCAGCGTATTCAGTTTAACAAGCCCATTGCCGATAACCAGGGTATTCAGTTTATGCTTGCGGACATGGCCACCAAAGTTGAGGCTTCGCGCCTGTTGGTGTACAACGCGGCGGAAATGGTTGATCGCGGCGAGCAAAACTTTAGCAAATATTCAGCGATGGCGAAGATGTACGCTTCGGATAGAGCTATGGAAGTGACCAGCGATGCTATCCAGATCCTGGGCGGCTACGGGTACATGAAAGAATATCCCGCCGAACGTATGCTGCGTGACGCCAAAATCACCCAGATCTATGAGGGGACCAACCAGATCCAGCGCCTGGTCATCGCCCGTGAATTACTGAAATAACGATGTAGAGAGATGAAGGTGTCGCTGGCAAAAGGTAAACACACTTACCTTTTGCCAGCGACACCTTATCATTGAAATATATTTCCAGGAGAGCATAACCTATGCCATCACTTTCGTTTGATCCAGTTGCTCATGTTTATGATGCCACGCGAGGATATCCTACCGGTGTTGCCCAACAAATTGCCCAGTCCATTGCTGATACAGTCAAGGCAACCCCTCATACAAAATTTCTGGAGGTTGGCATTGGTACTGGTCGGATTGCTTTTCCCCTGGCTTCGCGCGGTCATATGTATACAGGAGTGGATATTTCGGAGCGCATGGTTGAACAACTCGAGGCAAAGCTGGCAGATCATGGCTGGCAGGAACGAGTGCAGCCATGGGGTTCATTGCCCGACGAAAATACAAGTGCAGCCCCACTGGTACGGCGTTTTATGCAAGGTGAGCAGCGAGCTTCCATGCGACTTGTCATGGCGGATATGACTGCTCTACCCTTTTACGCTGCCTCGTTCGATGTGGCTATAGCTGTACATGTCTTTCATCTAGTGGATAGCTGGCAAAAAGCATTGAGCGAGGTGCTGCGTGTACTGCGTCCCGGTGGGCTGTTTCTCCATTGCTGGGACGAGCATAGGATCTCGGATAAGCGCAATATGGGGCAAACCTGGGAGAGCATTGTGCGCGAACTAGGAGGTGACGTCAGGCGACCAGGCGCTAGCGATGCCGACATTGATGTGACGCACTGGCTGCAAGAGCATGGCCTGCACCCACAGGAGTTGCGCATAGTAAACTGGGAAAGCACAATGACGCCGCGCCAATCTCTTGAGAATATTACCAAACGCGCCTGGTCAAGAACATGGACAGTCCCTGATGACCTGTTTGCTGCCTCTGTCCAACGCCTGGAACAATGGGCCAACGAGCAATTCGGTTCCAACCTGGATGCCGAACGTATGCAGACCCACCAGTTTGTGATTAGCAAGACCCAAGTATAAGGTAGCTCCTAAGAGACTGTTGGGTGGGCGCAGTTCTTTTTTCCCTGAACGGAAAACAGAGCTTAAGAACGAATTTAACTCAACAAGAAACTTGCGCGTGCACAGACGTTTTTCCGCGAATGCGGTTACTTCACGCCAATTACCGCAGTTGTTTTGAATTGTCTGGAAGCTGGTCCTTGCTTGATGTACGCCAGAGTAAAACCAAGCTGCTTCATTCCTGGAATGATCTGCTCCTCTAAAATCAGCTGGTAACGCTCCAATCCTGTTGCTTCAGCTGTGTCTATTTTTCCCGTAGAGAGCGTGATGACGAGCATGGCGCCTGGTTTGAGTACGCGGAAGATCTCAGCTAGAGCGCGCGGCGGGTCCGGCCAGAAATACAGGGTTTGAATACTGAAAACTTTGTCGAACTGGTTGTCGGCGAAGGGAAGGGTAGTCACATCACCGTGGCACAATGCGACCTGTCCCGCTTTAATGGCCTTGGCGTTGCGACGGCTGGCGGCGTGCACCATCTCTTGAGAAAGATCGATACCGGATATATGCCCATTGCTGGCTTGGGTTGCAACGAGTTCAATGGCACGGCCTGCTCCGAAGCCAAGCTCCAATATCTGATCCTCTGGCTTGAGATCCAGCAGGGAAATCGTCCAGGTGGTTTCTGGCATGTGCTGGCGTACCATCTGCTCACCAAGTACGCGTCCGACGATACCCGTCGGATGGCCATGCTGACCGGCAAGGAGAGAGGCCCCGATGCGGTTGAGAAGGTTCATAGGGTTTCAGGTGCTCCTTTTTTGAAAGTAGTGCCTCTGAAGAATGTATGTTCTATTCTATCACCTTTCCAGGGGGTAATTGACACATTGACAAGCCACAAGCCTTTGCATATACTGCGGGATAAGAGCAAGCTCATGTTGGCTGCTCGTGTGCGGCTGCATTGTGGCGGCTTGATCTCTATACTCGTAGAATCAGGATCTTCAATGTTCCACTATCTGTAGTAACCTGATTCTCAACTCGCTTGCCACACAGAACGCAGCTTTGATATCCTCATATTTTTTTCTGCAAAGGAGATCTGTTCATGAAGAAGTCTTTACTTTCCGCCGTGGCAATCTCAGCCCTCGCTCTCGTCCTCGTCGCTGTCATGTTTGTAATGAATAACGGCATCTTCGCTGCTCGTGCAAGCGGCGGTGGCGCCCTTAGCATTCACGTCGTGGAGCATGCCAGGACGGATACCGTTGGTGATTTCGAAAACGGTGCTCCCAGCCCTGATGCTCTGGGAAATGTGCTTGCCTTCCACAACCCCGTCTTTGATGCCACCGACACGCAGCGCGTCGGCGTTGACAATGGTCAATGTAC
>WNFM01139242.1_pt2 | contig 43595 bp, 37 predicted proteins | sample 5400271 | NCBI WGS metagenome assembly WNFM01 (sample SAMN13153352, study PRJNA577476) | soil metagenome | isolation source: 60 cm saprolite on Douglas fir-dominated hillslope | place: USA:California | collected 2013-09-17
CGTGGGAGGTCGGGGTGCCCGAACAACAGACAACCATCGCGGCGCCGGTGAGAATCGAAGGGGTCGGATTGCACTCCGGCGCGCCGGCGACCCTCACCATCCAGCCGGCCGGCGTGAACCAGGGGATCGTCTTCGTCCGGCGCGACCTGAACGGCGCCGAAATTCCCGCCGCCCACCGCCATGTGCAGAAGAGCAGCCTGGCCACCCGCCTGGCGCGAGGGGGCGCTTCGGTTTCGACCGTCGAGCATCTGCTCTCCGCGTTGCGCGGCCTGGGGGTCGACAACGCGCGCATCGATCTGGACGGCCCCGAGGTCCCGATTCTGGATGGCAGCGCCCGCCCGTTCGCCGAGCCGATCCTCGCCGCCGGCATCCGCTCTCAGAGGGCCGAGAGACGGTACCTGACGCTTCGCCGGCCGGTGTCGGTGTCGCTGGGGGACAAGGAGATCCTGGCGATCCCCGCGAACGAGCTGCGCGTCACCTATGCGATCGATTTCCCGCATCCCGCCATCGGCTATCAGGCCCTGACGGCCGGGATCACCGGGCACGACTACGCCGAATCGATCGCGCCGGCACGCACCTTCTGCCTGTTGCGAGACGTCGACGACATGAAGCGATCGGGGATGGTCCGGGGCGGATCGCTCGACAACGCAGTCGTGGTGGGCGACGAGGGTGTGATGAACGAGTCGCTCCGGTTCCCGGACGAGTTCGTGCGGCACAAGATCCTCGATCTGATCGGCGATCTGGCGCTCCTCGGCGCCCAGCTCAGGGCCCATGTGATCGCCTTCAAGGGCGGCCATCGCTTGCATGCCGCGTTGCTCGGTCGCATGCTCGCGAGCCGCGCCTCGTGGGACCTGGTCAGCTCCGAAGAGAGGCTGCCGGCGGAGCACCTGCAACGATTCGCGCATCTGACCGACCGTCTCCTGCCGCGTCCCGTGCCGGTTCACGCCTGAGCCGGCGCTCCGTCCCCTTGTCTTTCGGGTCGTTGCTTCGGTAGACTCCCGGCGATGAAGGTCATCATCGCGGCTGCAGCCTGCTTGGCAGCGGCTCTGAGTCCCGTTCGTTCCGAGACCCCGACTCTCCAGGATTTGACCGTGGCCGTCGAGGGAGATCGGTATGTCGCCTCCTGCAGACTCGACGGCGGCCTCACGCCCGAGATCCTCGAGGAGATCGATGCCGGTCTCGAGACGACGATCGGCTACCGCTTTCAGCTGATCAGGGTTCGTCGCGGCCTTCCCGACGAAACCATCCTCAAGAGCCGCGTCCGCTGCGCGGTCCGGTTCGACGCCTTGACGAAGCAGTACACGCTGACGCGCCGCATCGATGGCGAGGTGCAGGATACGCGCCTGACCCCCGATGCCCAGGTGATGCGGGGCTTTCTGACCGCCGTGCACCACCTCCCTCTGGCCGCGGTCTCCGACCTGCATCCGGACCAGGAATATTACCTTCGAGCCAAGGCGGACATCGGTCTGGTCTGGCGCTTCTACCTGATCCCCTGGCCCTTCGATACCGAATGGGCCCGCGTGCCGGTTTTGCCCAAAGATGGCGGGGCCGACCATGCCGCGCCCTGAGAGGCCCGCCGGCCGCACCCTCTCCCGCCTCCGGATCGATCGACTGATCCTGCTGGGCGTCGTCATCCTGCTGCTGATCTTCCTGGCCGGCTACCACCTGATCAGGCGGACGGCCAATTTCTCCTGGCCCTACATCACGAACTCGGTCCTGCTCTCGGCCCTGCTGATCACGAACGCGCTCTTGGTCCTGACCCTGGTCACGCTGCTGATCCGGAACCTGATCAAGGCCCTGGTGGAGCGCCGCCGGGGCATCCTCGGGTCCCGATTCCGGACGAAGCTGGTCTTCTCCCTCCTGCTGCTCTGGTTCGTTCCCTCGGGGATCATCTTCTATGCCGCTCTGCACATGATCCAGAGCAGCGTCGACCGCTGGTTCAACGATCCGATGGATCGCCTGACCGAGGCCTCCCAGAAGATCGTCGGGACCTATTACGACGAGGCGGCGCAGCGCGGCGCCGCCTTCGCCCGCGAGGTCGCGCTCCGGCTCGAATCGCAGGGGCAGCTCAAGTCCGATTCCCGCGCCGACCCGCATGAGGTCCTCGGCGAGCTGCTGCGCGAATATCACCTCGACCTCATCGCGCTGCAGGGACGGACCGGTCCTCCTTACGTGGTGCTCGATCCGCATGTCCCGGCGACGGGAGATCTCCAGGAGGTGCCCTCCGAGATGACCCGGGCGGCGTTCCGGGGCGAACCGTTCGCCTGGACCTCGGAGTTTCGCGGCGGGCATCTGATCCGCTGCGGCCACCCGGTGCGGAGCGGTCCCGACGGGCCCATCCTGGCCGTGGTGACGGTCGGCACCTACGTGGCGCGCGATCTGGCCCGCCTGGCGCGCGCGGTGACCCAGAGCAACGAGGACTATCGCCAGATCCGGACCCAGAAGGGACTGATCAAGCGGGTCTACGTGCTGGTCTTCGCCTTGATCACGCTGGTGGTACTCTTCTCGGTGACCTGGATCGGCCTCTACATGGCGCGCCGGATCACCGAACCGATCCAGTCGCTGGCCGAAGGCACGCGCGAGATCTCGTCGGGGAATCTCGATTACCGCGTCGAGGTCGGGGGGGGCGACGAGCTCGGGATCCTGGTCGAGTCGTTCAACCGGATGACCGCCGAGCTCAAGACCGGGAAGGAAACGATCGAGCGGCGCAACCTCGAGCTGATGGAGCGCCGCCGCTACATCGAGACGTTGCTGCAGAACCTGACGACCGGCGTGGTGTCGCTCGATGGCGGCGGCCTCGTGACGACCATCAACCGCGCCGCGCTGCGGCTCCTGGCGCTGCTTCCGGGCCCCGACCCGGTCGGGCAGATGTTCCTGCCGCTGCTGCCGCCGGCCGGAAGGGGAGTGATCGAGCCGATCCTCGCGGAGGTGCTCTCGGGAGCGCGGGGAGGCGCGGCGCGCGAGGTCGATCTGGTGGCCGGCGGACGCGCCAGCACCCTGGCCGTCAGCGCCACAGCGATCCAGGCCGATGACGGCGCCCTGCGAGGCGTCATCCTGGTCCTCGAGGACCTGACCGACCTGATGCGCGCCCAGAAGATCGCCGCCTGGCGGGAGGTCGCCCGGCGCCTGGCCCACGAGATCAAGAACCCCCTGACGCCGATCCAGCTCTCGGCCGAGCGGATCCGCAAGAAGTACGCGGAGCACAGCGGCGACCTCGACGGGATCGTCGAGGAGGGGACCGCCGCCATCGTGCGCGAGGTGGCGGGCCTCAAGAACCTGGTCGATGAGTTCAGCCGCTTCGCCCGGATGCCGGCGCCCAATCCCGTGCCGACCGATCTGCGCGAGATCGTGGACTCGGTGCTGGCCCTCTACCGGGGGACGTCGGCCCAGGTCGAGATTGAGAGCGCGATGGAGGCGGGGCTGCCGAGGGTACGGATCGACCCGGAGCAGATCAAACGGGTCCTGGTGAATCTCCTCGACAACGCCGTCGAGGCGATGGGGGGGCGCGGCACGGTCACCATCGCCGCCTCGCGGGACCGCGACACCGGTGCCGTGCGCCTCGAGATCGCCGACCAGGGGCCCGGGATACGTCCGGAAGACCGGGACCGTCTCTTCGTCCCTTACTTCTCGACCAAGAAGAGCGGCACGGGGCTCGGGCTGGCGATCGTGCACCGGATCGTCTCGGACCACTCGGGCCGCATCCGGGTGGAGGACAACCAGCCGCGCGGCGCGCGGTTCGTCATCGAGCTTCCCTCCGACGCCGCCTGAAGCGCGCGACACCCTCGGGTAGAATAGGATCATGGCCAAGGAAAGGATACTGGTCGTGGATGACGAGGAAGGGGTACGCGACTCCCTGCGCAACATCCTCAAGGACGAGGGGTACACCGTCGATCTGGCGGAATCGGGAGAGCGCTGCCTCGAGATGGTCCGCCGCAAGCCGTACCACGCGATCCTGCTCGATGTCTGGCTTCCCGGGCGGGACGGGCTGGCGGTCCTCCAGGAGGTCGTCACCCTCGACGCGCCTCCGAGGGTGATCATGATTTCGGGGCACGCCGACGTGCCGGTGGCGCACCGCGCCGGCCGGCTGGGCGCCTTCGATTTCATCGAGAAGCCGTTGTCGCTCGAGAAGGTGGCGCTGACCCTCCGCAACGCGGTGACCGACAGGAGGAAGGACGATGATCTCCGCCGGCTTCAGGAGAAGCTGGGGGAGGAGAGCACGATCATCGGGGAGAGCGGCGCCATCCGCGCCCTGCGCCAGCAGATCGAGGTGACCGCACCCACCCAGGGACGGGTCCTGATCTTCGGCGAGAACGGGACCGGCAAGGAGCTGGTCGCCCGCACCATCCATCGCCTCTCCCTGCGTCGGGAGGAGCCGTTCGTGGAGATGAACTGCGCCGCCATCCCCGAAGAGCTGATCGAGAGCGAGCTGTTCGGCCACGTCAAAGGTTCCTTCACCGGGGCGAGCGAGACCAAGCCGGGCCGCTTTCTCCTCGCCGATGGCGGGACCCTGTTCCTGGACGAGATCGGCGACATGTCGCTGCGGACCCAGGCGAAGGTCCTGCGCGTCCTGCAGGAGCAGGCGTTCGAGCCGGTCGGCGGCGCCACGCTGCGCGTCGACGTGCGTGTCATTGCGGCGACGAACAAGGATCTGCCTCGCGAGATCGCGGAGGGGCGTTTCCGGGAAGATCTCTATTTCCGGCTCAACGTGATACCTCTCCGGGTGCCGCCGCTGCGGGAGCGCCTTGAGGATATCCCGCCGCTGGCGGCGCACTTCGTGGAGCATCTCTCCCGTCAGTACGGCCGGCCCAAGAGGCTCGCGCAGGAGACCGTCCTGGCGCTTCAGAGCCGCCGCTGGCCCGGCAACGTACGGGAATTGAAAAACATGATGGAGCGTTTGGTGATCTTGAGCCAGGGTGACGAGATCCGGCTCGACGATCTCCCGGATGACTTCCGGAGCGCGGGGCGACCGGCCGGCGGCGGCGCCGTCTCGGGGTCGCTGAGAGAGGGCCGGGAGCAGTTCGAAAAGCAGTTCATCCTCATGAAGCTGGAGGAGGCGGGCGGCAATGTGGTTCGGGCCGCCGAGCTGCTCGGGCTCGAGCGCAGCAACCTCTACCGCAAGATGCGGGCCTACGGGATCCGAGCTTGACACCGCACGCCAGCAGTGTTATCTAGTGGGCCATATATCGTTGTGAGGACGATAGATATCGATGCAGATGACACGCGGCGTCGAATATGGGATCGAGGGCATTCTCTACTTGGCGCGCCGTGAGTCGGGCCGTCCAACGTTGATTCGGGAGATCTCCAGGGCGACGGCCATCCCCGAGACCTTCCTGTCCAAGATCTTTCAAAGGCTCGCGACGAAAGGGTTGCTGAGGTCCCGGCGCGGGTTTCACGGCGGATTTCGTCTGGCCAGGCCGGCGGCGCGGATCACGCTGAAGGAAATCGTCGAAGCGGTGCAGGGCCCGATCGAATTTCACCGTTGTCTGGATCACCTGCGCGCCCGGGGACGACGCGGTCGTTGTCACGTGGCCGAGGTGTTCGGGATCGTGCAGGGGAAGGTGACGATGATCCTGGAGCAGACCACCGTGCAGGACATCCTTCGGGCGACACCATAAAGGAGCCGGCTGAATTGGCGTCCTCAACTTTCGGACAAAAAAGGTCTGATTCGTCCGCGGCCGGCGCGGGGCGGCTGCGGGCCGATCTGCATGTGCACTCGCGGTACTCGCGGCCGTGCCATCTCGGCCGGCTCGGCGGCGCCAGCGCTCCGGGAGCGCCCGACGAGATCGACCGGGCGGCGCGCGCGCGGGGGATGGATCTGGTCACCATCACGGACCGTGACACGATCGATGGCTGCCTCGACTACCTCGACCGTCATCCGAAGACGCGGCACTTCTTCATCAGCGTGGAGATCACCGCGCGCGACCCGCGGCACGGCGCCCGGTTGCACGTCCTGGTCTACGGGATCGACGAGGCGCAGCACCGGGAGCTTGCGCGCCGGAGGAATGATGTCCGGGAGCTCTTGTCGTATGCCCATGCCGAAGGAATCCCCGCGTCGCTGGGCCCCTGGTTCGGCGACTGGCGCGGGGAGGCGCCGGCGGAGGGGTTCATCCGCGAGACGCTCGCCCTGTTCCGCCTCTTCGAGGTCGCCAACGGCTCCTTCAGCGCGGATCACAACCGGATGGCGCTGCGGCTGGCCCACGAGGCGCGCGGCGAGAACGAGTTCGGAGTGACGGCCGGGAGCGGCGCCCACGGTCCGGCACGCGCCGGCCGCACCGGCACGGTGGCGGAGGGTGGGTCGCGCGAGGAATTCCTGAGGGCGCTGCGCGAGGGTCGCGCGGGAGTCGCGGGCGAGCCGGGAAGCCGCTGGGCCTCCGTCGCCGATCTCTACCGCGTCCTGCGACATGACGAAAAGAAACTGGCTGGAAGCGCGCCGCTCCTGATCCGTCACGGGCTGGAGCGGGTGCGTCTCGGGGCCCGTCTGCGGTCGGGGCACCGCCGGCTCGATCAGATCGAGGTCCACCGTTTTCAGGAGAAGACCCGTTCCTACCGCGCTTCGGTCACGCCGGGGTCCGACCCGGACGGAGCCGCGGATTCCGTCGTGACACCGTCGCAGCACGCGTCTTCAATCACAACGATCGAATGACTCATCGAGGAGGAGTTGCCATGAATCAGGCTGCGGCCCGCGAGTTGGAACAGGCCGAGGTGGGGCCGGCGCCATCCCCGGCGGCCCCGGTGGCGGCTGCCCCGAAAGGGAGCATGCTGGCAACGCCGTCGAAGCGGGGCCCCTCCTGGTATTTACGGCCGACGGTTCTGGCCGGGACCGGTTTCAAGGTGGCCGCGACCGTGGCCTGGCACGCCTTCCAGGCGGTCAACCGGCTGATCCCTTATCGAAGGCTTCAGCCGAAGTGGGCCCCGGCGCCGCTCATGAAGAGCTCCGAGCGCACCTTCCCGCAGCTGGGCTTCCCGCGCGAGACCGATTCGCTCTGCCCTGCGTGCGTCAAGGAGGTCCGCGACTCGATCGTCTCGGGTGAGGCCGACTGGAAGCTGCTCATCGACGGCAAGCCGGCCGAGGTGAAGGCGCGGATCATCGAGCGCGACAAACAGATCTGGATGGTCAAGGACTGCGCCAAGCACGGACGCTGCGAAGATCTCATGGCGATCGACGCCGATTTCCTGCGCCGCATGGAAAAGCTCTATCCGGGCCGCGATTTCCGGATGACCCCCGACCCGTACCACAACCACGGGTCGTCGACCGTCAAGTACGGGCGAGGGGCGGTGCTGACGGTGGATCTCACCAACCGATGCAACATGATGTGCAACCCCTGCTTCATGGACGCCAATCAGGTCGGATACGTGCACGAGCTGACCTGGGACGACACGCGGCAGATCCTCGACAACTCGATCAACGTCACGCCGCGGCGCCAGATGTCGGTGCAGTTTTCGGGGGGCGAGCCGACGCTCTCGCCCCACTTTCTCGATGCGGTCGCCTACGCTCGCAAGCTCGGGTTTCAGAGCGTGCAGTGCGCCACCAACGGCATCCGCTTCGCCCAGGACCTCGATTTCGCGAAGCGCGCGAAGGCGGCGGGTCTCCGGCTGGCGTATCTCCAGTTCGACGGGGTCACGAACGAGGCGAACAATCACCGGGGCGTCGGCAATCTCTTCGACGTGAAGAAGCGCGCCCTGGAGAACCTCAAGGCCGCGGGCGTGGACGTGACGCTGGTCGTGACCATCGTGAACACCATCAACAACGATCAGGTCGGCCCGATCGTCCGGTTCGCCGTCGAGAACATCGACAAGATCAACGCCGTCTCGTTCCAGCCCGTTTCGTTCACCGGGAGGGACGAGGAGATCGACGACGAAACCCGCAAGCGCCAGCGCTACACGCTCTCCCACCTGGCGCGTGACGTCAAGGAGCAGCTCGGAGTGACCGAACCGATGCGGGACTGGTACCCGCTGTCGGCCTCCGGCCCCTTCTCCGACCTGCGGGATCAGCTCGAGGGTCTCGATGCGGAGTGGGGCGCCCTGAAGTGCGGCTGCCATCCCAACTGCGGCATCGGAACGATGCTGCTGGTGAACGAGCGGACCCACAAGGTCGTTCCGTTCCCGCAGCTGCTCGACACCGATCAGTTGCTGGAAGACCTCAAGCTGATCAACGACAGCTCACGCGCGAAGCCGCTCACGATTCTTCAGTTCGCGCTCTCGGTGCTGCGCAACACGCGCTACGCCGAGATCCCCGAAGGGATGGGCCTCTGGCAGATGCTCAAGGTGATCGACGGTCACAACGGAGGCCGTCTCGGGCTGGCCGACAAGTCCCGCTACGACTGGCGGGTGATGATGGTCGCCGGGATGTGGTTCCAGGATCTGTTCAACTACGATTTCCGGCGCACCGAGATGTGCATCATCCCGTACGCGACGCAGCTGGGCGAGGTCTCCTTCTGCGCCTACAACACGGGAGTCGGCTGGGGACAGATCGTCGAGAAGATGTTCTCGACCCACAGCACCGCCCAGTGGTTCAAGGAGAAGGGGCGGCACCCGATCTACGCGGCCGGACGGCCGGTGCCGCTCGGTCCGGCATCGACCGAGGAGGCGCCGACGGTGTCGCTGCCGGTCCTGGCCGCCGCCGGCCAGCCGGCGGGCGCGGAGAGCTGCGGCACCGGCTGCGGCTGTCACTGAGAGGGTCCGGGAGTCTGTCGCGGCCGGTCGTCCCGTGAGACACACCAAGATCATCGCCACGCTCGGGCCGGCGGTCACGGACGAGCGGCTGCTCCTCGCGTTGGTGCGCTCCGGCGCGGACGTGGCCAGGCTCAACCTGTCGCACGGCACTCACGCCGAGCATCTGCAGGGCCCGAAGGCGAGGATCGGCCGTCTCGCGGGTGGCGGTCCCTTGCGGTTGCGGCCCGGCGAGACGGTCGTCCTCACGCCGCGCCGCATGCTCGGACGGCCGGGCCTGATTCCCACCTCGCACCGCAGCCTGGCACGGGACGTCCACCCGGGCGACCCGATCCTGCTGGACGACGGACGGATGGAGCTGCGCGCGCTGCGCGCCCGCGGCCGGGACCTCCTCTGCCGGGTGGTGGTCGGGGGCGATCTCCTGGAGCACAAGGGGATGAACCTGCCGCTGTCCTCGCCGAGCAGCCCCTACCTGACCGCCAAGGATCGCGCCGATCTCGACTTCGCCCTCCGGCAGAGAGTCGACTACGTCGCCCTGTCGTTCGTGCGCCGCGCCTCGGACATCGAGGTGGCCCGGCGTTTCGTCCGCAGGCACCGGAGCGCCGTCCCTCTGATCGCCAAGCTCGAGCTGCGCGCCGCGGTCGAGAGCCTGGGCGAGATCCTGCAGGCGGCGGATGGCGTGATGGTGGCGCGGGGCGATCTGGGCGTCGAGGTGCCGCTCGAGCGGGTGCCGATTCTGCAGAAGGCGATCCTGCACGAGGCCAACCAGACCGGCGTCGTGGTCATCACCGCGACGCAGATGCTGGAGTCGATGGTGGAGCGGGCGACGCCGACACGGGCCGAGGCCTCCGACGTGGCCAACGCCATCTTCGACGGCACCGACGCGGTCATGCTCTCGGCCGAAACCGCCTCCGGCCGGCACCCGGTGCAGGCGGTCCGGGTGATGGATCGGATCATCCGCGCCGCGGAGCGCAGCGGCTTCCGGTCGGCCGGCCAGGCCGAATCGCTTCCCGGCGCGGAGCGCGAGGTGCATGCCGTGGCGCATGCCGCGTGCGACGCCGCACGGCAATGGGGCGCGCAAGCGATCATCGTCTACACCCAGACCGGGATGACGGCGCGGATCCTTTCGAAGCTGAAGCCTGCCTGCGGCATCATCGCCATCGCGCCCTCGGAGGCCGTGCGCCGGCAGATGGCTCTCTACTGGGGCGTGCGCCCGCTCGCCATGACGCTGCACCGGAGCACCGACCGGATGCTGACGGACGGGGATCGGGCGATCATGGCGCGGCGTCTGCTCTCCAGAGGCCAGAGGGTGGTGGTGGTCTCGGGCACCTCGCCCCGCGCCGGGGCGACCAATCTGATGAAAATTCACCGTCTGGGGGAGCGGATTTGAGAGCGGGGTCGCGCAGCGGGCTGAAAGCGGCTCAGACGCGCGGGGTCCGCGCGCCCGGATAGGACCCGAGAACGCGGACGAAGTGGCACACCTCGTCGAGATGACCCAGCGCCTTGCGGCAGCGCTCCTCGTCGGCCGAGCCTGCGAAGTCGAGATGGAAGACATATTCCCAGGGGCGCCCCACCAGCGGCCGGCTCTCGATCTTCAATAGGTTGATCTGCCGCAGCGCGAACACTCCCATGCAGTGGAACAGCGCCCCCGGCACATGCCGGGTCGCGAACAGAATCGATGTCTTGTCGGGCCTGCCCAGCGGCCGGCCATCACGCGACAGAAGGAAAAATCGGGTGAAATTGGCAGGGTGGTCCTGGATGTTGCGCTTGACGATACGCGCCCGATAAAGGCGGGCCGCGAGATCGGAGGCGATGGCGGCGGCGTCGAGCCCCCCCTCCTCGCGCAGCATGCGCACGCTGCCGGCGGTGTCGTAGGTGGCGACCCGGAGCAGGTGGGGGTGCTTGCGGAAGAAGCCCTCGCACTGCGCCAGGGCGACGGGATGCGACATCACCCGACGGATCCGCCGCAACGGAACGCCGGGAAGCGCGATCAGGTGATGGTGGATCCGGACGATCGTCTCGCCGACCACCTTGAGCCGGGTGTCGAGAAGCAGATCGTGCACGCGATGGATCGAGCCGGCGATGGTGTTCTCGATCGGCGCCAGGGCGTACCGGGTGCGTCCGCTCGAGGCGCTCCGGAACAGGGCGTCGAAATCGGCGCAGGGAACGATGCGCGCCCGGTCGCCGAACAGAGCGCGCGCGGCGCGCTCCGAGAACGAGCCCCGCTCGCCCTGGATGGCGACCGTGACGGCGCGCCTCATCGAGCGCCCCTCCCCGAAGGCGGCGTTCCGGGTCCGGAGGCCTCCGTCTCCTCGGAGAGCCGGCGCTCGAGGACTTTCGAGGGATCGAACCCTTCGAGCTTCAGAGCGGATGCGGCGACGTCGAAGAGCGCCTCCTCGGGCACCAGGCCGACGATCTCGCTGCCGGCGATGGCGGTTCCGTGCCGAGCGGCCTCGACCCGGACCTTTTCCAGGACCGTGTGGAGCGCCGTCTCCCTGAAGTTGGTCATGTTGATCGACACCTGGGCCTGGCGGCGCTCCTCGAGCAGCACCCCCATCGCCTTCACGGCGGGCAGGCCGCCGCTGCTCCACCGGATGGTGCGCGCGATGGCCCGCGCGATCTCCAGGTCGTCGGTCATCAGATTGATATTGAAGGCGATCAGGAACTCGCGGGCGCCGACCGCCACGCATCCCGCCGTCGGGTGGACACGATCGGGGCCGAAATCGGGCTTGAAGCGGGGGTCCTTCATCTTTTCCGGGAAGCCCTCGAATTCGCCCTTACGGATCTCGGCGAGGTTCCGGCGCGCCGGGCTCGTGGCCGCCTCCTCGTAAAGGTAGACCGGGAGGTCGTGGCGCCGTGCGATCTCCGCCCCCGTTTCGCGGGCCAGGGCGACGCATTCGGCCATCGTCACGCCGCGGACCGGGATGAACGGAATCACGTCGACCGCCCCCATGCGCGGGTGGCGTCCCTGGTGCGTTCGGAGATCGATCCGCTCGATGCAGGCTGCGACCAGCGCCTCGACGGCCGCGCGCACGGCGGGGGCGACACCGGCGAAGGTGAGAACGGATCGGTTGTGGTCGGCGTCGGAGGAGAAGTCGAGGACCCGGACCGACCCGCTGCGGCGCACCGCGTCGACGATCGCGGTCGCCACGTCGGACCTCCGACCCTCGCTGAAATTCGGCACGCATTCGATGATCGTCAATCGATTCTCCTGCGGGCGCCGCGCCGGAGGGCCGGAGGCGCCCTTCGCCGGATTGGCCTCAGGCGGTGGTCAGGGCGAGCTGGGACGCGGCCTCGATCAGCCGGCCGGGGTCGCGCCCCATGGCGCCCTCCCAGTCGACCATCAGGCGATGGGCGGGACAGCCCCCCTCTCCGCCCAGACGGCGGTCGAGCAGATCGAGGAAGGCCGCCTCTTCCGGAACGGCTTGATTGTTGAGCCCCTGGCGGGCCAGGCGGACCATTTCGATCAGCAGATCGCGAACCAGAGAAGGGGCGCGGCCTGCGCCGTCGCCCCGGCTCCCGCGCGCCTCGGGCAGACGCGCCGCCGGACCGTGCCGGCAGACCTCATCCAGGAGCGCGACACGATCCTTGAAGGCGAGGTCGCGCACCATCTCCCAGGCGGAGCGCCGCGCCGCGCCGTCATACAGGAGACCTTTCCAGAGCGCGGCCAGCGCCAGGCAGGAGAGGGGTTCCCCCGAATCGGCCCCGCGCACCTCGAGGTATTGCTTGAGCCGGACCTCGGGGAAGAGCGTGGTCAGGTGCGTCTCGAAGTCGCCCAGCGTCGCCTTGTGTCCCTCGAACCCCTTGCGCAGGAATTTCCGGAACGTCATCCCCTGCGCCGGAAGATAGCGCCCTTCCCGGATCAGGAAGAACATCGGCACGTCCAGCGCGTAGTCGAGGTAATCGGAGAAGCCGGCGCCGTCGTTGAACACGAACGGCAGCAGACCGCAGCGGTCGGGGTCGGTGTCGCGCCAGACCCAGCCGCGGTAGCTCATGAACCCGTTCAGCCGCCCCTCGGTGATCGGAGAATTGGCGTACAGCGCGGTCACGAGAGGGGAGAGGGCCATGGCGGTCCGCATCTTGTCGGAAAAATCCGCCTCGCCGCCGTAGTCGAGATTGACCTGCATGCAGGCGGTCTGCTTCATCATGATCAGGCCGCGGGTGCCGCGGCGCGGCAGGTAGTCCCGCATGATCGAGTAACGGGTCTTTGGAATAAATTCGATCTCGTCCAGCGGCGTGAACGGTTGCAGGCCGAGCCCGAGCCATGCGATCCCGAGGGGGCGGGAGACATCTTCGATCTCGGAGAGGAACGTCGCAAGCTCCTCGCGCATCGTCAGCAGGCTGCGCTGCACCGCGCCTGACATCTCGAGCTGCGCTCCGGGCTCGAGGGTGATGCGCGTCCCGCCCCGCGACAGCGACAGGATGCGGCCATTTTCATCCTGCGGCGTCCAGCCGTGATCCCGGACGAGGTTCTTCAGCAGGGTTTCGACGGACACCGGGCCGGAATACGACACCGCGCGCCCGCTGTCGCGGTGCACCCCGACCCGCTCGAACTCGAGGCCCACACCCCACCGCTCGCGGGGCTTGGAGCCGCGCTCGAAATATCCTTCAAGATCCGCTTCTGTGGCGAGGCCTGCCGCCGGGTCCATCGACGCCCTCGGAAAGGCGTCATTCTATCATCGATGGGACGGGGCACCCGGCGTCGGCGGGGCGGGTCAGGATCCGGGAAGCGGCTTGCGGCGGGACTCGTGCCAGTCCTGGTAGCGCTTCATGTAAAGGCGGGTGATCGGGTCCGAGGGGAGCCCCAGCGATCGCGCATATTCCTTGAGAAAGCCGCGCACGAAGACGGCGGCGGGAAGATCGCCGAAGCGCTCTTCCTCGATCGCCAGAAGATGACTGGGGCGGATCTTGGTCTTGCCGGCGATCGCCTCGACGCTCAGGCGCAGGCGCTCCCGCTCCTGACGCAGCGCCGCCCCGCTCTCGGGGACGGCCGGGTTCGGCTCGGCGGAGACCGTCGGGAGGCGGCGATCGGGACGGACGCCTCGGCGGCGACGGCGCCCCCTTCGGGGACCATCTCGCCTCCGGCGACCTCGAGCGCGGCCGTCGGCTCTCCCGGACCGTCCTGGGTCTGCGCGGCCGGGCCCGTCGCGCCGCCCTCATGCAGGCCGCGCACATCGTCCGCCTTCAAGGCGCCGTCCTTGAGCATCTGACGATCGTAGGTGGCGCGGCTTTCGAGAAAGATCAGAGAGCGGTAGGCGGCCTCGATGCGCGCCTGCAGCTCGCGCAGGCGGGGCGCCTCGATCACCGGTGACAGGAAGGTGGTCTCGGGATCATAGGTCTTCTTAAGAAGCTGGTAGGCCGACTGGACTTCCTTGGGTGAGGCCTTGGGCACCAGCTCGAGAACGCGGTAGTGGTCGATCGCTTCGAGGTCCTCCCATTCCAGGTCGCCGTCCCGGATCGGCCCCGAGCCGGAAGCCATCAGACGTGTCGCGACCCGGCTGATCCCTTTGGTGGCCGAGGCGTTGGGATACTGCTGGGACAGCGAGCGGCGCTTCTGCACCGCCTGCAGGACGGAGAGATCGTGCTCAACCGTCCCGGCGGTGTGGAGGTTCAACCCGAAGCATTTGCGGAAGCCGCTCGCCAGGGAGGCCGCCGCCTCTTCATCGGCCTCGCCGCGCACCTGATTCAGAATCAGCTCGAGCCGGGTCCGCCGCACCACGCGGGCCACTTCATCGCGCGCCGCCGGATCGATCGCCCCGAGACGCGTCATGAAGGTGCGGAAGGGCGTGTGGGAGGGGTCCATGCCGCCTTCGCGCAGCTTGGCTTCGATCGAGGCCATCGTCTGGGCGTTGAGAGCGCGCACCAGGCACCAGCGGAGATGCGCCTCGGCGAACAGGTAGATCGCCTCGATCGAGGCCGGCTCGGGAGTGGTCGCCAGGATGCCGACGTCGGCCTCCGCGAAGGCCGCGATCGTCCCGGCGGATCGCCCGGACCCGCAGTCGACGATGACATGGTCGGCCAGGAGGCCGCCAAACTGCTCGGCGCCCTGCCGGATGAAAATGATCGGGTCGTCCTTGAGATCTCCCCGTTGCAGCCCGCCGATGAGGCGCAGGTGGTGGGTCGGCGTCTCGCAGGCGAGCTCGGACAGAAGCGCAATCCGCCCGGCGGCCATGTCGGCCAGGGACAGCGGGAGGCGTTGGAACCCGAGGCAGGTTTGAAGATTGCTGCCCTGCAGGTCGAGATCGACGAGCACGACGCGGCGCCCGGAGCGGGCCACCTGCACGCCGAGGTTCGCCGCCAGAAGGGAGCGTCCCACGCCGCCCTTGCCCCCGGCGATCGCCCAGATCGAGGGGCGAGCCGAGGCGGCTTCCGAGGGGCGCCCGGAGGAGGCGCCCGCGGCCTTGGAGGCGTCCCGCTGACCCGCCCTCGGCTCCATCACGCCACCTTGTCCTGCATGTCCTTCTCCTCGAACTCCTCGCCGTTGAACGAGATGAGCCGGCTCTTGTCGTCCACCGTGGTCTCGAGATTGACCGGCCGGCCCCAGACCCGCTGGACGTTCCGGAGCGTGTCGCGCGCCTCGTCGTGCTTCAGCTCGATCCCCTCGTACCGGTGCTTGAGCAGCAGCTCGCCCTTGTTCCTGAAGTTGCCGTCGATCGCCTCGATGAACGGCTGGCCGAAGTTGGTCAGCTGGAACAGCAGGCGCTGCTTCACCTTCTTGAAGTCCCGATCGCTGATCTGATACATCCCGGTCTTTGGATTGAAGTCGTAGATGAACATTTTCTGCTCGCGGCAGAAGTCTTCGGTCAGGTAGTCATCGATGAAGGTGACGTCGTTGCACAGCTTGCGGACCTCGAAGACCTTGTCGCGCCCCAGCCCGAGCTTGCGGTCCCACCGGGCCCGCTCGCGCAGGTCCTGGCAATCGTCGTACTCCTTGCCGAAGCGGCCCTTGTTCCATCGATCCTCGATGTTGCGGTACAGCTCCACCCCGAGCTTGTACGGGTTGACGCGCCCGCTCCGTCCGCCCAGCGTCCCCGAATGGTGGTCGGCGTAGTCGATCACCTCGGCGTCCGTCAGCACCTTCTCGGTCATCAGCTTCGAATGCCAGTAGGTCGCCCAGCCCTCGTTCATGATCTTCGTCTGGGCCTGGGGGGCGAAGTAATACGCCTCCTCGCGCACGATCGCCAGGATGTCCCGCTGCCAGTTCTCCAGAGGGGAGTACTCGATCAGGAACTTGAGCACGTCTTTCGCCGGGTTCTCGGGGAAGCGCTTCTTCTTGCGGGCGTCCTCGTCGAGCCGCTTGCGCTCGGCCTCCAGGATCTCCGGAGGGTTGATGAAGTCGTTCATGTACGATTTGCTCTTCAGGCGGCGCACCTCGCGGCGCGGCTCCTCCTCGCGGGGTTGCGGACGATCGCGCACGATGAACGGGGCGTGCGGGTCGATGAGGTTTTCGATCGACAGACAGACGTCGACGAAATTCTCCGGATCCGCGTGGCGTGGTTCGCCATCTCGTCCATCATCTTGCGGTTGGTCTTCGAGAACGACAGGTTGTTCTTGAAGAAGTCGCAGTGCGCGTAGACGTGAGCCATCACCAGCTTCTGGTCGACGGTGGCGTTGCACTCGAGCAGATAGGCGTAGCAGGGATCGTTGTTGATCACCATCTCGTAGATCTTCGACAGCCCGTAGGAATAGGACTTGGCCAGCGATTCGTACTCCATGCCGAAGCGCCAGTGCGGGTATCGCGTCGGGAACCCGCCGTACGCCGCCACCTGGTTCAGCTGGCGGTAGTCCAGGATCTCGAAGAGGACCGGGAAGAAGTCGAGCCCGTAGGAGCGGGCGTGGGCCTCGATCTCCTCCTGAAGACCCGCGAGATCGGGGGGCAGGTTGGCCATGGTTACCGCCCCCGTCCGAGAAAGTCCTTGATCGAGCCGAGGATCCCGTCCTTGTTCTCGATCTTCGAGAGGGCCACGCGCTCGTCGTTCGGGAAGCCCTCCTTGAGATCGACCAGGAACTGCCCGGTCCCGTAAGGGCTCTCGACCTGGCCGTAGCAGAACAGGTTGGCCCGCGGCAGGATCTGGCTCTTGAGCAGAGTCAGGCACTCCTCGGTGTCGCCCTGAGACCAGTTGTCCCCGTCGGAGAAGTGCAGGCAGTAGACGTTCCACTCGTCGGAGGGGTAGTCGGTGTCGATCATCTTGGAGCAGAGCTTGTAGGCCGCGGAGATCACCGTGCCGCCCGACTCGCGCGTGTGATAGAAGGTCTCGCGGTCCACCTCGCGCGCCTCGGCGTCATGGATGATGTAGCGGATCTCGACGCCCTTGTAGTGATGCCGGAGCCAGGTGTCGATCCAGAACGACTCGATCCGGACGATCTCCTTCTGCTCCTCGCCCATCGATCCCGAGACGTCCATCATGTAGAGAATCGCGGCGTTGGCCTGCGGCATGACGGAGCTCTTCCAGGAGCGGTAACGCTTGTCGGGGCGAATCGGAACCAGGATCGGATTGTCGGGACGATAGGTCCCGGTCGAGATGCTTCTCTTGAGGGTTTCCCTGTAGGTGCGCTTGAAGTGACGCAGGCTCTCGGGGCCGTAGTGCGAGATGCCGGTGTAGCGATCCTTCAGCGAGACGATGTTCTTGCGTCCCTTGGGCTTGATGGCCGGCAGCGCCAGCTCCTCGCCGAGCATCTCCGCCAACTCGTCGAGCGAGATGTCGACTTCCAGGAGGTGCTCGCTGGCCTGGTTGCCGGCGCCCTTCTGGCCTCCCTCCGCCTCGCCGGCGCCGAGGACCGTGCCGACGGCGCCCTCGCCCTGGCCGACTCCTCCCGTCTGTTTCTGGCCGAAGATGAACTGGGGGATCCGGATCTGCGGCAGGGGAATCGAGACGAGGTCCTTGCCGCGCCGTCCGATCAGCTCGCCGCTGCTGATGTACTTCTTCAGCTCTTTCTTGATCCGGCCGCGGACGATCTGCCGGAAGCGGTTGTGATCCTTCTCGATCCTGAGGATCATCGGGTCGGACCTCAGTCGCGCGCGTCGCCCCTGGCGAAGATGCTGGCCACGTAATTGAGGACGTCGGTGGCGCAGATGTCGCAGTAGCCGTAGTCCTTCTTCAGACGGCTCTTGACGACATCGATCTTCTCCTGGGTGTCCTTGTCGACGACTGAGGAGACCAGAGAGGTGAGCTTGATGGAGTCCTTCTGATCCTCGAACAGCTTCAGCTCGAGAGCCTTGTGCAGCCGCTCGTTGGTCTTGTAGTTGAAGGTCTTGCCTTCGACGGCCAGCGCCCCGATATAGTTCATGATCTCGCGCCGGAAGTCGTCCTTCCGGTTCTCGGGGATGTCGATCTTGTCCTCGATCGACCTCATCAGACGCTCGTCCGGCTCCTCGTCCTGACCGGTGTACTTGTTCCGCACGCGCTCTTTCTGTGTGTAGGCCTTCACGTTGTCGATGTAGTTGCTGCACAGGCGCGCGATCGCCTCCTCGTCGGCCGAGATGGCGCGCTGCACCTCGTTCTTGGCCATGTCCTCGTATTCCTGCTTCACCACCCCGAGCAGGTCGCGGTAGCGCTTGCGCAGCTCTTCGGACGTGATGAGGGAGTGATGCCGCAGCCCCGACTCGAGCTCGTTGAGCACCATGAACGGGTTGATGCACCCTTCGCCCTTGTCCGAGACCAGGGCGTTGCTGACTTTGTCCTGGATGTAACGGGGCGAGATGCCGTCCATGCCTTCCCGCACCGCCTCCTTGCGCAGCTCCTTGACGTTGTCCTCGGTGAAGCCGGGGAGCGTCTTGCCGTTATAGAGCCGGAGCTTCTGCAGCAGGGTGAGGTCCGCCTTCTTGGGCTCCTCCAGCCGCGTCAGCACCGCCCACATGGCCGCCATCTCGAGAGTGTGCGGGGCGATATGCTTCCCGCGGATGCGTGAGGGGTTGTAGTCCTTCTCGTAGATCTTGATCTCCTCGGACAGCTTGGTGATGTAGGGGATGTCGATCTTCACCGTCCGGTCGCGCAGCGCCTCCATGAACTCGTTGTGCTGGAGCTTGCGGTATTCCGGCTCGTTGGTATGGCCGAGGATGACCTCGTCGATGTCGGTCTGCGCGAACTTCTTCGGCTTGATCTTGTGCTCCTGGGAGGCCCCCAGCAAGTCGTAGAGGAAGGCCACGTCGAGCTTCAAGACCTCGATGAATTCGATCAGACCGCGGTTGGCGACGTTGAACTCGCCGTCAAAATTGAACGCCCGCGGGTCGGAATCGGATCCGAACTCGGCGATCTTTCGATAGTTGATGTCACCGGTCAGCTCGGTCGAATCCTGATTCTTCTCGTCCTTGGGCTGGAAGGTGCCGATGCCGATGCGGTCCTTCTCGGACAGAATCAGGCGGCGCACCCGGACATGCGAGACGATCTTGGTCCAGTCGCCGCCGGAGCGCAGGTTCAGCTCTTTGTAATTCTGTCGGCAGCAAGGGCAGAGATCTCCTTCGATGACCACCCGCTCGTTCTCAGGACGGCCCTCGTTGAGCATCCGCAGAACCTCGGGACGCAGATCCTCCGGCACGAGATGCAGCGGCTCCTCGTGCATCGGGCAGGACATCACCTCGGGCGTCTGATCGGGGCGTTTCCGTCCCGCTTCGCCGTCCATCACCCAGGCGAAGGTGTAGAGGGCGCCTTCCGGCGTCTTCGAATACTCCTCCAGCCCTTTCTTCAGCAGGCGCGCGATCGTCGACTTGGACGAGCCGACGGGGCCGTGCAGAAGCAGGACGCGCTTCTCGGTGCCGTAACGCTGGGCGGCCGACTTGAAGACGTTCGCAAGCTTCTGCAACGGGATGTCGAGACCGAAGACGGCATCCGAGCCGCCCCGCTCCTTGTCGTCGAAGAAGTTGTAGTGGACGATTTTCTTCTTGTATTCGAAATATTCGCGCGTTCCCTTGGTCAGGATCATCTCGTACATTCTTTGGAACGCCGTGCGCGTGACCTTGGGGTTGTGACGGACGATCTGAAGATAGTCCTCGAAACTTCCCTCCCAGTGCTGGTCGCGGAAGCCCCGCAGATCCTGGAGCCGACCGATCAGGTTGACGATCTCCGAACCGGTCGGACCGCTCCCCGAGGGCTTCGCCGGCTCCCGATTGGCGTTACCGGGGTTGGATGCGGAGTGGAGCGTATCCTTCTGATAGGCCATGGTTTCCCCTACTGAGGACCATCTGCGCGGTAATATAAGTCCCAGTCAAGGATTTGTCAAAAGGATTTGACATTTTTCGTCGCTTGGCCGCCGCGGAGCGTCCCCGCTTTGTTGACACCATCGAGATGAAGCCGATAACATCCCGAACGGGGACGCGGAGGGGAGCGGTGGATCCGGACGACCCGAGACGCGCCATTCATCACGACATCCAGGCGATTCTGACCGACCCGGCCCAGCGCGGCGCACGGTTGCTCGAAACGCTCACGACACTGGGAGCGGGGCAGGAGATCGAGCCGTTTCGCCGCGCGCTCCAATGCTTGATCCACATCGATCGATCCGAAGAGCAGTCGCGCGGACTGTTCGAGTCGATCGAGCGGCATCGCGGCGCGCTTGAGGCGAGGCTCGGACGGGACCCCGGCCTGCCCGTGACGGCTCTCGATCTCCTGCACGAAATCGATGGCAGCCTGCGCGATCCGATCTTCCGCGAGGCGACCGCTTCCGACCTGGCGCCGGAGGTCGATCGGAGCGCCCCCTCTCCCGCCGACCTCTTCGACGAGATTCTCGCCCGCGAGGTGCGCCGCGGCGAGCGCTTCGGCAGACCGATGACGGTGGCGATCCTCGCCCCCGACGGGATCCCCGAGAGCGGCGGAGATCCGACCGAACGCGCCGCGACGGTGCTGCGCGAGTTCTGCCGCGACTGCGACCACTCCGCCCGTCTGCTGCCCGAGGGTTACGCGCTCCTGCTCCCGTGCACCGGCGGCGCCGAAGCGGTGGCGGCGGCCGAGCGGCTGCGTCGCGCGCTGCGCATCCCCACCGGGGTCTCCTGGAGCGCCGGCATCGCATCCTGTCCCGATCAGGGCTGGGACGCGGCCGCCGTCGCATCGGGGGCGCGCCGCGCCCTCGCCACGGCGCGCGAGTCGGGTGGAGATGTCGTCCGCGCCTTCCGGCCCGAGAGGCGGGCGCACGCGCGACGGCGGCCCGCCGGGCCGGTTCTCGCCGCGCTTCTGCGCTGGGACGGGGGAGAGGCGCGGGCCGAGATCGAGGATCTGTCGCTGGGCGGCGCCCAGCTGCGCGTGACGACTCCGATCGCTCCCGAGGCGCGCGTGACGCTGTCGATGCGCGAGAGATCCGCCAGGCCGCGGGAAGCGGTCCTCGCTTCCCGGGTGACCCGCAGGGAGACGGTGGAGGCTCCGATCGGCCCGCCTCAGTTTCGTCTCGGGATCTCGTTCGTCGACCCGTCCGGAGGCCGCCTGCGGGTCGCGGCGCTCTTGTCGGGCCTGGCCGAGACACCGGCGGCGGGGAGCGGCCGCGCGTGATCACCCTCGAAGATGCCGCCCGCTACAAGGACGAGCTGCTCTCGGTGCTCCAAGAGGACGCCCACAACGAGGAGCGGATCCTCAGACGGCTGGATCAGATCCGCACCCAGAGCGGACTGCAAGTCTACGCGGCCCTGCTCCTGATCGTCACGCACCTGGCGTTCGAGGAGTCGGAGGCGCGCGGTCACTGGGAGGCGATCCTGAAACACCGGCAGGCCCTCAGCAAGGCGCTGCAGCGGGAGGCCGGACTGCGCGTCGCCGCGCTCGACTACTTCGTCAACGTCAACCGCCAGCTGACGAGCCCGCGGATCATCGACCTTTCGATGGCCGACCGGGTCGAGCCGGCCACCCCGACCGACGCGGCGACCGGCCTCTCGAACGCCCGTCACTTCCTCTCCACCCTGCAGAAGGAGAGCCGACGCGCCAAGCGTTACGGCCTCGACCTGTGCGTGCTCTATCTCGACATCGACGACTTCCGGCAGATCAACGAGCGTCACGGCGATCTGGTCGGCGACATCCTGCTGCGCGAGGTCGCCATCCTCCTCAAGAACAAGATCCGCGACATCGACATGGCGGCCCGCATGGCGGGGGAGGAGTTCGGTCTGATCCTCCCGGAGACCGAAAGGATGGGCGCGTTCCTGGTGGCGGAGAGGATCCGCAAGGAGGCGGAACGGCATTTTCTCCGCCGCGACATCGACGGCCGCCCCATCTCGATGACCGTCACCATCGGCGTCGCGAAGTACCCGGAGGACGCCGTCACGGCGGATCGGCTGGTGCAGCGGGCCGAGGAGGCGATGCATCAGGCGAAGGCGCGGGGTGGAAATTCCGTCGGTGTCTACTATCGCGAGCGCCGCAATTTCATACGATTCGACGTTTCCCGCCGGCCGGTGAAGATTCGCGTCACTCCGGCGGGGGAGGAGGCGGCCGACGAGGCGGGACTCGCGCCGGAGCCGCGCAACATCAGCAAGAGCGGCCTGCTGTTCGAGAGCGAGCGCGCCTATGCCATCGGCGAAGAGCTGATCATCGTCTGCCAGGACGGCCGCGACGGCGGCCGCGTGACCCTGCGGGCGCGCGTGGTGCGGATCGAGGAGATCGAGGGGGCGCCGGGGCGGTATGAGGTCGGCGCGGCGTTCCTTCTCGAGTGGGAGCACCAGGAGGCCCAGGTCACCGAGTTTCTCCGCCGGGGCGGCCTGGCGGCGAGTGGGTGAGCCTTGTACCTCGGAATCGACACCGCGACCTCGCGCGGCAGCTTGGCGCTGGCGCGTTCGGGCGAGCTGGTCGCCGAGATTCCGCTTCTGGAGCGCTCCGAGCATGCGCGCGAGCTGATCGTGCGGCTCCACCGGCTCCTGGAAGAAAAGGGCCTCCAACCCTCCGACCTGCGCGGTGTCGGTGTGAGCGTCGGGCCGGGCTCGTTCACCGGCGTCCGGATCGGGATGGCCACCGCCAAGGGGCTGGCCTACGCCCTGCGCGTCGCCGCGGCGGGGATGTCGACGCTCGAGGCTCTCGCGCGGGCGGCGCGGCGGGCGAAAGACTGGAAGGCCGGGGCGATCGGCGCGGCGCTCGGGGCCGGGCGAGGGGAGATCTACTGGGCGCTCTTCATGGTCGACGGGGAGAATCTCTCCCGTCTTTGCGAGGACCGCTCCTGCCACCCTTCGTCGGTGATCGAGGCGCTGCCGGACAGGCTCCTGCTCACTGGAGACGCCGCGGGCGCCCTGGGGCGTCTCGTCGAAGAACGCGGCGGGCCCTCTCCGGGGATTCTTGATCCGCCGCCGCTCCTTGCGGGGTCGATCGCGTTGCGGGCGGCGGCGATCCTGCCCGGCGGTCCGGGCTACAGTCCGGGGACCCTCGGGCCCAATTACGTCCGTCCGGCGGGCGCGGAGGTTCCACGACGACGGCGCTGAAGCGGCGAGGCGGGCGCCGCGATCCCAACCCGCAGACCGTGGACGCCATGACGGTCGACGACATCCCGGCGGTGATGGAGATCGAGAGCCAATCGTTCCCCACCCCCTGGAGCGCCTCGTCCTTCCGCTACGAGATCGTGGAGAATCCCTACGCCAGCCTGTTCGTCATGCGCGGAGCGGATCGGCGGGACGTGCGCGCCTTCGCCTGCGTCTGGATCATCGACGCGGAGATGAAGATCAACAACTTCGCGGTCGATCCGGCGTGGCGCGGCCAGGGTCTCGGGACCCAGTTCATGCGCTTCCTGCTCGATTTCGCCAGGCGCCATAGTTGCATCGAGGCGAGCCTCGAGGTCAGGCCGAGCAACGCCGTGGCGCTACGGCTCTATCGCGGGATTGGATTCCTGCCGGTCGGGCGGCGGCGGAATTACTATACGGACAGTCACGAGGATGCCCTGGTGATGGCCTGCCCGCTGGCCGGACGGGGGGGGCCTGAACCCTTGCAAGGGCAATAATATACTTGACACACCCGGCTCCTGCTCGTATAGTTCCCTCATGGAAACCCAAAAGCGAGTCCCCGAAACCCTTCTCGAAGCGATTAACTACTTCGCTGACCGGCAGATTGCGCTCGACTTCGTGGTGTCGCTGCGCTGGCCGGGTGGCGTGACCTGCCCGCATTGCCAATCCAAGGAAGTCGGGTTTCTCAAGACTCGGCTGATCTGGAAATGCCGAGGCTGCAAGAAACAGTTTTCCGCCAAGGTCGGCACCATCTTCGAGGACAGCCCCCTCGGCCTGGACAAGTGGCTCCCCGCGATGTGGCTGGTTGCCAACTGCAAGAACGGCATCAGCTCCTACGAGATTGGCCGCTCCCTTGGGGTGACTCAGAAAACCGCTTGGTTCATGCTCCATCGCATTCGCCTTGCGATGCAGACCCGCACCTTCGAGCAGATGGGCGGCGACGTGGAGATCGATGAGACCTTCATCGGTGGACGCGCCAAGTACATGCACAGGTCGCGCCGTCTCCGGACTCTGAACCATAAAACCGGCTGGAGCGGAAAGGCTATCGTCATGGGGCTTCTGGAGCGCAACACCGAGAAGGGCAAGAGCCGCGTCAAGGTCAGGATGGTACAGAACACCAAGCGCCGCAGCCTGTTCGCGGAGATCAAGGATGGCATCGCACCCGGATCGAACGTCTACACCGATAAACTGCGGTCGTATGAGGGCCTTGGCCGCGAATACGTCCATGGCGTCATCGACCATGCGGAGCGATATGTAGACGGGAAGATCCACACCAACGGTCTTGAGAACTTCTGGGGCCTGCTCAAGCGCAGCATCCGGGGAACCTACATCAGCGTCGAGCCATTCCATCTGTTCCGCTACCTCGATGAGCAAGCCTTCCGGTTCAACCAGCGGAAGGATACCGATGCAGGCCGCTTCGTCCGTGCGCTGAGCGCCATCGTTGGCCGTCGGCTCACCTATCGAAATCTGACACAGAGTGCGATGGCTACGACGTGTTGAACAGCTATTCTTCTCGCGCCAAAAGCGCGGCAAGAGGCGATATGGAGAAAAAGGACGATGACGGGAAGAAACCGTTTGAGCGGCTTCAAGACTTGACCCGTCGTGTTCTTGCTGTTCCGAAGACGACGGTAGAAAGGGCCCGTAAGCAAGGGAAGCATTCACGACGCCGATCAAAAGCCTGACGTGGGCAGAGGCAAGAGATCCCGCAAGAAGAAGCACCGTCATTGGGCTACCGAGAAGGCGAAGTTACGCACAAAATCACAATCAGCCAAATCACAAATAGTGCCGCACAGGGAAGAAGGAAAGAGACAACTATCACTAAGAGCGATTTTAAGTGGCGCAGGAGCGATCCTCGGGATTGTCCTCTCCATGTCCGTATTAATCCCGAGGGTGTCGGTCGATAGCTCTGAACCCGTCGATCCAGACAACCCATTTTCCGCTTCCTTCACGGTTACCAATTCCGGATACTATGGACTCAGATCCGTGCGGATCGATCTCGGCTTATGCCAAGTGGCGAAGAGGGGAGGGTTAAGATCCCCCTCATATAGATGTGAGGGATATGCCACGCGCTTCACTCTTCCAGGATGGTCCAACCTGTATCTGGGAATCGACAAGAAGGTTACTGTTGCGCCTAATGAATCCTTGGATCTTGGGAATGGGATCGATTATGCGGACATTGCCGTAATTGTCGAATATACCATCCCATGGATAGGGCTCCGCCGTGAGTCTATATTCCCGTTTTTCGCACACAAGCAAAGCAATGGGAAATTCTATTGGTATCATAAGACCTAACCTATTTCCTTAATGCAAGCCGTCGCATGAACGAGCGCACCGAGCCCAAGAGGAAAACGGACGCCATAAGATCCGTCTCCGAACTCTTAATCACCATCCTCCATCCCGAGCATTCGCTCTCGATGATAGTAGGTAAACGGACGCGCGGTTGGTGATCGTGACGTAGCCATCGCTACTAGCCGCGTGAACGATTTTCTCCACGGCTTGTCATTGGGGATAATGTAGTTAAAGTGGTGCCCAAGCTCGTACGCCCACAAATCAGCAGCCTGTAGCGGCGTATATTGGAGCGGCGTACCCTCAGTAAAAGATCCGATCATGAATGAACCGAGAGGAGAGACGGCCTGCATGATGCGCCACATAGAGCCTGCAAAGCCGTGGTGTTCCGCTTGGATCGAATAGACCATCGAGACCCCATCTCTTACGTCTGAAAGAAATATCGCGCTTCTGACCAACTCATTAGTGCAACTCTGGAATGCAAGCTGATACGGCTCTTTTCGTGGACCACCCAGGCCGCTTTGCTGCTCTGCACTTAACGATCTGAAATCGGGCACATCTACAATCGCTCCGATCGGAAGGGCAGTCTCTTCATCAACCTAGTGCGCTTGGAGTTGTCGGCCCATTTCGGATCGGCGAATTGTGTCCCTTTCTTTTTTGCAGCAAACGACTTCATGTCAAATGGAAGCACGACACCTTCTTCCTTACAGACTAGTCGCCACATCGCGTCGAACGCAGTCCATTTCTCAGAGTCCGCAAGCAATCCACCCAGACCAATGTGATGGCGATTAGGGTCTTTTGAATGGCCGGTATCGTCTGTATAGGAGACAAGCATGAGGAATCGCCGCTTCTTCCCAAGGCACAACGCCGCGAAGAGCCCCAAAAGGGCATTACTTTCTGTCCCGTTCATGATACCCTCACAAGGTTGGTGCGTCTAGTATGTTATTGCCCTTGCAAGGGCACGGCTGTGGTGCTAAAATTTTGCGTCAGATGGTGACCCTCGACCCGCATCGCCGAACGCCTCAAGACAGCAGGAGGTCAGCCCGCATGGTGCACGCCTACGAGGACCTGAAGAGGACCCTCGCGGAGGGGGACCAGGAGTATCGCAGGCTCCTGGCTGAACACGCCACGTACGAGAACCGGCTTCAGGAGCTCCAGGGCAAAGCCGCTCTGGAAGAGGCCGAACGCCGGGAGACCGTCAACATCAAGAAGCAGAAGCTGCTGCTCAAGGACCAGATGGAGCAGATCCTTCGGCAGCACGCCGAGCGCGAGAACGGCGCCAGCGTCCGCCACTAAAGGCTGACGGGGCCCTGATGGGGGTCTGGCACCCCCGGAACCGGCCCCGTCGCGCGCCAGTCCGCAGGGGTGCCCCAGGCGACATCCCTTTTCTTATCGGAGAGCCCGGTTGCCGATCGCCGTCGAGGCAGTCCCGTTCCTGATCGGATTCGGCCTGGTCGCGGCGCTTCTCGGCGCCCTGGCCGGCCCGTGGGCGGCGGCCCCGCCTCTGATCCTCGGGCTGTTCGTGCTGTTCTTCTTCCGCGATCCGGAGCGCCGATCTCCCGAGGGTGAGGGGCTGGTCCTGTCGCCCGCGGATGGGAAGGTCACCGCCGTCGACCGCCTCCCCGGGGGCTCCCGTGTGTCCATTTTCCTCTCCGCCTTCGACTGCCACATCAACCGTTCTCCGGTGGCCGGTCAGGTGATCGAGGCCCGGCACACCCCCGGACGGTTCCACCCCGCCTGGCAGGGGCGGGCCAGCCATGAGAACGAACGCAACCACCTGATCATCCGGACGACCCGGGGCGATTATGGGGTCACGCAGATCGCCGGCGTCATGGCGCGCCGGATCGTCTGCGCCAAGAAGCCGGGCGACCGCCTCGAGCGCGGTCAGCGGATCGGTCTGATCCGCTTCGGGTCCCGCACCGACCTCCATATGCCGGCAGGCGTGGAGCCGCAGGTTTCGATTGGAGCGCGCGTGCGGGGAGGCTTGACGGTCGTCGGGCGCGAGCCGGAGGCCGAACGACAGATGGAAGCCAGGACCCTGACCGGAGCGCGCGCATGAGAGACCGCATGAGGTTCCGCCGGGGCGCCTACATCATCCCCAGTCTGTTCACGACCGGCAATTTGTTATGCGGTTACCTCGCCGTCGTCCGCAGTCTCGAAGGCGAGTTTGAAAAAGCGGCCATCGCCCTGTTCGTGGCGGCGCTCCTCGACAGGCTGGACGGCTGGGTGGCGCGCCTCACCGGGACGACCAGCGATTTCGGCGTGCAGCTCGATTCTCTGGCGGATGTGATTTCCTTCGGGATGGCTCCGGCCCTTCTGGTCTACGCCTGGGCCCTGGCCGATCTTCCGAAGCCCTGGTCGCTGGCGCCTTTTCTCTACCTCGCCTGCGGCGCGGCGCGGCTTGCCCGTTTCAACATCCAGGCGCCCGCCCAGGACAAGCGCTACTTCGTCGGTCTGCCGATCCCGGCCGGCGCCTGCGTCCTGTCCGCCTGCGTCTTCTACGCGCCCGAACGGATCACCGACCCGATCACCGGCGGACTGGTGGCGGTGCTGGTGGCGCTGCTGTCGATCCTGATGGTGAGCAAGCTGCGCTACCGGTCGTTCAAGGAGATCGATCTGAAGCGGCGCATCCCCTGGGTGATGGTGATCCTGATCATGCTGGTCTATTTCGTCGTTGCCGCCTCGCCGCAGCATGTGGCGCTCGTTCTGAGCTTCGCCTATCTGCTGTCCGGCCTCGTCCCGCGCTTCCAGGCGCGGCGTCAGGACGCCCGGGCGGCGGCGGCCGAGGGGCGCCATGGCGGTGCGTGAGGCGGCACGAAGCCGGCGTACGGCTCACCTGGCGCTGTTCGACGCCACGACCTTGATCGCCAAGGGGGTCAAGGAGCAGCTCCTGGCGCGCAAGTTCCCGATCGCCTCCGTGCGTCTCTACACGTCGCAGGAGGATCCGGAGCAGAACCTCACGGAGTTCGGGGAGGAGGCGATGCTGGTGAGCCGCCCCGACCCCGAAGCGCTCGGCCCTCTGGACATCGCCTTCCTTTGCGGCGCGTCGGACGAGGGTGCGCGCTACCTCGACTGGCCGGATCGCGGCAAGTTCGTGGCGATCGATCTGACGAACGCATCGAACGAGGCGAGCGGGATTCCGCTCGTGAACGCCGATGTCAATCCTGCCGCGATCATCGCCCGCCCCGGGGTGATCGCCGCGCCCCACCCGATCGCCCACGCCCTGAGCAGCCTGCTGGCGCCGATCCAGCGCGGGCCGGGGCTCTTGGAGGCGGCCGCGGTGGTCCTGCAGCCGGCCTCGGACGCCGGAGACGCCGGGATCGAAGAGCTCTACCGCCAGACGGCGAGCCTGATGAACTTCCAGGATCTGCCCACCGCGGTGTTCGGCCGGCAGCTGGCCTTCAACCTGCTCCCCGCATTTCTCTACAAATCCGGGGTCGGTCCCGGCGGGGCGCGCCCCGAGAGAATCGAGCGGGAGGTCCGCAAGGTGACCGGCGGCGAATTCGGGCTGTCGGTCGAGGTGCTGCTGGCGCCGGTTTTCCACTGCCACACGATCCTTGCTCACGTCGTTCTTCCGGAGGGCGCCACCCGGGACGACCTGCTCGCCGGGTTCGAAGGCAACGACGCGGTCCAGATCGCCGACGCGGAAGGGCGCGCCACGCCGGTCGATCGGGCGGGCAAGACCGGCCTGCTGCTCGCCGGCGTCCGGCCCGCGGGCCGGTCCTCGAGCTTCTGGGCCTTGGGGATCGCGGACAACCTGACCAGCGGCACGGCGCGCAACGCGGTGCGGATCGCCGAGGCGCTGCTCGAGCAGGGTCTCGTCCGGGGGGATGCGTGAGACGAGCCTCGTGGATCCTTCCGGGCCTCGTCGCGGCGGGGCTGGCGATCGCGACCCTGATCGGGNNCCGAGGAACAGCTGGCCGCGATCTACGCTCTCAAGGTGCAGCTCGACATCGAGCAGAAGCGCCTGGATGCCGCCTTGCGGCAGCATGCGGAGAACGCGCGGACCAGGGACGAAGCGCGCGTTCTGGTCGGCCGTCTCTACGACGAGCTCGACGACATGATCGCCGGTCGCACCGAGGCGACCGAGGAGGCCCTGGGGACGAAGGAGCGGGAAGTCTCCCGGGCCGAGATCGAGCTCGAAGATCTCAGCCGCGAGGGGCATCGCATTCGCGGCGAGATTCGCGAGACGCGCTCGCGCCTCGACCTGCTCACCGATCGAATCGGCCGCCTGAGGCGGAGCCTTCCCTCCGATACCGAAGCGCTGACCGGGAGCTGGGACGTGACCTACGTGCCGAGCGACGACAAGGGCGTCTTCACGCTGCGCCAGTCCGGAACGATCATCGCGGGCGAGTATGCGCTCGAGGGCGGATGGAAGGGGAGCCTTCAGGGGACGGTCGTCGACGGGAAGGTCCATCTGACGCGGATCGACACCAAGCTCGGCCGGTCGCAGGATCTGCAGGGAACGGTCGCCAGCGACGGCCGGACGATCCGCGGCACCTGGCAGAACGCGATCCTCTCGGGCGGGGAGGCGGTCGCCGGTTCGTGGATCGCCCGCAAGCGCGCGGAGCGTCCGGACGCCGGGGGCAATTGACGCCGCGCATGGGATACCCGCTGTTCATCGCGAAGCGCTACCTTCTGGCCCGCCGCAAGCAGGCGATCATCTTCGTCATTTCCGTCATCTCGGTCCTCGGCATCATCGTCGGCGTCGCGGCGCTCGTGGTGGTGCTGGCGATGATGACCGGCTTTCAGGAGCAGATCCAGGCGAAGATCCTCGGCGCGAATGCCCACCTGACGATCTTCTCGGGGCTGTCGGGGCGGCCGATCGACGACGTCGGGGCGGCGCTCGGCAAGGTCTCGGGACTGGCGCCGGTGTTCGCCGCCTCGCCGGTCGTCTATGAGAAGGGGATGGCCACCAGCGCCGTCAATCCCGGCGGAGCGGCCATCCTGCTCAAGGGGATCGATGTGGCGGCCGAGCGGGCGATCACCGAGCTGGCTTCGCAGGTCACGGGTGATTTCGGGGCCCTGGGACGCCCCGGGGTGGGCGGGCGCGACCGGGCCATCCTGGGGAAGGACCTGGCGCTCAATCTCGGAGTCGGCCCGGGAGACGTCATACGCGTGCTGATCGCGCAGGCGAATGTCTCCCCCTTCATGACCGTGCCCCGCAGCCGCGAGTTCGAGGTGCTGGGAACCGCGGATGCCGGCTTCTACGATTACGATAGCAGCCGGATCTATCTCTCGATCGATGCCGCCCGACGGCTGGTGGGCCTCCGGCCGGGGCAGGCCAGCGCGATCGAGGCCAGGGTCAAGGACCCGGCCCGCATCTCGGAGGTGTCGCGTCAGGTCCAGGCCGGCCTCGGGGAGTCGTACTACGTGAACGATCTGATCCAGATGAACCGGACGTTCTTCTCCGCGCTGCGTCTGGAGAAGCTCGGCATGTTCATCGCCATCGGTCTGATCGTCGTGGTCGCGGCGCTGAACATCGTCTCGACTTTGATCCTGATGGTGATGGAGAAGGTGCGCGACATCGGCGTGCTGTCGGCGCTCGGAGCGACCACGGGCGGGATACGGAGGATCTTCCTGCTGCAGGGCGTCATCATCGGCGTGGCGGGGACCGCGATCGGCGTGACCATGGGCGCCGGTCTGGCGCATCTTCTCGACCGGACCCGGCTGATCACGCTGCCTGTCGATGTCTATTTCATTCCGTATGTTCCCTTTGACGTGCGCCCGCGCGACGTGGCGCTCGTCGCGCTGCTCTCGGTGGTGGTGTCGTTCCTGGCCACCCTTTATCCCTCCTGGCGGGCCGCCCAGCTCGACCCGTCGGAGGCGCTCCGCTACGAGTAGAGGCGTGCCAGAGGCGATCCTGCGCTGCAGCGGACTCCGCAAATCGTTCGGGCCCCCGTCGAACGGGGTCGAGGTTCTGCGCGGCCTCGACCTGGCGGTCGATCGGGGCGAGATGGTGGCGATTCTGGGAGAGTCCGGGGCCGGCAAGACCACCTTGCTGCATCTGATCGGCGCCCTGGATCGGCCCGACTCGGGGGCGATTCTGTTCCGCGGGCGGGAGATCGGCGCCGCCGGCGCCGGGGATCGGGCCGGCTATCGCAACCGCGAGCTCGGCTTCGTGTTTCAGTTTCACCACCTCCTCCCCGAGTTCAGCGCCCTGGAGAACGCCATGATGCCTCTTCTGGTGCGCGGCGAGCCGCGGGGCAGGGCCCGCGCCAAAGCGGCTGTGCTTCTCGAGGAGCTGGGGCTTTCCGCCTGTCTTGACCGCCGACCCCCTGAGCTGTCGGGCGGAGAGCAGCAGAGGGTCGCCATCGTCCGCGCCCTGGTGGGCGCCCCGTCGCTGCTTCTGGCCGACGAGCCGACCGGAAACCTGGACGAGCGCAACGCCGGCGTCGTCTTCGAGCTCCTGCTGGACCTGCATCGTCGACGCGGCATGACCACGGTCCTGGTGACCCACAGCGCCCGCCTGGCAGGGCGCTGCTCACGCATTCTGCGCATGGAAGAGGGTTCCTTGACGCCCTCGGCGACCACCCATTACAATAGTGAGGCTGGAGCGACGCAGGTTTCCCGCTGAAACGACGACCCATCTTCAAGCCATCGGAGAGCGCGACGCGCGGGCGCCATGTTTGAGAAATATACCGAGAAGGCCAAGAAGGTCCTCTTCCTCGCCCGCTACGAAGCCAGCCAGATGGGGAGCAAGGTGATCGGCTCCGAGCATCTGCTGCTCGGGCTGATCAAGGAAGGCGACGACCTGGTGCGCGATCTCTTCCAGCGCTCCGGCGTGAACCTCGAGCTGCTGCGCGCCGAGCTCGAGGCGCGGGGGCCCAGCGGCGAAAAGCAGGCGGCGCCGATCGAGATCCCGTTCAGCGAAGAGACCAAGAAGATCCTGGCCTGCGCCGAGGAGGAGGCCGAGCGCCTGCTCCACCCCTACGTCAGCGACGAGCATCTCCTACTGGGGCTGCTGCGGGTCGAGGATTCGGCCGCGGGCCGGATCCTGTCCGAGAAGGGGATGCGCCTCTACGCGCTGCGCGAGGACACGGTGGCGGTCTGGAAGCAGCGCGCCCTGCCGAAGAAGGTCAAGGAGACGCCGTTCCTGAACGAGTTCTCCCGCGATCTTTCCGAGATGGCGGCGCGCCAGGTCTTCGACCCGCTCATCGGCCGCGAGAGCGAGCTGCAGCGCATGGTGCAGGTGCTGTCCCGGCGCCGCAAGAACAACATCGTGCTGCTCGGCGAGCCGGGCGTCGGCAAGACCGCGCTGGTCGAGGGTCTGGCGCAGCGGATCGCGGAAGGGAATGTCCCCGTCTCCCTGTCGCGCAAGCGGATCCTGGCGCTCGATCTCTGCCTCATCGTGGCCGGCACGAAGTATCGCGGTCAGTTCGAGGAGCGTCTCAAGGGGATTATCTCGGAGATCGTCGGGAACGACGATATCATCATCTTCATCGACGAGATCCATTCGCTGATCGGCGCCGGCTCGGCCGAAGGGTCCCTCGACGCCGCCAGCATCATCAAGCCGGCGTTGTCGCGGGGCGAGGTGCAGTGCATCGGCGCGACGACCCCGAAGGACTACCACCGCTACATCGAGAAGGATCGGGCGCTGGTGAGACGCTTCCAGCCGATCCGGCTGCACCCCCCGACGGAGGACGAGACCCTCGCCATCCTCACCGGGGTGCGCGAGCGCTACGAGAAATTCCACCAGGTCTGCTTCACCGAGGAGGCCCTGCGCGGCGCGGTCAGAATGTCGAACCGCTACATCACGGATCGGTTCCTTCCCGACAAGGCGATCGACGTGCTCGACGAAGCCGGGGCGCGCGTGAAGCTCCGCCGCCGGATGAATTACCGCGAGATCCGCGAGGTCGAGCGGGAGATCGAGCGCGCCGTCAGCAGCATGAAGAATTATCTGTTCCGCAAGGATTTCGAGAAAGCGGTGCGGCACCACGACGAGGAGATCGTGCTGCGCAAGAAATACGACGAGTACAAGCTGCGCGAGGAAGAAGAGCAGCGCACGGTCCAGGAGGTCACTCTGTCCGACATCGAGGAGGTGATCTCGAAGTGGACCGGAGTCCCGCTGCCCTCCGTCAAGCAGGAGGAGGCGGAGCGTCTGCTGCACATGGAAGAGGCTCTGCACCGGCGGATCGTCGGCCAGGACGAGGCGGTGCGCGCCCTGTCGCGGGCCATCCGGCGATCCCGGGCCGGGCTGAAGAGTCCCCTGAGGCCGGTCGGCTCGTTCATCTTCCTCGGCCCGACGGGGGTCGGCAAGACCGAGGTCGCGAAGGGTGTGGCCGAGTTCCTGTTCGGCGACGAGAAGGCGCTGGTCCGCTTCGACATGTCCGAATACATGGAGAAGCATGCCATCGCCAAGATGATCGGCTCGCCGCCGGGCTACGTCGGCTACGAAGAGGGGGGCCAGCTCACCGAGAGGGTGAAGCGCAAGCCGTACAGCGTGATCCTCCTCGACGAGATCGAGAAGGCGCACCCGGACGTGCTCAACATCCTCCTGCAGGTCATGGAGGACGGGCAGATCACCGATGCCTTCGGTGACACGATCGATTTCAAGAACGGCCTGATCGTCATGACCTCCAACATCGGCTCGCATCTGATCCAGCGGGCCCGATCGATGGGGTTCCGCACGCCGGAGGCCCGGGAGGCGGACTATCGGGAGCGCCGCGAGATGGTGCTCAAGGAGCTCAAATCCAATCTGAATCCTGAATTCATCAACCGTGTGGATGAGATCATCGTGTTCGATGCCTTGTCGGACGAGGACCTGCTGGCGATCACGCGCCTGATGATCCACCAGCTGAACTCCAGCCTGGCCGAGAGAGGGATCCGGCTTATGGTGACCGATGAGGCGTATCGCTGGCTGATCGCCCGCACCTGCGGGGATCGTTCCTACGGCGCGCGCCCGCTCCGCCGTGCCATACAGAAGAATATCGAGGATGTCCTGTCGGAAAGCCTCATTCTCGGCAAACTTCCCGACAACGGGGAGATCGAGATCTTCGTCGATCAAGATCAGCAGAAGCTGGCGTTCCGGGAGCCGATCGAAATCACCCGCTGACGGTGCTCCCGGTCAGCATCCCCGAGTCCGGGTCGGAGCCTGCGTGCCCCGCTTGTGCCGGAAGTTTGCCGTGGCTTTCACACTGCTGTGCCTCCAGGCGGCACTGGCGCGCCCCGCGGCCGCTCAAGCGGGCGGGTCCGAGCCTGCTTCGTCTCCCGCCGCCGAACCGACTCCCGGTCCGCAACCCGCCCCCGCGCCCGAAGCGCCCGCCGAGGGCCCGCTCGAGGCGGACGAGGGAGGTGCGTCCGGGGCCGCGTCGCCCGAGAAGGGCGGCGTCATCGGGACCATCGTCGTGGATGGCAACCTGCGCGTCTCGGACAGCGCTTTCTTCAACAACCTCAAGATCAAGACGGGAGGGCCGTACGACGAGCGTGCGATCCGGGATGAATTCCGGCGCCTCTGGGACCTGGATCTGTTCGATGAGATCACCGTGGAGTCGCGACAGCGCCGCCCCGGCACCTACGATCTGATCTTCCATGTGCGCGACCGCCCGCTCATCAGCAACGTCGCCTACGTCGGAATGAAGGCCGTCACCGAGACCAACATCCAGGAGCGGCTGAACCAGGGGAAGATCGAGGTGCGGCGCGGCCAGCCGGTCGATTATTCGCTGCTCGGGCGCGCCGAAACCACCATCCAGCAGATGCTGTCGGAGAAGGGTTACCTTCAGGCCCGGGTGCGCGCCAAGCTCATTCAGGTGAACGCCGGTCAGCGGGACGTCACCTTCTACATCCGCGAAGGGGGCAAGACCAAGATCAAGAAGATTCACTTCACCGGCAACACGGTCTTCAAGGAGGCCCGCCTCAAAAAGATGCTCAAGCTGACCAAGGAGGCGTTCTGGCTGACCTCCTGGGCCAGCAGCAAGACCCTGTACCACCCGGCGAAGTTCGATCAGGATGCGGACAACATCCGCACCGCCTACAAGAGCGGCGGCTACCTGGATATCGTCGTGAAACCGGAGGTGGTCGAGCTGGCGACCGACGTCAAGCGCCGGCAGAAGCTCGAGCGCAAGGGCGGGGGCGATGTCCCGGCCCGGGACGACGACGCCGCGCTCGAGGATGACACACCCTGGGACCCCGAGCCGCCCGCGCCCGCGCCCGCGAACGAGACCGAGAAGAAGCGCCGGGTCCGGGTCAAGAAAGAGCTGAAGGCCAAGAAGGCCGCCGAGAAAACCTCGAAGAAGTGGGTCCTGCTCACGGTCCCGCTCGAAGAAGGGGCCCAGTATCGCGTCGGCAAGCTGACCATGGAGGGGAACACCGTCTTCAGCGATGCGGAGATCATGGCGCGTCTGCCGCTGCGCCCCCGATCGATCTTCAACGATTCCGCGCTCAAGGCGGGCGCCAAGAGAATCGAGGAGGACTACGGCGAGCGCGGATATTTCTACGTCTCGGTCGACCCGCGCATCGACAAGCACGACAAGGTGGCCGATCTGACGCTCGGGATCACCGAGGACAAGAAGTACGCCGTGGATCGGATCGAGTTCACCGGGAACTCGACCACGCGCGATAACGTGCTCCGCCGGGAGATGCGCCTGGGGGAGCAGCAGCTGTTCAACGTCCGCCAGATGCGGCTCGGCATCCGGAAGATCGGCCAGCTCGGATATTTCCAGGTCGGCGACGACCCGGTGGTGAAGCCGCAGGGCGACGAGCCGAAGGTCGACATCGAGATCCAGGGGACGGAGGCGAACCGCAACGAGATCCAGGTCGGTGGAGGCGTCTCGGGCCTTGAAGGGGGATTCTTTCAAGGTTCGTATTCGACCCGGAACTTCCTCGGAAAAGGCGAGATCCTCTCGACTTTCATTCAGACCGGCGCGCGCGCCAACCGCTATTCCATCAACTTCACGGAGCCCTGGTTCCTGGGCCATCCGTGGACTCTCGGGTTTTCGCTGTTCAAGCGCCAGACGATCTACAGCGGCTTCACGCAGAACGGCAGCGGCGGGAACGTCGTGCTGGGGCGAATCCTCGGCAACTTCAGCCGGTTCGACGTCTCCTACGGCTACGAGCAAGTGCGATTCAACACCAATCAGGTCGGCTTCACCGTGAACCGGACGGTGAGCGCCACCAGCAGCATCAGCACGATCTACACCATCGACACGCGGAACAACTTCTTCCGGCCGACGCGGGGCGCCCGGTTTCAGACCAGCTTCGAGTACGCGGGGGGCGCCCTGGGCGGCGACAATTACTTCTGGAAGCCGCGCTTCGACGCCACCCTCTACCTGCCCGGTCTGCGACGCCGCCACTACATCGGCCTCAACGCGTCCTATGGATATGTCGGCGCCTTCGGCGGCCGGGTCGTGCCGACCTTCGAGCGTTTCTTCCTGGGGGGTGAGAGGAGCCTGCGTGTCTTCCGCACCCGATCGGTCAGCCCGACGCGCCGTGACAAGGATCTCAACGGCAACGGGAGGATCGACACCCCGGAGGATTCGAACCCCGACGGAATCTTCGAGCCGTGCGAAGATCTGAACCATAACGGCGTCCAGGATCGGAACGAGCCGGATCGGGGCAACTGCCGTCTCGACCCCTCCGAGGACACCAACGGCAACGGAATCCTCGACTCCGAGGATATCAACCACAACGGGATCCTCGACCCGGGGGAGGATCTCAACGGCAACGGCATCCTGGACACCGAGGATGTCAACCTGAACGGCCGTCTCGATGCGGGCGAAGACAAGCCCGACGGGGTCTGGACCCCCTTCTGCCTTTCGGATGACCCGAACATGAACGGCATCCAGGATCCGGGAGAGGTGGATCGCGGCGATTGCAAGCTGGGAATGGGTGAGGACACCAATGGAGACGGCGCCTTCGGCACCGTCTTCCCGGGAGGGAATCAGTTCGTCCTGCTCAACGCCGAATACACCATCCCGGTCTCCGACACCGTGGAGTTTTCGATGTTCTATGATGCCGGCAACGCCTTCGACAATGATCAGAAGATCACGATCGACGGGCTGCGGGTCGACTACGGCCTCGAGATGCGCTTCTACCTGCCGATTTTCCAGGCGCCATTACGGCTGATCTATGGGTTCATCGAGCATCCCCAGTCGGGCGAGCAACGATCCAACTTTCTGTTCAGCATCGGCACAACCTTCTAGGAGCGCCCCCGGCATCGACCCCAGCCGCCTCCGGAATCTCTGTGGTATAGTCATCGCGCGAGTCTGACTGCGCAAGGAGAGAGCCTCATGTCGCGATCGATCCGCCTCGTACTGCCTCTCGCCCTCGGTCTGATGGCCGTCTCGCCGACGCTGGCGGAGGAGAGCGCAACCGTCAAAATTGGAGTGTTCGACCCTGAGCTCGTCTGGAAGTCGACCGATGTCGGCAAGAAATACAACCAGGACCTGACCGACGCCAGGGCCCGCCTGCAGACCAACATCGACAAGAAGCAGCAGGAGATCGAGGCGCTCGTCGAGAAACTCCGCCAGCAGCAAGCTTCGTTGAGCGACGACAAGGCGGCGCAGATGCAGAAGGATATCCAGAACAAGCGCGTCGAGCTGAACCGGATGAATGAAGACGCGACCGGCGAGATGAAGCAGCAGCTGAACGAGGTTCAGGGCCGGTTTCAGGCGATGCTGGTCGATACCCTGGAGGCGTTCGGCAAAGAGAAGGGCTTCACGATGGTCCTGAACAAAGCGGTCGTCGATTACAGCTCCACCTCGGTCGACGTCACCCAGTCGCTGATCGCCAAGTTCAACGACATGAACAAGGCGCCCGCCGGAGGCTCGGCAAAGGGAACGGCCGCCAAGCCGCCGACGCCGAAGCCGGCGGCCGCCAAGACGCCGGAGAAGCCGAAGGAGACCCCCAAGGATTCGTCGAAGCCATAGGGGACGGACGGGATCCCGGGATACGCTGTTGGCAACCTACACGCTGGGGGAGATCGCCTCCCGCCTCGGAGGGAGGGTGCGGGGGGACGCCGGCCGAAAGGTGGCCGGCATCAAGCCTCTGCACGACGCCGGCCCCGAGGATCTCAGCTTCCTTTCCCATCCCCGCTACCGTCCTGCGGCGGCCGCCTCGCATGCGGGCGGCCTGCTCGTGAGCCCCGCCGAGAATCTTCCCGGCCAGAACCTCATCGTGGTGAGCGACCCGTATGTCGCGCTGGCGCAGGCGATCGGGTTGTTCTACGCCGAGGAAGGGCCGCAGCCGGGCGTCAGTCCCCAGGCGGCGATCGGCGAGGACGTCCGGCTCGGCCGGGAGGTCGCAATCGGCCCCTGGGCGGTGGTGGGGCGGGGCGCGACGCTGGGCGATCGTGTCGTGCTGATGCCCGGCGTCGTGGTGGGCGAGGAGGCGCGGATCGGCGACGAGACCGTCCTCCATCCGGGTGTGGTCATCTATCGCCGCTCGGTGCTCGGGGCCCGCGTGACGGTGCACGCCGGTGCGGTGATCGGGAGCGACGGCTTCGGGTACGCCGAGCAGGAAGGCCGCCGCACCAAGATCCCCCAGGTCGGCAACGTCGTCGTCGAGGATGACGTCGAAATCGGCGCCTGCACGGCGATCGACCGCGCCACCTTCGGAAGCACCGTCATAGGTCGTGGGACCAAGATCGACAATCTCGTCCAGGTCGCCCATAACGTCACGATCGGAGAGGATTCGGTGCTGGTGGCGCAGGCGGGAATCGCCGGCAGCACGCGGCTCGGGCGCCGGACGATCCTGGCGGGCCAGTCGGGAGTCGGGGGGCATCTCAGCCTTGGCGACGACGTGGTCATCGGCGCCAAGTCGGCCGCGCTCCAGGACGTCGCATCGGGACAGTTCCTCCTGGGGCATCCCGCCCAGGATCACCGGGAGTGGAAGCGGGCGCAGGCCGCCATCCGGAGGCTGCCGGATCTGCTGCGCCGGGTGGCGCGGCTCGAGCGGGCCCTGTCAACGACGACTGCGCAAAGAAGCGCGGCGGCGTCGACCACCGCCCCCGCGCCCCGACGCCCCGTGACAGGGACAGGGCAGCGCGGGCGGAGCGCGCGCGCGGCGGCGACGAAACGGGCCGGTCGAGGATGAAGGAGGGGGCATGAGCGAGACGTCGAGCGCGCTGGACATCCGCGGCATCCTGGAGATCCTGCCGCATCGTTACCCCTTCCTTCTCGTCGACAGGATCCTCGAGATCGAAGAGGGACGGCGGGCCGTGGGGATCAAGAACGTCACCTTCAACGAACCGTTCTTCCAGGGGCACTTCCCCGGCAACCCTATCATGCCGGGCGTCCTGATCGTCGAGGCGATGGCCCAGGTGGGAGCCGTGATGCTCCTGCGCGGCATGCCGGATCGACACCGGAAGCTGGTCTACTTCGCGGGCATCGACGCGGCCAAGTTCCGGCGGCCGGTGACGCCGGGCGATCAGGTCCGGTTCGAGGTGACGGTCCTGAAGCTGCGATCCCGTTCGGCCCGGCTGCGCGGCGAGGCCTTCGTGGGGGAGCAGCTGGTCGCAGAGGCGGAGCTCTTCTCATCGATGGTGGACCGCGACGGCGCGCCGGCCGACCCCGCCGTGATCACGCCATGAGCGGTGAGAACGGCGTTCACCCGACGGCGCAGATCGATCCGTCCGCGATCCTGGGGCCGGGGACGGTGGTCGGCCCGTTCAGCGTCGTCGGCGCCGGGGTGAGACTCGGCGCCGACTGCCGCGTCGACGCGCATGTGGTGATCGGAGGTCCCGCTCTGCTCGGGGAACGGAACCGTTTTTACCCTTTTGCCTGTCTCGGCATGGACCCTCAGGATCTCAAGTATGCGGGCGAGGCGACCAGCATCGAGGTGGGGAACGACAACGTCTTTCGAGAAGGGGTCACCGTTCACCGCGGCACGGCCGGGGGCGGCGGGGTGACCCGCATCGGCTCGGGGAATCTCCTCATGGCGCAGACCCACGTGGCCCACGATTGCCGGGTTGGCAGCGGCGTGATTTTCGGGAACGCCGCCACGCTCGCGGGACATGTCACGATCGAGGACGGCGCCAATGTCGGCGCCTTTTCGGGGGTGCATCAGTTCTGCCGCGTCGGCATGCACGCCTACATCGGGGGATATTCGGTGATCACCCAGGACGCGCTGCCGTACATCCTCACGGTGGGCAATCGCGCCAAGAGCTTCGGCATCAACGTGATCGGCCTGGAGCGGAAGAAATTCACAGCCGACGCCATCCAGGCGTTGAAGCAGGCCTACCGCATCCTGTTCCGCTCCAGGCTGACACTGGAGGCGGGGCTGGAGAGGATCGACCGCGAGCTCGCCGGTCACACGGATGTCGCGCGTCTCTCCACCTTCATCCGCTCCAGCCAGCGCGGGGTGATTCGCTGAGTGCGGCGGCGGGATCAGCCGGCGGCCGGCCGGTGCGCGTCGGGGTCATCGGAGTCGGCAGCCTGGGCCAGCATCATGCGGTCGTCGATCGCGACGGCGATCGAGCCCGGCTGGTCGGTGAGCGTCACGGCGTGCCGGGGTTCGCCGACCTGACTGCGCTCCCGGACGATCTCGAAGCGGTGAGCGTCGCCGTGCCGACGGTCGAGCATGCCGCGGTCACCGAAGCCTGTCTGGCCAGAGGGCTCTCGGTCCTGGTCGAAAAACCGATGGCGCCCAGCGTGGCGGAGGCCGAGTCGATGGTCGCGGCGGCGGCCAGGGCGGGCCGCCTCCTGCTCGTCGGCCATACGGAGCGTTTCAATCCCGCCTTCCGCGCCGTGGCGTCGCGGCTCCGGGATCCCCGGTTTATCGAGGCGCACCGTCTGGGAGTCTTCACGGCGCGAAGCACCGACATCGATGTGGTCCTCGACCTGATGATCCATGACCTCGACCTGGTGCTGAGCCTGGTGCGGGGCGAGGTGGCCGCGGTCGATTCCGTCGGCGTGAACGCCCTGACCGACAAGGTCGACATCGCCAATGCGCGGCTGCGGTTCGAGAACGGAGCGGTGGCCAACCTCACCGCCAGCCGGATCAGCACCGACCGCGTTCGCAAGCTGCGCATTTTCGAGGCCGACGCCTATTTATCGCTCGACACCGCCGAGCAGAGCGCGGTGGTCTACAGGCTCAAGCGGGGGAGCGGGACGCGCCCCGAAATCGTGAAGGAAGAGGTCCCGGTCGAGCGGGAGGAGCCGCTGGCGGTCGAGCTGCGCGCCTTCGTCGCGCAGGTTCGCGGCGGGCCATCGGAGGGGGTGAGCGCACGCGACGGGCTCCGGGCGCTGCGGATGGCGACGCGCATCCTCGAGCAGATCGGCTGAGGGTGGAAGAGGCGGATGGGCGAGCGCTTCGAACTCGAGAGGTTCCTGAAGGATCAGATTGCCGCCGGGACCTTCCCGGGAGCCAGCTATCTGGTCTCGGAAGGCGGGCGCGTCCTGGCCGAGGACGCCTTCGGAATGGCGGTTCTGCTTCCGGAGCGGCTCCCCGCTTCGACGTCGACACTCTACGATCTGGCCTCCCTCACCAAGCCCCTGTCGACGGCGCTCCTGGCGTTGCAGCTGCACTCGGAGGGGCGAGCGAGCCTGGAGATGCCGCTGTCGCGCCTGCTGCCCGGCTGGCGGGACGCCCCCGACCGGGAGGGGGTGTCGCTGCTCGATCTGCTGACGCATCGCTCCGGGCTGCCCGGCTGGGCGCCTCTCTACATCCATGCCCGCGATCGCGACGGGAGGATCGCCTGGATGACCCGCGTCCCGCTGGCCTGCCCTCCCGGGACGCAGGTGATCTACTCGGACCTCGGGTCGATGCTCGCCGGATTCGCCCTCGAGGCCCTGACCGGACAGCCTCTCGAACTCCTCTTTCGTGAGCGCGTGTCGCGGCCTCTCGGTCTCGACGATCTCCTCTATCGTCCTGGTCCGGCCCGGCGGCGGCTCGTGGCGGCCACCGAGCTCGGCAACGAGCGGGAGCGTCTCCTCGCCGGGCCTGAAGGAGCGGGCTACAATGAATGGCGTACTGGGATGATCTGGGGCGAGGTGCATGACTTCAACGCGCAGACGCTCGGCGGGGTGGCAGGACATGCCGGCCTGTTCGGCACGGCTCGAGCCGTCTGGAGCGTGGCGCAGGCCTTTCTCGGCGACGGGAAGGGGGTCGTCCCGGAATCGGCCCGTCCTCTGTTCTCCAAGAGCCTGACCGTGGGTCTTGCCGAGGAGCGCGCGGCCGGCTTTCAAATGGCGTCGACGCCCGGCTGCTCCGCGGGCGAGGCGCTCTCGAGAGGCTCCTACGGGCATACCGGTTTCACCGGGACCTCGCTCTGGATCGACCCTGAGCGCGCGCGGGTCTACGTGCTCCTGACGAACCGCGTGCACCCGCGGTTCCACGATATCTCGATGAACGCCATCCGACGCGAGTTCCACGATCTGGCGGCGGCTCTCTAGCAGCCTTCCCCCCTCCACGCGGTGGGTCCTGCGGCGGGCGCTTCAGAGGATGAACAGATGGAGTACCAATTCCTGCAGGAGGCGCCGCCGCCGGACGCGCCGCGTCTGGGGCCGACCGAGGCGAAGGTGGCGTCCGTCCTGCTGCATCTTTTGCTCTTCCTGCTGATTTTCTACGTTCCGGGGCATCTGCCGCCTCGCCTGAGGGCCTTGCTGGCGCCGGAGCCACCCCCTCCGGCGCCGGTCGCGGCGATGGCGGAGCCGCCGCTTGTGCAGCCGAAGCGGCCGGCGTCAAAGCTGCGCCAGCCGCCGCCGCACAAGATCCCTCTCGAATTCGCCTACGTGAAGGTTCCGAATGACACGCCGTCTCCGGTGCGCAATCCGAACGCCCCGCTGCTGTCGGACAAGAACCGCGTGGCGCGTCAGGAGGTCCCGACGCCTCCGGATATGAGGAAGCTCAGCATCGACCCGCACTCTGAGGGCAACACCGAAACCAGGGTCCGCCCCGACCCGAGGCTGGCGGAGGGACCGGAGAGCTCCGAGACCCCGCGGCCGAGCGCGCAGGGGGGGGCCAAGGTCGGGGACCTTTCGGGGGGCGCAGACGCGACGGGCGGTGACCAGGAGGCGGCGCGTCAGGGCCAGGGAGCAGAAGGTCGCCGGGCGGCGGGAGGTGGAGAGGGCCAGGCCGGTCCGGGCTCCTCCGGGACCCGCTACATTCCGTCCGCGGAGGCCAGGGCGAGGGTGCAGCAGATCCTCTCGGATGCCCGATCGTCCGAGCACAAGGACACATTCGTGAATCCGGGGTACCTCGCGACCGGGAATTCCGCCGCGATGTCATTCGATACCCAGGATTTTCCCTGGGGGGATTACCAGCGGCGCGTCTACATGGCGATCAGGAACAACTGGTTTGCGCGGATCCCTCT
>WNFM01035451.1_pt2 | contig 43580 bp, 41 predicted proteins | sample 5400271 | NCBI WGS metagenome assembly WNFM01 (sample SAMN13153352, study PRJNA577476) | soil metagenome | isolation source: 60 cm saprolite on Douglas fir-dominated hillslope | place: USA:California | collected 2013-09-17
TGAATATTTTCTCAAAGGCACAGAAAATTCTGTCAGCTGCACTTATATGCCACAACTCATACCAACAGTAAAACCCTAATCACAAATCCATTGACCAAATTTCAAGATTTAAGAGCGACCGAAGGACGTTCATTTTGAAGACGAATGACTGCTGTGACTTGGTATTTTAGCAGTAGATAGGTAATTATGGAGGACCCGAAAGTAACTGTAACACTTCATGAGGGAGGATGAGCGGAAAAATGAATGTCTGAGGGAACCACCAAGAGATGGATCCCGGATCAAGTCCGGGATGACGAGATTACGCTCATCAGTTTTTCAAATGCTTCTTTTGGATTTTCACTATCAAATAGAAATCCTGTTGTGACAAATCGTGTTGCACCAGCCTCATATGCCTGTTTTATTGTATCAATATTTATTCCCCCATCAACTTCTATTGGGACAAATTCATTTTTTGCTCTGAGCGTTTTTATTTTCTCAACACTTTCTGGAATAAAGCTCTGCCTGGAAAGCCCTGCTTTGACACTCATCAAAAATGCAACATCAATATCTTCTTCCATTCCTTCAAAAGGAATATCAAATTTTTCGAGTGGTGTATCGCTATCGAGCGCAAGCCCAACTTCTCCTAACATCTGTGCTTTTGCGACAAAGTCTGGAATGTTTGGCATTTTCTCTACTTGTCCAATAAATCTTCGAAATCCTACTTCGGCAAATCTCTCAAGATACTCCATTGGATTATCTACCATCAGATGCACCTCAAAGATAGTGTCTTTTGTATAAGGTTTGAAAGGTGCCGGATCAAGCCAGGAGGTATTAGGAGCAAATTTTCCATCAACCACATCAATGTGAATTGTTTTGGCAAATGGCTTGACAACTTCAATTTTCTTTTCAATCTCACTCCACTGGCTTTCTAAAATACCAGGAATAACTTCAAGCTCAAGATTGTATGGTTCCATATACATTACTTCTCCTTGATCTCCCTCTCCTGTTAGGAGAGGGTTGGGGGTGAGGTTTTTATATCTCGCCCTCTATTTCACTAATTTCTTTAATTCTTCTCGCATGTCTTTCTTCATTGCTAAATGGTGTTGCCAGCCAAATCTCGACTGCTTTTTTTGCTTCGTCATCTGTAAGAAATCTCTCGCCAAGAGACAAGACATTTGCATCATTATGCTCACGGGTAAGTCGTATCATCTCATAAGGATCGTCACTTTTTCGTCCATTCACATCTACGGGTCGTGGTGCAACGTGGGGACAATAAAATAAAGCGCATCTGACATTTTTATATTTATTTGCAAGCATTGCTTCTGCCTGTCCTGACCCACCAAAAATAATGCCGCGTTCTGTTGGATTTTTTGAGACAGCTTCTCCAACTTTTGCAATAAATGTTGGGTAGTCATCAGATTTCTCATAGGTATTCGCTCCACAATCTACCACTTCATATCCCTGCCTGCCGGCAGGCAGGCCTTTTTCCAATAGAAAAGCCTTTATTGTTTCTTTCAGAGCAAAACCACCGTGGTCTGTACCAAGATAAATTTTCATAGCGAACTAAGTCTATGTTTCAATCCATTCATTGTCAAGAGTCCAGGCTGTGCGCCAACATGCTCTATCACACTTGCACTTTCTGCAGCTCCCCATTGTAATGCTTCTTCAACTGATTTTCCTAAAAGTAACGCTCCTAAAAATCCTGCAGCATAGGCGTCTCCCGCTCCTGTTTTTTCAACCATTGTACATGGCATGGGGGGACAATGCTGTACTTTTGCATCACTTCCCATTGCATATCCCCCATGATTTCCGTCTGTCATCACAACCATTTTTGGTCCCAATCGTTGCAAGCGAAATAGCAAATTTTCTATGGTTTCTTTATCTTCCGGGGGACATGGCTTGCCATAGACCAAGAGCTCTGCCTCTTCTCTATTCACAAAGAGTATGTCTGTCATCTCCAACGCTTTTGTTAGCATATCTCCTTTGTCTTGCAGCTGTGTTGTCCCTGGATTGAAAGCAAGTAAAATACTATTTTTCTTGGCATAGAAAAGCGCTCTTTCATAGAGTCCTTGCCATTTCCTGCCCAGCGAGCTGAGATAGAGAAATTTTGCAGAAAAATTTTCAAGCTTCATGCTATGGTCTCTTTCCACATGTCTCACAAAAAGTGTCCTTTCTCCTAAGATATTTAAAACAACAGAAAATGTAGAGGGAGCATTTTTATTTTGCTTGATATATCCTTCATATACATCTTCTTCTTTCAGTCCTTGAAGAATTTTTTGGGAAAATGCATCGTCCCCAATTTCTGCCAGAAGCGCTGTCTTTACGCCCAGTCTGGAAAGTCCAACAGAGACATTGCATGCATTGCCACCAAGGAGAAACTGAGCATCATCCACCATGACTTTTGCACCGGATTTTATACACAATTCATGATGTGCTTTTTCAATATGACAATATTCATTGGGATTGTTAAGCGTGAGAAATGTATCAACAACACAGTCTCCTATACTCACTACGTCGAAGTGCTTGGCAAAATAGGACATATAATTATGGTACTACGAAACAAAAGAATTATGAAGTATGAATTATGAATTAAGCGAAAAAAGTGCTAATATAGGGATACTCCTATGAGAAAATTCCTGCCAATTATTGCATCATTTTTTCTGGTCCTAGTTTTACTTTTTCTTAATATAAAGTTTTCTCATGCAGATGAGCTGGATGACCTCACCAAGCAAATTAACGACCTGAATTCCGCTCTCAATATGTCCATTAATGCTACTCGCCCACTCGAGTCACAACTCACTAGCATGCAACAGCAAATTGCAGGCATCAAAAACAGGGTGGGCTTTATTGATATTGATGTGGCAAATAAGAAAAAAATTATTGATAAGTCCTATCAAGATCTTGCAGCCAAGCAGGCAATTTTAAATACTGCAATTCGAAATTTCTACATCAAAGAATCATACAACAACCCGTTACTTATTTTTCTTTCAGCTTCCTCCGCCACGCAATTGACAGAAGCACTTATGTACCAAAAAGCAGCAGAGAATCAAGATAAAGTCATTATCACCAATCTCGCACTCTCTATTGCAGACCTTGAGCAAAAGAAAAAAGATTTGGAAGATGAAGAGACACGACTCACAGCGCTTAAGGCAACACTCGATGACCAGTCTGCGAAATTAGATAAGATTGTAAGTGGCGCAAAAGCCTACCAGGCAACGCTCTCAAATCAAATCGCACAACTCTCTGCAAAACAAGAGCAATTATTATCTGCCAAACTCGGCAGTCTTAATATTCCTCTTTTTGCTATTTCAGGGGGAGGCTGTAGCAGTGATATCAGTCCCTATAAAGACCCGGGATTTGGTGGAAAAAAATTTGGTCTTTTTAGCTACGGCGTCCCAAATAGGGTAGGACTCAATCAGTATGGTGCCTTTGGACGCGCAAAGGCTGGACAAAGCTCAGATACTATTCTTCATACCTATTATAATTTTGATGGATACCAAAATTTTTCAGGAATCACTATCAGAGTGAATGACAGCAATGGATTTAACAGTGGCAATATTATCTGGAGTGGATCTTTGGAAGACTATATGCAACGAATTTATGAAGTTCCCAATGAATGGGGCGACCAAGGCGGCATGGAAGCACTCAAAGCGCAAACAATTGCAGCACGAAGCTATGTCCTATCCTCCACCAATAACGGCGCGTCATCAATTTGTGCAACACAAAATTGCCAGGTATTCCAAACCGGTGCAAAGGGCGGACACTGGGCAGATGCGGTAAGCGCAACTTCAGGACAGGCAATGGTACAAGGCGGACAACCAATCAAAGCATGGTTTTCCTCAACGCATGGTGGATATATTTTTACTTCCAGTGATATCGGCTGGTCTGCAACTTCTTTTACAAAAAGAGGACAAGATGCATCTGCAAATATCGCTAGCTGGTCAGACCTGAATAACAATGCCTATGATAAAGATTCTCCCTGGTTTTATTGTGACTGGGGCGGAAGAAGTCAATATAACAAGACTGCTTGGATGACATCAAGTGAAATGGCAGACATTGTCAATTCAATTTTACTTGTGCAAAGTGACTCGTCTGCTGATTCTCATATTCTCCAGACTGATAGCTCAGACCCTGACAAGTGGAGTCCTGACCAGGTAAGCCAAGCGCTTGGTAAATATCATATCCCCTTTACGTCTATTGATTCAGGTTCTGTGGATGCGGATTTTGCAAATGGCAAGTCAACAACCGTCCATTTCTCAGGAGACGCTGGGACATTTGATATCGATAGCAATACATTTCGAAAATTCTTCAACCTTCGCGCTCCTGCAAAAATTCAGATCGTTGGCTATCTGTATAATATTGAAATAAGATAAAGGGTGTATAATAGTCTCATGCCCGATGTTTTTGTAGACAAACAACCTCGTCCAGAGGACGATGGGCCTCTGGCCCAACTAAGAGACGCTCGCATGTCCGAAGACAATCCCACTGTCCCTCTTCCCCCTATTGCAAAGCCTCTACAAAACAGGCCCCCTCAGAAAAAAACTAGCTTTTTTTCAGGATTTGCAGAATACCCAACACATGTACGATTCCAGACACAAGATGACGATGAGACCATAGTCCTTTTTCTTCGAAAAAGTCAGATTATCAATATTCCCTGGATATTTTTTGCCGTTCTTTTTATGCTTTTTCCGCCTATTATTATTGCATTTCACACTCTTGTCCCTCTGCCTCTTCCCATTCTTTCCCTTCCCATTGGATTCTTGTGGATTGGTATTGGATTTTATTATCTTGCAATTATTACCTATGCTTTTGTGAATTTTCTGACGTGGTACTATAATGTTGCTTTTATTACCAATAAGCGAGTCGTTGATGTTGATTTTCACCAATTGGTCTTTAAGGATGTTGCAGAGACAAAATTAGAGCTTGTCCAGGATGTAAGCTATCGACAAGTTGGCGTGATTGAAAATCTTTTTAATTATGGTCACGTCCTTATTCAAACAGCAGGTACCGTGGACAATTTTGAATTTAATGCGCTTCCCTATCCTGAGCGCGTGGTAGAAATCGTTGAAACACTCATTGGAAAGAAAAAAGATTATGGCGTTTAACATGACAACACTTTTCCAGACAAGCAGTCTTTTTTTTGCGTACAAAATTGCTGCGCTCCTTTTGATTGGACTCTTTTTTATTTTTCTTCTTGTGGTACTGAAGCAAACTCGCTCGATGAATACTGTTGTTACGGAGCCAAATTTATTTCCCTCGCTGCAACTGGTCACACTTCTATTGCTCGGAGCAGTGCTTTGCCTTTTTATTGCAGCACTTGTTATACTGTAAATACAAATGAATAAAGTTGACGTTGCAAAAATAGTTGCCAGCAGCTCTCCCACTGCATGGTCCCAAGTCTATCATGCAGGATCGGTCACTGCTGTTGTCTCTCTTACGCTTTCTGGTGCAGAGGAGCATGTTGTCCTTCCAGCAATTGGAAAAGAAATCCTCAATAATTTTGAAGCAGAATATTTTAGTCTTGAAACAAAAAATCTCATTTCCATCAAACAGGCAATTGAAGGCGTTACCAAGAAGATTCCGGAAAATATTGTTGTCTCTTTTGTTATTTCTGTCTTGCTTGAGACAGTACTTTATGTCTTTATCGCAGGGAGCGGTTTTGTCCTCCTCAAAAGAAATGGGAAAATAGGAACACTCCTTGAGAATGAAAATGAGAGTAGAGATTTCCTGTCTGCATCGGGATTTTTGGAAGACTCAGATATTGTTGTTTTGGGGACCAAATCATTTGGTGACCTTATCTCAAAAGAGGAAATCACAACAACACTTTCGCTTCCCGCCACACAGGATATGGCAGAGTCACTTTCTCCAAAAATTCACGCGCAAGAAAACGGCAGTGTTGCAGCGGCAATTTTTTCCTACCGCAATCCTAAGTCTCAACCAAAGGTCGATGAGCCTACGGCCCAAAAGGTTGAAGAGTCATTACCAGAAATACCACCTGAGCCATTTCAGGAAAGTCCTATTCCCACCAAGGAAAAAAGGAACATGTCTCTTCCAAAGTTACAGTTCTCGCATAGACAGAAATTATTTCTTACTATTGCAGTCATCCTTATTATCGTCCTTGTCATAACAGCAGCACTCACTCTCTCAAAGAATAAGGACAGACAGCAACAAGCACTTTTTACCAGTATCTTCCCGCCAGCAGAGAAAAAATATGAAGAAGGTGTGAGCCTTATTGACCTCAATAAAAATTTAGCACAAGATGATTTTACGCAAGCGCAAGCAATGCTTGATGACTCTCAAAATAAATTCCCGGCAAATTCCCCCGAAGCCAAACAAATTATTGATTTGAAAGCAAAAATTACTACACAGCTTCAGACTGCGGCAAATGTCAATCAAACTCCCGCAAATAAAGTAGATAATTCATCCGCTCCTCTTCTTGCTTTTGCCAGTAAGCAAAATGCAACCTATGTGACAGAGGATGCAAATAATTTCTACAACGCAGATAATTCTGGCGTTACCAAAGTCGATAAAAAATCCAATGCGCCAACACAAATTATTAAAAATTCTACAGATTACAAAAATATTGGTGGGTTTGAAATCTATTTTGGCAATATCTATATTCTTGACACTAAAGATGGCATCGATAAATATGTCCCTTCAGGCACAACATTTAGCAAATCTTCTTATTTTTCAGGAACTACACCTGACCTTTCAAAAGCTGTTGCCATTACAATTGATGGGTCTATTTGGATACTCCAAAATGACGGCAGTATTCTCAAATACACCAAAGGTGCGCAGGATAGCCTTACTATAAGCGGGCTTGACAAGCCACTTTCCAGTCCTACAAAAATTGTGACGAACATTGATGATGACAATGTCTATATTTTAGATAATGGCAATGGCAGAATTGTCGTACTCAAAAAAGACGGTAGCTTTGTCGCGCAGTATGTAACAGGGATACTCAAACAAGCAGCTCAGCTTTCAGTGGATGAGAAAAATAAAAAAGCATTTACCCTTTCCAGCGGTGCTATATACGAGATCGATTTGAAATAAAAAATCCCCCACCATTTGGTGAGGGATTTATATGTGGAGATGTCGAACTATGACGTTCGAGTCCAAGGAAACTTAGTAAAAACTTCTACAAGCGTAGTCTATTTTTAAATCTTAATATATCCTTTTCCAATAGACAGGAATAGATATACCCAGGTTGATAAAAACAATAGACAGTTGACCATACTGTTCTATCTTTTTCTCAGCTAATTTGTAGCCTACAGGTTTCACTGAGAGAAAACTCCATAGACTTTTTGTTAGGCGTAAGCAACTGCAAGATTTGCAGGTGCGAATGCGTTCGCAAAAGATCGCACAGATTGTGCGATTGTGCTAAAAATATTAGCAGTTATTTTTTGATTCTGTTTAACGACAACTCATCAATGTCGGCTTGCTGTTTTTAAAGAGCTTATCTTGTCGAATCAGTTCATCCCCCTTCGTTCTTCGAACTTCGGGGGACATGTCCCCTTTGTTCAAGAAACCAAAATTGATACTGATTTGTTAAAGACCGTAATCTTTTTCAAGCTCTCTGTCTAAATCTTTTTTCTTCAAAGCCTTCTTTTTCTCGTATTGTTTTTTTCCTTTTCCTAAGGCTAGCTCAAGCTTGATAAGATTATGTGTAGTATACAACGAAATAGGCACCATTGTCAAGTTTTGCCCATCCATTTTAGCCTTGAGAGCAATGATTTCCTTTTTGTGTAAGAGAAGCTTCCTTGTGTGTCTTTCATCATAATTTTCTGGCCGTGCATATTGGTATGGGAAAATATGTGCATTGAGTAAATATGCCTCGCTTCCGGTAATTCTGACGTGGCTACCAGTCAGGTCGGCATGGCCAAGGCGAATCGCTTTCACCTCGGCACCAGAAAGCTGTATCCCTGCTTCGAAATGTTCGAAAAGCTGATAATCAAAACTAGCCCGTTTGTTATAGATTTTCATAGGCTAATAATACAGCAAATAATTCTTCTTGACAAAGACAATGTGAGAGTACTATTATGTCTCCGTTATGGCAGTAGAAATGCGGTCTGAACAAGCTCAAGAATATATTATCCTCTCTTCTGAGAAAGTTTTTCTAGATCCAGGAGACGGAACTAGACATCGTTATATAGGCGATATGCACGAAGCGGCAGTAAGTACAAAAGTAAAAAGATTCCCTTCATCGTATATAAAAGGGCCAGGTTTAAGCACTAAAGATGGACTTCTTGCTGCAAATCCTGATTCCCGAACAGGCATTTATCTTAAAGAGCAAGAAAAGCCCTCAGCCATCACTTGACTCTCGACTTATAGTTTTGTATACTTCCCTTATGTTAGAACGTGGTCATTCAGACACTTTAGCTCAGGCACTCCGAAATCAAGCAGATGCCATTGAGGCAAAAAATGATGCTGCTGCAAATAGTGCTGCACTGCAAGTTGAGGCTACACGAAGGATTATGGCATTTACCGCAAGAACTTTGCAAGCATTAGGCGTAGAAGATATTCGACCTTATCCTACTATTCCAAGATCACGTGAAGAAGCTGTGCAAAAAATACCATCTACTCTTGCTCAATCATTCGAAGCATTACTTGAAACAGGAGATCTCTTTCAGTCGCAAACACAATTACCTGAGGGCGCTTTTACAGATATAAAACTTTTTGTTCATTCTCTAAATCTAGGGACAACTACAGCAAAGATATTACTTCGCTCTACATATAAATATACACCCACTGAGCTTTACAATAAGATGCCGATGGATATTTTTAGAATGCGAATGATAGGTGGTGGACAAAGAGGTCAAAAAGTAATTAATGCATTAGGATCTCACTACCTTGAATTTAAAACATTTATGCAAACTCAACCCCAATCTAATCTTGAGCAAGAGTAACACCAAAAACTCTCTCATATCCATTTTTCTTTAAAATTCTTGCAGCTTCTACAAGTGTTGAGCCAGTTGTCACCACATCGTCTATGAGTAAAATAGTTCCTTGATTTCCCTCTCCTTTTAGGAGAGGGCTGGGGTGAGGTTTCATTCCAAAAGCCTCATGCATATTCTTAACTCTCTCCTCTCTCTTGAGTCCATATTGTGGCTTGGTCTCCTTCACTCTTTCTAAAAGATTCTTGACAGGAAGATTGAATCTTTTTCCCATTTCTTTTGCCAAAAGCGAAGCATGGTTATAGCCTCTTTTTCGCAATTTCCCTTTTGATAAAGGAATTGGGACAAGGACAGGGTTTTTGTTGAGTAATCCAACGAAAAGCTCGTCTTGAATCAATGCCTCCTGCATCAGCTCCCCTGCCAAGGGAATAAGTGTTGTGAGATAAGGCTTGTATTTCATTTGGTACAAAAACTTTTTCATAATTCTCTTGTATGCAACTGCGGAAAATACACCATCTATGGTAAGTGTCCTTTGACACCCGGGATGCGTCATACCGTCAATCGCTTGCCCTCCACAGACAAAACATTTTGTCTTCACATCAAAAGAGATTGTTGCAAAGCAATTCGCACAGATATAGTCACCAAATTTCTTACACTGTATGCAATATTTTGGGAAAAAGAAATCCAGAACGTTCATTGATCCAGTTTACACATTAACTATTGCCTTGTCATTCTGGAGCGTAGCGATAGAATCTCCATAATTCATAATTCTTGCTTCCTAATTCTGTATCATGTATCATGATGCTTATGGCAAAGATCATTTTATTTCGACATGGTGAGACCATAGACAATAAAGATAAAAGGTTTTCTGGCTGGGCAGACCCACCACTTACCCCAGAAGGCGAAGAAATGGCACGAAAAGTTGGCGAGCAGCTAAAAGATGAGAAAGTCACAAAAGCTTTTTCTTCAGATTTGAGCAGATCTAAAAGGTCTCTTGAGCTTGCTTTAGAAGCCTACCATCCCGACATTCCTGGCATTTCAGATAAAAGACTTCGAGAAAGAAATTATGGAGACCTGACAGGACAAAGCAAAGATGAGTTGGCAAAAAAATATCCAGTAGATTTTCCTTTGTGGCACCGCTCCTATGATGTCCCTCCTCCAAATGGTGAAAGCATTAAGCAGGTAGAAGAAAGAGTACAGCCATTTATTGATGAGCTTATAAAGGACTTAAAGCCTAACGATGTTGTGGTTATTTGCGCTCACAGTAATTCCCTTCGTCCATTCTTAAAATTCTTTGAAGGACTCAGCAATGAAGAAATGACCAAAGCCGAGCACGCTCCAGGCACAGTCTACAGCTACACCATCTAACCGACAAGATACAACCCACAAGAAACAAAGAATTCGTAAATGACAAAATCACGCTCAAATGATATACTCCTAAAGACAGGAGGAGTCGCATAGTGGTCCATTGCCGGAGTTCGCTAAACTTCTGAGTCGCAAGGCTCTCGCAGGTTCGAATCCTGTCTCCTCCGCCAGGTACAAGTCTGCACCTGGCTTTGCAGATAAATTAGGAGAGGTCGCATAGTGGTCGAGTGCAGCGGTTTACTAAACCGCCGAACAGCAATGTTTCGCGAGTTCGAATCTCGCCCTCTCCGCATACAATTTTCTGCTTGACAAACTTCCTATTTCTTCATATACTTAGCTAAGTTAGCTAAGTAAAATATGCAAATTATCAATATTCACCAGGCTAAGACAAATCTTTCTAAGCTCATAGAGCATGCGCTTATGGGTGAGGAGATTATTGTAGCTAAGGCAGGAAAACCTGTTGTAAAGATTGTGCCATATAAGAAAAAGCTCCAACCTCGAAAACCAGGTTTATTAAAAGGGAAAATCTTTGTTCCTGATAATTTTGACGATGAAGATCCTGAAATAAATAAACTCTTCTACGAAGGTTCTCTATGGCCAAAATAACACAGTATCTCGTTGATACTCACATATTCCTTTTGTGGTTAAATGGCGATAAAATGCTCAAGACATCAACACAAAAAGTCCTTACAAATTCGAACAATACTATATACGTAAGTATTGTAACTTTGTGGGAAATAACTATAAAACATGCAAATGGAAAATTGCCTCTCAAAACAACGTTGCCTGAAATGATTTCGCTCTCCGGCTTCCAAGTGTTACCAATAACTGTCGTAGCTCTTCTTGAGTTGGAAAAATTGCCACATCATCATAACGATCCTTTTGACAGACTTCTCATCTCGCAAGCAATAACAGAAAATCTCACCCTTATTAGCAATGACACGAAAATAAAACAATATGATATCAAAACGCTTTAGCGTTTGCACTTCTGCTACAATACACATATGATAACTCGTCCAACCAAAGAAGCATTTGCGCTCCACAGATCTCGAAAAATGCATAAAAGAGAAAATCCTTTGCGGGATGTCATTTTGGGTGGTCAAGATGGTCTGGTGAATTCTTTAGGCATTATTCTTGGTATTTCTGCAGCAGGAGGAGAAATAAAAGTCCTTATCGCAACAGTCCTTGCTGCAATGTTTGCAGAGAGTCTTTCTATGGGCGCTGTTGCCTATACCTCTGCTCTTGCCCAAAAAGACCATTATGAATCAGAACGTCGTAAAGAGCAAAAAGAAATAGAAGCAGAGCCAGAAATGGAACAAGAAGAAGTAAGACAAATTTTTGAAGAAAAAGGTTTTTCAGGACATGTCCTTGAGGAAATTGTCACAACCATGACAAAAGATAAAAAAGTGTGGCTAAATCTTATGATGGCAGAAGAATTAGGTCTTCATGAAATCAAGACAAAAGACGTCCTCAAAAGTTCTGTTATTGTGACTATTGCTACAAGTATCGGCCACCTTATTCCCCTTCTCCCATTTTTCTTTCTCGCATTTCATCAGAGTCTTCTTGCTGCAATTATTGTGAGTGGCCTTGCTCTTTTTGCAACAGGAGTCTATCAAGCAGTTACCCTTACCGGGAGCTGGTTGAAGAGTGGCATGAGAATGGTATTAATTGGTTTAGGCGCGGCATTTGTTGGTTACTTCATCGCCAAAATATTTATACGGTAATTTATTCTGATTTTTTCCTTCAATTTTGATACAATAGAGGCCACGGAGAGGTCGTATAGTGGTTTAGTACGATAGTCTTGAAAACTATTGCGGGCGCAAGCCTGCCGCGAGTTCGAATCTCGCCCTCTCCGCCAGTAAATTTAATCTACGCTGCAACTTGAAAGCCAGGTCCTGATTGATAGGGAAGATTTTGATTATTATGCAATAGAGAGTCATATAGTTCTCTCTCTGCCTCTTTTACTCCTCGTAGTATTTCTGGCTCATATGGCTTTTCAATCCGAATAGCAAGTTTTTGTTGTTCACCCCGAGACGCCTGGAGCCCAGCGCGAACTGAAAAAACAATAGGGTCAAAACCAAACCTCCATATTGTTGTTCCTTCTTCAGTTCTTATACCTGAAAAAACAAACGAATAAGCTAAATCTTTAAATACTACAAAACGGTTTATAAGATTTCTTTTTTTCTTCCGAAGGAAGATTCTTTATTGTTTTACCCGTTTTTCGTTCCACCACATCTGCCAATTCATCTACATTGGTTGCCAAAAAACGCATCCAGCGCTGACTATTGGGTGATAGATCTGGATGTAACTCAAGATAACGCTCAATAGCTTCGACTCTTTGAGATTCCTCTAATAACACAAATTCTCCGTCATATGCTCCACCTTGATGCTCAACAAACTGCCCTTTCTCCAGATCAGTGGCAAAATAACAACGAGCAACTTCGTTGTAAACTGTTTGAGATTGTGTATGTAACACTTGAAGTATTTCTGCTAAATCAGGGTCTGCAAAAGTTTCAGCTCCAAGCATCAACTGATATGTAATATAACCACGCACATCCTGGACCTGCTTAAACAATCTCGTAAATGCTTTGTATTTGGCAAGCTCTGGATAGACTTGCTGAGAAAGTAAATCATGAATCACACTATGCAGAATTTCATCTGCTTGTGAACGTAAAACAGGAATTATTACAATTTCTTGCCTATCAATAGGTCGCGTAGAATCCTCCTCTGTATAACCAAGGACATGGACGTGTAATGGTAATTGTGATTGTATCCATTTAGGAGAATTCGCTGGTGATGGTGAGCGATTAACCATAATATCTATTTGTTTAACTGTTGATTGAGCTTCGTAAAACTTTGCAATATCACCTGCAACTGAAAATGTAGTGTCTAAAAGAGCTCGAGGAACTTTGTCCACGCTTGCCATACTTGCTCCCGAGTGCTGGTCGGGAACAATAAGCATTTGTTTTCTTACAGTTGGAGTAGCCGGTGGATTAATATAGATCATGCCTTCAGGAGTTTCCACTTGTAGCTGTGCTGTGGCTCTGACATCTTCCATCAGTCCAGGCAGTGGGGTGGCACTTGCTTCACGACTTTGTGATTGGTAAACAATTGATTCCTCAGCTCTACGTTGTACCATAAAAGTATTATACGAAAATTTTGAACAAAAATATCAAATAAATTGAATCATTGTTCGATTTTCCTTGGTTTCTCTAATATAAGAACAGGCTCTTTCTCTTTTATTCTTCCATGCTCATCTACAACAATTTTTATTGCATACCCTTTCTGTATATAAGGCTTACCTGTTACTGTTTCCCTATTAACAGGTAAGCCTGGGTTTTCCAAGCCATAGAGTAATGCTCTAAAAGGATCCCCGTGAACTATTACACCTATTACTCTCCCCTCTTCTGCCTGTCTAATATAATGAACTGCGTAAAGCATTCTCTCTGCTATTTGCTCCAGCGTTTCCTGATCTTCTGACCGTGGAGGAAGGGCAAACACATCTCCATCTGGTGGTAATTCCTCTTCTGGCAAATTACGCCACCCAGGCACATAACTATCTTGCAATCTAGTATCTGTATAGATAGGAGGAATTCCAACTCTCGAAGCAATTATTTGAGCTGTTTTTATAGCTCTTGCAAAGGGACCTGTATATATAGCATCCAGTCGTACTCCCTGAGCAGCTAGTGATTGTCCTAAATATTCTATTTGCCTCTCCCCTTGTGAACTCAAGATTGCATCTGGGCCATATGTTAGTTTTCGTCCTTGTGAATCTAACTGTTGATTAACCTCACCATGTCTAATAAAATAAAATGTTGTATTCATGAACATTATTATAACAAGAACTATAATACCATTCAATTTTCAGAGCGCTCTAGTAATCTCGCCCTCTCCGCTCTTACCTCGCCGAAGCTTTAGCGAAGGTGAGCCTCCCCTTGACCATTTTCTCCAACTACGCTACAGTAACTATATGCCCGACCAAGAAGAATCACGAAAGCCTAGTCCTCATGAAGTAACAACTTTGCTCTCCTGGCAAGCACCAGGAAGACCATTTAAAAAAAGAAGCAAAACATACTTTGCTACCAGTCTTCTTCTCATGCTTTTGGTGGAAATTATTCTCTTTCTCTTTGGACAATATATGCTTATGCTTGTCGTTGTTGCTATAGTCTTTTTTGCATTTGTCCTGGCTACAGTCCCACCTCATAATTTTACCTATAAAATTTCTACAGAAGGTATACGAGTTGAGGATCATTTCTTTCTCTGGCAAGAATTATATGATTTTTATTTCAAAAAGCATTTGAATATGGATATTCTCCATATTCGGACCAAAGCAATGATTCCCGGAGAAGTGACTATTACTCTTGGGGATATGACTGAGCAGCATTTAAAATCAGTTCTGCTTCCCTATCTTCCCTATAGAGAATTTGTGAAACCAACTTTTATGGAAAAATCCGGCGACTGGCTGACAAAAAACTTCCCTCTAGAGAAAAATTAATTTGCTTCAGAATCTTCAATGGGATAAAATACATGTACGTGTGCTCGTAGCTCAGCTGGATAGAGCATCAGATTGCGGATCTGAAGGTCGGAGGTTCGAATCCTCTCGGGCACGCAAATTTAATCATAGGCATGAGGTATTTTGAAAAAGCTCTTATCATTAGGCTTGATTACGTCCTATACAGTCAATACAAAATCTGTATAATTATCTTATGTCAAACGATTCAGGACAAGAAATGAAGCCAATTGCTTCTCCTAGAGAAGCAATTTTAGGCATGATTGCAGAGAAAACTCCTGGCTATGAAATTTTAAATACCCTTCAGCAATTTGGTGCAAGCATGGCAATGATGACTGTAAGGCGAGCTGTACAACGAGGTCAACTTGATCAATCCTCGATTCATAGAATTGGAGACTTTGGGGCAGGAACGGGGGGTCCAACATGGGCTTTAACTAAAATTGCCGAGCAAATCGGAGCAACAGTTGATGCGATAGAACAGAGTGAAACGGGGACAGACGAGATAATTCAATCTGGCATATTACCTCACTGGCATGTTAAAAGAGAAGATGGCATAGCATACCTGGAAACTGTGGGAAGAGATGAAGCTCAAAGATACGATCTTATAACGGCATTCATGCTGGGTCCTGATGATGAGGAAGTATCATTATTCAGAAAACTCGCAAATGTAAGTACCAGAGCACTTCTCCCTGGCGGACATCTAATTATTACGTCAGATGGAGGAACTCTTGAGAATGTATTAAAGCTATGTCAGCGTTCTGGTGCAAAATTCTTTGGCATGGATGGTTTGCAGTCAGGGGAAAAATGGGTTGCCCCTCCTGCAATTATCATTCCACAAACAAGTCTTGCCCAAATCGCAGCAACCTTACCAGAAACAACAAGAGGGGAGATTAGAGAATATAACTATGAAGCAATGCCTCCTAAGTTAGAAGAGCATTGGATTTTTAGAGATGAGCAGCGAGTTGACGCATCGGTACTGGCTTGGCAGACAGCAAAAGGAGAACGATATGTTCTAAACACTAAAGGTGAACTAATAGTTATTTATAACAAAGGACGAGCATCAAGAGATGCTACATCTGAGGATCTAGAAAGATTTAGACAAACAGTAGAACACACACTATCAACAAACAACAATGAGCATTTTTCTACGTTCTATCATGTTCACTTTCCTGAAGCAATAGAACGAGTTAAGCAGAAAGACAAGATTAAATAAATCTTTCTTATCAAAGCCACCGAAAACATTAATTTCCCAACAGAGTGTTCTATACCCCTCGAGGTAATACTTCATGCTCAACCTGCATACAAAACCTGTATCTGAGGAGCCAGTATTCCAAATTGCTGAAATACACTTATCATTCTGCTAGAATACAAACTGAGCGTGTCCCAGGTTTTTTGATCAAAGCACGCATTTTTAGCTTCAGAAAATCAATTCATGTTTACAACATGTGGTATAATGTAGCCGATTATGGCAAGACGAGAAGGAACACCAGGGAGACAAAAACAAACAGGCGAAGCAGATCGATCTGAGTCAGAACAATTTGCCCATCTTCAGGAAGGCTTGGGAGAAATTGAGCCTGATGTAAAAAAACGAAACATAGCAATTGCAAAAGAGCAAGAGGGTAAATATCATGCTACAGTTTGGGGAGTAGCTGGCCATCCAACTCCAGTAGGAGCAAAAGAATACGCTCTCTATCAGAGAAATAATCTAGAAAATTCTTATTTCATCGTTACTGAAAAGAACACAGAAACTGGTGAATACACAATAAGAGATATAGATCCTAAAAAACCTCCTCTCGGGTGGATAGTACAAACATTGCCGGAATATCTAGGAGAACAAACGACTTCTTAAGGATCAACCTCAAACCCAACAAGAAAGTTTGCAAGAGCTTTATTAATTTGAATAGATACTGGTTTCCACCATTGACCAAACTTAGTGCTTTGCCTACCGACAACGACTCTTCTTTCAGGATGTAACTTGGGAACAAAAGTATTTGCAACAACTGGCACGTAATTTGTCTTACTTAATAAGTCTTGCAGACCTATTGTTACTCGCACATCTGGAACGTCCCAACTTTCTTCAAGATTTATTGCATTTCGTTCAAGATAATCAATAATTGCAGCCGCTTGATCGTTATTAGTGGGCATAAATGTAATCACTGTTTCAACCGTAGAAGATACTTTTTGTTTTGATGTTTCTCCAGAAAGTTTTTTACGAACAATTTCGTCTATTTGCTCGTCCCTCTCGTCTGGTTTCCAATCACCAAGCAATGCTCTTGATGCTTTTACTCCAAATCTAATCTGGTTCTCTGCAATAATTCCTCTTTGTTCCATTTCTGCAAGAAGTCGGCCAAAATGATGAGTACGCCTAATGTAATTGTTATAAAATATTAATGGCTTATCACTTTGAAGATCCATATCTTCTGGAAGAAAAATAATGTTATATCCTGTTGCTTGATACGTCTCAAGTTTACTATCTCCAAGTTCTACCATTTCAGGGACATGCCTTGTGAGAAGCTTGAAGCTATTACTATGTTCTCCAAAAACTCTTTCAGCAAGTCCTTCATAATGTTGAACTCGAGCATTAAATATCGGATTTATTTCTGGAAAAGTGTCTCTTTCGTGTCCTCCTGATCCCATAGACAAGGATTATATCATAAGAGTTCTATCCCTCTTGAGGTAATACTTCTGGTCATGTTATATACAAACCTGTGCCCCTGAGGAGCCTGAATACCAAATCGCTGAAATACACTTATCATTCTGCTAGAATACAAACTGAGAATGCTAGGTGGGATGCGAGAGTGGTCGATTCGGGTTGTTTCGAAAACAGCTGTCGCCGTAAGGTGACCACAGGTTCGAATCCTGTTCCCACCGCTCGAGTTCCTGTAGTTTAGTGGATAGAATATTAGGTTCCGAACCTAAAGATCGGGAGTTCGAGTCTCCCCGGGAACGCCAGTTATTTTATGCAGCTCGTGGCTGTGCTATGTCTTGCTGTACCCCTTCGAGCATTGTATTTCCTGGACCAAGTACGACAATAAGCCCAACAGCCATAAGCCATTCTAATAATTTCCCCCAATTTTTCTTTTTATTCAAAACATCAATAATTTGTTTGGTATACTTCTCTTCTTCTTTCGAAAGCGGCTCAGCATCTTTTGCCGTATTTGGATACAGTGGAAGTCCTCCAGGTTCTACGCCATATTTTTCTTTCATTCTCTCCATTACACTATTTAGCCTTGTCGCCTGCTCTTTTCTCTTATCATCAATACGTGCGGGATTATTTATTGAGAGCTGTAAATCAATAAATTTTTTATACATATAGAAATCTCGCAAGACCTCTCGTGTCATCTGAGGAAGTTTTTTGGCAATTTCTTCAAGAGGAGTTTTTTTATCAATCAACTCTTTTATCTGTGGGTTTTGTGCTAAAAATCTCTGAAAAGCAGGAATGTCTTCAATTTCAATAAGTGTTTTTTTATTTTTTTCTCTTTCTTTTATGCTATTTTCTATGTCTTCCCTGGCAACTTCATAGGCAATTTGCGCTTTTTCTCTTTCGGAAACTTTTTCATTACTTCTTGCAGCATTTTCCTCTGCCTGAGCCAATCGCTGTTTGTATTTCTGGGTTGCCACGTCACTGAGTGCCTGCTGATCACCTTTCGCATTGGTCCATTTTTCTTCTCCATGCTCAGCAAGTAGAATATACATTTGCTCTTCTGGAGGTAATTTATCAAATTTAAATTCTACTTCTTTTGCTATTTCTCTTTTATTTGTTGCATTTTGGAATGCCATTTCTGCTCTTTGCCCTAGCTGTGAAAGTTGTTCATCAGTTATTCCCTCAAGCCTTTGCCTTGCCTGCTGTTCTAACTCTGCCTTTTGTTCGGGAGTGAGAGTAATTCCCAACCTTCCCTCCTCCATGGCAACTAAATCTTGTACTGCTTGTTCTCTTGGGGTTAATTCCACTTCAACTTCTGGAATTTCTGGTTCTTCAAGACTTGCAACCACCTCTAAATTTTCATCACTATTTGCAATATGCTTTAAAGCTGCTTTCTGATTTTCAGATGCGTTTGCATTTTCTCGAGGCTCTGCTGGATCTGGCTGATGTTGTGTTTCAACTTCACCAAACATCGATCCAGTATTTGCTTGTTCCTGTGCTGCTGGACCTTGTTGGTCATCATCTTGCGTAGGAGTAGTCGTTTTTACTTTTACTTGAACAGTTGCTGGTGCATCAGCCATATATTTTAGTCAACAAATTGCAGTGTTTTTGCAATCTGGATTGCCTTTTCTATATTACCACTATGAATTTCCTGTCGCATAAGTAAAAGTGCGGTATTTTTCTGCTCTTCATTTAATTTTCCCATTTCCTCAACATACAATTCCCGCACTGGATGATACTCTTCTCCAAGCTGCTTAAGAATTGTAAGTAAATTTTTATGATTTTCTATAGGAAGTGCTGCCAAAAAATCAGCCGCCAATTGCCTTGCCTTCCCTATCTCAATCACATTTTTCTTAAGATGGGCAATAATAAGCTCAGCCAATTCTTTTTTTATTTTCTCAACATCTTGCTGGACAGACATATGATTTATTATATATAAATCAAGGGGTAAGCGTGAAGGCGAAGCCAGGTGCAGACTTGTACCTGGCGGAGAGGAGGGGATTCGAACCCCTGATCATCTTTCGACGATACGAGCTTTCCAAGCCCGCGCTCTAGACCGACTAAGCGACCTCTCCAAGTAATTTCTTCGCTTTTTCCCACACTTCTTTATCGCTCTTGTATGTCAGTCTATTTTCAACGTCTTCTATTGGTAACCATTCAACATTTTCCATCTCATTATCATGCTTGGTAATGTCTCCCCCAAGATATTCCATAAGAAAATAATAGACAGTTTTTTTTCTTTTATCTCCCTCCCACACATACCAATAGGTAATTGGGTCTAATTCTTTTATAATTTTCCCTTTCGCACCTGTCTCTTCCTCGACTTCTCTCACAGCTGTGTCTTCTTTTTTCTCGTCTTGAATCGTGTCTCCAATAAGGCCTTTTGGAAAAACCCAGCCATGATGCTGGGAATGTTGAGATAGTAAGATAAATATCTGTCCATCTTCTTTTTTATAGACTACGCCACCAGCAGAAAATTCAAATTTCATTGTGCTCATTATACCGTAAATTCCTCTTTTTGTCTCCTTCGGAGTTGACTTTTTTCACCAAATCATCCATGCTGAAAGAGTGCTAAAACTGCCTGTTCTTTCTGTTATTTTTTTGTTTCTTGTTGGTTGTTTCTTGATGGTTGCGAAGCCATCATTTGCTCAGACAAATGATTTGGCAAGCCCAAATCTAGCTCCTGGTGTTCCACAAAACCTCCACACTCTGACGCAAAGCGTTTTTATAGAAATCTTATCTACAATTGGATGCCAGCTTACTGGTATAGACATTACCAGTAGTAATGGAAAATGTCTTGGTGTAAATACAAAAACAGGTCAAATTGGCTATGCAAAAAATGGCGGTGGTGGCCTCCTTGGCATAGCAGGAAATGCCATTACAATGCTCTACATTACTCCTCCCGCAAGCACGTCAGACTATGTTCACTATCTTACAGATCATTTCGGCATAGCAGGACATGCGTATGCACAGACCACCGGCTATGGATACAATAGTCTTAAACCACTCCTTCCCCTTTGGATTGCGTTTCGCAATATCACCTATCTTTTTGTCATTATTATTCTTGTTGCTATCGGCATTGCTATTATGCTTCGCATAAAAATAGACCCCAGGACCGTGATGACTATAGAAAATCAGCTGCCAAAAGTAATTATTGGCCTTATTCTTATTACATTTTCTTTTGCCATTGCTGGATTTCTTATAGACCTTATGTATTTATTTATGTATTTAGGAGTTAATATTATTGCCCAAGCAGACAAAGGACTTGCTATTGACCTTGCAAAGATTACCGGAAAGACAGCATTTGGCGTTGCCAATGAATTATTTCCAGCTGCAGGACCACAAGTTGGCCCTGTCCAATTTGGCGGGCTTATTGGCATTATTTTAAGTGTTACCGGAGCATTTAAAGACATTATTGGCTCGCTCCTCAGCGGTACATTTGTCGGACCGATCGTAGCAGCTTTACTTCTTGCAGTCTCATCATTCCTCACAGGTCCAGTAGGAATTGCCGGCGCAATCGTGTGTTCAGCAGGATCATTTTTAGGAGGATTATTAGGTGATAAAGGTATCCCTGTGTTGTCAGGGATTGGTGCTGGGATTGGAGGCGTCTGCGGCCAAGTAGGAGTTGGTCTTATTGATATAGCCGCAGCTGTTATTGTCTTTCTTATTGCTTCAATTGCTTTACTTATTACGCTTGTTAGAGTCTGGTTTGCGCTGCTTAAGGCATATATTTTTACGCTCTTCAATATTGTTCTTGCTCCATTTTATTTTTTCTTTGGCATGCTCCCCGGCTCCCCATTGGGATTTGATACGTGGTTTAAAGATATGATCGCCAATCTCTCAGCATTTCCCGTAACGTTACTTTTTCTTCTCATTGGCTCGTATTTTATGAGAAATTTTAAAGCTGCTCCAGGTCTTTTTGTTCCACCATTCGTTGGTGGTCTAGGGACAGATTACGGTGCAAATATTAACGGTACTCCGCTGGGGTTTGGTGCTCAGGCAGGGACATCTGGCATCGGAACGCTCATTGGCTTTGGTGTTATTCTCCTTACCCCACAAGTGATTAATATGACAAGAGCCTTAGTGAAAGCTCCTGAAAATAAATTCACATCTGCAATTGGACAAGCTCTTGGAGCAGGAGCTGGAGCTGCTCAGAGAATTGGAAGCGGAACATTTAATACTCTTTTTGGAGAGTATACAACAATTAAGCCAGGACAGGGAATCGTCAAAGATGAAAGCCTTATTTCTCGAGCACTCAAATCAGCAGGCATTAAACGGGGTTAATTATTTAATTTACTACTACCCTACTTATTGACTTCAAGATAATATAAGCTTATAATAACCTCCTGCTCAATCTACTGCCCCAAAATCTATGAGTGGTAAAGAACCAGATAAAAATCAAGGAGACTTGCTAGGATCCATGGCAAGAATGGATGCGCTGCAAAATCTTGCTACAACTGGAAATCAAGAAGCACAAAGAGAGTTCTTGTCTGTTGTCACTAATTACTTAGCAAAAGCAACTGCAACCCTCACCAATCCTCAAGTGCTGCATGCTCTTCAAGAAGATGATAGACTAAATTCTCGTGAAATTTGCGAAAATAGCATTTTTGGTCATGGAATTATGCTCGATATTCAAAATGGAGAACTATTTTATGATAAACTCACTATACAAAGTCCACAAACCGATGCCAAAAACTACGGGCCTAAAAGATTTGCAATCTTAGGAAGTAATAACTCAGGAAGAGTTGGATTCGTAATAGCCAAGGAACGAGACGTAGATAGCTATAGAGAACTCTATTGGAAGAATCTGCCCCAAAAACAAAGAGAGATTGCTGAACAGCGCCAACAAGGTGTAAAACAGACCATAGAAGCGACCCAAAGAATATTGGGCGGCATCTGGCAATTACTTCAGTTTAATTACGTCTATAAATCCCATAAATATGTTAACTCGTATTGGTTTCGCGAAATAAATCCTCAAGATTTTATGAAATACCCAGAACTCTTCCCAATATTCGTTAGAACAGTTGATACTACTGTCGAAAGAGCAACTAAACTCCTTGCTCCTGAAAGGGCAGCCATTCTTGATGTTCTCAAACAAAATATCACAACCGCAGAGCAAGCAGCCAAAGCAGGAAGACTCACCAATCAAGAGATTGGAAAACTTGCGCAAGAAATCGCACAAGGAGCTATTTTTGCAGATCCCGTTTTGCAAAATGCCAAACAGCAGGGACTATCTGAGCAGCAAGTCAAAGAAATAGTCACAGCAGTTGTGGAAGAACGTCTCGCTGCAATGCAAGTAAAAATTGACAGAAGGATTACAACCTTATCAGCAGATGTACAACAACAAATCTTACAACTCGCAGGAAATGATAAAAATGCACAAGCAGAGTTAACAGAATTAGCAAAAGGATATAGAAATCCAGAGAGAGTTTTTCGGGCAGCGCTAAAGATAGTTGGTGGATTTATTCCAGGAGCACAAGGAATAGTTGCCATTATTGATGCCGCCAACGAGCTTTTTGGCCCACCGGATGTGCATTAATTTTATCCCTTTGATAAATCCTGACACTGCTTCACCTAATATAATCGATATGAAATATCAAAGTCCTTGGCATATTTTCTTCTCATAAGTTACCCAAATGCCTTCTCATCTAAAACATTCGCTCCTTTTACTGCCTCTACCGCAAGCTCAAATAAGAAAAAGAGAAGACCTTGATAGATTCTTCTTTTAAATTTATCGCGTGGTCTAATTTTCAAAAGTTTGCGAGCTCTATTAATAATTTGCTCTGCCTTTTCTTTTGGAAATTCTGTGTACATGGCCGGGACAAATGACTTATTAAATATTTCGTCCAACTGATCTGTTGTCTTTCCCTCGATATGCTTACCACCATAACGCTGCAAATTAGTAATTGCTGTAATATTTAAAGGGGCATTTCCAATACCAAGAAGATTAAAGAATGCATTCACGCCTTTTGTGTCAACTGTCATTGCTTTCATAATCTCCAACGTTACTCTGTCATGAAGTTTTGCAGCATAAATAGCTCCCCTCAAATAGCCAAGCTCTTGGCTCATCGCTTTTGTCTCTTCAATTGCCTGCATAGTATTCGTATACACATTGGGCCAGACTTTTTGCATCCATGCATCTGCTATTTTCTTGCCACTTGTTTGATAATTGGTTATTGAACGGGGCATGTCATTATTGCTTGTGGTAAGACTTTTTTGAATTCCTGGCGCAAATTCTGTTGGCAAATCCATAATATGTTGTGTACGAAAATACAATGATTGAAATTCATTTTCATCGACAAGCTGGGCTATCATACCCTCTCCACTTCTCGCATTCCCTTTTTTAATAATTCCAGTAAGACTTGTCATCATTCTCGTTAATTCCTTTAGCTCTTTTTCTCCCTTAGCCCTATCTATACCCAAAAACCCTTCTAAGTCTCGGCGTTGCTCGGGAGACAATCCTTCATTAAAATCAAGAACTTCAGGTAAGAAAGAGGATGGCACTGGATCAGTTGGTTGAAGATTATGTGTTTTTCTATATTCTGCTTGATACCTTTCATTATAATAATCTCCATGTATGCTTCTTGTTCTTACATAATTTAGTGCTTGTCCATATTTGGCAAAAAAAGCTTTATATACCTCCATTGCAAGAGCCGAGTCTACTGGAGGCTCTGGGGGTAACTCAGGATTCTTTTTCATCCTTGCTTCCCTATCGTCTTCTAGCTTTTTTTTTATTGACGGAATATCTATGTCTGCAATATTCCCAAACAGCCTTGGATCTGTCATAAGCTTAATAAATGCTGGGTCAGTAATAATAAAAATAGGTCTCCCTTCCCCATCCCTTCTAATATTTCTATCTGGTTTGTGAACAAATTCTACTTTCTTTTCTAGAAAAAATTCTAAAATTTTATCCTGATACAATCGCGCTATATTTTCATAGACAAGCACTCTTGCGTTTCTTTTTTCCCATTCTGTAGGATTACCTGGGAAACGTACATCTTCTGGTGTGGGATCATTGGGATCTCTTTTTGACGGATCAACACCAGGCAGTAGTTTTAATTTCACAAAAAGACCTAAATTATTTTTTGCCCATTCTGAATCCCTACTAAGAATTTGTATTATTTCCTCATCTGACTTTCCAGGATATTTATCTCTATAAACCGCTTTCATTTTATTGTCAGCTCTTGCAAACCATGTCGCTGGAAAGTCTGTGACGCTCTCTTCAAGCTGCACAAGAACACTACTCATATTCCATCCATCATCAAAACTATCAACATATGACATTATTTCGTAAGGAGCGAGTTGATGTCCAAGGCTTGCGAGCTGCTCGTCAGATGCAAATCTATGATGATAACTTCTTCCATAGATCTTTCGAAGGTAGGCTTCTCTATCATGCAGTTGCTCGCTAGCAATATTTCTTTCAATATCTTTAAGAAGCTCTTCTTGCGGTCCTCTTTGCGCTGAATATTTTATAAAAGTTGTGTAATCACCATATAAAGGAAGCCTGTCCTCGACATAGAGAGGCTGTCCAGCATAATCACCAGCTGCTTCTACGAGACCAAGATTTTGAATAACAGAAGTGCGTTGCCGACATGTCGCTGCATAGACAGCAATTTTTACGTCTCTTCCGATTTCATCTCGAAGCTGATTTTGTGCTAGTTCTACCTTCGCTTTTTTTGCGGGATCTTTTATGTCGCCACGAGCAAGTTCAGCTTCATCTAAAATCTTAGTATATCTATCTGCCATGATACCATGAGAAGGAATAGGTTTTTGCTCACCATTTTTATCAATTATGTATCCTACCGCTACAGCAAATTCCTCATCGATCTGCTGATCAACAACGTTGTTGTATTGCTTATTTGTTATGAATGACAAGCCTTGCGTAATGCGTACTTCCTGAAGAAGATCCTGATATCTATCAACACTTATTCCGATATGACCTTTATTCAATTGCCTAATCCTATCCCAGAACCCAAGGCGAAATCCTTTTGCTTGGTCAAAATTCCCCGTAATAATGGCGTGACCATTTTGTAACGAGCTTAATATTATCTTAAAGTCTTCCTGGTAATGATTCACCTCGTCTGCCCTACTGGGATCTGTTTCTGCTTTTGATTGCAAGAATTGTAATGCAGCACCTTGGACTGTTTGCAATATGGTATTAATTCCTGGATTTTCAACAGGTGCTCCTGGAGTAATATATTTAAATACCGCAGCCATTTTTTCTAAAAGATAACCTTCTGCTGAACCTTCCTTTTCGAGCTTTGCTTGATCTGCAACTGTCAATACGAGTAATGGGACTTCTGCTTGTAAAGATTTTAACTTTTTCGCAATAATACCTAACTGTCTTACTTCCTCTACCGAAGCTAGCGTTGACCCACGTCCCGTCTGATATTGTTCCGCATCGTTTATCAAAAATCTCAGTATGTCTGAGGGTAGCCTCCTAATATCATCGTCCGTATGAACCCCGTTTGGGGGGTTGGGACTAGAAGCTTCGAGGATGTTATTTAATTGATTTATTATACCTGCTGCTGGTCCAGTTGCACTCGGTATTCCAAGTGGCTCCCATTCATAAGTTCCTATTACCGATTTCTCGACGCTTACTTTTCCATTCTCAAGTAAACTCTCCACTTCCGGATTCAGGACTTTTGCTTGAGCTAAATATTGCTCGGCTTCATTTCCTGTGAAGAATGTGGAATAGAGTGCTCGCGCTGCGGCATTGTCTGGATATATTCTGATTGCTTCCTCAATTGTTGCTTTTTCAACAGCCTGCCTATTTGCCACGTCTTCTGAGATTTGATGATTGGCAACCATGTTATGTAAAAATGCAGAAATAACTGCATCATCTCCTGCAGAAATAGCATGACGCTTCCCATCAACATCCACTCGAATCGATCCGCTCTTACTTTCCAAAAGTTGATTCATTTGGGAAATTAATTGCTCATCATGAATTGGACCCACCGCCTGCTTGCCTGCTGGCGCTGAAGGGTCGACAAAAAAGACTTGGTCATCTGGTGAAAAGACCACAAGTCGAGCGTGATTAAGCGTAAGATCTGTCAACACCTTGTATCCCGCTTGCTCATAGACATCTTTCGCATAGGCAGCTCTCACAGCACAGCCCGCCTCATCATCTGTCGGACGAAGCAACAAGTCCTGTGCTTCTTTTGGCACATGGACAAGACGTTGTTGTTGTTTTTCACGTTGAAGATTTCCAATTGCTCCCTGCTCTGCCACTGGCTGGAAAAGTCTTGCCAACTCTTCTATTTCTACTCTTACCCCAGGATTTTCTCTCTGAATTCTTTTTCTTTCTTCTTCAAATGTTGTGCCTTTTGTCTCTCTTTTTGAGACAACATCTCGCCACTTAGCGACTTCACTTTCATACACCACTCCTCTTTCTTTTTGCTCTTTCACTTCCCCTACTACTCGCATTGCTTTTCCATGTTCTGAAAAGCTTTCTTGCAAATTTTTCCCAAGTCTTTGCACAAAATAATCATGCTCTTTCAGATACTTTTCAAAAGCTTGTTGAGTAGGATTTTCTGTATGCAATGTCCATCTTTCATATAAGTTTGCATAGAAAGAATCCTCTATCCCCTCGCCAACACTCACTCCCGCAGCATGTGCAGCTTGCTGCATGTCTTCATCTGCCCAGATGCCTTCTGGTCTTCGAGATACCACAACGCCTTTGCCATAGAGAATTTGGAGAATAAGCTGGTCTTGAAGAGAAGGAGCAATTTTTGTCTCTTTCAGTTTGGCTTGTATACTTTCTACAGATTCCTCTGTAACAGTCTCTCCTTTTAAGACATGTTCTAAATTTTTTCCTGTATTATAGAGCTCTGCTATTGCAGTGTCTGGAAAAATACCAGGGTGCTTCTGTTGCAATTCATACAAAACAGCTGCGCTTTGCGTAAGTTGATTGGCAAAGACATCAATTTGTAGCGAGGTGAAGGGAGTAAAATTTTCAGGCCCAAGATTTCTTGCAATGAAATACATCTCTTCTATGCTGGGTTTTTCTGAAACAGTTATGATTTTTACACCATTTTCCTCTCTTACAGACGTTTCATTGCCACCTGTCTCTATTTTTACATTCTCGTCTCCTAATACTTTCGCAAATTCACCAGCAACAACCTGGCGTGAAAAATCCGGTTGTGGCTTATTATCCCCAAGCGCTGCTTCTGTTTCTTTGAGAATTGCTTCTATTTCCCCAACAGCAAGTCCTTCTGCTTCCAATTCTTTTTGTACTTCTGAAAAAACTCTGTAGGTTGTTGCTAATTCTTCTGTAGAAAGCTCTGATTTTTTTGCTCCTTCTCTTTTTGTAGGAGTAATTTTTTTCTCAAACTTTTGCGCAAGCTCTTTTGCCTTGTCTTCAAGCTGCTGCTTTTCTGTCTCTGTCCTTTCTTTTTTTGCAACCTTTATTTCTTTTATTTTCTCTTTTTCTTTTTTTCTTCTCTCCTCCGCTTCTTTTATGCGTGCGGCTTTTTGCTCAAGAGTCTCCTCACCTTCTAAGGCTGCCAATTCCTGTGGAGTCAATACTTTTTGTACTTCATCTGCCATAAAAAATCTCCTCCTTTTCAGTATAGGTGTCTCCGCTCTACACGTCAATGAAAAGTCGGAGACAAATCCTAATATTTAATTTCTAAATCCTAAACGTTTTGGCTGTTGGCATTTTGTTATTAGTGCTTATTTAGGATTTAGTATTTCGTGCTTAGAATTTAAGCGCCCGCAGTATAGCAGTCAAGCCTATAATTCTGCTGGACAGCTTCCTGACAAGTGTATTTTGTCAGATTTGCTTTTTTTGATGTACTTGCTATGCTTAGCATATGAGATTCTTCAGCGTCATCCTGAACTTGATTCAGGATCTCAAAAATAGATTCCGGATCAAGTCCGGAATGACGATTTCTATTTTTTTGTTTCTTGTTGGTTGTTTCTTGTTGGCTACGCAAATTGCGCATGCTGCCCCTCAGCCATGCGATAGCGGTGTGTGCCACACTGCAATTGGCGACATCTCTACCAATCCTCAAAGCTTTATTGGTGTTATTTTTGCCATAGTCCTTAGTCTTTCTGGAGGCATAGCCATTTTACTTATTATGTTTTCAGGCTATCAGCTAATTTTGTCAGCAGGCAATCCGGAAAAAACTCAAGCTGCACGAGAAACGCTCACGTCTGCTATTATTGGCTTGTTATTTATAATTTTTTCAGTCGTCATATTGCAAGTCATAGGTGTTGACGTCTTACACTTACCAGGATTTGGAAAATAGATTTCAGATGGCATTCAGATGGAATTCAGATGGAATTCAGAAAGCCAGAAAATCAGAAATATCAGATTCATCTGAAACTCAGACGCTCTGACATTCTGATATACTGAATACTATCCGAATATTATCTGAACTTCTGAAAATTATGAAATTACTATCGTTTACACTCAATGGCACACCAATACCCATCAAGGGCGTTCCACAGAGTCCAAGCTTTTTGGCTGGTAATTACATTGGTACTGGCATTTCTCTTCTTATGCTTGCAGCAATTTTACTCTCCCTTGCCTATCTTATTTATGCTGGATTTAATTACATAATTTCAGGAGGAGATAAGCAAAAAGTAGATAATGCACGAAAAGGTATAGTCTGGGCAGTTGTTGGCCTTATTGTGAGTCTTTCTGCATTTATTTTCTTAAATGTCCTGACACAAGTATTTGGCATTCATTTTGTCAGCCAATAAACGGACTTGACAAGAAGACATAAATCGTTCTACGATGAAAGTAATGAAAAAACTTCTTCTATCAGCAGTCATACTCGGCTCTTTTCTTTCTCTTGCTCCTTTTGCATTTGCACAAACAACTTTGAATGCATGTCCGCAAGGACAATTCAATGTCTTATGTTTTTTAAATCCTAATGCGCTTGGCAATCTTGTTGGTACAGGCATTACCATCATCTTTATTCTTGCAACCCTCGCTGCTTTAGGCTTCCTTATTTACGGCGGATTTAAATGGATAACCTCAGAAGGAGATAAAAATAATGTGGATGCAGCAAGACAACATATTGTTGCCGCAATTATCGGGCTTATTGTGATTTTTGTGAGCTACTTAGTCATCAACTTGCTTTTGGGCGTATTTGTCCCAGGAGCTTCTCTCCAAAATCTTCAACTCCCAACACTACCACATTAAACTATTTGTATTTCTTCTATTGCTCTGCTATCGTTACTATATGGATTGGAGTGCATGCACCACAACTGCCCAAGATACTTCGAAAAATGTGACGCAAGTTGCCACGCTCTCCTGCATCCCTGCCCTGCTTAGTCAGATTATTACCATCGCAGCAAGTGCTGTTGGCGCTCTCGCTGTTATTTTTATAATTATTGCTGGCATCCGAATGATAATGTCTGGGGGAGATGCCAAGCAGCTTGAAGGAGCAAGAAATATTTTGGTCTATGCAGTCCTGGGACTTTTGGTTGTGCTATTTGCCTACGCAATTGTCTTTGTTATTGCCCAAGTAACTGGCGCTACCTGCATTCTGAGAATCGGCTTCATGCAGTGTAAATAGTCCAGAAGCTCAGATGATATTCAGATAGAATTCGGACAATCAGACATATCGAATTCATCTCAAACTCAGATATTCTGACGCACTGAATATATCTGAATCCTATCTGACCTTCTGAAGATTTTTATTTTATAAAAATCTTCAGTACCATCGTCAGTCCCCCATTGATTCCAACTGCAAAAAATAAAAACATATCAAGAGTTTTAAAAAATGCTATTGTTGACTGTGACAAGGCAAATTGCAAAGCGCTATGAGGAATTTGCCCGCCAAGAAAGAAAAATACACCAATAAGTATTGCCATTAAAATGAAAAATCCAATCGCTCCTTCCAAATCTTTTCGAGAAGAAAACATTGTATTGCCAATTTCAAAAAGAATATAGACAAAAATAACTGTCTGCCAGGACAAAAGTGTCGGAATAGGAAAAAGATATCGTCCTGCCAAAAGCATAATGCCTAAGCCCCCTAAAAAAGGCGCTATGCCAATGAGAAATCTTCTCAGAGGGTCAGTCGATGCAATAGCAACGCTTCCTAATTTGACTCCATCTTTATGAATTTGCGGGACAAATTCAATGTCCCCTGTATGGACAAATAAAACGCTGGCTACAAGCCAGTGAGACAATTCATGAATAATAACGCCAGGAAGAAAAAGCAATGCCAAAAGCCGCACAGTCACTTCGTAGCTCCTGAAAAGTTTGGAAAAAACTTGCGACAATTCCTGCACCAAGACACGAGAGAGGAAAAATAAAACAAGAAGCAAAGAAAAGAATAGGATGATATTCGTCATATTTAAATTTCTAATATCTAATTTCTAAATCCTAAATAAATTCGAAATTCTAATTTTCTAAATTCAAAATTTTTGGTCATTGGTGCTTTAATATTGGTGCTTATTTAGAATTTAGCATTTCGTGCTTAGGATTTTTTAATATGATTTCTCTGTGAAAATTTGTCTTAGCTTTCACTCACTTAGTATCATACCACAGCTTCTACTTGATGCTGTTTGTTGGAGTTGCAATGGTATTTTTCACATTATATGCTAGTTTTAGGTGGTATATTATGGATAATCATCCAATTCCCCAAGACGTTACTCATTTTCAATTTCGCCTTATCGGCGATATGACAATTAAGCAGTTTGCCTATCTTGCTGCAGGGAGTATTTTGGCGTGGATCGCATTACTTTTTCCTGTTTTTTTCTTGCTCAAAGCGCCAATAGCGCTCCTTTTTGCCGGGACCGGCGTTATTTTAGCATTTGTCCCCATTGAAGGAAGACCAGCAGATATCATGATTGGCAATTTTATCAAAGCACTTTTTACACCAAGCCAATATACCTATCAAAAAACTGCCGTTGTTCCGGACGCAGCACACACAACTGCAACGCCAATTACCATAAAAACGCAGCCCAAACAACAAGAGACAGTTGTCCTTACCCAAACACCTGTTATGCCAGTTGCTCCTCCTTTGCCACCAGCTGTCCCCGAGCCTGTAGTAGAGCAAGCACAGGAAGAAAAATTATCTGAAAAAGTAGAGACAATTCAAGCGCAACTTGAGCAGGCAAAAGCAGAAGAAAAATCCCAAACGCACACAGAAAATAAAGATGCGGTCCACGAGAAAACAATCGAGCTGGAAAGTCAGTTGCAAGACGTCTTGTCTCAAAAGCAACAGCTTGAGCAACAACTCCAGACACTTACCAATAAATTATCTGAGAAGCAAACCCAAGTCTTTACCCCAAGCACTGCAACACCAGCTCCTGTAACACAGCATGTGAGAAAAGTACCAAAGCAGCTTGCAACAAGTGTTGGAGCGCCATTTGTTTCTGACGTCCCCAATCTTGTTACTGGCATTGTCAAAGACTCAAGGAGTAATATTTTGCCAAATATTCTTATTGAAGTAAAAGATAAAGACGACAATCCAGTGAGAGCATTCAAAACCAATACCTTAGGCCAATTTGCCTCTGCAACGCCGCTGCAAAATGGTGTCTATACTATGACATTTGAAGATCCAAAAGCACAGCAACGCTTTGACACAGTCGAGCTTGTTGCAGACGGACAAATTATGTTACCTTTGGAAATTATTTCTGTTGATCAAAGAGAGGAATTAAGAAAGGAGCTTTTCGGCTAATGAAAAAATCTGCCCAAACACGAGCATCTACCCAAAGCTTCACTGAAATCCGTGACATTCGGGAGAATGTTGTTTTGCTTTCCAATAATACTGCCTGTTCTATCCTTTCAGTCACTGCTGTGAATTTTGCCCTGCTTTCCAAAGAAGAGCAAGATGCAAAAGTGATTGCCTATGCAGCACTGTTAAATTCTCTCTCATTTCCCATCCAAATCGTTGTGAGAAGTAAGCAAGTAGATATCGTCCCTTATATTGCGTCGCTAGAAGCACAAGCACAAAAGACCCACAATACAAAGCTTGCAGACAGCATTCGTCTCTATAAGACTTTTGTCGAAAATGTGGTCAAGACCGCAACAGTGTTAGATAAGCAATTTTATATTGTTATCCCCTTCTCAAATTTAGAAGGTGGTCTTGGTGCTGCTGGAAAAATTACCGGCGTGCAACGGACTTCTCTCGATGACTTTTTTATCAGTGCCAAAGCAGCGTTAAAGACAAAAGTTGATTCGCTTATGAATCAGGTTGACAGGCTGTCTCTTCGGGCAAAACTACTTGATCGTGATCAATTAGTAAAAGTGCTCTATGATGCCTATAACCACCACCCACTCCAGGCTGGCTCTATTGAGCACGCCGGCCCAAGCGTCCCTGATCTTATCGCACCTTCATCTGTTGATGTTGATTTTCGCTCTATTCGAGTTGGCGATATGTATCACAAAACGTATTTTATTATTGGTTTCCCACGCTACGTCTCAACAGGCTGGCTTGCTCCTATTATTGATTTCGATAGTTCGCTTGCTATTTCGATGTTTGTGTATCCAGTCTATACAGAAGATGTCTTGTCGAATTTAAAAAGAAAAATTGCAGAAATGGAAGCAACCATTGGCGCGGACGAGGAAAAAGGTAAAAATTCCAATCCGGCAACAGAGGCTGCATTGCAAGACGCTCTCTCTCTTCAGGCAGAGCTTGCAAAAGGAGTTGAGCGATTTTTCCAATTCAGTCTTTCTGTTACCATTTCTGCGAATACAGAAAATGATTTAGACCAGGCTGCAAAGAGACTGCAAAGCACGCTCTCGTCTCTTCTTCTTGTTGGCAAGCAAGCAACGCTCCAGATGGAAGATGGATTTAAAACAACCCTGCCACTTGGCCTTGATAGACTGGGTATTAACCGCAATATGGACACCTCGTCTCTTGCGTCTACTTTCCCTTTTACCTCCGCAACGCTTACCCAGGACAAGGGCATTCTCTATGGAGTGAATCAGCAAAATGGATCACTTGTTGTCTTTGACAGATATTCCCTGGAAAATGCCAATGAAGTTGTTTTTGGGAAATCAGGCTCTGGAAAATCATTTGCTATCAAATTGGAAATTATGCGCCAATTTATGTTTGGCACTGATGTGATTGTTATTGACCCTGAAAGAGAATATGACAGGCTCGCAGAATCTTTGGGCGGCGAGCATGTGGATTTTTCACCAACCTCACCAATAAAAATTAATCCATTTGATTTATCAGGACTCTACGAAGAAGGGGAGAATGAATTGGGTCTAAAGATTCTTTCCCTTCGCGGACTTTTGAAAATCATGCTTGGACAACTCGACCCATCACTTGATGCAATTTTAGATAGAGCGTTAGTTGCAACCTATCAGCAAAAAGGAATTACGCAAGATCCCAAAACCCAACAAAAGACACCACCGCTTCTTGAAGATTTATACAAAACGCTCTATGCCATTAATGAGCCAAAAGCGCAGGAATTAGCATTGCGACTAGAAAAATATATTACAGGAAGTCTTTCAGGGCTCTTCAATCAGCAATCGAATTTTACGGTGAATAACCCGCTTACTGTTTTTTCTCTTCGGGACTTGGAAGATGAGCTTCGCCCGATTGCGATGCATATTATTTTGGATTATGTCTGGACCAGAGTAAGAAAAGAATTAAAAAAGCGCCTCCTTATCGTCGATGAGGCATGGTATTTAATGAAACATGAAGATTCTGCAAGCTTTATGTATGGCATTGCCAAGCGGGCAAGAAAATACTATCTAGGACTCACTACAGCGACCCAGGACGTACAGGATTTTCTTTCCACTGATTATGGACGTGCAATTCTTTCTAACTCGTCTATTCAAATTTTACTCAAGCAATCAACAACAGAAATCGACACCGTTGCTCGTGTGTTTTATTTATCAGACGGCGAAAAAGAATTACTCCTTGCGTCTAATGTCGGAGAAGGACTTTTCTTTGCAGGACAAAATCATGTCGCTATGCAGATAGTAGCAGCGCCATTTGAGCATACAATTATCACTTCCAACCCGGAAGACTTACAAAAACAACAAGCAGTAGCAACTCCCAATCAACAAGAAACAAACAACAAATAATGCTACACTAAATCTATGGCTGTTGTTTCTCAAAAAACTCTGGGCGCAGGGCTTTTCGTTTGGCAAAAACTTACTGCTAACGCTCGGCTAGATATAGCAAGTGCTATTCAATCAAAAAATCCTAACCGTATTACACAGGCGTTAGAAAAATATGGACAGGAGGCAAATGGAGAAACGCTCGCGAAGACTCTTGACGCGTTTCTTTCTTCTCAACAACCTCAACAATCCCAAAGTTCTGAACAGCCTCCACAAAAAGCCCAAGGAATTGACCTTGGTGGATTTGGATCTCGCGACTCTGGTTTTCGAGGAGAAGATCTGCTCGTAACACAAGACCATCAACGACAAAAGGACGTATTACAAGCTAGGCTCAATGCTCTAAAAGACGCTGAGCAGGTGCTGCAGGAAGCTGATCCAGCAAAAGCCCCGCAAGAAAGAAAAGCAAAAGCGCGCGAAGACAAGGAAAAAATTCTTACAGATATTGCAAATTCCCTTGATGCAAAAACTCTTTTAGAAAACCAACACCAGGAATTTGAAAAAGGCCTTGATGACTTACGACAACTATCTGAAAGAATAGATGCAAAACAAATTACAAAAGATGAGTTGCGAGAATTAGGCATAGAAGATCCAGAAGCCTTTCAAAAAGAGCTCAAAACATTCACAGAACAGAGTACGACAAGCACAAAAGACAAGCCTTCGCTTCAAGAGTTGAAAAATAGTCAGATACAAAAGCTTGAGGACCCGACAATTGCCAAGCAGTTTTTTTCTGAAGCGGACATTCGCAAACGGGTTTTTCAATCAGGAAAAACTGGCGAAGCGTTTGAGAACGAAATGAAAGGAATTCTTGAACGTCAACAAAATAGTCTTCGGCAATTTCAATTTGACAGACTTAACCATACAGAAATAAAGTTTTCAACGCGGGCGGCGCTTGTGAAAAGACGTAGCCTTATAAGGGCCGCGGCCAAAGAAATTCTTGAAAATCCAGCCACAAAATTTGCATTCACTCTCCTGAGAAAGGCAAATTACATCTATGGAATAGCTTCCATTGGCAACGAGCTTGCTCACGGAGATTTTAGTGGAGCTGCAAGAGATACTGGTCAGACGCTTTTTGGTTATGGAGCAAATCGTCTTGTGACAAATATGCTTGGAAGACTTTTTGGCCTTGGTGGTGGAGCAGAAGCTGGTGCAGGCGTTGCCGGAGCAGCTGGAGCTGCAGAGGCTGCCGGAGGAGTTGCTTTAGGAGCGGGTGCTGTAGCTGCGGCCCCGGAAGCTGCAGTTGGCATTGGTGCTGGTGCAATTATTGCCATTGTTGTTGGAATAATTCTTATTATTCTCCTCTTATTTCTTGTCTTATTTATTATTCTTTTCAAACAAGGCATAGGAAATGGCAGTGCTTCTGGAGCAACACTTGGCGTACAGCGGACCATTGAGCTTACTCAGGGATTGATGAGATGTGAAACTGTAAATATACCGACTACAACAGCTGTTTATGGAAAGCCGAATCCTGATTGTATTCGTCACTTACAACTCAGCGGTCCTCCTGATGCAGCACGTGCTGCACTTGATAACTTAGCAGGTGGCGCAGGCGGCAATGGACTTTGTGCAGATGGAACACATAATTGTGGCGAGCTACAGTGTGGTGTTTTTATTTATTCTGCTGTTGACTATGCACAGTGGCCCTCTTTTCCCGGAGCGCATACTGTTGAAGATTGGTTTATTAATTATGTCTTGCCACATATTTTTCCTGGAGCACAATTTATTGCAGATACTATTAGTGGCTATTCTTTTATCAACAATCACGGTCAGACAACAGGGCCAAATGCAATCGCTGCAGGAGATATTATTATTTATGGACCAGGGCAACCCGGGCATATTTCTTTTGTCACAAGCCTTGCAAAAGCAGCAGATGGCACACCTGACCATTTCCATTTTACGGTTGCTGAAGCAAATTTTCAAAGTGGCGTGGCAAAATTTCGGACAACAGAGCTTGACCATCACATCGGATCCGAAACAATCATGGGATGGTGGAGAAAAAAACTATGAAAAAAATAACACTTATTACTATCGCTGTTATAGTCACACTATTTTTAGTAAGCTTTTTTATTCTCGGGTCTTCCCGCAATCAACAACAACCTGTTATCCCTGGTATTCCTACCCCAACACCAGTACCTAATCCAATCTTGCAATTCTTTAAGCCTCCAAGTCCGACCCCAACTCCTGCGCCTTTAAAAATTGTCTCATCCGATCCTTCTGACGATGCAACTGGTGTTGCAAAGGATAAGACAATTACTATTACCTTTAATAAACCCGTGACAGAAAATGACATTGTCTTTTCTATTTTTCCTAACGCTTCCCTTTCAGCGTCTTTTTCCCAAAATCAACTGACTCTTACGCCTCTGGAAAATTTTACATCCAACTTCCAATACGCACTCAGCATCAATAATGCCGCCATGAATTCTTTGGGAATTATTCATTTTTCTATTATCAGCACTGAGCAGATACAAAACCCACAATTACCAACCCCAACGCCTATTATTCCTCTCCAAGGAGTTTATCCTGATATTGAAAATCAAGGAAATACCTATGATATCCAAAATCATCCGGATGTTTTTCTTTCCAATCAAACACCTTATACAAAGGACACATTTTCTGTAACGACACAATTCGTCAATGGTGCGCCTGTGGGGCATTATCAAATTATCGTGACGCTTTCGCAACAGGACCAGACAAAAGCAAAAGCAGATTTTGTCGCTTGGATCAAAAGCTTCGGTATCACTGACACACAAATACAAGGATTAGATATAATATATCAGTAACTCACAAGGTACAACCCACAAGAGACAAACAAATTTCAAATCACAAACTTCCAAACTAACGTTTTTGTAAATTGTTGGTTATTTGTATCTTGTTTCTTGTTGGTTGGAATTTATCCCTGGGTACGTATTGGCATAATAAGGTGGAGAAAGTGAGGATTGCCAACAATTCTAAATACACCTGGATTGAGTGGTCCGGTCATTTCAAAAGTCATTTCCTCGTCCTCAAGAATTCCTAAAACATCCAAAAGATACCGGGCATTAAATGCAATTTCATTTTCTTCTCCCTTTAAGTTCGCTTCTACCTCGACAGTGTTACCCCCAAGTGACGGGGTCTGAGCTTTGACTATTATCTTCTCCTTCTGAAGTGTCAGGGTCACAATATTCGCTGTTTCTCTGGCGAATATAGAGCAAAGCTTGACTGCTTTTAATAATTCTTCTCTATCAAAAGTTGTTGTCGTTGCTGCATCAGTTGGAATTATTTTTTCGTAACTTGGAAATTCTGCTTCAATAAGCCTCCCAACTACAACCGAGCTATCTTGTTTAAAAAGGGCTTGATTGCTTTTCGTACTTATATAGACATGGATATCGCCATCTTTTAAAAGAAGTGCTTCCCTTATAAGCTTTGCTGGTATCAAAACCTTTTGTATCCCAACCCCGTCCTTGCGGGATTGCTGTAAGTCCTGAGCTTGCCGAATGGGATCCGCAATCTTCTTTTCCTGAGATCCTGAATCAAGTTCAGGATTACGAGTGTCAATTTGTGTCATCGACAATCGATACCCATCGGTTGCCACAAGCCGAATACCACTTCCCTCCTGCCTGCCGGCAGGCAGGCTCTTCTCAAGAAGTATTCCAGACAGCGCAGGGCGAGTTGATTCGATACTTGCCGCAAAGATTATCTTTTTTCCTGTCTCAATAAAGTCTTTGGCAGAAAGTGTGAGAAGTTCGTCTCCTAATTCCTCATACAGCTTTGGGAATTCATCAGACGGTGTTGTTTGTAAAACACTTTTTGTCTTTTTGGTTATCACATGAAGCTCTGTCCCAATGAGCTCAAGTGTTACTTTCTCCTGAGGAAGCGATGAGACAAGCTCAAGGAAAAGCTTTGCAGGGACTGTAATTGTTCCTTCTGTCTCTATGTCTGCTGGAATTCCTGTTTGTATTCCTATTTCTAAATCTGTTGCCAAGAAAGATAAGGTACCGTTACTTGCTAGTAAAAGTATATGAGAAAGTATAGGAAGTTGGGTCCTTGGAGAAATAGCGTGATTAGTAAAGGTAAGTGCTGATTTAAGGTTTTCGGCTAAAACTGTTATCTTCATATAGATATATTTGTAGTCGTAGTAGTGTAAAGGGAAAAGTGGAAAAAAGCAAGAGGTCAAGGCTAAAATTTTGGTGGAAAAGGTGTGGATAACATTGGGGATAAGTTGTTGAAATCATTATCTATGGTTATTTCCCCACATGTTATCCCCGAAGGGATTTAGTTATCCCCATGATTTCCCCAGACAAATGTGGATTACTCATGACTAGCTTCTCAATCTTTCCCACACCATACATCACCGTTGTGTGGTCTCTTCCCCCCAGAAGATTGCCTATTTCCACAAGCGTCATCCGAAGTTCTGTTTTTAATAGATACATTGTTACCTGTCTTGCTTTTACCAAAGAAGCATCGCGCTTCGGGCCTTTAAGAAGCGTTGGCTTGATTTGGTAATAGTCACACGCAACGGTAATAATATCCTCTGCGTGGAGATTGTGAAATTGTTTTTCCTCTTTGCCAAAGAGCACTTTTTTTGTGAGTTCTTCAGTTATCTCAGCGTTCAGGTCCTTTGCTTTTGTGATAACTCGAAGCAGCGCTCCTTCAAGACTTCTTACATCCTGCTCTTTTTGAGCAATAATTTTTGCTGCTTCGATAGGAAGGGTATAGCCAAATTTCTCGCTTTTCTTCAGAATTATTGCTGTTCGCATTTCAAAATCAGGAGATTCAACGTCTACTGTCAGTCCTCCGGCAAATCGAGATGAAAGTCTTGCTTCTAATTTTTTTATCTCACTTGGTGGTCTATCGGAAGAGAGGACAATTTGTCCGCCGCCATCGATAAGAATATTGAAAGTATGGAAAAGCTCTTCCTGCACCTTGTCTTTGCCGGCAATAAATTGCACATCGTCAATAATAAGAAGTCGTACAGAGCGAAATCTTCTTTTCATTCGTGCAGTATCATTATTTCGAATTGCCTCAACAACCTCATTGGTAAATTCCTCGCTCGTTATGTAAATAATTTTATCGTCTGGATTTTTTTGATACACAGCATTGGCAATTGCTTGCATAAGATGGGTCTTCCCTACTCCAACAGGGCCATAGATAAAAAGAGGATTATAGGAATTTCCTAAATTTTTGACCACAGTCTTTGCTGACTCAAATGCAAGACGATTAGAGTCAGATACCGCAAGGGTCTCAAAAGTAAAATCAGGTCTTACTCTAGGCAAATGGCCGACAATAGGCTTGGTGGGTGCTTGGGTGTTTGCAAAAAGTGGTGGCTCTCCCTTTGTCTCTTTTGTCTTTTTCGCAATCATTTTTGCGACAAACATAATGCGGATATCTTTTTGCATTTTCTTATCAAGCGCTTTTTTAATAACATCTTCATAACGTCTTTGCAGCATCTCTATGACCATAGAAGAAGGAGCGGCAATGGTTGCAACGTCATTCTCTAGAGAAAGTAAAGCTGTTGGCTTAAAAAAACTCACAAAATTACCTTCGGAAATTTCAAGTTGTATATCTTCTAAAATTTCTCTCCATTGCGTTTCGAGTGAGGACTCCATAGTATCAGCAATATACTAATGTGGATAACTTTTTGTCAAGAATGCAAACAGTATCAATAATTATTTCTTATTGGATTATTCCTGTGGTCTTTGGTATAATACATCTAATGAAAAAAGGAATGGCCAAGACAAAAAAAGTCAAAAAACAAAGGAAGCATGGATTTTTGGCGCGCATGGCAACGCATGACGGTCGAAAAGTTATTAAAAGAAGAAGACTCAAAAATAGATCAAGCTTAGCTGTCTAACAATGTTTGCAAGAAAATTCCGCCTACCCTCTTCTCAAGCATTTGAGAATGCACGCATGCTACATACTCCCCTTTTTGTCTTGAAGGTTGTCTCCAATAATCTCACGTACAATCGTTATGGATTTGTTTCTGCAAAAAGTATCGACAAAAGAGCAGTTGTCAGAAATAGACTCAAAAGACGAGTCAGAGCTGTGGTAGAGGGAGTGCATGAGAAGCTTAAGCAAGGAAATGATCTGTTATTTATTCTGAGAAAAGAAGGAGTAGAGATGGATGCAGGAGAAATTAAAAAAATTATTGAACAAGCACTAACAAATTTCTAATTATTCTAATTTCTAATTGACCTAAAAAATATCCAAGCACCAATTTGGGTTTCTTTAGAAATTAGGTTAATTAGAGTAATTAGGTCAATTATGAGGCGTCTTATCATTTCTCTTATTAAGTTTTACCAAACTTTTCTCTCGTCAGCCCTTCGGCAGCTATTGGGAGCGCCTCATATGTGTCGCTACTATCCAATATGCTCAGAATTTGCTATAATACAAATACAAAAGTACGGAATACAAAAAGGTGGACAAAAAGCTATTGCAAGGCTCCTGACCTGCCATCCATTTGCAAAATAATCAATGAATATTTTAAGCATTTTTACTATTCTTTTATATAACCCACTTCTGAATATTCTCATTGCCTTTTACCATCTCTTACTTACGTTGCATCTTCCCTACCCTCTTGGGTTTGCCATTATTCTTCTGACCATCGTTATACGTCTTGCTTTGTGGCCATTTGTTGCGACGCAGCTGAAAGCATCCAAAAAAATGCAAGCACTCACTCCTCATCTTTCAAAATTAAAAGAAAAACACAAAGGTGACAGTGCCAGAATTCAACAAGAAACCATGAAGTTATACAAAGAACATGGAGTCAATCCTTTGGCGGGGTGTCTTCCAATGCTTATTCAATTTCCCGTGCTTATTACGCTCTACAATGTCTTGGGACTTATTGTGAGTAGCAATGGCAAGCATGTCATTGATGTTGTGAATAAAGCAGTCTATTTTCCTGGTCTTAAATTGACCCATACAATAGACCAACACTTTTTTGGATTGCCTCTTGGTGGATCTCCGTCCAAGCTTCTTGCAACAGTTGGAGTTTTAATACTTTTGGTGCCGGTTATTACGGCAGGTCTCCAATTCATCCAATCAAAAATGATGTTTGGAACGCCTGCAGTTCCTCCAACACCCAACAAAAAAGACAATGCATTGCAAAAAATTGAAAAGAAGGTTGAGAAGAAAGAAGAAGATTTTGCACAAGCATTTCAGTCACAATCTCTTTTTCTTATCCCTCTTCTTATCGGATTCTCCTCCTTCAATTTTCCTATCGGACTATCTTTGTACTGGAATACTTTCACGATTTTTGGTATCATACAACAGTATCAAATCGCTGGACTTGGCGGTCTTAACGATTGGATAAAGAAAATTCCATATGGCAGATAATACAAAAAAAGTTATAGAGACAACAAGAAAGCTTTTAGACATGCTTGGAATAACAGCAGAAGTTGCTGTTGAAGAAAATGACGACGTCTATGACATAACACTCGAAACAGAAGAAGGAGGTATTCTTATTGGGTACCATGGCGAAACGCTCGAAGCACTCCAGACAATCATCTCCCTTTCTGTTGCAAAAGCTTTGGGAGAATTTGTGAGAGTTTCTTTGGAAATTGGCGATTATAAGAAAAATAGAATCGAATCGCTCAAATACCTTGTTGAACAAGCAAAAGAAAGAGCATTGGAAAGTAACCAGGAAGTTGTCATTCCAAATTTAAAATCTTGGGAACGCCGAATTATACACACCATGCTCGCAGAAGATGAGAAAGTTACTTCCGTTTCGGCAGGAGAAGGAAGAGACAGGGTTTTGGCAATCAAGCCAAAATAAATTATTTTTCCTCATTCTGCTTTTACTGCCAACACAATTTGGCAGACACTTCTGGCCAAGTTTCTCATTTGTCTTAGGTCAACGGGTTGATTACCTCTCCCCCATTCTCTACCTCACAGACATTCTCATTCTCTTGTTCGTCATTCTGAACTTGATTCAGAATCTCAAAAATAGATCCCGGGGCCCATTCGACAAGCTCAGGACTTACAGCAAGCCCGAGATGACAGGGGGGAGATTGGGATTATTAGGCGTTCTACTCTTTCTTTCCCTCGGCATCTTCTTTTCTCAAAATCCCTTTGCGGGTTGGTATGGGCTTTTGAAGTTTTTGGAATTTTTATTTTTTGGTTGGTATGTGAGCAGGAGCTCAGTGCAAGAAAAAAAACTTATTCCTATAGCTTTTAGTTTTGGCATTCTTTTTGAAAGCATCTTGGCAATTCTGCAATATTTCCAGCAATCTTCTTTGGGGGGATTATTTTATTACGTGGGAGAACGAACATTTTCCGGCACAACCCCTGGCATTGCGAATGCATCTCTTGACGGACAACTCACTCTGCGTGCATATGGCACATTCCCCCATCCAAATGTCTTGGCTGGATTTTTAGTGATAGCAATGACCTTCGTCATTCTGAACTTGATTCAGAATCTCAAAAATAGATCCCGGGTCGAGCCCGGGATGACGGTAAGGGTTGTTCAATTTTTTTATGGAACCGTTTTACTTCTTGGCACCATAGCACTCCTTCTTACTTTTAGTAGAGCGGCAATACTCGTCTGGGTGGTTATTGTGATTACAATTATTGCATTTCGCAAGAAGACATGGATATTTGCTGCGCTTCTTGTGTTGTCGATTCTTGTCGCAGTGTCTCCGCTTCTTGTCTCTCGATTTTCATTTTCTTTAACAGATGAATCAATAACACAACGACTTTTTCTTATCCAAGCATCTTTTGCAATGATACTGTCTCATCCACTTTTTGGCATAGGACTTAACAATTTTTTGCCTTCACTCCCCTACTTTACAGATGCAGCAAGTCAGCAATTTATTCTCCAGCCAGTGCATAATATTTTTCTTCTTACTGCATCAGAGACAGGAGTCGTAGGATTTATTGGCATGCTGGTCTTTTTGTGGATGTGCATAAAACGTTCTGATTCACTTCTAAAGCTTATGCTTCTTGGAAGCGTTGTCATTCTTGGCATGATAGACCACTATTTTCTCACCATCCAGCAAGGACAACTCTTGCTTGCATTAGTTTTGGGATACTGCTGGAATAGGAATTATGAATTAAGAATTAAGCAAGGGGTGACGGGCGTAAGACTCGAACAGCCGCGCAGGTTGTTTATGACCAACCGCAGTTGGTCGTATCGCAACCGAGCACTGTGAGTCGAACGACCGGCAGGACCCCGAT